>Ga0272447_1000206_pt1 | contig 46033 bp, 61 predicted proteins | sample YNPCB0133_FD_194589 | JGI IMG/M metagenome (GOLD analysis project Ga0272447, IMG submission 194589) | Hot spring microbial mat communities from Yellowstone National Park, WY, United States - YNP-CB-013-3 | ecosystem: Environmental > Aquatic > Thermal springs > Hot (42-90C) > Sediment | place... | reverse complement strand
GATCATCCGCCGCATCTCCAGCGATTCTGCACTCCCTTTGGGCCGCATCCTCCCATCCTCCCTACCTGTGATAGGTAGGATATATTCTATACAAAAGATGTCACTATGGCAAGGCGAAGATCAATAAAACCCCTGGATCCAGTGGGCATACAGGTACGCGATCATCGCACTCCAGAGCAAGCTGTCCAGCCGGTCCAGCACACCCCCATGCCCGGGGAAGAGGTTCCCGGAGTCTTTCACCCCGGCCCGGCGCTTCAGGACCGAGACGGAGAGATCCCCCAGGGTCCCCAGGGTGCTGGCCAGAAGGCCGAGGAAAGCCCCCGGCCCAGCGCCGATCCCGATCAGAAAGCCCAAGAGGGCCCCCACGATGAGGCCGGCCAGGCAGCCGCCGAGGAACCCTTCCCAGGTCTTGCCCGGGCTCAGGCGAGGCGCCAGGCGGTGTCGCCCCCAACGCTGGCCCACGAAATAGGCGGCAGTGTCGGCCCCCCAGGTGACGAAGAGGACGAAGATCAACCATCCGCGGCCGTAGGGCTCCGGGAGGTTCCGGAGCCAGACGAAGGAGCGCCCCAGCCAGCCCAGATACAGCCCACCGGCGGCGGTGAAAGCCCAGTCGATCAGGGGATGCTCCGTGCGCCGGATCCACCAGAACCACACGAGGGCGATGGGCGGCGCGAGGGTCAGGGTGAGCTCCGCCAGCCGGGGGCTGGCCGCTGCGAACATGCCGTCTGTCAGGAACCCCAGGATCATCAACCCGATCCAGCCCGAGGAGGGAGAGAAGCCAATGCGGCGGATCAAGCCGGTGTATTCCCAGGCGGCCAGCCATAGGGCGAGGGCCACAGTCGCCGCCCAGATCCACCCGCCTTGGTGGATGAGGACCGCAAGCAGGGGGATGGCGATGAGGGCGACAAGGAGGCGCTGGCGCAGCACGGCGGGAGCAGGAAGGTTATCTGGGGGAAGCCAGTTGCTCGCTGATCCGTCCGAAGCGGCGCTCCCGGCGGCTGTAGGCCTCAATGGCCTTCAGCAGCTCTTCCCGGTCGAAATCGGGCCAGTAGACGGGCGTTATGTAAAACTCCGCATAGGCAGCCTGCCAGAGCAGGAAGTTGCTCAGTCGCATCTCCCCGCTGGTGCGGATGATCAGATCCGGATCCGGCAGCCCGGCGGTATACAGGTAATGGGAGATCAGCTCCTCGTTGACCGCCTCGGGGGGGACGCCGTCGGCGATGATGCGGCGGACGGCCTCCACGATCTCCTGGCGGCCTCCGTAGTTGAAGGCGACGCAGAGGATGAGCCGGGAGTTCCCCTTTGTCCGCTCGATGGCCATGCGGATCTTCCGCTGAAGCCGTTCAGGCACCCCTTCCAGGCTGCCCAGGTGGTGGATCTGCACCCCGTTACGGTCTAAATTGTCCAGCTCCCGATCGATCATCTGCTCCAGCAGCCCCAAGAGGCCGTGGACCTCCTCCGGGGGGCGGCGCCAGTTCTCGGTGGAGAAGGCATAGATCGTGAGGATGCGGACCCCAAGCTCAGCGCAAGCCTCGATCACCCGGCGCAGGTTCTCTGTGCCAGCCCGGTGCCCGGCCAGGCGGGGGAGGCCGCGGGCCTTAGCCCAGCGGCCGTTGCCGTCCATGATGATGGCGATATGGGCGGGGATCCTAACCACGATTTCTGCGACCTGACCATTCTGCTGCCTCACAAACTCCTCCTTCCGGGGCCCTCTCCAATTCCGAGCAGGGATCCCTCCCTCTCGTCAGAAAGACATGATCTCCTTCTCCTTGGCTTGAGCGACCCTCTCCGCCTCCTCAATGTAGCGGTCGGTGAGCTTTTGCACTTCCTCTTTAGCTTCCTCCAGCTCATCTTCAGACATCTCCTTGTTCTTTTGGCGGGAGCGCAGCTCTTCCAGGGCATCCCGCCGGATGTTACGGATGGCGATGCGAGTCTCCTCGAGCCGCTTGTGCACCAGCCTCACCAGCTCCTGACGGCGCTGTTCGGTGAGCCGAGGCAACACCAAGCGGATGATCCGACCATCGTTGCTGGGGGTCAACCCCAGGTCGGACTTGAGGATGGCCCGTTCGATCTCCGGCAGGGCCTTCGGATCGTAAGGCTGGATGGTCAGCAGGTTCGGCTCCGGGGCCCGGATGATGGCCAGCTGCTCCAGCCGGACCTGGGTCCCGTAGTATTCCACCGGGATCCGCTCCACCAGGGCGGGGGAGGCCCGCCCAGTGCGGACGCCCTTGAGTTCGTCCTCGAACACCCGAATGGCCTTGCGCATGCGCTCCTCGGCGTCGCGGAAGACCTGTTTCGGGATCATCTCGCCTCCTCACCTCCGCCAGGTTCAAGCGGCGGGCGGATGCGGCTCAGCCGTTGATCAGCGTGCCGACCGGTTCCCCTTGCACCGCCCGTTCCAAGCTGTACGGCTGCCAGAGATCCAGGACGATGATGGGCAGGTTGTGATCCATGCACAGGGAGAGGGCTGTGCTGTCTAGGGCCCTCACCCGCAGGTTCAGAGCCTCTATATATGTTAATCTATCAAACTTGCGGGCGTTGGGGTTGACCATGGGGTCTTCCTCATAGACTCCATCCACCTTGGTGGCCTTGATGAGGACGTCGGCGTGGATCTCCATCGCCCGCAGGGCAGCGGCGGTGTCTGTGGTGAAGTAGGGGTTCCCGGTCCCAGCCCCTAGGATGACCAAGCGTCCCTTCTCCAGGTGGCGGATGGCCCGGAGCCGGATGTAGGGTTCCGCGATGGCACGCATCTCGATGGCCGTCTGAACGCGGGTGGGCACCCCGAGGCGCTCCAGGGCGTCCCGTAGCGCCAAGGAGTTCATCACAGTGGCCAGCATCCCCATCTGATCGGCGGTGGCCCGGTCCATGCGGTGTGCGATCCCGTCCCGGCCCCGCCACAGGTTGCCGGCGCCAATGACGATGGCGATCTCCACCCCCATTTCCTTCACCGCCTTGATGCGGGCCGCCAGCTCTGTGGCCCGTTCCGGGCTGATCCCGAACCCCCCAGGCCCGGCCAGCGCCGCCCCACCCAGCTTCAATAGGATCCGCCGGTATTTCGGACCGGACATCGCACGCTCCTTCACGTTCTGTTTTTGTGGTCTGCGCATCTCCTCGTCGGAGGGCAGCGTCTCATCAGGAGGGCCGGGCCTTGAAGCCCGGCCCTCTTCATCATTTCATTGTCTCCCCCAGTTCGTATCGTGCGAACCGGCGGACCACGATGTTCTCCCCGACGCGGGCGATGACCTCCATGATCCGCTCGTTGACCGTGCGGTTCTCATCTCGGACGAAGAGCTGCTCCAGAAGACAGACCTCCTGGACGAAGCGGGCCAGCCGGTTCTCCGCGATCTTCTCGGCGATGTGCGAGGGCTTGCCTTCGTTAAGGGCCGCTTTCAGATAGATCTGCCGCTCGCGCTCCAGGATCTCCGCCGGGATGTCCTCGCGGCGGATGTATTGGGGGTTGGTAGCAGCGATCTGGAGCAGAAGGTCGTGGGCCAGCTGCTGAAACTCCGGGGTGCGAGCGACGAAATCCGTCTCGCAGTTCAGCTCCAGCAGCACGCCCACCCGGTTGCCAGGGTGCACATAGGCCACCACCAGGCCTTCCCGAGCGGTTCGCTCTAGCTTGCGGGCTGCCCGGGCCAGCCCCTTCTCTCGCAGGTAATCGATCGCCTTCTCAAAATCCCCGCCGGTCTCCTCCAGGGCTTTCCGGCAGTCCAAGATCCCAGCGCCGGTCATCTCCCGCAGGCGCTTGACCATATCGACGGTGATGTTCAAGGGTCTTCCCTCCATCAAAGGATGTTCGAAAAGGCTCAGAGATAGGCCGGCTTAGGGAAGCTCCTCCAGTTCCTCCTCGATCTCTTCCTCGAGCTCTTCCTCTTCCGCTTCGAAGACGCGGCGAGGCTTCAGGGCGGGCACGGCCTCCTCGATCTCCTCTTCCTCGGCTGGGGCCTCCGCAAAGCCCATCTTCTCCCGCAGCTGCAGGCCCTCCAGGACGGCGTCCGCCATCAGCCGGGTGATGAGCTTGATGGAGCGGATGGCGTCGTCGTTGGCCGGGATGATGTAATCGATGGGATCGGGGTTGCAGTTGGTGTCGACCAGGGCGATGACGGGAATGTTCATGGCGTTCGCCTCGCGGATGGCCGTGGCCTCCCGCACGGTGTCCACCACGAACAGCATGTCGGGGAGGCGTTTGAGGGGCCGGAGCCCCTCGAACTTGAGGCGCATCTTCTCGTGTTTGCGGCGGAGGCGAATAGCCTCCTTCTTGGGCATCGTCTCCAGCCCGCCGTTGCGGATCATTTCATCCAGCTGGATGTAGTAGCGGATGCGCTCCCGGATGGTCCGCCAGTTGGTGAGGGTGCCGCCCAGCCAGCGGTAGTTCACGTGGGGCATCTGACAGCGCTGGGCTTCCGCAGCGATGGTCTCCTGGGCCTGCCGTTTGGTCCCCACGAACAGGATCACGCCGCCCTGGGCGACTTTGTCCTTAACCAGCTCATAAGTGCTGTCGATGGCGCGGATGGTCTGCTGGAGATCGATGATGTGGACACCGTTGCGTTCCGTGAAGATGTAAGGTTTCATCTTGGGGTGCCAGCGGTTGGTCTTATGGCCGAAATGCACGCCGGCTTCCAGCAGCTCCTTCATCGTCACGCGCGGCATGGGCGCTCCTCCAGATGCGTTTTTTCCTCCACCCCTTCCTCCCGGCCGGGAGCCAGGTCCACCCGGCACGCCCCTCCGGTCCGGGGTGTGCGGAATGGGATGCCAGCTGCACAGTATAGCATGGGATTTAGCGATCGGCCAGTCCTCCCCTGATGCCTATAACTTTTTGCCCTCCGCCGTCGACACAATGGGCGGATCATGGCGCGCCGTTCGCTCCTCCCATTTCGACCACAGGCGGGGAGACGTTGCTTGCAAAAAGCTCTTCACTTTGGAACCCCCGCCCCCTTTCACATCATTCGGGCTTATCGGGTCGTGCCACATCGGCCAGAGGCGGGCTGCGAATGGCAAAAGGCCCTCCCCCTCCGCTCCCACATCCCCTCCCATCGCCCCCTGTTTCACCACACTGAAAACCGCCTCCAGACGATTCAGCCCCCAACCCCCACAGGCTCAGTATACCAGTAACCACCCCATCCGGCCCGACGGTTCGGCCTGTCCGTTGCGCTCACCACCCCAACGGCCCAGCCGCTCGCCAGCACGCCCCCAGGTCCGGCAGCCACCCCATCGCCTCCTCCGTCGCCCTCGGACAGATCCCCAATGGCCGCAGGAGGCGTAAAGGCGATGGAGTCCCCCTTCTCCCCTCACAGGCCATCGCGGGTTCCCACCGAGCCGGGCTTCCTCTGGGTAGACCACCGCGATGGCGGGGTCCGGGTGCGCCCGGGCCACCCGCCCTCCCGCCGGGCCCTCTGGTGTTCGTCGTCAGAGACCGGGCTGGGGACCCCCCTTTGGCCCGCACGCACGTCATCCTCTTCCGATGTGGCCGCTGCGCACGCTCTCCGGGCGACGGGGCTTCGCCCACCCGGTTCCCCGGGCCGGTCGCGCCGGGTCGGAAAGCGTCCCCACTGCGCTCCGGAGGCCGTCATCGCAGGGAGAGGGCCGGAGCGGGGCGACGGGTCCCCCAGCGACGGAGTCGGTCAAGTTGCTGCGACGCCCGGTGAGACGGTGGGGCAGGAATGCGCTCCGTTGCTGGTTCCGGTCTGCTGCGTTGAAGGTGCGGATCTGCTCCTGGGCCGTGCGGGGGTGCAGTTCCCGGAGAAGGGGGATCTCCCGGACCGGAGGTCGGTCCCGGGAGGGCCGGGGGATCGTGGCGTGGCGAAGGAGCGCTGCGTGAGGGGGCCGCTGCGGTGGGGGCAGCTGTTGGGTGTGCTTCTTGGGAGGCGGAGAAGCTCGCGACGGCGGGTAGGCTTGTCTCTTTTTGGGGCTCGCATCTCCGTGACGCTCGCTTGACGATTGCTTGCCCGCTGGAGGTGAGCCCGATTTTGTGAAGGGAGGCTGTGAAGATCGGTTTTTATAGGAGGGGCTTCAGCCCCGAACCCTTGGCCCTCATCGGCGCAAAGTTGGCGGCCAAAGCCGCTCCCACAGGGATTGTTTGTTTCTTTACGAAGGGCGGAGGATGGCCGGTGCGGCGGCGACCTGTTCGGCCAGAGCGCGGATGGCGGTGATCTGTTCGACCATCTCTGTCCGCCCCTCCTCCCGCATGCGCGTTTCCATCTGTTGTAGCCACTGGAGCCACTCTGGGGTCAGCAGAGGGCGGTTGCGCTCTAGAAGCCGACGGCGCCCCTCCTCCGAGGGGGTGTTGAGCAGGGCGTTGAGCAGTCGCAGCTCCGGCGGCAGTGTCTGCTGCAGGATGGCCATGGCGAGCCGCCCCAGGAGATCCAGGGCCTGGGCCAGCCGCGTGTCACCCTCTCGCAGGGCCGCCTGGATGTTCATCTGGAGGACGTCGAAGAAGATGTCGTCCAGCTCGGCGAGGTGCTGGACCAGCTGCTCCTGCAGCTCGCGCTCGGAGGGGGCGCTCAGGAGCTCCCGGATCAGACGGGCCCGCTCCTCATACAGCCGCCGGACCTCCTGATCCACCGCCTCGCGGGTCTCGAGGATCTCCCGGCGCAGGGCGATCAGGCGTTCGGCCTCCTCGGCGCGCCCGGCCTGCTCTGCCTCCTCAATCCGACGCGTCAGGTTCTGGAAGAAGCGGTAGTCCAGGAAGGGGCGGCCCAGGGCCACCAGGGTCTGACGGGTCGCCACGTCTGAGGCCTCCAGGAGGGCCTCCAGGAGGGTCTCCGGGCTGGGCGCTCGGGCGAATTTCTCTACGACTTGGGACCGAGCCCGCACCTTCTGCCCATAGGGGGTGAGCTCCATCAGACGGTCCCGGATGGCCATCAGGCGCGCCAACTCCTCCGCCGAGCCCTCCCCCTGGACCGCGACCAGGGCCTCCTGGAAGAGCCGGAAGAACTCCCCATCGATCTTCTCAGCGTTCTGCCGGATGAGTTCCTCGGCGTCCTCCACGCGTCGAGCGTTCAGGAGGCGCTGTAGCAGGAGCGTCCGCTCCTCCATGGCTTTGAGGTCCTCGTCCGTGTAGCCGTCAGCCCGGAGGATGGCCTCCAGCATGCTCTGGATGGAGAAGAACTCTTTAGGCTGCAGCAGGTAGGCCTTGCGTTTCTCCCGGGGCAGCTGGCGCAGCACTGCCTCCGTGAGTTGCCCCACGATGCGCTGGCGGTCGGCCTCCTTCAGGTTCGCTTGGATCGGGACGAAGATGAAGGCCAGTTCCTTTTCTGGGTCGTGATACAGGAAGGGAGCGGCGAAGCTGACTCGGTTGCCGCACCGGGGACAGACGAAGGCATTGAGACGCCCGGCTAGAAGCAGTCGCTTGAGCTGAGGCTCCTCCGAAACATCGATGATCTGGCGGACCTGAACCTGCACCGCCTGACCGCAGAACGGACAGCGGACGGTCATCGGCGTGGGGGGGAAGGGCATGCCGATCCTCCTCGCGCGATCTTTGATCCTCCACATCGATCCAGGGTGCGCTGCGCAGCGCCCGTTGGACTGATTGTAAACCTAGAGGGCGGATCTTTGAAAGGGCAGGGAAGGCTCTTCCGAAGCCTTCCCAGGCATCGAAAGCCGAACGCGCGCGGGAAGGAAGCGGCCGATGTGCGGCGAAACGGAGGAAGGCTTCCTAACGTTGGGATCAACCGATCTCTCAGGCGACCTGCTCTCCCCTTACTGCGAAACTGGCAAGGCCTGGGCAGGGGAAGAGGCTTTACCTCTTCGATCCCAGAGAGGATGCGCGGTAAACACCACCGTGAGAGACGTTCCGAGGCGCCCCTGGCGCGAAGCGCTCATGGCCAGCCGGAGACTATCCGGGAATAGAGCACGGAGACGCTCCGCCCGAACACCGTCAGGGCTACCAGGACAACTAAGGCGATCAGCAGGAGGATCAGGCCGTATTCCACCAGCCCCTGTCCCCGCTCCCGAATCAGACGTCGCATCGCTCCCTTGCCTCCTGGGATTCAGGATCCCCGTCGACAGAGATTGTCCCACGGCAGCATTAAACCATCCTCGTGGTTCCCAAAACCCCAATAGAAGTTATAATTAAGCGTAGGTCAGATTGCTTCGGCTCTACATTAAGACGAGGCCCATAAGTCGAGCATTAGATTTTCAGAAACAACTATACCAAATTAGCGAGCCCCATTGGTTTTCGGAGGATGACCCTCGCCAACCTATGTCAGTCCATTTAGACTGTTTTCTGGGAATCGAAATTTAATCTCTCTCATAAAGCGCGGGTAATCTGATAAATTGCTCACTACAAAGGAAACTCAGGTTTCAACCATGCGGGCCCCATAATTATACAGGCAGGAGGCCGCCGAAGTCATAGGACTTTGGTCGTATGGGGTGGGATGCGGATTACTTCCCAAGTGCAATCCCGTCCTCCCGGATCAGGCCGGTGAGCTCGGCGTAAGGCACGAACTCGAACCAGCGGGCTTGCTCTGCGGACCGGGGGGGAGGGGCTGGGCGGCGGGCGGGATGAAGGCCGGCTTCCGGCAGCCAGCGCTTCTCAGAGACCGTCACGACCCAGCAAGGCCGCCCGAACGCTCGGGCCAGCCGGGCGATGGCCCGCGTCCCCACCTTGTTGACGATCCCCTCCGCCTCCCAGGCGTCCGCTCCCACCAGGACCAGGTCCACCTCCGGCAGCCACTGCAGGGCTACCAGATCTGGGAGGAGGACAGCGGAGTGACCCTGGGCGGCCACGTCCTCCGCCATCCGCCGGCCCTCTCCGCCGGGCTCGGCGAGGGGACAGATCACCTCCAGGCGATGGCTCTCCTGAGCAACGAAGTAGAGGGCGCGGAGGACGGTGCCGCTGCGGGAGTGGGTCATGATTGTTCGGGCCCCGCGCAGGAGGGCCGCCGCGTGCCGGGCCGCCGCCTCCTCGTGGGCCTCCAGCCGCTCCCAGAAGGCTCGAGCGGCTGCAGAGAGCGCCGCCCGGGCGGCCAGGGGATCCAGGGCCTCCGCCAGCGCCTGTCGGGCAGCGGCACCGAGATGCAGCGGTGGGGCCATATCCGGATGCGCAGCATGCAGGGTGGTGAGCAACGCCTCCAGCTCAGAGCGGAGCTCCTCCATCCGCTCCACTGGGATCGCCTGGGCCCACGCCTCCAGGATCCGCGCCGCCTGATGGGCCAGGGCCATGGCCCCGGAGACATGGTCGGCCTGATAGGCCCGCAGCAGCTCCCGCCAGTCCACATCCATATCCACTTCCGCGCCGGATCGATCTCTCCAGGAGGAGCCGGATCCTCTTGCGCCCCGCAGGCAAAACCACGGCGGCCGCATGTTGTGGCAAAATCGAGCTCTGCAGGAGCGGCTTGAGCCGCGACCCCTTGTACTATGGTTTTGGGCTAAGGTCCCTCCCACGGAAGAGCGATATTTGGCAGGAGCGGCTTCCGCCGCAACCCTTGCGCCGTCGAAGACAAGTGGGTCGGGGCTAAAGCCCCATCTACAAAGGCCAACGTTCGTAGGAACAGCTTCCTCCGCGACCCCTCGCAGGTTCAAAGAAGAGGGTTCGGGGCTGCGGCCCCTCCTACAGGAAAATCATTCGCAGCTTCTGCCGCAACTCCCTGAAAGACGGAGCGCGCGATGGGATCGAACTGGCTGTTCGAATGGGTGGCACCGTTCTATGACGTGGCGATCCGTTTCCTGGATCCGAGGCCCCTGACCCGTCATCTCGCCCTCCCGGCAGAAGGTCGGCTGCTGGACCTCGGCGGGGGGACCGGTCGGGTGGCGTGGGCGCTGCGCGGGCAGGTCGGGACGGCGGTGGTGGCGGACGCTGCCCAGGGGATGCTCCGCGTGGCGCGACGCCGTCCTGGGCTCCTCTCCGTGCAGGCCCTCGCAGAGCACCTGCCCTTCCCTAACGCCTCCTTCGACCAGGTAGTCATCGTCGATGCCCTGCATCACTTCATCGACGCCGGGGCCGCGATCCGGGAGGTCGCCCGGGTGCTCCGGCCGGGTGGACGACTGGTGGTCGAGGAGCCGGACATCCGCCAGTGGCCGGTGAAAGGGATCGCCCTCCTGGAGCGGCTGCTCGGGCTGCGGAGCCGCTTTCTCCCTGGGGAGGCCGTCGAAGCCCTTGCCCGCTCCTCCGGGCTGCAGACCCGGATCGAACGAGACCGCCTCTCCTTCCGCTTCTGGGTGATCGGTCTGAAGCCGCCGGAGGCATGAAGCCTTCTGTTACCGGAGCCCGCCCGGTAGCTCTAGCGCTGAGCTCGCCGGGAGCCAGGGAGAGGCCGAGCCCTCCACCTGGCGCTGGGCAGCCTTGAGGGTGTTGACCAGCAACATGGCGACCGTCATGGGGCCCACCCCGCCGGGGACCGGCGTGATGGCCCCGGCGATCGGAGCCACGTCCTCGAACGCCACGTCCCCCACCAGCCGGTAGCCCCGCGGATCCTGAGGGTCCGGCACCCGGTTGATCCCCACATCGATCACCACTGCTCCAGGGCGCACCATCTCCCCCCGCACCAGACCCGGGCGCCCCACGGCGGCGATCAGCAGGTCCGCCTGTCGCGTCAGCGGCGCCAGATCAGAGGTCCGGGAGTGGCAAAGGGTCACGGTGGCGTCCAGCCGCAACAGCAGCAACGCCATGGGGAGCCCGACGATGCGGCTGCGCCCCAGGATCACCGCGTGGCGTCCGGCAATGGGGATCCCAGCCTCTTGCAGCATGGCCAGGATCCCCAGAGGGGTGCAGGGGATGAAGTAGGGATCCTTCCCCTTCAGGCCCAGCCGTCCGAGGTTTGCTAAATGGAAACCGTCTACGTCCTTCTCCCGAGGGATGGCCCCCAGGATCTCCTCCTCATCAAGGTGGGGCGGGAGGGGCAACTGGACCAGGATACCGTGGATCTCGAGGCGGGCGGCGAGGGCCTGCAGACGCTCCCGCACGGTCTCCGGTTCCACATCAGCGGAGAGACGCTCGCCGAAGGCTTGGATCCCCACCTCCGCACACGCCTTCTGCTTGGCCTGGACGTAGGTCCGGGAGGCCGGATGATCGCCGATGAGGACAGTGGCCAGGCCGGGGACCTGCCCGGTGCGGGCCCGGAAGGCCTCCACCTGGGCTTTGACCCACGCCTGCCAGCGGGCTGCCATCGCCCGCCCGTCCAGGATACGCGCTGCCATCGCCTCCCCGCCTCCTCCGTGGGGGGACTTATCCAGAGCTCCCCCCGGATGTCATCCCCTCCTCTCCGGCGCGGGCTCCCGCATTGCCCACTAAGCTCGAGAGACGAGTGACCAGCCGAGTGACCTCCATTGGGAAGACAAACTTGGTGGCGGGGCTGGCCCCCAGGGCTTTGAGGGCGTCCAGATACTGGAGCGTCATCGTGTTGGCGTCGAGGGTGCGAGCCACACTGAAGATCCGCTCCAGGGCCAGGGTGAACCCCTCCGCCCGCAGGATCTGGGCCTCCCGCTCCCCCTGGGCCCGCAGGATGGCGGCCTCCTTTTCCCCCTCCGCCTTGAGGATGGCCGCTTGCTTTTCGCCCTCGGCCACCTTCACCGCCGCCTCCCGCTTGCCGTCGGCCTCGGTCACCAGGGCCCGGCGGTTGCGCTCCGCCGACATCTGTCGGGTCATCGCCTCCAGCACGTCCCGAGGGGGCTGGATCTCCCGGATCTCCACGGCGGTGACCTTCACCCCCCAGCGCTCCGTCACTTCGTCCAGCTTCACCCGCAAGGCTTGGTTGATGTATTCCCGCTTGGCCAGCACGTCGTCCAGCAGGATGTCCCCGATCACCGCTCGCAGCGTGGTGGTGGCGATCCCCACCGCCGCCGAGACGAAGTCCCGCACCTGCACTACGCTGTCGACCGGATCCACCACCCGCCAGTAGATCAGGAAGTCGATGCCGATGGGGGCGTTGTCCTTGGTGATGGAGGTCTGTTGGGGGATCTCGCGGAACTGCTCCCGCAGGTCCACGGTGACGGCGCGATCCACGACGGGGATGAGGATCACCAGGCCCGGCCCCTTGGCGCCGATGACCTTCCCCAGGCGGAAGACCACCAGGCGCTGGAATTCGGGGACAATGCGGATCAGGGAGCCGAGGAGGGCTACGAAGATCAGGCCGGCACAGAGCACCAGAAATAGTGTACTGATCAGCGCTTCCATCGAGACCTCCGAAGGCAAGGGTTTTGCCGTCCGACCGCTTTCCCGGTTTTTATTTTAGAGGAAAACCCCGGCCGCGTCCTGGATGCGGCGTCCCCGGGATTAGAATACATATAGCCCCCAACGGGAGGCCGAGGGGAATGGGAGGATCCCTGGAGGAGATCGCCCGGGAGGTGATCGCCTGCCGACGGTGCCCACGGTTGGTGGCCTATCGGGAGGCGGTGGCCCAGCGCAAGCGACGGCAGTTCCAGGATTGGGAATACTGGGGCCGACCGGTCCCTGGTTTCGGCGACCCCCAGGCCCGGGTGCTGGTGGTGGGCCTGGCGCCGGCCGCCCACGGCGCGAACCGGACCGGGCGTATGTTCACCGGCGACGGCTCGGCGGATTTCCTGATCGCCGCCCTGTATCGCGCCGGCTTCGCCAGCCAGCCGGCCTCCACCCATCGGGAGGACGGCTTGGTCTTGCAGGACGTCTACCTCACCGCGGTGGTGCGTTGCGCGCCGCCTGACAACCGGCCGTCCCCAGAGGAGCAGGCGCGATGCCGGCCGTATCTGGTGCAGGAGCTCCGGGCGCTCCCTCGTCTGCGGGTCGCGGTCACCCTGGGGCAGATCGCCACCGAGGGGCTCATGCGAGCGCTGCAGGAGCTAGGCTATAAGGGGCCGCGCCCGGCCTTCCGCCATGGGGCGGTGCATGCCCTAGGACCTGGGTGGCCTGTTCTGGTCATCTCCTATCATCCCAGCCGCCAGAACACGCAGACGGGCCGCCTGACGTCGGAGATGTTCGACACCGTCTGGGAGACGGTGAAACGTCTGCTGAAGGATACGGAAAGCCCTGCCGCTTTCGGATCCTAAGGCGCTGGGGGGGTCATCCATGAGCGAGCACTGGCCGCATCCGACAGGGGATGTGAGCGAGACAGCCGGGTGGTGGGTGCCAGGCCGGGATCGCACCCAGCGGATCCCGCCCCAGCCGACAACAGGAGGGCCGTCGGGCGGGCCGCCGCGGCCGCCCCGCGCCACCCCAACGGCCTCCCGTCGTCCCTGGGCCCGGCGGATCCTCGCCGGGCTGCTGATCCTGAGCTTGCTGGGCACCGCGGGGGGCGTGGCTGCCCTGGCCGGATACGTCTATGTGGCCACGCAGCTGCCGCCGCCGGAGACGCTCCAGGAGCGGGCGCTGAACCTTTCCACCTCGCTGGTGCTCATCGACCGCAACGGAGAGCCGATCGGGGAGATCGCTGACCCCCAGAGCGGACGCCGCCAGCTGGTCCGCCTCTCGGAAATCTCCCCCTGGCTGATCCGGGCCACCGTGGCCACCGAGGACCCCCGGTTCTGGCAGCATCCGGGGTTCGACCCTATCGCCATCGTCCGGGCGATCTATCAAGCGATCCGGGAGGGAGAGGTGGTCAGCGGCGCCAGCACTATCCCCCAGCAGCTGGTGCGCAACTTGATCATTTCCCCGGAGCGGACGCTGCGGCGCAAGATCAAAGAGGCGGTGCTGGCTGCGGAGATCACCCGCCGTTACCCCCGGGAGCAGATCCTGGAGATCTACCTCAACACCATCTACTACGGGAACCTGGCCTATGGAGTGGAGGCCGCCGCCCGCACCTACTTCGGGAAATCCGCCAGGGACCTTACCCTGGCGGAGGCCTCCTTCCTGGCCGGGCTTCCTCAGGCCCCGGCCCTGTACGATCCCTTCGCCCCGCAGGGCCGGGAGCGGGCCCTGCGGCGCCAGCGGGACGTATTGCGGTTGATGGGGGAGGCTGGCTTCGTTACCCCGGAGCAGGCGGAGGCTGCGGCCCGAGAGATGCAGGCCTATCCCTTCCAGAAGCCCCCAGCTGCATCCCCTGCCCCCGAGGCGCCCCACTTCGCCCTCTACGTGCTGCAGTGGCTGGAGCAGACCTTCAGCCTGGAGCCCCAGACCCTGCACCGGGGCGGGCTGCGGGTGGAGACCACCCTGGACCTCCGCCTCCAGCGGATGACGACCCGCGTCCTGCGGGAGCAGGTGGCCAAGCTGACCAACAAGAACGTCCGCAACGGGGCGGTGGTGATCCTGGATCCCCGTACCGGCGAGATCCTGGCTATGGTGGGGAGCCCCAACTACAACGACGCCGTCCACGGGGGCCAGATCAACATGGCCATCGTCCCCCGCCAGCCGGGTTCCTCCATCAAGCCCTTGACCTACCTGGCGGCCTTCGAGAAGGGGTGGACGCCCGCCACCTTGATCTGGGACGTGCCGACCCGCTTCCCGGATGGGCCGGGGCGCTTCTACGAGCCGGTCAACTACGATCGCCGCTTTCACGGCCCGGTCACCGTGCGCTACGCCCTGGGGAACTCCTACAACATCCCGGCGGTGAAGGCCCTGGCCTTCGTGGGGCTGCCGGCCTTCCTCCAGCGCGCTCGGGATCTGGGCATCACCACCCTGACCCGGCCCGATTACGGCCTCTCCCTCACCTTGGGCGGCGGCGAGGTGCCCTTGCTGGAGATGGCCGGGCTGTACGCAGCCTTCGCCAACGAAGGCCGGCGGGTGCCCCCGGTTCCGGTCCGCCGGATCACCGACGCCTTCGGCCGTGTGCTCTACGAATACGCGCCGCCGCCGGGACAGCCGGTGATGCGGCCCGAGCACGCCTATCTCATCACCCACATCCTCTCCGACAACGAGGCCCGCAAGGCTGCCTTCGGGCCCAACAGCCCGCTGAAGCTCTCGCGGCCGGCGGCGGCCAAGACGGGGACCACCGACGACTTCCGGGACAACTGGACGCTGGGCTACAGTCCGGATTTAGTGGTGGGGGTCTGGGTGGGCAACGCGGACAACTCCAAGATGAAGGGGGTTACTGGCATCACCGGTGCAGCCCCGGTCTGGCAAGATGTGATGGAGGAAGCCCATCGCATCCTGAACCTGCCGCCCCGGGAGTTCCGTCAGCCGCCAGGGATCATTGCGCTGGAGATCTGCCTGGATTCGGGGACCCGGCCCTCGCCCTACTGCCCACCCGACCGGCGGCGGGTGGAGGTCTTCGCGGCCGATCAGCCCCCACCCGGCCCGGAGCAAGATCTCTGGCAGCTCGTGGTCCTGGACGGGGCCACCGGGCTGCGCTACGCCGAGGGCTGCCCAGGCCCGTCCATCGAGCGGGTGTTCTACATCGTGCCGGAAGAAGGGCGCTGGTGGGCCGAGCAGCGTCAGATCCCCCAGCCGCCCAGCGAGGTGTGCATCGCGGCCATCCCCCAGGTCATCATCCGATGGCCCAATGAGAGCAACGTGGTCCAAGGGATTGTTCCGGTGCAGGGGACGGTGTGGATCCCGGACTTTGCCTATTACTACGCGGAGTGGGGCATCTTGGGAGCGGACGGCGTCGCCTGGCAGTGGCTGAGCGGTCCGCATCTGGCGCCGGTCCGCGACGGCCAGATCACGGTCTGGAACGCCTCCGGGCTGCCCACAGGGTGGTATGCCCTACGGGTGACCGCCTTCAACCGCGCCGGGCAAGCCTTCGTTGGGGAGGCGCAGACCTACGTGGACAACGGGATCGTCCCCACGCCCACGTCGATCCCGACCGTCACGCTCACGCCGCTTCCTACCCCGACCCCGGAGGCCACGCCCATGCCGACGCTGCCCCCCACCCCATGAACCCCGGACTGGGATCCACACAGGCCGACTGCCCGTCGCCCGGCATGGATCCGGCACGACCGGCGCTCGGATGTTCGCGGCGATTTTCGTCCTGCGTCCTGGCCCGGCGATCCAGAAGGGGTCCCTCCCTCACCGCCCGGCCAGGGACACTCCAGCCAGGATCAGCGCCAGACCCCCGAGAAGCCACCCCGAGAGGGGCTCGCCGAGCCACACTGCCCCCCAGAGCACTGCGAAGATCGGATTGAGATACACCACCAGGGAGACCCCGATCACCCCAGCGCGCTGGAGCAGCGCGTAATACATCACGTAGGCGATGGCCGTGCCCAGGACCGCCAGAAGGATCATGGCGGCGAGGGACTCCGGCGCCGGGGAGAGCGTCCACGGCCGATCCAGGAGCAGGCTGAAGGGGAGCGCTATCAACGCGCCGCATACCATCTGCCCGACGGCCGCGTCCACTGGAGAGACCCCGTGCAGCGCCCGCCGGGCGTAAATGGTGGCTGCGGCGTATGAGATGGCGGCTGCCACCACGGCCCCCTCGCTGAGCAGACGTACATGGGCCGCCCGCTGCAGGTCCGGGAACAGCAGGACCAGGATCCCCAAGAAGCCCAGGAGCAGCCCGGCCAGCTGGCGCCGCGAGGGCCGCTCCTCCCGCAGCCACAAGGCCGTGAACCCGGCGACCCAGAGGGGCATGGTGGCGATCAGCACGCCTGCCAGCCCGCTGGCGATGGTCTGCTGGCTCCAGGCGACTAGCGTGTGGGGGAGCGCAGCGTTGAGGGCTCCCATCGCCAGATAGGCCCCCCAGGGCGGGTCCGCTCGGGGACCCGGACGGAGCCGCTGGAACAGCCCGAGGAGAGCGGCGGCGATCAGCAGCCGCCCCGCCACAAACGTGAACGGTGGGATCGTCCGCACCCCTAGGGCGAAAAAGAGATACGAGGCCCCCCAAATCGCTCCCAGCGCCAGCAGGATCGCCACATCTCCCGCGCGCATCTTTGTCTCCTCGGATCGTCATTCGAAGAGCGCATGGTGTCGTCACCTATCACTTAGCTCGCCTCTCCCGCCGGACCTCCCGGCGTTTGCCGGATCCCGCACGCTCTTTGACACATTTGGAACGAATGAGGGAACCACAACAACGGCCACGCACCCGACTTCAACACCCAGAATCAATCTAACGTCGCCAACTGGTTGTGTCTCGCCAAATATTACGTGACCTTCCCCTGGGATGCCATGCTGCGGGGAAGAGGAAACCATCGCCTGGAACAAAGCGCCTCTGTCGAAGGAAAACATCGGCGGCGCCTCAGTGGATCCCCTGCCGGAACCGCCAAGCTGGCCCGGTGCCCCCGCGTTTGGGATGTCTGTTATGCGGTGGCCCAGGCCTATGCGCGGGGCGAGCCTCTACGTCGGATCCTCTACAGCGCCCATTCAGCCTATCACAGCGGCAAATATTTCGTGTCTTCCAACACCGGAGACGGGAACACGGAGAGGCGACTGCTTTTGGAGGTATGGTGAGGAGAGCCCCGTTGAGGCGGACGGTCCGGAAACAAAAGCACGAGCCTACATCCCCGCCCGTGCGGGACCTTACAACGGCTTGAAAGCCTCAAAGGGCTGCCGGCATGCCTCACAATAAAACAACGCCCGGCACGAGGTGGGCCCGAAGAGGTTCTCCATCCGGGTGTTTGTGGAGCCGCAGAAGGGGCACGGCACCCCCTTCAGCAACTCCGGGGTGATCTCCCCCGCAGACGGCCGGGGCGGCGCGATCCCCAGCTCCCGAAGCGCCTGTCGTGCCCGCTCGCTCATCCGGTCCGGTGTCCACGGCGGCCGATATACCCGCCGCACCTGAACCCGCCGCGCCCCCAGGGCCTGGATGCGCTCGACGATCTCCCGCTCCATCACGTGCAACGCTGGACATCCCACAAAGGTGGGCGCAAAATCCACCTCCACCATGTCATCGCCCACCCGGACGTCGTAGATCAACCCCAGGTCCACCACCGAGACCGTGGGGATCTCCGGATCCTTCACCGCCTCCAGCGCGGCGAGGATCGCCTCCCGGGTCAGCCCCGGCCCGTCCGCCCGCTCGTCGTTCACCATGTCTCCCCCATCCCGGAGCGCGCGACCATCTGGAAATCTGCCAGCAGGGCGGCCAAGTGCTCCGTGTGTCGTCCGATCCGCCCGCCGTAAGCGGGCTCCGCCTCCGGGATCTTCAGGGAGGCCGCCTCCAGGATGGGGCGCACCTCTGCCTTCCAGCGGACCCGCAGCTCAGCCTCCGGGGGCTGGATCCCCGCCGCCACCCGCAGATCCTCCCCGGGCGCCGGCTCGAACAGCCCCAGAGCGTGCGGCCATGCCTGCTCCAGGGCTGCCTGCATCCGGCGGTGGCTCTCCTCCGTGGCATCCCCCAGCCGCAGCACCCAGGCCCGGCTATGCATCAGGTGATAGGTCTCCTCCCGGCGGACCTTCGTCGCCGCCGCCGCCAGCGGCGGATAGGCGCTGTCTATCAAGGCCTCCAGGCGGACCTTCTCCGCGTAATCGAAGAGGAATTGACGGACCACCGTGAAGGCCCAATCCCCCCGCGGGAGCTCCACCAGGGTGGCGTTGCGGAACTCCGGGGGATCCCGGAAGTAGGCCATGCGGTCGGGGTCGGGCCACCCCAGCGCCTGCAGCATCGAATACCAGAGGACCGCATGCCCGATCTCGTCCTGGGCGATGCTGGCCATGGCGATGTCCGCCTCCAGGATCGGGGCGTGGCCCACCCACTCCGCATCCCGATGGCCCAGCAGGACCTCATCGTCGGCCATCGCCAGCAGAAGATGTCCCACCGCCTCCCGGAGGGGGTCCGGGAGCGAGACCGCCTCATTCGGCTTCAGGGAGGGACTGGCCATGGCGCTCCATCCACCTCCGCACCCGCTCCGTCACCCGGAAGCCCCGGGGCTCCCGATACTCTTTCTCCAGAGCGGAGGCAAATAGCTCCTCCGCTTCCTCCGCTTGGGAGGCGTAGATCGCCGCTGCGGGGACCACCCACAGGCTGGCGCAACGGCCCCGACGGGCAAACTGCTCTTTGGCCAGGATCAGGGCCATCTCCGGGTCAGGGGCGTGGACCGCGCCCACGTGAACGTGGGGGTCGCCCCGCTTCTCCTGGAGGAAGACCTCATAGACCGGCCACTGCGTGTCGGCCATTGCGCTCTCCGTTCGTCTGCTGCGCCGCCTTCGCCGCCAGGGCCTCCCGCACCCAGCGCCCTTCCTCGTGGGCTCGGCGCCGGGCCGCCATCCGCTCCGCGTTGCACGGGCCGTCACCCCGGATCACCCGCCAGAACTCCTCCCAGTCCGGCTCGCTGAAGTGCCAGTGCCCAGTCTCAGGATCATAGCGCAGGTTCGGATCCGGGATGGTGAGGCCCAGGCGCAGCACCATTGGCGCGTATTGATCCACGAACTCCTGGCGCAGCTGGTCATTGGTCTTCGTTTTGATTCGCCAGCGTAGCAACATCGGGGTGTGCACCGAGTCGCGGTCCGAGGGGCCGAAGAGCATCAGCGCCGGATACCACCAGCGGTTCACCGCTTCCTGCATCATCTGCCGCTGGGCGGGGGTGCCGGTAGCCAGGGCGACGAAGGCGTCGTAACCCTGTTTGATATGGAAGGATTCCTCGTAGCAGATGCGCTTCATTGCCCGAGCGTAGGGACCGTAGGAGCCCTGGGCCAGCATCAGCTGGTTGACCACTGCGGCGCCGTCGATCAGCAGCCCGATGGCCGCCACATCAGCCCATGTGGGGGTGGGGTAGTTGAACACCACCGAATACTTCGCTTTCCCGGCCAGCAACGCCTCGATCATCTCCTCCCGGCTGATCCCCAGGGTCTCCGCTGCCCGATACAGCAGCTGGCCGTGGCCGCCTTCGTCCTGCACCTTGGCGATGAGGATCAGCTTGCGCCGGAGGGTGGGAGCGTGCGGGATCCATTTCCCCTCGGGGAGCATCCCCACGATCTCGCTGTGGGCGTGCTGGGAGATCATCCGGATCAGCTGCTGTCGGTATTCCTCCGGCATCCAGTCGGTGGGCTCGATCTTCTCCCCTCGGGCGATGCGCGCCTCGAACTCCGCCAGACGGGCCTCGTATTCCGGGCCCCCTTGTGGAGGCGGCGCCTGCTCCGGAACCGGAACCGGATGACCCCGGATGCGGTAGGCGATCATGGGCTCCTCCTTCCTCACGGATCTACAGACAAGGGTTCCGCGCAGGCCAGCCCCCGCGCCGCCCAGTCGCTGAAGGCCTCGGCGATCTGGTCCGGCGAGAGCGGGCCCTTGGGATGATACCAGATGGCCACCCCGTTGAGCGCCGTCAGGATGAAGCGGGTGATCAGCGGGACGTCCAGATCCGCCCGGAAGACGCCGGATGCGATCCCCTCCCGTAGGATCTCCCGGAAGAGCATCTCATAGGCGTCTCGGCGGGCGAGGATCTCGTGGCGGCGCTTCGGGCTCAGAGCCCGCCATTCGTGGTTGAAGACCACCGCCGCATCCTGGCGCTCCGTCGCCACCCGGATGTGGGCGGCCACCGCCATGCGCAGCTTCTCCAGGGGAGGCCGCTCCGAGCGGACGATGGGCTCCAGGCTCGATAGGAAGGCCTGCGCCCCCTCGTCCACGATTTCCCAGAGCAACTCCTCCTTGGAGGCGATGTGGGCGTAGAGGCTCCCTCCCTGCAGGCGGATCGCCGCCGCGATGTCTCGGATGGACGTCCCGTAGTAGCCGCGCTGGCTGAAGAGCCGCCCGGCCACCCGCAGGATCGCCCTGCGTCGATCGCCTCCGCTTCCTCGTGCCATTTTTCTAACAAACGTTTGCTTAAATTATAGGAGGGAGGAGGGATCCCGTCAAGGCCCTCGCCGCAGGATGCCCCCAAAGGCCGAGGTCGGGTTCGGCCTCAGGGATGCTCCGCTGCTGACTCCTGAGAGAAAACTCGGCATCGAGGCGAAAGCCCTCCTGCCGGGAGCAGGAGCCGCTTTTGCCGCGACCTCCGAATTCGTAGGAGCGGCTTCAGCCGTGATCTCACTGCCTCAACGACAGAGGTTCGGGGCCAAAGCCCCTCCTACCAAGATCGATCTCTGTAACAGCGGCTTCAGCCGCGACCTTGCTGCCTTGATGACCAAAGTTCGGGGCTAAAGCCCCTCCTACCAGAATTGATTCTGGTTCGGCATCCAAATTGTTGAAGCTCGCTCAAAGCGTGAAGGTTCGGGGCTAGAGCCCCTCCTAAAAAACCCATTGCGCGGCCGGCCACGACACGCCATCGGCTGGGATAGACCTCCGGCCGATGGCGTGCGGCGCCCCACCCGTTCATGGGCCGAGGCGGGCCACCTCAACGCCCATCGCCCGGACATCATAACCCGGCAGCGCCGCCACCGCAGCCTGAAACCGGGAGTCGTGCAGGAGCTCCCGGAGCGGACGGAACCAGGGGTCCTCATACAGGTCCTGGGGGATCACCAGATCATAGCGCTCCAGAGCCAGGGGGAGGAAATCCAGCCCCATCGCCGCCGCTCGAATCCCAAGCCCGACGTCAGCCCGGCCGCTGGCCACCGCTGCCGCCACCGCCAGATGCGTCAGCTCCTCCCGATCGTAACCCGGGATGGAGGCCGGATCGATCCCCAGGCGCTGCAGATAGTAATCCAGCAGCACCCGCGTCCCAGCGCCCCGCTGGCGGTTAACGAACCGCACGTCCGGCCGCGACAGATCCCAGAGATCCCGGATGCCCTTTGGGTTTCCCGAGGCCACGATCAAGCCCTGCTCCCGATGGGCCAGGGTGACCACCACCACGGGCACGCCGGCCAGGTAGCGGCGAACATAAGGGAGGTTGTATTCGCCGCTCTCGGGATCCAGGAGATGGGTGCCCGCGAGATGACACTCCCCCCGCCGCAGGGCGATCAGCCCGCCCAGGCTGCCGGCGTTCGCGCTCCGCAGCCGCCGTCCCGGCCAGCGCTCCGCCAGGAACTGGGCCATCAGATCCAGCGCCATGTCATGGCTGCCGATGGCCAAAATCGTCCCCTCGATCGCCTCCGGATCCGTATACAGCTCCACCGCCACCGTCTCCCCCTGGTCATAGCCCTCTACGAAGCGGGGGATCCGCAGGATCCCATCCGCCCGCACCAGGGAGGAGAGCACCCCCGCCCCCCGGGAGAGCGGGGCGGCCACATAGCGTCCCCCGACCCGCCCCACCGTCACCCGCACCCACTCCTCATCGCCAAGCGGGGAAAGGAGCTTGCGGGTGAGCACGGCGTCCAGGCGCGGCCGCCGGCGCGGCGGAAGGCCCTGCCAGCGCGCCAGCAACGGCTCCACGAAGATCTCCCCGGTGAGGGCCGCGGAGACCGGGAAGCCGGGGACGCCGATGACCGGGACCGAACGCCCATCCACCCGGAGGATCCCCAAGATCACGGGATGGCCGGGGCGCACCGCCACCCCATGGACCAGCAGCGTCCCGAGGGTGGAGACCACCCGCGCGGTGAAATCCTCGCTGCCCGCCGAGGAGCCGGCGTTGATGAGAACCAAGTCGTGGGTCCGCGCGGCCTCCCGTGTGGCCTCCAGCAGGCGCTCGAAATCGTCGGGAACGATGGGGAAACGCGTGGGGAGCCCGCCCCACTCCCGGACCTGGGCCGCCAGCACCAGCGAGTTGAACTCGATGATCTCACCGGGGCGCACGCCGCGGGCCGCCGCTTCCTCCGGAGGGATGAGCTCGGTTCCGGTAGGGAGAATGGCCACCCGCGGCGACCGACGCACTGGCACAGTCGCATAACCGCACGCCGCAATCACCCCCAGGTCCACCGGCCACAGGCGGTGATTGGCCGGCAGCACCAGCTCGGCCGCCGCGATGTCCTCCGCCACCGGGCGGACGTTGGCCCAGGGGGGAACCGGCTGGTAGAGGGTGATTCGCGTGGCCCGCTCAGGGGCTTCCCCATCGAACTGCACCTGCTCCACCGGGACCACCGCGTCGGCCCACGAAGGAAGGGGATCGCCGGTGTCCACATAGCAGGCGCCGATGCCGTCCGGGCCAGGCGGGACAGGCAGCGCGCGGGGCTGGGTCTCAGTGGTCCCTGCAGTGTCCTGGGCCCGCACGGCGAAGCCGTCCATCGCCGCCGCTGCATAGGGCGGGACGGAGAGGCGTGCCCAGATGGGCTCCGCGGTCACCCGTCCCAGGGCCTGCTCCAGGGGCACCCACTCTCCGGGAAAGGGAGCGTCAAGGCCTGCTTCGGCGAGGGCCCGCATGAAACGAGCCCACGCTTCCTCCAAGGGCACATCTTCCAGATAGATCCGGCGTCCCATCGGCAAAGCCTCCCGCGCTGCGGATCCAAAGACCTTGCTTCCGCCGGGTCTTCTGACCCAATCCGTTCCGTACGTATTCTAACAGGTCTCCCTCCCCCGGAGACGAGGGATCGCGTCGCACGCCGTTCGTTCTAAAAAACAACGGCCCCACCCTTCGGCAGGGCCGTCGCAACCGGATGGCTGGGTCAGGGGATCCGGCGAGGAGACGGGTCACGTCGTAGGCCTGGGGGCCCCTGGCGGTTTGCCGAACGCTGAGCTCCACTCGGTCCCTCTCCTTCAGGTTCCGGAATACATCCCTGGCAATCCTAGAGTCGTGGACGAAGATATCCTTCTCTCCCCGATTGAGGCAGCTGAACCCATATCCTGCCGTGCGATTGAAATCGCAGAAGGTTCCCTTCGTGCGTGCTTCAGACCTTTGATGAACTCCTTGCGTATAAGTTAGGACAAAGCTGAAGCTCAAGCTTTCGTTGTTCTAGAAGGGCTTGAGGACGGACTGTGGGGGCGGGTCAGGGTCCGATCTCCAGGTCAACAAAAAACCACCGGGCGTCTCGGGCAACCCAGCGGTCTGGCCTTCGATTGCCTTCCCGCGCGCGTCCCTCATCTACTTTCGTTTTATTAGATTCCTTTCCTCTTTTAGATCCGGTTTTAATGGGGATATATCCCAAAATTATAGGAAAACTACAACGAGTTATCCTATAAAATGGCCGATACCAACGAAACTCGGATACACTCTTGAGCGGGAAATTGCGGACGCAGAGCCTGGAGCGCAGCGAACAGATCTCAGTGGTCAGAAGATTCCCCCAACGGGGCCCACACCGCTCGATCCAGCCGGCCGTTGCTCACCACCGCCCCTGCATCCCGGAACGTCCATGGGGAGCCATCTGGGCGATCCAGCCGTCCCCCCGCCTCCCGGACCAGCACAGCGGCGGCAGCCACGTCCCACGGCTGCAGCGCCAGGTGGAAATACAGATCCAACCAGCCTGCGGCCACGTAGGCCATCCCCAGGGCGGCGGATCCAATGGCCCGCACGGTGTGGCAACGCACCGCCAGGCGGCTCAGCCAGGCCAGGACCTGCTCCCGCGTCTCGTTGCGATGCCCCCAATCCAGCCCGATCAGCGCCTGCTCCAGGCGCTCCGTCTCGCTGACCCGGATGGGCTTACCGTTCAGGAAAGCGCCCCGGCCCCGCGCGGCCGCGAACAGCAGGTCCCGGAGGGGCGCGTAGATCACCCCAACTACTGGCTCCCCCTCCACCAGCAGGCCGACGGAGACGGCGAAACACGGCAGGCGTCGGGCGAAGTTCGTCGTCCCATCCAGAGGATCCACTACCCAGACCATCCCTTGAGCCATCGCCTCCCACGCCTCCTCCTGGGACATGCTCTCTTCCGCCAGCACACGGTGGGCTGGATCGTGGCGCCGGATCACCGCCACGACGGCCTCCTGAGCGGCCAGGTCCGCCGCGGTCACCCAATCCCGGAACCCTTTCTCGTGCACCTGGCGCGGCATCGGCCAGTGGACGCGGAGGACCGTGCCACCGGCCAGGGCGGCCTCGATCGCTGTCAGCAGCCAGGCCTCCAGATGTGCGCTCGATGGGCTCATAGTCGCCTCCCGATTACGGACTCCGCAGTTGGTCCAAGAGGACCGAAACGGCCGTTCCGCCCTCGAGAAGGCGGAGCGCTTCCTCCAGACGAGGGGCCGCAGGACGCTGATCCGCGGGCTCCTCCTGGTAACCTTCCAGCACCCATTTCATCAGCTGACCCACGAGGCTGTCCGGGCCGGCGAGCTGCTGGAGGCGAACGGCCGCCGTCCGGCGAACCGGAAGGGCCTGCGCCTCCTGCGCCCAGCGGACCTGCACCTCCGGATCCAGGGTCCAGCGGATGAAGGACCACGCGGCGGCCTGCTGGCCTGGATCCGTCGCGGCGATGGCCAGATCCCAGCCCCACCCCGGCACGAGCGGACGACCGGGCATCTGGGGATCCAACAGTGGGGCGAGGGCCAGGCGGAAGCGCAGGCGCCCGGCCTCGCTCTCCCGCTCCAGCGTGAAGAGCCAGTAGCTGGAGCCGAAGAGGAGGACCGTTTCGCCCTCCAGGAACGCCCGCAGCGCCTGTGGAGGATCTGCCAGGCGGGCGCAACCGAGTCGGAGCATCCCCTGCACCGCCTCCAGCAGCGCCCGGGCCTCGGGCTCGGAGCGCCTGGCCAGCCACCCCTGCAGCGTCCAGGCTGCCCGCGGCGCCATCCAGCCCGCGGTATCTGGCATCCCATCGCCGTCCAGATCCAGCGCGCCCCGCAGGCAAACCTGGCGGATGGCCTCCCAGTCGCCTACAGGTTGCTCCAGGCCGGACTCCAGCAAGCGATCGGCGTCCGCGTAGAGCAACAGCCCTTCCCGAAGGAAAGGGAGGGAGCCCACTGTCGTGGGGGGCAGCAGGTCCTGACGCTCCGCTGCGGAAAGCCCATGGACCGGGTCCTCCACCCAGGGCATCAAGGGGGTCAGCTGGCCGGCCTGCACGAGGGCGGGGGCCGCCTCGGGGGGGATCAGCACCACATCAGGGCCGCGCTCGGAGGGCTGACGGAGACGGCGGAGCAGCTCGGAGGAGCTAGGGAAGGTCTCGATGTAGATCGCCACATCCGGATACTGGGCCATATACGCTTCGGTCAGCCGGGCTAAGGCGGCCCCCCGTTCGGGATCCAGAGCATGCCATAGGACGAGCAGATAGGCCGGCCTCCCCAGCGGGGCACAAGCTGCTGCGGCCATCAGGGCGAGAAGCCCTACTCCCTGTATCCAGCGCATCCCGTTTCACCCCCCAGGCCTAAAATAGGAACGACTGCACAGATTCTACTGCACGGGCTCACCCTGGGAGTCGAGCGGATGAAGACCCTCAAAGTCGGGCTGGCCCAGATCTATCCCCGCCTGGGGGATCTCCAGGCGAACCTGGAGAAGCATCTGGAGTTCATTGAGGAAGCAGCGGCGCGAGGCGCCGACCTCATCGTGTTCCCCGAGCTTTCCCTTACGGGCTACGTGCTGCAGGACCTGACCTACGAGGTCGCCATCCGGGCGGAGCCGGACCATCCGATCCTTCGTCCGCTGCTGGATGCCAGCCGGCGGGCGGATTTGGTGATCGGGTTTGTGGAGATCGACGAGCGGGGACGCTATTACACGACGGGGGCCTATCTCTCCGGGGGACAGCTGATCCATTGTCATCGTAAGGTGTATCTGCCCACCTACGGGATGTTTGACGAGGGTCGGGACATGGCCCCTGGCGATCGCGTCCGCGCCTTTCGCACCCGGTTCGGCCGCTTCGGCCTGCTGATCTGCGAGGATTTCTGGCATGTCAGCCCTCCCTACCTGCTGTGGCTGGACGGAGCGGAGGTGTTGATCTTCACCTCCGCCAGCCCTGGGCGCGGCTTAGGGATCCCCGGAAAGCTGGGAAGCGCGCGATGGGTGGAGCTGGTCAATCAGGCCTACGCCAGCCTCTTCACCGTGTTCGTCATCCACGTCAACCGCGCTGGCTTCGAGGATGGCCAGAACTTCTGGGGTGGATCGACCATCTTCAATCCAAACGGGGATCTGGTCGTCCAGGGCCCGTATTTCGACGAAGCGCTGATCCTGGCCTCCATCGATCTGGATCAGATTCGGCGGACGCGGATCCGCCTACCGCTGGTACGCGACGAGCGCCCCGATCTGGTCTTTCGGGAGCTCCAGCGGATCCTCGGGTCGTCCGCCTCGGAGGCGCGGGATCCCTGACAGAGCAGGGGGCGGGCCGGAGCGCTGTGTCCCCCTGCCCGCCCCCGGAGCTCCTCCCCTTCGGATCTGCGAGCGCCCTTTAACGCTTGGGCGACTGGGGCGCCTTGCGCGCCTGCTTGAGGCCCGGTTTCTTGCGCTCCTTCTCCCGCGGATCGCGGGTCAGCATGCCTCGCTGTTTGAGCGACGGCCGCAGGCTCGGATCGATGGCGAGCAGCGCGCGGGCCAGCCCCAGGCGGACCGCTCCGGCCTGTCCGGTGAGGCCGCCCCCCTCCACCTTCACCGTCACGTCCAGCTTCCCCTCTAGCCCGACCAGGCGCAGTGGCTCAAGCAGATGATGGAGGTCCTGAGGGCGCACGAAGTAATCTTGGACCGGCTTGTCATTCACAATGAAGACGCCGGTCCCACCCGTATACAGCCGGACCCGAGCCACAGCCCGCTTGCGCCGGCCTACGCCTTCGACATACGATCGGCCTTTGAAGGCCTCAAAGGTGATCCCCCCCGTCGCTCCAGCCATCCTGGCTCCTTTCCTCCATAGGAGTTCAGGGGAAAGGGGACCGCGCGGCCCCCTTGTCCGGATCGACTCACCGCGGAAGCAGCTTGGGCTGCTGCGCCTGGTGCGGATGATCCGGCCCGGCGTAAACCTTTAACTTCTTGAGCATGCGCCGTCCCAGCCGGTTCTTGGGCAGCATCCCCCAGACGGCCCTCTGGATCACCCGCCTCGGATGCGTCTGCAGCATCCGACGTAGCGGGATCTCCTTCAGACCGCCCAGATACCCGCTATGGCGGTAATAGATCTTCTGATCCAGACGCCGCGGATGAACCGCTACCTTCTCGGCGTTGATGACAATCACATAGTCCCCGCAATCCTGGGAGGGGTCGAAATACGGCTTGTGCTTGCCGCGCAGGATCTGGGCGATCCGGCTGGCCAGCCGTCCCAGGTTCTGGCCTGTGGCGTCGACGATCCACCACTCGGCCTGGATGTCCGCGGGTTTGGTCAAGTGGGTTTTCACGTTCTTCCCTCCACCGCATCGGGTCAAGTTTCTGATTTTTCCACGTCCGCCCGATTCGGGCTTCCCACCTTGCCATTTCTAATGGGGCAGGAAGTCCGGCGCTGGCGGGATGGCGATCCGATCGTAACGTGCCCCGATGAAATACAGGCCGTGGGCCGGGGCAGGGGTATCCGCCGGATAGGCCTCCGGGTGCTCCAGGTAGAACCCTGCCGCCTCTGGAGGGCGATCGCCTCGCCCTACTGCCACCAGTACGGCGGCCATGATCCGCACCATGTGGTAGAGGAAGGCATCCGCCTCGATCTCGAAGATCACCCAGCTCCCGTTGGCCTCCACCTGCGTCCGGCGGACCTCCCGCACCGTGTTCTGGCCGCGAGGGGGGCGGCCGAAGGCGCCGAAATCGTGGCGGCCCACCCAAGCAGCGGCCGCCTGTTGCATCGCCTCCAGGCGGAGCGGGCGCGGCACATGCCACGCCAGATGTCGCCCGAAGGGATCGCGCCAGGGCCCGGTGTAGATCACGTAACGATATGCCCGCGACCGCGCCTCCCGCCGGGGGTGGAAGTCCGGCGGCGCCTCCCCCAGGGCCCAGACCACGATATCCGCTGGCAGGACGGCGTTCAGAGCGCGCTGGAGGTCAGCCAGGGAGTGGCGCCAGGTCAAATCGAAGGCCACCACCTGGCCCAGGGCATGCACCCCGGCATCCGTGCGGCCCGCCCCCTGCACCCGGACCGGGTCTCTGGTCAGGCAGGCGAGGGCAGCCTCGAGGGTCCCCTGGACGGTCGGCTCGTGAGGAGGGGCCAGCCGCTGGAACCCTCGATAGGCCGTGCCAGCGTATGCGATGCACGCCCAAACCCGCATCCGCTCCTGTCCACCCGACGTAACATGGGCCGCCGGCTTAATCCTGGACCAGCTCCAGGCGCGCCATCGGCGCGGCGTCCCCCCGGCGGAATCCCAGCTTATAAATTCGGGTGTAGCCCCCGTTCCGATCCCGGTAACGGGGTGCGATCTCATCGAAGAGCTTCTTCACCGCCTCCCGGCCGTAGAGCCGGGCGGCTGCCAGCCGACGCGCGGCCACCTGCCGGGAGGGATCCTCCAGGACTTTCTTGGCCAGCGTGATCAGCTTCTCCGCGTAGGCCTGCACGAACCCCGCCTTGGCCTCGGTGGTCTCAATCGCCCCGTGCAGGAAGAGCTGCGTGGCCAGGTTACGGGCCAGGGCTTTGCGATGGTCCTTGTCCCGGCTCAACGTCTTCCCAGCGACCCGATGGCGCATGCTCAGGCCTCCTCGATCTCCTCCTCGGGCTGGGCCAGATCCTCTGGCTTCAGGAACCCTCGCTCGATCAGCCGCTCGCGCAGCTCCTCTAGGGATTTGGTGCCGAAGTTGCGAACCGAGAGCAGGGCTTCCTCTCCCCGATACAGGAGCTCCAGGACCTGACCGACGCTGGAGATGCCGGCCCGCCGCAACGGGTTGATCACCCGGGCGCTCAGCTCCAAGCTTTCCAGCGAAGTCTCATAAGCCTGGGGCGGGATCGTCGCCCGCACTGGAGCGGGCACGACCTCCTGCTCCTCCGGGGCCACGAACTCGGAAATCAGGGAGAAGTGCTGCATCAGCAGGCGGGCAGCCTCGATCAACGCCTCCTTCGGCCCCATCGTCCCATCCGTCCAGATCTCCATCACCAAGCGATCGTAGTTCGTCCGCTGCCCCACCCGGGCCCGGTCAATCTCGAAGGTGCAACGGCGGACGGGGCTGAAGATGGCGTCCACCGGGATCTCCCCGATGGGCAGGCGGCCGCGCTCCTCAGCCGGAGAATACCCCCGTCCCCGCTCCACCGTCATCTCGATCTCCAGGCGGGTCCGCTCATCGTCCACTGTAAACAGTTGGAGATCGGGGTTGAGGATCTCTACCTCGGGCGGGCATTGGATGTCGGCCGCTGTGACCACGCCCTCGCCGGCCACCTCCAGCCGCAGGCGGGCCGGCCCGTCGCTGTAAAGCTTCATTCGGAGCTGCTTGATGTTCAGGATGATTTGAATAACATCCTCCCGGACGCCCGGGATGGTCGAGAACTCGTGGGGCACGTCGGTGATCCGGACGCTGGTCACCGCAGCGCCCGGCAGCGAGCTCAGTAGCACCCGCCGGAGGGCGTTCCCGATGGTCATCCCATAACCCTGCTCCAGCGGGCTGATCATAAAGCGCCCATATGCCTGCGTGAGGATCTCTGCTTCCACTTTGGGCAAAACCAGCGTGACACCTGCCACAAAGGCCTCCTTCGCCGAATCGGGAGCTGAACGGGGGCGCCTGTGAAGCCCTCTCCCCCACCATTCTCCAAATAGAGGGGAGGAACAGTCGGCTGCCCCGGCTTAACGGGAGTAGAACTCCACGATGAGCTGCTCCTGAACCCGTGTATCGATCTCCTCCCGGACCGGCAGGCGCAGCACCTGTCCGGAGAGATCCTGCGGGTTGAGCTGCAACCAGGGGGGTGGCCGATGGCCTTCCAGCCGTTCCGCGATGGCCTTGAAATACTCCCTTTCCCGGCTGCTGTCCCGGACCCGGATGATATCGCCGGGTTTAACCTGATAGGAAGGGAGATCCACCCTGCGTTCGTTGACCTGGAAGTGGCCGTGGCGGACCAGCTGCCGGGCCTGGGCCCGGGAGCTGGCGAACCCCAGCCGGTAGACCACGTTATCCAGCCGGCGCTCCAGCAGGACCAGCAACAGGGCGCCGGTCATCCCCCGGGCCCGTTGGGCGATCTCAAAATAACGCCGGAACTGTCGCTCCAGCACTCCATAGATGCGCCGCAGCTTCTGCTTCTCCCGAAGCTGCAGCCCGTAATCCGAGGGGCGGCTGCGCCGGAACTGCAGCTCCCGGCCGTGCTGTCCGGGCGGATAATTCCGCCGCTCGATGGCGCACTTGGGCGTGAAGCAGCGCTCCCCCTTGAGATAGAGCTTCTCGCCTTCCCGCCGGCACAACCGGCAGACCGGTCCAATGTACCGTGCCATTCCCTCCTCCTCACAGGATCTGCACAGACGCTCGAAGGCACGCGGTTACGCGGTTCGGCCCATCGGCTTTCAAGAGGAAGACCTCACACCCGCCGCTTGGAGGGCGGCTTGCACCCGTTGTGGGGGATCGGCGTGACGTCAGTGATGGAGCGGATCTTCAACCCCATGGCGTGCAGGGCCCGCAGCGCCGCCTCCCGCCCGGGGCCCGGTCCGTTGATGAAGACGTCGATCTCCCGCACCCCCATGTCCATCGCCTTGCGGGCGGCCTGTTCCGCGGCCAGGCGGGCGGCGTAGGGGGTGCTCTTCTTGGAACCCTTGTAGCCGATGGTCCCCCCGCTGGCCCACGCTAAAGTATCCCCGTTGGGATCCGTCACTGTGACGATCGTGTTGTTGAACGTGGCGTGGATGTAGACGTACGCCCGCGTCACGTTGCGGCGGGCCTTGCGACCGCTCCTCGAACCTCGCGCCATCGACCCCTCCTCGGGCGACGTAGATCGTAAAAGGGAGGCGGAGGGCCTCCCCGCCGTTTTCCCCCAATCATCGAGATGGCCTCCCCCTCGCTCCCGCGCTTGGGCGGCGATGGAGGAGGGGGAGGAGCCGGATCACTTCTTCTTGGCGCCGCGCTTGCGGCCGCGGCCGGGCACTGTCTTCCGAGGACCCTTCCGGGTCCGGGCGTTCGTCCGGGTCCGCTGGCCGCGCGTCGGCAGATTCATCTTGTGGCGCAGCCCTCGATAGCACCCGATGTCGATCAGGCGCTTGATGTTCATGGCGGTCTCTCGTCGCAGATCGCCCTCTACTTTGTAGTTCCGCTCGATGGCCTCGCGGAGGATGTTCACCTCGCTCTCCGTCAGATCCTTCACCCGCTTATCCGGGTTTACCCGGGTCTGTTGAAGGATCTGCTTGGCCAGCGAGCGACCGATCCCGAAAATGTAAGTGAGAGCGATCTCCACCCGTTTATCCCGGGGCAACTCCACGCCTGCGATCCGTGCCATCGTGCATCTCCTCCCTGAGCGCTGTCCCGGCGATCCCGGTCCGCTTCTCCTTCATTCAGAGGCGACCGGACGATCCCGGCTCACCCCTGGCGCTGTTTGTGTTTGGGGTTCTCGCAGATCACCCGCACCACTCCTTTGCGCCGCACGATCTTGCACTTCGGACATCGCCGGCGCACCGAAGGTGTGACCTTCATCGCGCCCTCCTGAAGCACCCAGATATACATGCAGCGGACGGCAATTTTTTATTTTACCGGAATACGTAGAACTCCTCCAATTCCAGTCGGATCCGGGTGTGTCTTTTTATTGTAGAACGACTGCTCGCGGTTGTCCTACAAAGCGGCCAGGCCGGACAAAATTGGGACGCGCCCGCGGATCCCCACAGCGGCCGGCCCGACTTCAGGAGGCGAGCCGCGGGTCATCCTCCAGGGCGGTGAGGATGATGGGATCCCCTTCTGTGATCGCCACCGTGTGCTCGAAATGGGCCGTCAGGCTTCCGTCCAGGGTGACCACGGTCCATCCGTCCTCCAGGATGCGGGTCCGCCAGTCTCCCATGATCACCATCGGCTCGATGGCCATGGTCATCCCGGGCCGCAGGGGAAGGCCCCGTCCGGGGCGTCCCCGGTTCACGAAAGAGGGCGCCTCGTGAAGGGCCCGCCCGACCCCGTGGCTGACGAACTCCCGAGCCACCTGGAAACCACGGGATTCCACGGTGTGCTGGATGGCCCACTGGATGTCGCCCAGGCGACGGCCTGCCCGGGCCTGGGCGATAGCTGCCCACAGGGCTGCCTGGGTGACCTCAATCAGACGCCGGGCCTTCGGGGAGATCTCCCCGACGGGGAGGGTAATCGCCCCATCGGCGAAGTATCCCCGGAAATTCACCCCCACATCGATGCTGATGAGATCTCCCTCTCGGAGTCGATAGGGCCCGGGGATCCCGTGCACCAGCACGTGGTTGACCGACGTGCACAAGGTAGCCGGATAGGGAGGCCCCCCCTCGTCTTTCATGCTGGGATAGCCCTTGAAGGCCGGGATCCCGCCCCGTCGGCGGACGTAATCCTCCGCCCACCGATCGAGCTCCGCAGTGGTCACGCCGGGCTGGACCAAGGCGCGCATGGCCTCCAGGACCTCGGCCACGATGCGGCCGGCTTCCCGCATCATCCGGAGTTCCTGCCACGTCTTGAGCCGGATCCCTTCGGCCGGCCGGCGTGTTCGAAGGACCGCCCAGGGGCTCATGGATGCGCCATCCTCCGGATCTCGATCGCCTGGAGGAGGGCTGTGGTCACCTCCTGGATTGGCCGCTCTCCGTCGATCTCCACCAGGAGCCCCTGATCCTGGTAGAACGAGACCAGCGGCGCTGTCTGCTCTTGATAGACCTGGATCCGCCGGCGATGGACCTCCTCAGTGTCATCCTCGCGCTGGTAGAGCGCCCCCCCGTCCAGATCACACTGACCAGGCGTGCGAGGGGGATTGAGCTCGATGTGGTAAACCGCCCCACAGGTCCGGCACGTCCAGCGGCCGGCCAAGCGACGGAGCAGCAGCTCCTCTTGCACCCGGATATAGAGCACAGCCACCAGGGAGCGCCCCATCTCCGAGAGCATCTGGTCCAGCGCCCGGGCCTGGGGGAGCGTGCGGGGGAACCCGTCCAGAATCACCCCGTCCCGGCAGTCCGGCTGCTCCAACCGCTCTCGGATCATGCCGATGGTCACGTCATCGGGGACCAGCTCCCCCCGGTCTATATACTGGCGGGCCAGCTGCCCGAGCGGGGTCTGGCGATGCAAATGGTCACGGAAGATATCCCCGCTGGCCACGTGAGGGATGCCCAGGTGCTGGCTGAGGATCTTCGCTTGTGTTCCCTTCCCAGCCCCTGGGGGTCCCATCAGGATTAAGTCGAGCGGCATCGGAGCGCTCACCTCAGCGGATAAACCCCTCGTAATGACGCATCACCAGTTGCGCCTCCAGCTGGCGCATTGTGTCCAGGACCACACCCACCACGATCAGGAGGGCGGCGCTGCTGAAGAGCAGCACGTTGACCTGGAGCACTGCCTGCACCGGCCACGGCAGGATGGCCAAGATCCCCAGGAACAGGGCCCCCACCAGCGTGATCCGTCGGGAGATCCGGTTGATATACTGCTCGGTGGCCTTCCCCGGCCGGATCCCCGGGATGAACCCACCCTGCTTCTGCAGGGTGTCGGCCAGGTTCATCTGCTGCAACATCACATCTGTGTAGAAATAGGTGAAGACCACCACAGTGACGAAATACATCGGCCAGTAGATATCGCTGAACCCAGAGAAGACGCTCACAATGGTGTTGGCGACACTCGCCAAGATGGCGTTGCTGGAATACTGGAAGAACTGAGCGATGATGGCCGGGAAGGCCAGGACAGCCTGGGCCAGGATCAGGGGGATCATCCCGGCCATGTTCACCCGGAGGGGGACGTGAGTGCTGCCGCCCCCGTAGATCCGGTAACCCCGCACCCGGCGGCCATACTGGACGGGGATCCGCCGCTGGCCCTCCTGAATGAAGACAATGGCTGCGACGGTGATCACGGTCAGGGCCAGGAACGCCAGGATGCCCAGGGTGCCGTTGCTGGTCCAGATCTGGGCCAGGTTGTAGGGGGCCCGGGCCACAATGCCCCCGAAGATGATCAGGGAGAGCCCGTTGCCGATCCCCTGTTCGGTGATCAGCTGGCCCAGCCAGATGGCAAACATGGTGCCGGCCGTCATCGTCAGGATCACCGTCAGGGTCGGCAGCAGCTGATGGGGGGCGAAACCGAAGTTAGGCAGCACTGCCTGGCCGGGGGCGCTGAGCAGGTTCGCCTGGCCGATGGCATAGAGAGCGGCCAAGGGGACGGTCAGGAAATACGTATACTGCTCCAGCTTGCGTCGGCCTTCGGAGCCGCCTTCTTTCACCAGCCGCTCCAGCCGGGGCACGACGGGCACCAGCAGCTGCAAGATGATGGAGGCGGTCACGTAGGGATACACCCCCATGGCCATGATAGAGAAATTCGCGATGGCCCCGCCAGAGAGCAGGTCCAGGATGATGTAAAGCTGTCCGGCGGGGGTTTGGCCCCGGAGCAGCTCCTGCAGAGCGGCGCGGTCCACGCCGGGCACCGGGATGTGGGCAGCCAGGCGGTAGATGCCCAGGATCATCAGGGTGTAGAGGATCTTGCGTCGCAGATCCGGCAGATGCCAAGCGTTACGCAGGGCGTCCAGCATACAGCCTCCTCGTTCTCCCTTAGCGAGGGATCACTACGGCTTGGCCGCCAGCGGCCTCGATCTTCGCCCGTCCCGAGGCAGAGAAGCGATGGGCCTTGACCATCAGCGGGCGGTCCAGCTCCCCATCCCCTAGGATCACCACCAGCTCCTCCGGATCCCGGAGCAGGCCAGCCTGGGCGAGGGTGAGGGGAGTGATCTCGCTGTAGGGCGGGAAGCGGTTGAGCTGGCCCACGTTGACGGGCTGGTAGATCACCTTCTCCACCATGGTGAAGCCTTCCCCTCGCGCCTTGGGCAGGCGGCGGATGAGGGGAGTGCGGCCGCCCTCGAAGTAGGGCGGCATCTTGCGATCGCCGGAGCGGGACTTCTGGCCTTTGCGCCCTCGCCCGGCATAGGTGCCGTGGCCTGAGCCCAGGCCGCGGCCCACCCGCTTGCGCTCCTTCTTCGACCCCGGCGCTGGCTTCAGTTCATGCAGCTTCACGCTCCACCTCCTCCACCTGAACCAGGTGGCTCACCTTGGCCACCATCCCCCGCACCACCGGGGTGTCCGGCCACTCCACCACATCGTTCAGGTGGCGCAGCCCCAGGGTACGCAGGGTGCGGCGCTGACGCTGGGAATACCCGATGGGGCTTTTGACCAGCGTGATCCGCAAACGACGGGCCCCTTCAACCTTCATGGCGCCTCCGGCTCCACGGCGGCATCACGTCCTCCACTGGCTTCCCCCGGATCTGGGCCACCTTCTCCGGGGAGCGCAGCATCTCCAGCCCTTTCATCGCGGCGTAGACCACGCTGACCGGGTTGGTGCTCCCCAGGATCTTGGTCAGCACGTCCCGGATCCCAGCGGCCTCCAGGACGGCGCGGACCCCGCCAGCGGCGATCACGCCGGTGCCCGGCGAGGCCGGTCGTAGGATCAGTCGGGTGGCCCCGAACTTGATCTCCACTGGATGGGGGATCGTGGTCCCTATCAGGGGGATCTCCTTCATGTTCCGGCGAGCCCGCTCGGTGGCCTTGCGCATGGCCTCCGGGACGGCGCGGGCCTTCCCGACCCCCACCCCCACCCGCCCGTTGCGATCGCCGACCACAGCGACCACTCGGAAGGAGAAGGAGCGACCCCCCTTGTGGACCTTCGCCACCCGAGCGATGTCCACAATGCGCTCTTCGTAGTCCACTGTCGAGACTTCCTGGATCTCCGCCATGGTCACCTCGTCTGGTTAGAGCTCCAGTCCGGCTTCACGGGAGGCATCGGCCAGGGCCTTCACTCGGCCGTGGTATTTGTAGCCGCCCCGGTCGAACACCACCTTATGGATCCCCTTCGCAAGGGCCCGCTGGGCGATCAGACGGCCCACCAGGCGGGCTTTCTCCGTCTTGTTCAACCCATCCAACTGGGCCCGCAGCTCGGAATCCAACGTGGAGGCCGCAGCCAGGGTGATCCCCCGCGTGTCGTCGATGATCTGGGCATAGATGTGTTTCAGGCTCCGGAAAACCGAAAGCCGCGGCCGCTCCGGCGTCCCGAAGACCTTTTTGCGGACCCGCAGATGTCGTCGACGGCGTCCTTCGTCCCGTGGATGCTCCCAGCTCATTCGCAGCTCCTCCGCAGGTCCAGGATTCTGTCCCTGGGCCCGAGGATGTCACTTGGCCTTGCCAGCCTTCCCGGCCTTGCGCCGGATCGGCTCGTCCTCCCAACGATTGCCCTTCCAGTAAGTGTAGCGGATCCCTTTGCCCTTATAGGGCTCCGGCGGCCGCAGGGCCCGGATCTTTGCGGCCACCTGGCCCACCTGCTGCTTATCGATGCCGGAGACGGTGATGATGCGATCGCGGGCGTTCACCTCGAGGGTGATCCCCTCCGGCGGCTCCACGACGAGGGGGTGGGAATACCCCAGGTAGAGCACGATGGCCTTGCCCATAGGCTCAGCTCGGTAGCCCACCCCTTCGATGCGCAGGTGTTGCTGAAAACCCTGGGCGACACCGGTGACCATGTTCGCCAGCAAGGCCCGGGTCAGGCCGTGCATGGCCTTGTGTTTGCGGTCGTCTGAAGGACGCCGCACCACCAGATGGCCGTCCTCGATGGAGATCTGCATCGACGGATGGAAGGTCTGGGTGAGGGTCCCCTTTGGCCCCGTAACCGTCACCGTCGAGCCCTTGATCTGGACCTGGACCCCCGGTGGGATCGGGATCGGCTTCTTGCCCACGCGCGACACGGCTTCCTCCCTCACCAGATATAGCAGAGGATTTCGCCGCCGACCCCCAGGCGGCGGGCCTGCTTATCCGTCATCACCCCTTTCGGGGTGGAGAGGATGGCGATGCCCATCCCGCTCATCACCAGCGGGATCTCCTCCTTGCCCACATATACCCGACGGCCCGGCTTGCTCACCCGCCTCAACCCTGAGATGGCCGGCTTGCGGAAACGTCGCTCGCCGACGTATTTGAGCTTGATGATCAACTTCGGCTGCGGCCGATCGCTCGTGATTTGGAAATCCTCGATGTAGCCCTCCTCCTTAAGCACCCGGGCGATAGCCACCTTGAACTTCGAGCTGGGGATGGCCACTCGGCTGTGCCCCACCATCGAAGCGTTTCGGATTCGGGTGAGCATATCGGCAATCGGATCCGTCACCGCGCTCATCGGTTTCACTCCTGTTCAGATGTTCCCCATCAGGCGGGGATCACCAGCTGCTCTTGCGGACGCCCGGGATCAGCCCCTGGAGGGCCAGCTCCCGGAAGCAAATCCGGCACAGGGCGAAGCGGCGGATGTAAGCCCGGGGCCGGCCGCACCGGCGGCATCGGTTCCGCACCCGCACTTTGTATTTCCGGCGCATCTCACGATAGCTCATGCATTTTCGGGCCACGTGCTCCCCTCCGGATGCAGCATGGGAATCCCTCCTGCCGGGACCTATCCTTTGCGGAACGGCATTCCGAGCAGCTCAAGCAGCCGTCGCGCCTCGGCGTCGGTCTTCGCCGTGGTCACGATGGTGATCTCCATCCCCCGGACCTTATCCACCTGGCTGTAATCGATCTCTGGCCAGACCAGCTGTTCCCGCAGCCCCAGGGTGTAATTGCCCCGGCCGTCGAAGGAATCGGGGGAGACCCCTCGGAAGTCCCGGATGCGAGGCAAGGCCACGTTGAACAGCCGATCCAGGAACGCCCACATGCGGTCCCCCCGCAGGGTGACCTTGACCCCGATGGGGCGCCCCGCCCGCAGCTTGAAGGCGGCGATGGATTTGCGGGCCTTGGTCACCAAAGGCTTCTGGCCGGTGATGGCGGCGATGTGCTGGACGGCGTAATCCAGCGCCTTGGGGTTGGCTACCGCCTCCCCCACTCCGACGTTGACCACCACCTTCCAGATCCGCGGGACTTCCATGACGTTGCGGTAGCCGAACTCGCGCATCAGGGCCGGGCGGACCTCCTCCAGATACCGCTGGTTCAGGCGTGGGATCACCCCGGTCGTCGCCTCCGCCATCCTGTCGCCTCCCCCAGTTTCACACGAAGGTAGCCTGGCACTTCTTGCACTGGCGCAACTTGCGCCCTCCCTCCACGACGAAGCCCACCCGGGTGGGGAGATTGCATTTGGGGCAGATCAGCATCACATTCGAAATATGAATGGGCGCCTCAAATTCGATGATGCCGCCGACCCGCCCGCGCCCGGTAGGGCGGGGGCGCTGGTGTTTCTTGACGATGTTGACCCCGGAGACCGTCACCCGGTTCTCCTTCGGGAACACCCGCAGGACCTCTCCCTGAGCGCCCCGCTCATTTCCGGCGATCACCAGGACCCGATCCTTCTTTTTGATCTTGGCAGCCATAGGCCCTCTTCTCCCAAGAGGGAAAAATTCCTTTACCGAATCAGACCAATGGGAAGCATCTATTATTTCCACGATCAGGAAGCAGCAGTCTCGATCCAGCATCGGGCCGCGGCCACGAATTGCCTGCCAGCCTGTGGGCTGCGAAACAGGCTGCCGCTCCCTCCTCTCGCGCTCACAGCACCTCCGGAGCCAGGGAGATGATCTTGGTGAAGCCCTTATCGCGTAGCTCCCGGGCCACCGGCCCAAAGATCCGCGTCCCCTTCGGGTTGCCGAACTCGTCCAGGATCACCGCCGCGTTGTCGTCGAAGCGGATGGTGGAGCCATCCGGCCGCCGGTATTCCTTGGCCGTCCGGACGATCACCGCGCGCACGATTTCGCCTTTCTTCACGGTGGCTGTTGGAATGGCGTCTTTCACCGCGGCCACCACCACATCCCCCACATACCCGTAGCGGCGATAGGATCCCCCCAGCACCCGGATGACTAAGATCTCCCGGGCACCGGTGTTGTCCGCAATTTTGAGGCGAGTTTCCTGCTGGATCATGGATGAACCTCCGGCTACTTCGCCACGATCTCCTCGCCGGGCGGCTGCTCTGGCACCGGCTCCGCTGGCTTGTGGGCCTGCTCTAGGATCGCCTCCACCACCCAGCGCTTGCGTCGGCTCAGAGGGCGGGACTCCACGATCTGGACCAGATGGCCCACGCGGGCCAGGTTCCCTTCGTTGTGGGCCATGAACTTGCGGCGACGGCGGATCACCTTGCCATACAGCGGGTGGCGCACCAGCTCCTCCACCGTCACCACCACCGTCTTATCCATCTTATCGCTGGTTACCCGTCCGATGAGGCGCTTGCGACGGTCTTTCATCGCCGACCTCCCTGAGCCAGCTCCCGCTCCTGCAGGATGGTGAGCATGCGGGCGATGTCCTTGCGCAGAGCGCGGAGGCGGTTCACATCCTTGAGCTGGTTCATCCCCCACTGCAGACGCAGATGGAACAGCTCCCGACGAGCCTGTTCCAGACGGTTGCGGATCTCTTCATCTGACCACTTGCGGATCTCCTCCGGACGCAAGGCCACAGCTTCCTCCCTGCGTGATCGCATCTGAACACCGAGATCAGACCTGCTGTTCCTCAGCCGTGATGATCTGCGTTTGGATGGGCAGCTTGTAGGAAGCCTGCCGCAGGGCCTCGTGAGCGATGTCGGCGCTCACTCCGCCGATCTCAAAAAGGATGCGTCCCGGCCGCACCACGGTCACCCAGTGGTCCACGTTCCCCTTCCCCTTGCCCATGCGGGTCTCGGCCGGCTTGCAGGTCACCGGCTTGTCGGGGAAGACCCGGATCCAGTATTTGCCTCGATGGCGCAGGAAGCGGACGATGGCGCGGCGGGCGGCCTCGATCTGGCGGGCGGTCAGCCAGCACGGCTCTAGGGCCTGGAGCCCATATTCGCCGAAGGCCAGCTCCACACCTCGGGTCTCCTTGCCCTTCATCCGCCCACGCATCTGCTTGCGGTATTTGACGCGCTTGGGCATCAGCATCGCTCACCCTCCCCGTTGCGCCGAGGTGACCCGGGCGACCATCTCCGCGGTCTGCTGAACGTAAACGCCCGGCTCGGTGTCGCCCCGGTAGATCCAGACCTTGATCCCGATCTTGCCCCATTTGGTGGTCGCCTCGGCCAGGGCGTAATCGATGTCCGCCCTTAGGGTGTGGCGGGGGACTCGGCCCTCCATCAGGGTCTCCGTGCGGGACATCTCTGCCCCGCCCAGCCGGCCGGAAACTGTGATGCGGATCCCCTTGGCCCCGGCGCGCATGGTCTGCTGGATCGCCCGCTTCATGGCGCGGGCGTGGCTGACCCGCTTCTCGATCTGCTGGGCAATGCTCTCCGCCACGATGACCGCCTCCAGCTCCGGCCGGGGCACCTCCACGATCTCCACCCGCGCCCTCTTGCCGGTCATCTCCTCGACCGCTTGGCGCAGCTGCTTGATCCCCAGGCCCTTGCGGCCGATGACGATTCCCGGCCGGGCGGCGTGGATGTAGAGGTTGATCTGCTTGGGGAAGCGCTCGATCTCAATGCGCGAGATCCCTGCCTCCTTGAGCTGCTCCTTCACAAACTGCCGGATCTGGAGATCCTCGTGGAGCAGCTCCACATACTCCTGGCTCTCGGCATACCAGCGGGCCAGCCAGTTCTTGGTGATGCCCAGACGGAAACCGATGGGATGAACTTTTCGACCCAAGACGACCTCCTCTTTATCTCTGCGGATCCTCTACGGCAAACCGTCTCATTCGCTCGCCTGCTCCTCCAGAACCACCGTGAGATGCGTCGTCCGCTTGAGGATCGGGCGGACCCGGCCGCGGGCAGCGAAGCGGACCCGCTTGTAGCGCGGTCCGTCGTCGGCCCGGATGTCGACCACGTAAAGGTCCGCGGGCGACAGGCCATAGTTGTTCTCCGCGTTGGCCATGGCGGAGCGGATGAGCTTCTCCACATAGCGCGCCGCCTTCTTGGGCGTGAAACGGAGCGCGTCCAGGGCCTCCTCCGCCCGCATCCCCTTCACCAAGTTGCAAACCAGGCGCGCCTTGTAGGGCGAGATCCGGATGGAGCGTGCAACCGCCCGAACCCGATGGGTCATCGTCCATCTCCCTCCAGGTTCTCCTTTGGGGTCTTACCGTACCCCCGTCTTCTTCTCCTTCACGGTGTGCCCTCGGTAGGTCCGGGTGGGGGCGAACTCGCCCAGACGGTGGCCCACCATCTGCTCTGTGATGTAGATCGGCACGTGGCGCCGTCCATCATGGACGGCGATGGTGTGGCCGACCATCTGGGGGAAGATCACTGAGGCGCGGGACCAGGTGCGGATCACCCGCTTCTCGCCCCGGCGGTTAAGCTCTTCGATTTTCTTCAGGAGCTTGGGGTCACAGTAAGGACCCTTCTTCAGCGAACGGCCCATCCCCGATCACCTCCCGCTTATGCCTTCCTCTGCCGGCGCTGGATGATGTGTTTGTCCGTGGCCTTGTTGCGCCGAGTCTTCTTGCCCAGGGCGTGCTTGCCCCACGGAGTCTTCGGGTGGGGCAGGCCGATGGGCGCCCGCCCCTCGCCGCCCCCGTGGGGATGATCCCGCGGGGACATGGCCGAGCCGCGGACGGTGGGGCGGATGCCCAGCCAGCGCTTGCGGCCGGCCTTGCCCAAGCGGATGTTCACGTGTTCCAGGTTCCCCACCTGGCCGATGGTGGCGTAGCACTCCAGGCGGACCTTCCGGATCTCCCCCGAGGGCAGGCGCAGGATGGCGTGGCTTTCCTCCTTGCCCAGCAGCTGCGCTGCCGCCCCTGCAGCCCGGACGAGCTGACCGCCGTGTCCCGGATACAGCTCTACGTTGTGCACCAGCGTCCCCACCGGGATGTTGGCCAGGGGCATGGCGTTGCCCGCTCGGATCTCGGCCTGAGGCCCGCTCATCACCACATCCCCCACCTGCAGGCCCAGGGGAGCCAAGATGTAGCGCTTCTCCCCATCCGCATATTGCAGGAGGGCGATCCGGGCGGTGCGGTTGGGATCATACTCGATGCCGATCACCTTCGCCGGGATCCCGTCTTTGTCCCGACGCTTGAAGTCGATGATCCGGTAGAGCCGCTTGTGACCGCCTCCCCGGTGGCGGACGGTGATCCGTCCCTGGGAGTTCCGTCCGGCGTGCTTCTTCAAGGGAACAACCAGGGACTTCTCCGGCTCGTCTTTGGTGATCTCTTCAAACGTGTAACCGGTTGCGTTCCGGCGACCAGGCGTCGTCGGCTTATACACCTTGATCCCCATCGGGTATTCCCTCCCACGCCCTCGAGGTCTCTTGCTTCGGATTAGACCTCGAAGACATCGATGGTCTGGCCGGGGGCCACCTGAACGATGGCCTTCTTCCAGCCCGGACGGCGCACCACCTGCTTGGGCTTGCTGCTCAGGATCCGCGCCCGCCAGTCTCGCCGTCGCTTGGCGGGGACGTTGATGATCCGCACTGCCCGCACCTGGACGTTGAACAGCTTCTCCACCGCCTGCTTCACCTGCTGGCGGTTCGCCCGAGGATCTACCTCGAAAACGTACTGGCCCGCCTCCTTCAAGCGGGTGGTCCTTTCGGTGATGACGGGCCGTTTGATCACCTCATACAGATTCATATCCTATCCCCCCACTCAGGGCTCAGGCTCAGGCTGTCGATGCAGCGCCCGCTGCGGGCAGGGCGAACTTCTTCCGCACCACCGGACGCGTCAGCCAATCCTCGATCATGGCCAAAGCGTCCAGCGGGATGATCAGGGTCTCATATTTAAAGAGATCCCGGACGTTCAGGCACGGGGCGTGCAGATAGGCGACGTTGGGCAGGTTGCGGACCGCGCGCCGAACGTTCTCGTTCGGCCCAGCCAGGAGGATGAGCGCGCTTTTGCCCACGGGAAGCCGCTCCAGGACCTCCTTCATCCGCCGGGTCCGCGGCTCGGGCAGCTCCAGGCGGTCCAGGATGAGGATCTGGCCCTCCCTGGCCTTGACGGAGAGGGCCGAGCGCAGGGCCGCGCGACGCATCTTCTTCGGCATCTTCTGCTCATAACTGCGCGGCTGCGGCCCGAACACCACCCCTCCGTGATACCAGTGGGGGGCGTCCCGGCTCCCCTGGCGGGCCCGCCCGGTGTGCTTCTGCGGCCACATCTTCCGGCTGCTGTAATGCACCTCCCCCCGCGTCTTGGTCTGATGGGTCCCCAGCCGGGCGTTGGCCAGCTGCCGGACCAAGGCCTGATGCATCAGGGAGATGTGGATGGGCGCCTCAAACACTTCTGGCCGCAACTCGATCTCCCCCACCTGTTGCCCTTCAATGTTCCAGACCGGAACCTGCATCGTGTGATCTCCTCAGCGAATGGTTCGTGCTTCTCTGGACAGGCAGGCGTTCCCCGCCTCCGCCTGGTCCCCCTACCACCCTCTTCGCTTTGGAAGGACAAAGAAAGCAATCAATGTGTTATTTTATCTCGTTCAAGAGTTTTGTTATGAGAAAGGAAAAGCGAATCGGAACAAACTTCGGGCGATTTCTGGTTAATTATGGTCGCTTGGCCTGCCGGATGATTACCAGTCCGCCTCGGGGGCCGGGGACCGCACCCTTAATGGCGATGAGGTGGCGCTCCGGATCCACCCAGACCACCTGGAGGTTGCGGACGGTGAGCCGTTCGTTCCCATAGTGGCCGGGCATGCGCTTCCCCTTGATCACCCGTCCGGGATCCGTGTTGGTGCCGATGGAACCGGGAGCCCGGTGCCGGTCCGACTGGCCGTGGGTCTTTGACTGGCGGGCGAACCCGTGCCGTTTGATGCCACCGGCAAAGCCGCGGCCCTTGGAGCGGCCGATCACGTCCACCCGCTCCCCAGGCGAGAAAATGGCTACGGTGAGCACCTGCCCTTCCTGATACTGGGACAGGGTCTCCACATTGGGGAAGCGGATCTCCCGGAGCACCCGCAGGGCAGGCAAGTTTCGCTTGACTAAGTGTCCGAGCTCCCCTTGGGTCAATCGGCGAGGCCGAGTTTCCTCGAACCCCAACTGGATCGCCGCGTAGCCGTCCCGCTCGAGGGTGCGCAGCTGTGTCACGTAGCACGGCCCCGCCCGCAGGACGGTCACCGGGACCACCTCGCCCTGCTCGTTGAACATCTGGGTCATCCCGATCTTGCGCGCCAGCAAGCCCTTCATTCGGAAGCCTCCGGTCGGGGGACTGGCACCTGGGCCAGGCCCATCATCCCCGGGATCAGATCTTGATCTCAATGTCCACGCCCGCCGGGAGATTCAAGCGCATCAGCTGATCGATGGTCTTTGGATCCGGATCCAGGACGTCGATCAGGCGCTTGTGGGTGCGGATCTCGAAATGCTCCTGGGCATCCTTATCAATGAACGGCGAGCGGATCACCGTGAACCGCTCCCGCTTGGTGGGGAGCGGGATCGGCCCGATCACCCGCGCGCCGGTGCGCTCGGCTACCTCCACGATGCGGCGAGCGGATTCGTCCAGGATCCGATGATCGTAAGCCTTCAGACGGATGCGCAACCGCTGCTTGGCCATCGCTGTCACCTCTCCGAGTTCAGCCGCCCTGGGGGTTAGTCCAGGATTTTGGTGACCACGCCCGCCCCCACCGTCAGACCCCCCTCCCGAATCGCAAACCGCAGCCCCTCCTCAATCGCCACCGGCGCAATCAACCGCACCCGCAAGTTCACATTGTCCCCCGGCATCACCATCTCCACCCCCACCGGCAACTGAATCTCCCCCGTCACATCCGCCGTCCGAAAGTAAAACTGCGGCTTATACCCACTGAAAAACGCCTTGTGCCGCCCACCCTCCTCCTTCTTCAACACATACACCTCCGCCTCAAACTCCCGATGCGGCTTGATCGTCCCCGGCGCCGCCAACACCATCCCCCGCTCCACCTCCTCCTTCCCCACCCCGCGCAGCAAACACCCCACATTGTCCCCCGCCAAACCCTCCTCCAGCGTCTTGTGAAACATCTCTATGCTCGTCACCACCGTCCGCTTCACCTCCTCCCGCAACCCCACCACCTCCACCTCCTCCCCCGCACGTATCCGCCCCCGCTCAATCCGCCCCGTCACCACCGTCCCCCGCCCCTTGATGCTAAACACGTCCTCAATCGGCATCAAAAACGCCTTCTCCACCTCCCGCACCGGCTCCGGAATGTGCTCGTCCAACGCCCGAATCAACTCCCAAATCGGCCGATACTCCGCCGCCTCCGGATCCGTGCTCTTGCTCTCCATCGCCCGCAGCGCGCTCCCCCGCACCACCGGCACCTCATCCCCCGGATACCCATACTGGCTCAGCAAATCCCGCACCTCCAACTCCACCAACTCCAACAACTCCGGATCATCCATCATATCCACCTTGTTCAAAAACACCACCATCGCCGGCACGTTCACCTGCCGCGCCAGCAGCACGTGCTCCCGCGTCTGCGGCATCGGCCCCTCCGGCGCTGCCACCACCAAAATCGCCCCATCCATCTGCGCCGCGCCGGTGATCATGTTCTTGATGTAATCCCGATGCCCCGGACAATCGATGTGCGCATAGTGCCGCCGCTCGCTCTCATACTCCACGTGGGTGATGTTGATGGTGATCCCCCGCAACCGCTCCTCGGGGGCCTTGTCGATGCGCTCAAACGGCACGAACTCTGCCAAGCCCCGAAGCGACAGCACCTTGGTGATCGCCGACGTCAGCGTGGTTTTCCCGTGATCGATGTGTCCGATCGTCCCCACGTTCACGTGCGGCTTCGCGCGCACAAACACCGCCTTCGACATCGTCGCACCTCC
>Ga0272447_1000204_pt1 | contig 46065 bp, 38 predicted proteins | sample YNPCB0133_FD_194589 | JGI IMG/M metagenome (GOLD analysis project Ga0272447, IMG submission 194589) | Hot spring microbial mat communities from Yellowstone National Park, WY, United States - YNP-CB-013-3 | ecosystem: Environmental > Aquatic > Thermal springs > Hot (42-90C) > Sediment | place... | reverse complement strand
ATCGCTACCCCTGGAACCGCTTTGCGCAGGTGCCTTTTTTGCAAGAGGGGGAGACCGTGGCGGAATGGCTCAAGAGGGTGCTTCGTCCTGCACCCCAGAACCTTGAGGGATGCTGGTGGCGTGTGGACGGGGACTGGCTGCTCGTGAAGCACGGTCGCTTCTATTACCTGCGCCGCACCGAACTGCCCGAGCAGGTGGTGAGGCAGTTGGAGCGCAAGGTAGCGCAGCGAGTGCCTCTCGGTCTGAACGACTACGCTGCCGTCGCGCGTGAAACCACGTTCGCCCACCGACGGCGGTTAGTCAACGAGCCGATGGGGCATACTATTCGCTTCTCGGTGCTACCGCTTATTCAACACTTGCCCATGCTGCGGTTGTGGGGAACGTTGAGCGCGGCGCAGAAAAACGTTGTCTTGCGCAATGGCGTGATACCGCTGGCGTTGCTGACCCGTGTCCAACAGGATGCCTTCTGGCGGAACGCATGGGAATCAGCGTTATTTCATCCCGTCAGCTTCGGGATGTCACTAGTGGAGCTACCACCCGTGCCGTTGCCCGCTTTTGCCGTATCGGTGACACAGTCTCAAAAGTACGCTGTAGAAAGTCCAAACATGTATACTACGGTCAGCTCGTGGGAGATGGCGCAACCTATTATCGAGCGGGAGAAGAAGTCCCACCCAGACGCGCAGGTGTCCGTCCGACAGGTTTCGGTGGTGGACTGCCGGTTCGCATGGCTCATCTTTCCCAATCTGCGCCTGACGGGTAGGCTCGAGTTCTCGCCGACAGGGCGATAGTAGAGATGTCCAGAGGGTGAGCAGGAAACCCGCCCTCCCTGCCGAACAGACCTGCGGTTACTCCCTTGAGGGGCAGGGATGCGGGGCAAGGAGGCTGCTGCTTCACGGCTGGTGTTCGTTTTGGTCAGTGATGGTGTGGCATGCGCGGATGGCCTTGACGACTCTCCTCGCTCGAGATGCAGCGGCAGGAGAAGCCGCCGCCGCGCAGCAACCCACTGTGGCGATGAACAGCTACATCGACGCCTTCCGCCAGCAGTCGAGACAACCGCTGAATACGTCCATTGTCGACGAGGAAGGCTGGGTGCTACAACTCGTGCAAGGGCAAGCACACGTGACCACTCCCGCAGGCGATACCGACCTGTTGGAAGCAACCCGTCTTCACCCGATGAAATACTGGTAACAAACACACTGGAAAAAGGAGGGACATTGGAACATGAAACCGATAACCATCTCCTTTGAGGAGTATCGCGACAAGGTGTATGCCTGCTGGATGGGCAAGAACATCGGCAGCACACTAGGTGCGCCCTACGAGGGGCGGAAACAGCTTCATTCGCTCACCTTTTACGACCCCGTGCCAGAGAAGGCAGCCGCAAACGATGACCTGGACTTTCAGCTGGTGTGGCTGGAGATGCTGCGCGAGCGAGGGGTGTACCCCACCCTGAGCGACTTCGTGGATTATTGGACGAAACACCTCGCTGCCTACCCGTGGAACGAGTATGGCTTCTGTATGCGCAACCTCTCTCGGGGGTTGCGTCCGCCGATTTCGGGTTGCTTCGAGAACTACTATATCGATGAGATGGGCTCGCCCATCCGCAGCGAGATTTGGGCGTGCGTGGCTCCTGGTGACCCGCAGTTAGCGGCTTCGCTAGCGTGGATGGACTCGGCGATGGACCATGCAGGCGGCGAGGGCACGTATGGCGAGATGTTCTGGGCTGCGGTGGAGAGCGCGGCGTTTGTACTTTCCGACCCGCATACGTTGATTCGGGTTGGGCTGTCCATGATTCCAGTCTGGTGTAACATTTCCCGCGTCATCCGCGAGGCACTGTGGTGCTACGACAACGGCATACCGTGGCAGGAGGCGCGCGAACGGATTCTGTTTAACTTCGGACACAACCAGCCCTGCCACGCAGTGCAGAACCACGGCTTTACGGTGCTAGGTTGGCTCTACGGCAAGGACTATGGCGATAAGCTATGCACCGCAGTGAACTGTGGATACGATACCGACTGCACTGGCGCGACGTTAGGCTCGTTGCTTGGCATTCTGGGCGGCACGCGGGGCATTCCTGAAGAGTGGGTAAAGCCCATCGGCGACGCCATCGTGCTGCATCCCTACACGCGCGACCTAAACGCCCCCAAAACCATCGCCGAGCTGACCGAACGTACCGTAGAGGTAGCCCAGAAGATGATAGAGGCACGATCCGATAGCGTGGCATTCGGCGAAGCCACTCGCTTGCCCGACAACCTGCTGTCGCTACTGTTCCGCAACGAGCGGGCGTTGCTTGCTCTCAGTCGCGACCCACACTCTTCCATCTTACACTTCAAGGGTTACGAACTAGCGTTGCACTATTACGGCGAGCCAGTGCTACGGCCAAGTATCGAGAAGGTCATCGGAGTCTCGGTCAAGAAGGAGGATGTACCACGGTCAGCAGCGGTAACCATCCGCGTGCCAGGAAGCTGGCGAGTGCAGCCGATGGGCGAATGGCTGGGACAACAGCGCTTCCGTCTGTATGCCGACGAGGTGGCAGACCGAAATAACATAGAGGTCACTGCCACGCTAAACGGCACCATCCTCAATGCCTCTTTCATGATGCTTGGTCCAGGCGAAGCCAAAGGTTACCCAGCGGGTCAAAACGTGCCTGCGCCGCAGTAGTTGGCTACGCTGCAGCACAGTCTTTTCTCGCCGAGGCTGCGGCTGCAGCGTGCGTGCATCCTCTGCAGTTGCTTCTGGTGGTCATCTTGGCGACATTCTGCGCTAGCTATTAGGAACTGCGTTTCCCTGCCCAAACCTGCACTCCTGACGTATCCAGCCCCTTCGCCGTCGCTAATACTTTTTCAAGCAGCTGATGGGAACATCTCGTGCCTGCTGGACTAGCGGAAGGTTGCTGAACAACCTCCTGCGCATACCAGCTCCCATCGCCCCTCCGTCCAGCAGGAGAATCTGGCGTTCACTACGGCTAAAGTAGCCAGAACACCCTTGTTTGCCCAGTGGTTATCTCGATCTCTAATCGTGCTGCCGACTTGCTCAACACCTCTTTGGTGAGGGCATCCTGCCAGAGGTGCGGTTTCGGCAAAACCAACGCTCCTCTCCTGCGTCCCAGTTGCCCGCTTGTCGCGTGAATGGACAGCAACTTGTTCCCAGCGAGAATGACGTTATCGTTGGCATCATAAGTATACACTTTCGCTAATTTCGCGAACGCTGGCAACATACCTGCCCCGATGAACAGCGTGCCCACATACACTGACCACCCGCCGCCTTCGGTCTGCTTGGCAGCTATTGCCACCTCGCCGTTCTCCGAGAAGGTAGCCAGCGCGACTGCCAATGGGTCCACCACTACGAAGGCGGGAGCTATCGAATTGGTCGTGCCCAGTGCCTCTTCCGCTTGCCAGACAGCGGAGAGTTTTGCGTCTTTGATGGCACTCGTAGGAAGTGGGTAGGCTGTTCCCGAGGCTATTGCGTCCTTCTGCACGACCCGAATGCCCGTGAGGTCGGTGATATGCTCGGCGGAGGCAGAGTTGCCGCGAATAAAGCCCGGCGCGTAGAACCAAACCACCGTTTTGCCCTTGCGCGGTAGCTGCTTCAGCGCGCGACGCTGTGCTTCGGTGGGCGCGAAGGCGTTAAGTACCAGATACAATTTGGCGTGGTTTACGAGGCTGTCGCACACATCTTGCAAGAGGTAAAAGCCGACTGGAGCGCCGATGCGGTACAGGCTGTGTCGTAGCAACGACAGCAACGGAGCCGAGACCGTGTTGCCGTAGGAGAGATGGCACAGGCTTGCCTCGTCGACCACCACAGCGATCTCGGGACGATACGGTTGCAGATTGGGTAGCATCTCTTCGTAGAGTTTGCGCAGCTTGGCGATGTTTTGCCATATCTCTGGACAATCCAGCCAGCCCGCACCCATGAGGCCCATCCACCAGCACGCTGCTGCCCGTGTGGCGATGTGCGCAAAGTTACGCTGATGCACGGCTAAAGTGTGCGCTAGCGTGTCGGCTCTGCCATAGTTATCTTCTGGCTTCGATAGGTAAGTGCGCGTGTCGTCTTCGTTCAGCCATAGCTTGCCATGCAGCAGCACCGAATCGACTGGTGCCATGAATCCTCCGGCTCCACCTGCTTCGCGATCGGCGTAGGAGATGGGTGCGCAGAGGATGTCGACGTCTTTGCACTGCAGCAAGCGATGTAGCGCAAGGTGCCCCGAGACTGCGGGACCACCTGGCAGGGCTGACAGCTCGAAGGTATACCCGTAGAAGAACACCACCAGCTTGCGCCCCATTGTCTCCTCTTTGATAATACGGGCGAACTGCTCGAGCGGCTCTACCATCACCACTTGCTGAAACCGCCAAAACTGCGTTAGCCGTTGCTGGGTGACCGGATGCAGGAACGCGCCGATACCCTTTGCCCTGCGTTCCGCTTTGTCGGGCAAGGTCGCACTGCGGTCTCGGAGATACTGACGGAAAGCATGTAGCATCGGTGTTTCAAAGCTGGGCAACAACCCATCCCATACGCGGTCGTAAAACCATTCGGCTGTGTTCTGTCCACAGGGGTGATAGCCGAAGATGTGTTGACCATATCGCGACTCCAAGTGCCGGACGAGGTTGCGAAGGGCATTGCGCGCCGCTGTTCGCCACTTCTCCGATGCCACGCTCACCATGCCCCGCTCGCCGTTGTCATACAGCATCGTCTCGTCGGGATTTTGCTGTATCCACCACTCGGGCACGTTGGACATACCAAAACGGGGCAATAGCAACGCCTTTGGGTTTTCTTTCAGGATGACCTCGATCCGTTCTTCAAAGGGACGATAATCTGGTGGCTTGCCTGGCGCATTCCACAGGGTGGCATGAACAGGGAAAGAGACAAGGTGTACACCTGCCTGTGCCGCGCGGCGCACGGTGGACAAACCTGCCTCGCGGTTCTGACCATCCAGATCGACGAAGACCATTAGCGGGGGCGTTGGCTTGCCATTGATCAACAGGATGGGCACCCCCCTGCGTATAGTGACCTGTGCCCTTAACGACATCGTTCAACCTCCCACCAGCGGGAAGAGGATTCGCGATATGAAGACAGATTACCTGCGCTTGTCTTCGGCGCTCAGCGTGTGGTATGGTGAAAAAAACGGTCGGAGGGCACGATGAGAAAGTCAGGCGTCCTATTGTTACTGGTGTTGGGCGTGGCGCTCTCGGTAACCTACTTGTGGGCACAGTCCAGAACGCCGACACCAGCGGTCACTCGCACCCAGCGCATCGAGCTAGTCGACAAGGATGGCAAAGTCCGCGCCGAGCTGAAAATATCTGGGAACGATACGCTACTCGTTCTTTACGATGGACAGGGACGGCTGCGCACACTCGTCAACACCAATCAGGTCGTCTTCTACGACCCAGACGGTAAGGTGCGGTCGAGGGTGGAGGCGCAGACACCGTAGATGACAGAATGTCGAGCGGTTTGTTCCGCATCGGTACGAGAGAGAAAGGGGGAGCCTTTTGGCTCCCCCTTTCCATTATAACAGCCGTGTTCGCTGAGAGACCTTACATTCTGTTCTGCAGGGCATAGCGGAACTGATAGAGCCGCGCTGTAGTGCCCCCAGCTCCACCGGCACCGGGGCTGGCAGTGCGCTTCACGTTGGCGGCATGACCATCCGCAAACGTGACATTTGCCGTTAGGTTATGCCGGAAGCGCAAGTTGCCTACCTTGCCGACTGCGCTCCAAATCTGGATCGGGTTGGGCGCCTCGTCGTCGATGTTGGTGCCGTCGGGCAGTCTCCACAGCAGCACCGAGTTCGGGTTCACCCGGTTGTCATCCCAGTAGTCGGGCGGGGGAATCTGTCCGGTGGCGGGGTCCTGCCACACCTCGGGCGTCCACCAGTTCCAGAAGAGGGAGGAGCAGTAACCACCCCACTCAGGAACCTGACCAGTGTCACCCTGCATAATGGTCTCGGCTGGGCGTGGTATCGCCGCCTGCGACCGGTAGTTGAGCAAGTCGTTGTAGGCATACGCCCACGCATGGCGATATGCTGCCGAAGGGCAGGTGCGAATACCACCCTCGTTCAGGTCCTTCAAGTAAGGGTAAAGTAACTGCATGTACCAGACGGTGGTATTGCCTCCCTGACGGTAATCGTAGCCTGGCGGCATCACCTCGTCGTAGTCTTGAATATACATCATGCACGCCAGGCCGATTTGCTTGGTGTTGGAGAGGCATTGCGTCTGCCGAGCCTTCTCACGAGCCTGCGAGAAGACGGGGAACAGAATGGCTGCCAGAATCGCAATAATAGCGATAACGACCAGCAGCTCAATTAGGGTAAATGCTTTCGTGCGTTTCATGGTCAACTTCCCTCATAGAGATGGGTTTTTTGATTTACCGCCCTACCGCTAGACCGATCTGCGGGAACAGCGCGAACACGGCTGTTATGAAACGTTTAAGTGTTACACTTTAAGTATACAATAGGTTGTCAAAAGAGTCAATAGGTTGAGCCAGCTGAAACGAAGAAACTTTTTCGGGGCAGAACGTAGCGTGCTGGCGCGATGCAAATAAGGCGCAACGCAACGGTAATGGTCATGGTATAATAAAAGCTCAAAGGGGGATGTTGTCTATGCCGACGTTGTTCGAGAAAATCTGGAACGCGCACGTTGTTCATGAAGAACCGGGGCGACCTACCTTGCTATACATAGACCGCCATCTGGTGCATGAGGTCACCTCGCCCCAGGCATTTGACGGCTTACGCGAGGCAGGACGCCGAGTACGCCGCCCCGACCTGACCTTCGCGACAATGGACCACAACGTGCCGACTGACAACAGGTTGGTCATCGTAGATCCCATCTCGCGCAAGCAGATAGAAACCCTGCGCCGCAACGCTCAGGAGTTCGGCATAACACTGTTCGACCTTACCAGTGACGACAACGGCATCGTTCACGTCATCGGGCCCGAGTTGGGAATCACCCTACCTGGGCTGACCATCGTGTGCGGAGACAGCCACACCTCTACGCACGGCGCGTTTGGTGCGCTGGCGTTTGGCATCGGCACGTCGGAGGTGGAACACGTGCTGGCCACGCAGACACTTCCGCAGGTCAAGCCGCGCACGATGGCCATCCGTTTAGAAGGCAAGCGTCCGCTGGGAGTGACAGCAAAGGACATGATCCTGAGCATTATCGGACGCATCGGCACGGGTGGAGGCACCGGCTGCGTCATTGAGTATCTGGGTGAAGCCATCCGCGCACTCAGCATGGAGGAGCGATTGACCATCTGCAATATGTCCATCGAGGCAGGTGCCCGCGCGGGCATGATTGCCCCTGACGAGACCACCTTCGCCTATCTGGAGGGTAGGCGATTCGCCCCACAGGGTAAACAGTTCGAGCGTGCCGTTGCCTACTGGCAGACGCTACCCTCCGACCCCGACGCACAGTTTGACCGCGAGGTGCGTTTGGATGTCTCCGCTTTCGCACCGCAGGTCACCTGGGGCACAAGTCCTGAGCAGGTGGTTGCTGTCACCGAGTGTGTACCCGACCCCGCCACTTTCGCGGACGAAACCAAAGCCAAAGCGGCAGAGCGAGCCTTGCAATACATGGGACTGACGCCTGGTACTCCCATTCAGGAGATCAAGATCGACCGCGTGTTCATCGGCTCCTGTACCAACGGACGCCTGAGCGACCTGCGTGCAGCGGCGGCGGTGGTGAAAGGCAAAAAGGTGGCTCCCCACGTGCGGGCGATGGTGGTGCCTGGCTCGCAGCGCGTCAAAAAGCTAGCGGAAGAAGAGGGTCTGCATGAGATTTTCCTTAAGGCAGGCTTCGAATGGCGCGATTCAGGATGTAGCATGTGTTTGGGCATGAACCCCGACATCCTGCAACCGGGCGAGCGATGCGCCTCCACCAGCAACCGCAACTTTGAGGGTAGGCAGGGGCGTGGAGGGCGCACCCACCTTGTCAGCCCGGGGATGGCGGCGGCGGCGGCGATTGCGGGGCACTTTGTGGACATTCGGGAATGGTATCGGCAGGGCAAGATCGCCGAGGAGGTTTTGCGTCAATGAAACCGTTCCAGAAGCTGACCGCGCTAGTGGCTCCTCTGGACCAGCCCAACGTGGACACCGACCAGATTGTGCCCAAGCAGTTCCTAAAGCGCGTGGAGCGCACAGGCTTCGGGCAGTTCTTGTTTTACGACTGGCGCTTCCTGCCCGATGGAACGCCTAATCCTGACTTCGTGCTGAACCAGCCGCGCTACGCGGGAGCGCAAATCTTGCTTACGCGCGAAAACTTCGGGTGTGGTTCCAGTCGCGAACACGCGCCCTGGGCGTTGCTGGACTACGGCTTTCGGGTGATTATCGCCCCCTCCTTCGCCGATATTTTCAAGACGAACTGCTTTAAGAATGGGATTTTGCCCATCGAGCTTGCGCCAGAGGCCGTGGATGACCTCTTCCGTCGTGTCCAGAATCAGGAGGGCTATCAGCTCAGCGTGGACCTTGAGGCGCAAACCATCACGGGAAGCGATGGCTTCGCCTGCCGGTTCGAAATAGACTCCTTCCGCAAGAAGTGCTTGCTGGAGGGGCTGGATGACATCGGGTTGACGCTGCAGCATGAAGACAAAATCGCTGCCTATGAGGCAACCCACCGTGAACCCTGGCAGGCGGCGATAACTGGGCGGTGAAAGGGTATCGCCATTGCGGTAAAATGCAGCGGAGCCGCGGCGCGGGGCGACAAAATGGCACTCAACACCAGCGATATCGAGCAATCGATTGAGATTCTGCACAACGAGCCCGACCTGCACCGAAGGGTGTTTGTTGCGCTTGCAACGGACGAGTTAGTGGCTTTGCGGCAGGCGTTGGAGGAGCCGCTCGCTTTCCTTACTGCAGCCCCGCATGAACTGACCTGCGCGGTGAACAAACACAACCATTCCCAAGCGGATGGTGCGGCTACGGGGCGGCTAGCGAGCGTGCCTGACAAAGAGGTATACCTCGTTATGGAAGTGTTTTTCGCGGGAGACACAGCCGACGTAGCCCGCGCTCGACGGCGTGCCGACTTGATGCGCAAGGTGGGACTGGAGTGTCTGGCAGGGGGGACAGGAGCTCACTAAAGAAGCCCAATCGGAAGCGCAGCATTTGCGCGTTGTCTGCCGGCTGCATGGCAATGTGCAGGGATGGGACGATGCGCAAGCGATTCGGGCGTTTTCCCAGTCGTGAACGCTACCATCTCTATCTGGAGATAGACCAATGCTTCCCGAAGACACTATCCATGCCTTCCTGAAAGCCCGTTCACTGGCGGTGGTCGGGGTGTCTCGCAACCCCGAAAAGTACGGCTACAAGTTGTACAAAACGCTAAAGGAGAAGGGGATGCGGGTGTTTGCCATCAATCCGCAAGCGACGGAGGTGGACGGCGAGCCCGGATACCCAAGCCTGCACGCGCTGCCCGAGCTTCCAGAGGCGATAGTTACCGTTGTGCCTCCCGATGTAACGAAGGCAGTGGTCGGGCAGGCGTTACAAGCAGGCGTCCGCAAGATATGGATGCAGCCCGGCTCCGAACACGAGGACGCCATCCACCAGGCGCAGCAGCACGGCGCGACCGTTGTCTACGGCGGACCGTGCATCATGGTTGTCGCGAAGACATATTTGCGCTAAGGTGTCTTGGGGAGCATCCGTTCGCGGATGCGCTGCTCCGCTGCCTCGTCCTTTAGCCGACCGCTGTCGGTCAGAATGTATGGCGTCACAAAGATGAGCAGTTCCGAGTTAATGCGGTTGGTCTTCGTGCCGCGAAAGAGCGGTCCGAGTATCGGCAGGTCGCCCAGCAGCGGGATCTTTGTGTGCGTTTTGTACTCCTGTCGCTGTGTGAGTCCGCCGATCACGATGGTCTCCCCGTCCCGAACGCGCACGGTGGTTTGCGCCCGTCGGGTGGATAGCACGGGCAAACCCGTCTCCCGGTCCAGTTCGCTGATGTTGCTCACCTCGGGCTCGATGGTGAGCGTGATTTCGCCATTGCCACCGGTCCAAGGGCGCACCGAGAGCTTGACGCCCACGTCCACGCCCTGAATACGCTCCTGCTTGCCACCGTACGAGGTCACTTCCACCTTAATGAACTTCGTCTGCCCGATGAAGATGTCGGCATCCTGTCCGTTCACCGCCGCCATACGCGGGTTGGCGCGCACGCGCGCTTTGCCCTGGACCTCCAAAGCGCGTAACTTCGTTTGGAAATCCTCGGGCAGCTTGCCCACTGTACGGTACAGGAAGTCGCCTGTTGCCGAATCGGAGGTGGTGGTTATCCAGCTATCGACGAAAGACAGACCCAGCGAAGCGTCGATGTCCTCTGTCGACGCGATTTCCACTGCCAGCGCCTCAATCATAATCTGCGGAGGAGGCAGGTCGATCTTTTGGAAGTCGGCACGGATTTTGTCCAGCATCTGCGTGGGAGCGGTCACTACCACTGCGTTCTGCGCCTCGTTGACGTGCAGGTAGCTGTAGAGAAAGGTAGGCAACAAGCCCGACGCCACCTGCGCCTTGATGTATTTCATTCGGAAAGACTCCGTGCCCGACAGGCGGTATGGGGCAAGGTCGGTCGGCACGCCGTCACTCACCATATACACCCCGTTCACTTCCGAGAGAGCGAGCCCGTATGCGCTAGCGATACCGCGTATCATCTCGTCTACAGGCAGGTTCTCCACCGACATCGATACTTCGCGGTTGCGCACCGAGTCGTCCACGGCGATATTGACCCCCGTCTTGCGGGCGATTTCCGCCAGAAGCAGATACAGCCGCGTTTTGACGCTGTGTATCGACAGCAAGCCGTTCTCGTATTCCACCTGCAGCTGAGCGGTTGCTTCCGTGCGCGCCGTGTCATTATTGGTCGTCTGCCTCCCCACGAGCGTGCGCTCGCTGCTGACGGTGATGATGACGCTCTGCTGGTCGTTGCTGCGCTCGACGTTCACGCGAGATGGCTCGAACAGCGCGACCACCATCGACACGCCGATACCCTCCACCGCGTCCTGCGGCACCGAAAGCTGGATATAGCTCACGGGGAATTTGCTGACGTCGATGAAGTTCTTGCCGATTTGCGACTTGGCGTTGGTGAAGCGCAGGGCGATGCGGTTTCGCCGTCCCCAAAGTCCGCCTTCCGCCTGCCATTCCAGCACGCCGTCGGCGCGCACGGTAATCTGAACCCCGTTGCTCAGCTGGTCGGCACGTATCTCGGTGATGTTACAGTAAGCGGTGGTTTGCGCCAGCGACGGTAGCGCCAGAGCCAGGCTCAGTACGATAACGAGCAGGGTTTGTCTAATTGCAAGCTGCCAACCTCCCTGTGTGACGATGTGATGATGCGCGGTGTAACAAGGATAGCCAACTCGGTTGTAGTGCGTCGCTGGGTTTTTGCACGGAAAAGCCCACCAATCAGTGGCAAGTCGCCCAGCAGGGGCACTTTGCGGGTGATGGTATCCTGCTGTTGCAACTTCAGTCCGCCAATCAACAGCGTCTCTCCCTCGCGCAGCAGCACAGTGGTTTCCGCAAGGCGGGTGGATACGGTGGGCAAGCCCGTCTTCACGTCCAGCTCCGCAATCGCAGTCACTCGGGGTGTGACAGTAGCGAGAATGACCCCTTCTGCGCCGACCCAGCAGTTCATTTCCAGACTCACGCCTACGTCGACGGGGATGACGCGCGTGATAAACGCCTGCGACCACTCCACGAAATAGTCCGCCCTAATGTAACGCTGTTGTCCGCTGAAGATGCGCGCACTCTGCCCATTGAGCGCAACCGCAGTGGGGGTGGCGCGGATACGTACTCTGCCTTCGGCCGCCAGCGCACGCAAGCGGGCTTCGACATCCGTTCGCGGTACGCCAAATATCCGATAGGTGATGTCGCCCGTGCCCACATTCACCCTCGCCGTGTTATGTGCGTCCGCCACTAGGAAACGCAGTACGCTTTCGCTGTCGTCCGTATCGGTCATCTCGACGATTAGAGCGTCTATTTGCACGTGCGGCACGGGCTGGTCTATCTTCCGAATGTCCTCACGCACCTTTTGGACGAGAGAGGCAGGACCGACCACTGTCAGCGAGTTCTCGCTGGCGTTGACGCGCAGATACTTGAGCAGGAACTCCGGCAGGCTGTTTCGGGCGGATGCCGCGCTGATATAGTTCAACGGGATTTTCTCTATCGAGCTCTCCAAATAGGTATTTATGCTGCCGACAACACCTTCTCCCACGAACCATGCACCATTCAAACGCCCCAACTCCAGCCCATATCCGGTTGCGACTGCCTGCAATGCCTCCTCCGGAGCCATCTCCTGCAGGCACAGGCTCACCACTCGCTCCAGGTCAGGGTCTACCATCACCACCATGCCCGTTTGCTGGGTGAACTCACGCATCAGTTCACGCAAGTCGGCATTCAGGGCAAAGATGCTCACGATGTCGCCGTCAGCCTCTACCAACATTTCAGACGGAGTTACCTCGCCGGGCTTTCGCCGCTGCACTGGCGGCATGGTGCGTCGGTCGCTGAGAACGAGGATAATCAGGGACCGCTGGTCTGGCGTCTGCTGCACGCTGAAGGAAGGCCCAGCGTTTGGCAGCCCGCTGAAGTCGACCTGGTCGCGCCCGACACGAGCTGAACGCACCACCGCTGGCGAGAACAGCACGAGCTTGATGTCTACCCCTAACCCATCGGGCGTATCGGAGGGTAGAGACACCTCCACATGGCTGACTGGATAGATGCCGACGTCCACGAAGCTGCTGACCTGAGAGCGGGCGTTAGTGATTCGGAACGGGATTTCTATCACTGGCTTGCGGGGGTCGCCCGTATCTCGCTGGGCGCGCGCCTCATCGACGTAGCGGGATTGGTCGAACCAGAGACGCATGATGCCGTCGGCACGGATGGTCACCTGCACCGCGTTGCCGATGCGGCGGCTCTCCACCGCCACGATGTTACAGAAGGGCATCCGTCGCTGTTGGGGGTGCGCAGCAGCCGCTAGCACGAGCAACACGGCGAGGCAAAGCAACTTACCGCAGCGCATCCCTCTCCTCGTGCAGGAAACGATTTTTCAACGCCTCTTCCTGCTCGGCGGGCAGGTTTCCAGTCTGCGACAGGATGCGCGGTGTGATGAAGATAGCCATCTCCGTGACCGCCTCTTTGGTATCCTCCGAGCGAAAGAGCTGTCCCAACAGTGGTATATCGCCTAAAATCGGCACTTTGGTTTTGGTAGACATCAGCTCACGCTGAACCAGCCCGCCGATGATAATGGTCTCGCCGTCGCGCACGCGCACGGTGGTGTTGGCGCGGCGGGTGCTTTTGTCAGGCAAGCCAGTTTTGGGGTCGGGTGCGCTCAACACACTAATCTCGGGCTGTACATCCACGATAATCTCGCCCTCCCCGCCCGTCCACGGGGTGATATTCAGCCGCACACCAGCGTCGATAAAGTTGGTCTGACGGAAGAAGAAGTCGCCTTCTCCCCTGCCGCCGCCGATGCTGACCGGGGTGCTCAGGTAGCGTTGTTTGCCGATGAAGATGCTCGCTCGCTGTCCGCTCACGGTGGCGATACGTGGATTGGCGTGTACGCGGGCTTTGCCCTGAGTGACCAGCGCACGCAGGCTGGTAAAAAACTCTGTGCGCAGGGTCGCTACTGACCGGAAGATAACCTGTCCGAGCGGCGAGTCCACCGTAAGGCCGCGCCCGTCGTTGCTCCAGCCCCACTGCGCGCGGAACTCCCGCGCGGCGGAGTCGGTGAACTCCACCATCAGCACGTCGATCATAATCTGCGCGGCGGGGATGTCGAACTGTTTGATATCTTCGCGGAACTTTTTCAACACCTCCGGTGGGGCAGACAGAATGACCGCATTCTGCTCAGCATTGGTCTTCACATGGTCTTGCAGGAAGACGGGCAGCAGCGACTTGGCGTTAGGCGCCAGCACATACTGCGTGGTGATGGTGTCGATATCGCTCAGCAGGTAGGAGGACGGGCTTCTGGGAATGCCTTCGCTCAGCATGAATATGCCGTTGACTTCGCGATAGGATAGCCCATACGCTGCCGCGATAATCTCCAGAATGCGCGTCACGGGCATGTTGACCAGATTGATGGTGACGGTACGCCGCACCGTATCGTCCACAATCAGGCGGATGCCCGTCTCTCTGGCGAGGCGCGTGAGCAGCTCTTGAGCATCCACCCCCACCGCGAACACCGAAACGCCATCCGGTCCAGCCGAAACCTCCAGCGAGGGTTGCACAGTGGTATTCTCCACCGGTGGGGCAGGGGGCGCAGCAGGAGGGGCGAGATTGCCCCGACGTTGTGCCACCTCTTGCGCAGATAGTGTGGTCAACAGCTCAAGCAACAACAGCAAAGTAACCCCCCAGTTACGAATCCGCCTCCACATACCTACCGTACTCCTTCTACAGACTGCAGGTTTCTTTAGGCACAACGGTACAGAAAGCCTGCTGTATATGATGACGTTAGTGGGAGAGAGCGGTTACGGTCAGAACACCTTCTGCTCGAGGCCCAGCCGCTCGCAGAGGCAGCGAATCTCCTGAGGTGTCAAGCCTTCGCCCTGCTCGCCGTTGATGAGGTTCAGGTATTCGTAGCGGGCGCCCGTTTCGGCGTACTCGATGCGGTCCAGCGCGCGTTTGACGGAAGCGTCCGAACGTGCCATCACACCGTGCTTTGCCCACACCACCAGTCGGTGGATGCGCAGCTTTTCCATCGTCGCCTGCATCAGCTCGTCGGAACCAGGTAATAGGAACGGAATCAGCCCGACACCCTCTGGCAGCTGCACGATGCTCTCTGGTTGCCAGCGCAGGATGTGCTGGTTCAGGTAGCGTTCGTCCTGGTAGCGTGGGATATGGCTGAGGTAGGTCAGGTGCAGGGGTTGCGCGTGGATAAGTGCATGAAAGTTCGTGCCAGTGCGCGTTACTTGGTCGCGATGCACCGCCAGATGGGAATTGAACTCGCTGGTGAGCCGTTCGAATAGGCGTTTCGGGGACGTGTAGAGGGTCGCGGTACGCCCATCGGGGTTGACTCGCACTGCGCCGAGGTTTGCCTCGGGGTCGGAGCCGATTTCGCGCAGCCGCCTACCCGAGCCGGTAACTAAAAACAGTCCGTCCGCCAGCTCGGGCACAGGGGTGGGTATCGGGATGGTCTCCTGTAGCGGGAACTGACGGCGTGGGTCAATGCTCCAGCCGATATATACCGAGATATTGCCTGCCGCGCCTTCGCTGGCTTCGATCTCCGCGAGGCGGCGTCCCGCCTCGCCGATCAAGCCCATGATTTCAGTTAGAGTGGGAAATGGGGGGTCAACAGGCATCGATTACTCCTCTGGTGTTATCTTCAACCGCTTTTGGAACGCAGCCTCCCAACCCATTAGCCCTCCGTCCAGCGCGATAGCCACATTCAGCTCCCGTGCGCTATCCTCCACCGCTGCCGCCATCTTTTCCCCACCGACCACAGGGATGCAGGGAAACCCCGCACGGCTGAGAAGGTCTGCCCGTCGGCTGGCGCGGGTGACGTCGTTCACATCCAGCGTGGCGGCGACCTCCATCACCAGATAAACCACTCGCTGGTCTGCGAAACGCAACTGCCCCTGCAGGATTAAGTCCGCGCGCGACAGGTCCTTTACTTCCGTGAAGGAAAGCTTCTGGATCGCCTTGTCGAAAATCTCCTCCATATCGGCGCGACGGATTTTGCGCAGGTAACTACCGAAGTAGGCATAGGCGTGCTTGGCATATTCTTCCTCCAAGCGCCAGCCTATCAGCTGCCCTAGCCGGTCTTCGATGCGCTGGAAGCGCTGTTCTGCCAGCACCTGCCACTCGATGAGCCGCTCAACCGCTTCCGCTAGACCTTCCATTGTCTCACGCAACTCGGCTACGGAAGCCCGCAACTCTTCTTGCCCGCGAATCAGCCCGTTGACCGTCTCACGCAACTCGGCTACGGAAGCCCGCAACTCTTCTTGCCCGCGAATCAGCCCGTTGACCGTCTCGCGTAAGTCGGCTAATTCCTGCACAATGCTCTGTACCACGCCGACGAGCTGCGCCATGGTGTCCGCCAGCTGTTGCACCACCCGCTCCAGACGCTCTATCCGTTCGCTATGCTCGGCAGTGGTGTGAGCCAGCTGTCCCACCTGAAACGGCAGTGCCAGGAACTCCTGGGGGAGCAGTGCCGCTAGTAAGCGCTGCCGTGCTTCTGGGTTGTTTTGCAGAATCTGAATGAACGCGTCGATATCAAAAGGTTGGTCTGCCATCGGGTTCTGTGTCTCCAAATCGTCCGAAGGATGCACAGTTGCATTATACCATTGAAACGGTTATCACTCCACTAATTCCCCGATGAACCCCCAGAGATGCCCCTCCACCGCTCGCACGCGGACGGTCTTACCCACCAGCTCGCGGGGTGCTTCGAAGTTCATCGTTTTGTTCTGGCGGGTTAAGCCAGTGAGCTTCGAGGCGTCCTTCGGGCTGGGTCCATCCACCAACACCTCGTAGATATTGCCTTCCTGCGATCGGTTGATCTCGCAGGTGATACGGTTTTGCAGTTCAATCAGCCGCTGCAGGCGTTCCATTTTCACCGCACGAGGAATCTGGTCGTCGCGCTCGGCGGCTTTAGTGCCAGGACGCGGGCTGTAGGCGAACATGAAGGCGGAGTCGAAGCGGATGCGCTCCACGAACTCCAGCGTGTGCTGGAACTGCTCTTCCGTCTCGCCTGGAAAGCCAATCATTAGGTCGGTAGTGATGGCGATGTCGGGTATGGCAGCGCGCAGCTTGTGGACGATGGCTTCGTATTGCTCCACCGTATAACCACGCTTCATCTCGCGCAGCAGGTCGTTGTCCGCCACCTGCAGTGGCAGATGCACATGCTCGCACACTTTGGGCAGCTCCGCCATCGTCTCGATGAGCTCATCGGTGAAGTCGCGGGGATAGGGCGAGGTAAAGCGGATGCGTTCAATGCCCGGAATGTCGTTAATCAGGCGCAGCAGCTTAGCGAAGGGCACCTTGCCCTCCAGCAGGTTCTTGCCGTAGGAGTTGACCGTCTGCCCCAGCAGCGTAACCTCCTTCGTGCCATGTGCCGCGAGGTAACGGATTTCGGCAAGGATGTCTTCGGTGGGGCGGCTCCGCTCGCGCCCGCGCGTGAGGGGCACCACGCAGAAGGTGCAGAACTTGTCGCAGCCATACATGATAGGTACAAACGCCCGTAGCTTCGGTCTGCGTTGCGCGATGCGCGCCGGGACATCGGTGACAATCGCTCCCTTGCGCGGAGGCAGATCAAGCGCGGTCAACAGCTTCCGAGAGCGACGTATCTCCTGAACCAATTCTGGAATGCGTGCGATGTTCGCCGTGCCGACGATAAAGTCCACATGTGGCGCTTCACGCTTCAGCTCATCCGCACGCACTTGCGCCATGCACCCACACACGCCGAGGATGCCGTCAGGGTGACGCTCTTTCCATTTGCGCAGTTCGCCCAACAGGCTGAAAACCTTGTCTTCTGGCTTGCGGCGCACCGAGCAGGTGTTGAGCAAGATAACTTGCGCCTCCTCTTCGTCTTGCACGGGGCGGTATCCCAGCTGCTCCAGGTACAGCCCCATCTGCTCGGAGTCCTCCTCGTTCATCTGGCATCCCCACGTGTATATTTTGTAACCCGGCTTTACCTTTTCCAGCACCTGCGACATGGCTGTTACACCTTCATTGTCCTTCTCTGGCAAAAATATTATAGCACAGGGGAACAGGAAACTATCTTTAGCAGGTATAATTAGATTGGCATCCAAACTGTGGATGGAATCTGAACAAGGAGGCTTGTCATGCATCAGCGCTTGCTTGCAATGGCGTCGGTGTTGGTGTTAGGGGTCGCGACGGTGCTGTGGGTATCCGCGAACCCGCAAGAGAAAGCGTCGGTGAAGCCCGCAGCGGTGAAGTCCAGCGGTTCTTGTTGCCCAAGTGAAAAGGGCGCTACGAAAGCCACCGTAGCGGCAGCGACCGAGAAGAACGCGGTAAAGCCCGTTGCTGCCAAGGAAGGCAAGGGAGAGTGCCCGTATGCGGCAGCATCCAAAGCGGCTGCTAATGGCAAGAAGGACTGCTCGAACTGCCCCGAGAAGAAGTCCAACGCCACCACGGTAGCTGCGAAGGAAGCGGTCAAGTCTGACTGTGGCGGATGTCCCTTCATGAAGTCTACGAACAAAGCCACCGAGGCGAAGGCCAAGCCTGTACCAGCCAAGCCAGCAAACAATCTCAAAGCCACGCAGGCGAAGGCAACCAACGGCAAGGCGGCGAAGAGCCTATAATTTGGTGTTCTCGGCGAAGCGCAGCGCGGGAGCTATTCGCTCCCGCGCTGTGATTTGGTAAAAGACATCTCCACGAGGACGGCAATACGCTCCTACGACCTCGCCTCGATCATCTGCCATTCGGCTTCGGACAAGTTGGTCCTGCCGTGCGGGGCGATCTGCACCGCCACGCTCTCGAGCTGCACCAGCACCTCTTCTCCCAACGACAGGTACTGCCGCAGCTCGGGTCGTTTGCGCAGAAGCGCGAAATACGCGTCGCTGAATGCCTGCACCCTAATCACCTGCTGTCCACGCTGGTAGCGGCTATCCGTCCACAGCTTGCCCTGTTGGTAAAAGGTTCGTCCTCCGATGTTGCGCACCACCTGCTGGGCGCGTTGGGCAACCGCTTCGGAGGTGTATGCCAATCCCAAACTTTCCTGGCTCTGGCGTACCACTACGGACGGTGCTGTTATCGCCGCCACAGGCGGAGCCGCGGCACCACCGATGCCTTGTCGTTGCAGCGACTGAACGCTTACGCTAGCGTCAACCGCTACCCTTCCCGACACTGCGCCCAACATCCGGTTTGATGCGTTCCGTACACGAACCGACAGCGCACGTTCATCCCTCAGCGCGAGAATCATGTCCTCGTCGATTAGGAAGGAGGTAAACTCGGTGACAATCCCATATTGTTTGGCGAGGCGCACGATCTCGTCGATAACCTCCTGATTGCGGTGCAGGCGCACCTCGTCCATCAGGTAACCGATTTTACGGACAGCCCACAGGCGCGGGATAAAGTCCATGCTCTCGGCGCGGTCGGGGAAGTCCACCACATGCCGAATGCGCTCCTGTCGCTGACGAGACATCGCCTCCAACACCACTGCCCCACGCCCGCTGCCCTTATATCGCCCCGCAATAACTATCTGGTCGCCTGCAAACAGGTCGGGCAGGTTGCGTGGGTAAAGGTCATACGCCTCCACCCCCTCGCAAAAGATCTTCAGGTCTGCCAGCAACGGCACACTGATGGCGTTGTAGAACGCAGACACGCGCGCCTCGATATCCTCCTCTGGACGGATGTAGCTGGAGATGCCTCGGTTGCGCTGGCACAGCATGTCCAACAGAGTCACGTTCACATCGTAGCCGACACCAAAGGAGAAAATGCGAACGCGACGGTTTTGGTTCATCTCGTCGACGGCATTCAGGATACGCTGCGGGTCGGTCTCGCCCACGGTCGGCAACCCATCGGTGAGAAACACCACCGCCTGCAATACGTTTTTCTGCTCACTGGGGAATAGGCGCAACGCCTCGCGTAGGGCGTCGGCGATGTTGGTGCCTCCTTGCGCGGTCAACGCTTCGACTTCACGCATTGCCTTCTCGACGTTGTCACGATTTGCTGGCACCAGTCCCTCGAACAGCTTCCGCGGCTGTTCGTTGAACATAATGACGTTAAACTGGTCTTCGGGTTGCAGGTTGCGCACGCAATACGCCAGCGCCTCTTTTGCCTGCTTGATTTTGTCGCCCGCCATGCTACCCGTGCGGTCGAAGACGAAAACCAGATGTCGGGGTATTCGAGGCGGTTGCTGCCCACCGTTTGGGGCAAGCAGCAGGAGGAAGTAGCCATCGCCAGTGGTGCGGTAGGTCAGCACGCGCAGGTCATACTGCTGGGTGGAGGTGCTGTAGTACACCAGCAGGTCGCGCTCAGGGATAATGCTTTCTGCGCTCCACTCGAAGCTGGCGCGGTTTGTCCCCTCACGCTTGACCACCGCTTCAGAGTGCGATGGGCAGTACACGTTGGTGAGGGGCGCGCTGGTAGCAATCTCCACGCGCAACCGTATGTAGTCCACTGGACGGGCAGCGGCGCGTGTCGCCCGCAGAGCCAGGAGGTATCGGTTCACTTCACCCTCTCGGCGCAACGTTTCGGTGTAGCGCAGTTGGATGCGTCTCTCGCCGTTAGGGGGAACGGGGAACACTCGCGCCCGCAGCAGGTTGCGCTCGGCAAACTCCAGCAGGGCGGGGTCGCGTCGGCGGCGGACAATGTTCTCGTAGATGCGCCGCGCCTCCTCTTTGGGCAGCAGACGGGCTTCTACCGCTCTATCACCCACTGTCAGCGTGAAACGGGTGATAGCTGCGCCTTCGGGCACGGGGAACCAGTACTCCGCCTCCTGAGCGACGTTGGTGAGATTGACAAAGGTCTGTTCGATGGTCGTTTCTGCCACACCGTCGCGAATGGAGACATTGACCAGATGCTGCTTCACTCGGAAGGGTAACGTCATGCGGGAATCTTGGGCAACGCGGTCGTCGAATGGTATCAGGATACCCTGTGCCAGCAAGGGCACTACCAACCCCAGCAACAACACTGTTACCAGCACACCAGTGCGCATAGCTCGCTCCCCCTTGGTGCTGTTTCGCGCATTTTAGACGATAGGGCGATGCAGGGGGTTACGCAGAGGCGACGCTGCTAGATTTGGCGCGACCGTTAAAAACTTCACTGTTAGCAGCAACGCAACGCGGCAGCTAGCCTTATCCAATAAAAGCAATTCAGGCAGGAGGAACTATTTGTGCAACCTTCCCCCTGCCTGTTTTCTACACTACATGTAGCGTTTGAACAGCTGTTCCACGCTGGGGTTCTCGGTGTATGCCTGCCGCTGGATGCGGGCGATTTCTTCGTTCAACGTGGGACGCTCCACCCGATACAGAATGCCGACGGGGAACGGCTCTTCTTCCTCTGCTAGGCGCAGCGCGGCATACTTATCCGTTGGGTCGTGCGTTGCTGGGATTTCGTAGACCTTGCCTTTGAAGTAGTCGTAGGTCTGCACCTTGTTAAAGGTAACGCAAGGGCTAAACACGTCTACTAGGGCAAAGCCGGGATGCTTAATGGCTTCCGCGATGATGCGTGCCAACTGGTTGGGCATGCTGGAGTAGCCCCGCGCCACAAAGGTGGCTCCCGACACGATGGCGATTTGCAATGGGTTCAATGTGCCCTCCACATTACCGAAGGGGGTGGTTTTGGTCACGAAGCCGTGCGAGCTCGTTGGAGACGTCTGCCCTTTGGTCAGCCCGTAAATCTGGTTGTTCATCACAATGTAGGTGATGTCGATGTTGCGTCGTGCGGCGTGGGAGAAGTGTCCCATGCCGATAGAGTAGCCGTCACCGTCTCCTCCAACGCCGATGACCGTCAGGTCGGGGCGTGCCAGCTTGATGCCCGTTGCCACTGGCAAGATTCGTCCATGCACCCCGTGAAAGCCGTAGGTCACCACGAAGCCCGGCAGGCGACTAGAGCAGCCGATACCCGATACTAGCACCGTTTTGTCTGGGTCGATGTTCAGCTGGCTCATGGCCTTGAACAGCGCGTTCAGCACCCCATAGTCACCACAGCCGGGGCACCATATGGGTTCCAAATCGCTCTTATAGTCCTTCGGCTGGCGCTGCACCACAGGGGGGTGCAAGGTCACGGTGTCGGTTTGTGCCATAAGGTTTTCCTCCTGCGTCACATCCGAGCAACGCGGATGATTTCTTGTTTAATCTCTTCGGGGTCGAAGGGCAGTCCAGTGTCCTTCGCATAGGAGATGGGGCGGATACTGGTCTGCGCCCGCAGATACGCCGCGAACTCGCCGGTGAAGTTCTTCTCTGGTACCAATACCCTTTTGACCTTGTTGGCGAAGTTTTCGATAACCTTCACCGGCAGGGGTTGAAGCATCTTTGGATAGAGTGCAGCGGCACGCACACCCGCTTGCTCGGCAAGGTGCATCGCCTCGCGGATGACGCCTTCCGTAGACCCCCAGCCGATGATGCCCACATCCGCGCCATCTGGCTCGCCCCAGATGCGTACAAACTGTTCCGCATAGTGTTCACTCAGGTGCTGCAGCTTGCGGAACCGCTTCGCCTTCATCGCCATCGTGTTTTCAGGCGTGTAGGTGGGGTCGCTGAACTCATTATGCTCGATACCCGTCGCTGTGAAGGCTAGACCGGGCATTCCAGGTATAGCCATGGGGGAGATACCGCTTTCGGTAAAGGCATAGCGAGCATATTGGCCGTTGCTGGGAGGTTCCGGTACGATGCGCTCCCAATGGGGCACCCGTGTCAGGTCAGGCTTAGGGATCGTGCAACGTCGGTGTGCCAGCGACTGATCGGACAGCACGATGACGGGCAGCTGATACCGCTCCGCGATATTTAGCGCATGCTGAATCAGGTAGAAACAGTCCTCTACGCTGGTGGGCGCCATCACTACGCGCGGCGACTCGTTATGCACTCCATAAAGTGCAAGGTTCAGGTCTCCCTGCGAGGTTTTGGTGGGCAGACCAGTGCTTGCCCCTCCCCGTTGCACATCCACGATGACGGCAGGGATTTCCGCCTGCGCTGCCAGGTTAATCTGTTCCACCATCAGCGAAAAGCCAGGCCCAGAGGTGGCGGTCATGGCGCGTTTGCCCGCGTAAGACGCACCCAACACCATGCCTAACGCGGAAATTTCGTCCTCTGCTTGAATGACCACCCCCCCGAAGCGAGGCAGTATCGGGGCAAGCACTTCCATGATGTCTGTCGCGGGCGTGATGGGGTAGCCTGCGTAGAAGGTCAAGCCACCATGTACCGCCCCCAGTGCCAGCGCTTCGTTGCCGTTGATAATCAGGCGATTTGGGTCGACCCGATCGACACCGTTTAGCAGCGGCGGCAATTGCTCGATGAAAGGAGCGATGTAGTTATAGCCTGCGTGCAGAGCTTGAAAGTTTTTCTGCACGACCTCCTCACCCTTGCGCTTGAAGGTCTGCTCGGCAATCTGCTCTCCCGCTTGCACCGGCGCACCGATGTAGCGCAAAATCGCTCCCAGCGCCACGATGTTCTTCGTTAGCGCAGAGCCAATCTCTTTCTTCGCGATGGTACCGATTGGGATGGCAATCACGCGATGTTGCGGGAGTTCAGGCACCGACACACCGTCGCTATCGTAAATAAGGGTGCCCCCCGGCAGAAGAGAGGCGATATTATCCTGGTAACCTTCCTCATTCAACGCCACGAACACGTCGACGTGACTGCCATAGGAGAGAAGCAGGTGGTCTGCCACTCTCAACTGGTACAGAACCGTGCCCCCTTTGATCTCTGCGGGATAGGTGCGGAAGGTGTATACTTCATAGCCCAGCCGCGCCAACGCTGTCGTTAGCATCTCACCGAGGCTTAGCACCCCTTCGCCCGACTCTCCCGCCAGGCGCACCACGAAGTCTGTTTTTGACCCTTGCATTTTCGCACCTCTTCGTGTTTTTCAGGCAGCGCCCCGTCGCATCTGCGGTTTCCATTATACCGCATCCTGTGAAAAGCGTATATTTTTAGCTATTATAAACAAGTTGGTGTCTACATTTTACCCCAAATCCGGCTTCTGGGAACGTTGCCGCTGTTTGTTGTGGTATAATAGAGGTGGACAATGTAGAGGGCGATGGAGGTCCGCCCGCCCTTTAAGTGAAAGGGCGAACCGCCGAAGGAGGCTAATGGCTCCTGTTCGCGTGAACAGTGAGCCATTTTTGCGTCTATGGGGGTAAATGATGCATCTGCCGGAGATGGCACTGGAAGAGGCGTTGCGGGAAGGTGAGTGCGCCCTGTGCTGGCTGGCGCATCGGCACCTGTTGCGCCGGGTAGACACCCTCTTCCGAGAGCATGTCAATGATCCTCTCTGGCGGCAATCCTTACGTGAAGGCAAGGGTTTGTGCGCCCACCACGCCGCGCTGGTGCTATCACGGGCAGATGTGCTCTCCTTGTCGATCATCGCCGAAGACGTGCTGGCGCACGCATCGCTCACTACACCCTCCAAGCGGACGCGCAGCGCGTGGGATTGCCTTCTGTGTGACGCACAGGCGCACGATGTGGCGCAGGCGGCAAATCTGCTGGCACAGCTGCTTCGTCAGGTAGAATGGCGGGCACGCTACGAGGAAAGCAAAGGGCTTTGCCTGCCTCACCTGCGGAGTGTGTTGCAGAGCGCGACGCCGGAGGTACAGGCATGGCTTATCGCCAACGAGAGGCAGCGATGGCAGACCCTGCGGGCGCAGCTGCAGGAGGTCATCCGCAAGCATGACTACCGCTACCAGCATGAGCCGTGGGGCGATGAGGTAGGTAGCTGGAAGCGGGCGATTCGCAAGATCTACGGCGTTTTTGCCGAGGAAGTGCACCATGAACGATAGTCATCGCCGACATCTCTTTGCCCTGCTGGTGCAACTGGAAGACACTGTCAGCCGCATCACGCAGGCAGGCTCGATGGGCATCTCACCCTCTGGCGGCGGGCAACGGCTTACCCCCCTGCCCCCTGCACAGTGGCGGATGCTGCAGGAAGCCCTCGAAAGATTGGTGGACAGCTACCACGATGCGCTCAGCCGCCTGGTTCCCGACCTGACCAAGCAGCACGACCAGCCCGAACCAATAGAGACCACTTACTACTGGCTGCGGTTACTGCTGGGCAGTCTGCACGACTCGATCCTGCCGGAGCTGGATCCCGAGCGGTTCGAGAAGCGGTACGGCGAACTGAGTGAGGAGGAGCGTGAGGCGTTGCGTCGGCTGCAACGCACGATGGAACGCGAACTGAAACACGCGCAGGACATCGCGCAGATGCATTTCCTGCCGAAGCGATAAGGAGGTTCCTGAGAGAAAATGAACGTCTGGTGGACGGCGTTTATCTGGATAGCTTTGGCACTTGCCGCTTCACTAGTTTCCGTGAGGCTGGCACTGAGTGTCGCGCTGGCGGAAATCCTGTTCGGCGTGCTGGGAGGTAACGTTCTACACATCCAGCCGAACGAGTGGATTAACTTTCTGGCGGGGCTGGGTGGCGTGTTGTTGACCTTCCTGGCAGGCGCGGAGATCGAGCCTGAGGCGATGCGACAACACTGGAAAGCGGCGCTGGCTATCGGCTTCGTCTCGTTCCTTGTGCCGTTTCTGGGCGCGATGGCATACGTCTACTACGTCGCGGGCTGGGAGCCCAACGCCGCCAAAATCGCGGGTGTTGCCCTGTCGACCACCTCGGTAGCGGTGGTGTACGCGGTGATGATTGAAACGGGCATGAACCGCACTTCACTGGGCAAGCTGATACTGGCAGCCTGTTTCGTCACCGATTTGGGTACGGTGGTCGCGCTGGGCTTGTTGTTCGCGGAAGCAAACATCTGGCTGCTGGTGTTTGTCATCGTGCTGGCGGTGACTCTGGCAATCGCACCGAGCCTCACCCGGTGGTTCTTCCGCATGGTGAGCGCGCATACCAGCGAGCCGCAGATTAAGTTCATCCTGTTGCTGCTTTTGATGCTGGGAGCGTTGGCGGTCAAAGCCAAGAGCGAAGCGGTGCTGAGCGCGTATCTGCTGGGGCTGGTGCTGGCAGGCACCATGGCGAAAAACCGTGACTTCATGCACCGCATGCGCACAATGACCTTCACTCTGCTGACACCATTCTATTTCCTGAAGGCGGGGTCCTATATCTCGCTGCCCGCGCTGTGGGGGGCAGCGGGGTTGATCAGCATCTTGCTGGTCGTGAAAATCGCGGCAAAGGTGGTGGGCTGTTATCCGCTGTGCCGGGCGTATCGAATGCCCCACCGCGAGGCGACTTATACCACCCTGCTGATGAGCACGGGCTTAACCTTCGGCACCATCTCCGCTCTGTTCGGTCTGACGCACGGATACATCACCCAGTTGCAGTACACCGTACTGGTGACGGTGGTGATTGGCAGTGCGCTGGTACCCACCATCATTGCACAGACCTTCTTCAAACCGGCGGTGGAGGAAGAGGTAGAGAGGGAGAGCGCACCTGTAATGCAACAGCAAGCCAGTGTGGCTTATGAAGATCGATAATCAGCCTGAAGGAGGGCAAAATGTACACACGCATTCTGGTCGGGTTTGACGGTTCGGAGGGCGCAGAGCGCGCACTGAACGCCGGGCTGGCGCTGGCAAAGGCACTGGAAGCCGAACTGCACGTGATTATGGTGGAAGAGGACCTGCCTAAATACGCGGCGACCATCGGCGAGTACGATGAGGTCAAACAGCAGCGTGATGCCTACTTCGCCCAGCTGGAACGGCAGGTACATCTTGCTGCGCAGCTGGCAGAGGTGCCTGTGCAAACACATATCGTTACCGGGCACGAGGTATGGTCTATCGTGGACTTTGTGAAGCATCATCAGGTAGACCTGGTGGTCATCGGACATCAGGGGCATTCCACACTGCACGAGCGGGTGTTCGGTAGTACGGCGTCTTCTATTGTCGCGCACGTGCCCTGCCATGTGCTGGTGGTGAAATAGCGAACAGACTCTTTCTCTGGAGGTATGTGCGATGCTTACAGGCTTCTCGGCGGCACGACAGCAGGTAACCAGCGCTCTGGAGGCGCTGAGTCAGCTTGCTTCGGAATGCGAGTTGAAACAGGCGCACGCAGCGGCTTCCGATGCCTTGCATCGCCTGTCCGAAAACCGCTTCAATCTGGTGGTTTTCGGTGAGTTCAAGCGGGGAAAGAGTACCTTTCTCAACAGCCTGCTGGGACGTGATGTACTGCCGACGGCGGTGATACCGCTCACGTCCATCGTGACCATTGTACAGTATGGCGAGCAGGAGCGGGCTGTAGTGCGCTTTCTGGATGGACGGAGAGAGGTAACCGTTCCTCTGGAAGAGATTCAGGACTACATCACGGAGGCGGCAAACCCCGAAAACCGCAAGGGTGTTGCCCGGGTAGAGGTCTTCTTGCCTGCTCCGTTGCTGCGCGACGGCGTCAGGCTGGTCGATACGCCGGGTGTGGGTTCCGTGTATGAGCACAATACGCAGGTTGCTCAGGAGTTTTTGCCTCACGCGGACGCGGCGGTGTTCCTGGTTGCCGCTGACCCGCCCATCAGCAAGACCGAGCGCGAATTCCTGCGACTGGTGCGCGACTACGCGGTGAAGCTCTTCGTTGTGCAGAACAAGATCGATAACCTGACCCCCGAGGAGCTGGAGCAGTCGCTGCAATTTACCAGAGCGGTCATCGCTCAGGAAATAGGGGGCGACTCGGTGCGCATCTACCCGTTATCAGCGAGGCAGGCATTGGCGGCGAAGTTGCGCGGCGACGAAAGGATGCTGGAAGAGAGCGGATTGCCCGCCTTTGAGAGAGACCTGGATGATTTTCTGACCCACGAGCGTGGGAACTTCGCCCTGCTCTCTGCCATCAACACTGCGTGGCTCACGGCGAATGCCATTCACTCCAGTATCATCCTCGAAACGCGCGCCGTACAGATGCCGATAGAGGACCTGGAACGGCGGCTTTCGGAGTTTCAGCAACGACTGGCCGTCCTGCGCAAACAGCGCGAACAACACCTGTTCCTGCTCAAGAAGCTGGTACATCAGCAGGTGCTGGAGCAACTGGATTCACACCTTGCCTCCATGCAATCCGCAAACCAACGACCTCTGTACGAGAAACTCGCTTCGGTTTGCCGCGAGAAACAATCCTCCCCACTGAAGCTCATCGAGGAACTGAACCGCCTGATGCCGCAGTGGGTGGAGGAGGCCATTACCAGCTGGCAGCAGCAGGAAGCCGAGCGCATTTCCGCGATACTGAACGAGAAACTGCAGCCTTTCACCGACGAGGTGAACGCTTTCATCGAGCAGGTGCAGCGCCTCTCCGAAGACGTCTTCGAGGTGCGCTGGCAGACGTTCGCTCACGAAACCACTCTGGCGGATTGGAGCCGCTTTTACGTGCGCACATGGGAAGTGCGCGTGCGGTTCGATTTCACCATCATGCCCATGCTGATGCTGCTACCTCGCCGCTGGGTGTGCGAATGGATAAAACGCGCGGCATGGCATCGCCTCTGGGAGCAGTTCCACATCCACTCTGGACAGGCACGGTATGACTTCGCCCGCCGGATCGAGGAGACGATGGGCGAATACATGCGCGCACTGGACTCGCGCGTAGAAGAGACTGCTCAAGCCATTGAACGGGTGGTGCGGCAAGCCATGCAGGCGAAAGAGGAGGGCGAGGCAACGGCGAACGCCATTCTCGCACGCCTGCAAGAGCAGCAGCAACAGGTGGAGACGCTGATGAAGGAGCTGAACTGCCTGCGCGAGAAGCTGTCCCCGACGCTGGCTGAACAGGTGTGTGCTTCGTGATGAAATGGTCGCGTTCGATGTTTTTCGTGGTGCTGCTGGGGCTGGTGAGCCTCTGCGCAGACATGACCTACGAGGGCGCACGAAGTATCACCGGTCCCTTCCTTGCTACACTGGGCGCAAGCGGTGCGGTAGTAGGCTTTGTCTCCGGTCTAGGGGAGCTGGCAGGCTACGCCTTGCGCCTGGTCTCGGGCTACCTCAGTGACCGCACCCGCCGCTACTGGCTGCTGACCTTCACGGGCTACACGGTGAACCTGCTCGCTGTGCCTCTGCTCGCACTGACTGGACACTGGTTGTTGGCATCCACGCTGATTGTGTTGGAACGCCTCGGCAAAGCTATCCGCACCCCAGCGCGCGATGCTATGCTCTCGCACGCTACCAAACAGATGGGACACGGCTGGGGGTTCGGTCTGCACGAAGCGATGGACCAGATAGGCGCGGTGCTGGGACCGTTGATGGTCTTTGCTATGCTCTCCTATCGCAACGAGTATCGGCTAGGGTTCGCCGTGCTGCTGCTACCTGCTTTGCTGGCGCTGATTACGCTGGGCATCGCTAGGATGCAGTTTCCCTGTCCCCACGAACTGGAAACGAAAGCGGATGCCCTACAAACGCGCGGCTTCAACCAGACCTATTGGGTCTATTTAGGTGCGGTTGGACTGGTGGCAGCAGGCTACGCGGACTTTCCGTTGATGGCGTACCACTTCGCTAAGGCAGGGGTTGTGGCTCCCAGCTATGTCGCGCTGTTTTACGCGCTGGCTATGGGAGTAGATGCCATCGGTGCGCTGGTGCTGGGACAGCTGTTTGACCGAATTGGGTTTTACGCGCTCATTCTGGCGACAGCAGTTTCAGCTGCATTCGCGCCGGCGGCGTTTCTGGGCGGCTTATATGGAGCCATCTTCGGAGCGATTCTGTGGGGCGTCGGCATGAGCGCGCAAGAATCGGTGATGCGAGCGACCGTAGCGCAGCTGGTTCCAACCGAACGTCGCGGCACTGGCTTCGGGGTCTTTCACACTGTCTACGGACTGGCATGGTTTGTCGGAAGCGCGTTGATGGGCTGGCTGTACGATCGCTCAGTGCTGGCGTTGGTGTCTTTCTCTGCACTGACGCAGCTGGCGGCGATGTTGGTTTTCATCGGTCTGGCGCGCAGGCACAACCGCTATCTGCACTAAGTCGTCCACTACGTGCCAGCAGTTTCCGTCCCCATGGCAGCAGCACTGCGGCAACTAGTACCTTAGCGATGTCGCCCGGGATAAACGGCAGTAGTCCCGACACCCAGGTGCGCTCCCATCCGACAAAAACTGCCAGCCAGGGCAACCCCAAAAGATAGATTACGCCGTTGCCTATCAGCATTGCCGCGACTGCCGTGCTGAAGCGCTGGTCCCACCCTCGCTCTGCCAGCCTCCCCACAACAAACGCAGCGACCACAAAGCCGACCAGGTAGCCGCCTGTGGGACCCAGAAGATGAACCACTCCCGCCGCTCCTTGCGCAAACACGGGGTATCCGACCGCTCCATACACAAGATAGGTTAACACACATATCGCTCCGCGACGACTGCCTAGCAGTACAGCCATCAGCAGCACCGCCAGAGTCTGCCCAGTGATAGGGACAGGGCTGAACGGTAGGGGTATCGCGAAGCGCGCACCTACCGCAATGAACAACGTGCCCAGCAAAATACAGCCGATGTCGTACACCAAGGCAAACGATTTAGCGTTTGGGCGAAATGCATCGGCAACAGTCATGAACAACCTCCCTGTTTCAGTTGTCTTTATTTATATCCTAATATTTTTTTCCTCTACTAACTGAAAATGGGGGGAAATGCCTCAGTTGACCTCCGTTTCAATCAAGAGCGCCATCTGCCCGTCTCGATCCCATACGCAGGTAGTGTCCTCTGGCCAAATCTCTTGCAGATTGGGGGTGAAGCGGTAATAATGGCGCCACCGGTCAACGGAGTCTGCTGACCGCTTCACCTGCAGTCGCCAGCGGATTAATTGCACGTTGCGCGGGGCGTTTTCCATCAGCACGCAGTGGCGCCCCAACTGCTCTGCCACGACGCCGGTGGTGCCAGTACCAGCAAACGGATCCAGCACCCAGTCGCCCACCTTGCTCGACGAGAGAATGATGCGCAACAGCAGCGCGAGCGGCGATTGCTGCAGATGGAACCTTTCGCCCGTCTCGGTGCGCAGAGCTTCCTCGCCTGCGAAGTAGCCAGAGGTCAGCTCGCGGATGTCGTCCCAGCAATCGGTGACAAAAACCCCTTCTTTGCGCGGCTGTCGGTGCTCCGGGCGTAACGGCGCATCGATACGCAGGCGGTAGAAAACTCGAGGCGACTCCCCCTTCGTGGCGAAGGCAATAATTTGGTACTGCTTGCCGAAGCTGTTTCGAACCGGCACGGCAGAGGTGCGCTTCAGCCAGATAATCAGGTTCTGGAGCGTCCAGCCCGTTTCCCGCAACACCCGCAGCACCTGTTCGGTGTTCTTCTCCCGCTGCATAAAATAGATAGCTGCACCAGGCACTGAGCAGCGGTAGACCAGCTCACACACGTCCGCCATCCACTGCCAATAGGTCTCTGCTGGCAGGTTGTCTTCAAAACAGTCGTAGTCCTTCCCTTGATTGAAAGGCGGGTCTAAAAAGGTGAGGTGGAACGCTTCCCCTCTTTCACACAACTGCCGAAGATGGTGGATGCAGTCGCCTTGCAGTACCTCTACCATCTACAATGCCCCTTCCATGTACAATAGGCGCTGGCAGTTCTCGCACTGCACAATTTGTCCGCTCTTGATTGCGCGAAGGGCACTGGCGCTCAGCCGCGTGTGGCATACCACGCACGATTCGCTCTCTACCCGCGAAATGCCGATACCGCCGTGCCGCTGACGAATGGCTTCGTAACGCTGCAAAAGCTGCGGATCGCACTGTGCTGCCAGCTTTTGGCGCTCCTGCTTGAGGCGAACCCCCTCCGCTTCCAGCCTGCGCTTCTCCGAAAGGTAAGCTTCCACATGTTTCTGGTAGGTGTGGGCGGTCTCTTCCTTCTGTCGGCGTGCCTCCTCCATCGCTCGATGCGCAGCATCCACCGCGTCCATAAGCCGCAGCACGCGTTCATCTAGGTGCGACCGCTGCCGCTTGAGGGCATTCACTTCTTTCTCCAGATTTTCCAGCTCTTTGGGGTTGCGTATGGTGCCGCTCCACAGACGCTGTTCGAAGGTTTTCAGCTTCTCTTCCACCGAACGCAGCTCCAAGTCAGCATCGTGCAGGTCGACAGTCAGACGTTTGTGTTCCGCAACAGCTTTTTCGTATTGGGCGGCAGCTGCCTCCGCTGCTTGTTTTAGCGCGTCGCCGCTATCCAGCTTTCGCAGACGCGATGCCACATGCGCAAGCAGCACGTCCACCTTCTGCAACTCATAGAGGTGCTTCAGTAGGGCGTTACTCATGTCCACGAAGCCTCCGCTCAGGATGCAACGAACTACCCTCTTTCGGAAAGACAACGCGGGCGCAGATGCCTTCCTCTGTGTTGAACAGGTCGAAAGTTCCTCTCAGTCCGCCTCGCACGAGGTCGTCCACGATGCGCAAACCCAGCGTCGCGGTTTGGCGCGGGTCGAAGCCTTCCGGCAAGGGCGTGCCGTCATTCACAACGGTCAGCAGGTAGCGGTCAGCCTCCTCTGCAATGTTCACGGTGATGCGTCCACTATCTCGTTCACAAAAGCCATGCTCGACAGCGTTCTGCACTAATTCGTTCAAAATGAGTGCAAACGACGTCGCCTGTTGCAGCGGAAGGAGGAAGTCATCACCCGTGACGCGCGTCTCAATGTGTTTGTGTGGTGGAATAAGTCCCTGCTGAGTGTGGAACAGGATGGTTTCCGCCAACCGTTTAATGGGAACCATATCCAAGTCCTCGCGCGACAGCAGGTCATGCACGGTTGCAATCGCTAGAATGCGGCTCAGGCTCTCTTGCAGCACCTCTTTGGCATTAGCACCTTCCGCGTAATACATCTGCAGTCGCAGCAGGCTAGCTACCTGTTGCAGGTTGTTTTTCACGCGGTGGTGCATCTCTTGCAAGATAGCGGAGCGCAGACTCAGCTTGGCGTGTTCCACCGCTACCGCCGCTTGGTTCGCCAGCGCCATCAGCACGTTGAGCTCTTCTTCCGCAAATTGGTGGGGACGCTCCGTATAGCAATTCAGCACGCCTAACGTTTGCCCTCTGGTACGCAACGGCACGCACACCAAAGAACAGAGTCCCTCCTTCGCTGCGATGTCCGCAAAGCGGTATTGGGGGTGCTGTTTGACATCCTCTACGGTGACAATCCGCCCTTGCTGCACTGCACGTCCCGCAACACTTTTATCCAGCGGCACGTTCGGCTTCGAGATGTATTCCTGGCTTTTGCTAGAGGTAGCCGCAAGCACCAGCTCCTTCCGCTCTTCGTCTAGCAGCATCACCGTACATATCTTGTAGCCCATCGCCTGCGCCGTCATGTTGACCAAGAACTGCAAAATCTCTTCCAGGTAGAGGTTGCTGGCGATTTGACGGGTAATCTCGGTGAGGGTAGAGACCTGCTCAGCGCGTCGCTCCAGCTGCTGTAGGCGACGGGATCGCTCGATGACACCTGCCACTTGTGCCGCGATATTGGAAAGGATGCGCACCTGATTACGGCTGTACTCATGGGGACGTCGCGTGCGCACGTTGATAACGCCTATCACCTCGTTCTCATACAGCAGCGGCACCGCGAGGATAGACTCATACTCCCTTTCACGCATTTCGGGGACGAACTTGAAACGATGGTCTTTGTACGCCTCGCGGGGCACAGCGACATAGCGTTTTTCGCGGGCGACCCAACCCGTAATGCCCTCGCCCATCCGCAGCCGAATCTTGCCTACCATCGCGCGCGCTTCCTCATCCGCCGCCCGAAGCACCAACTCGGTACCTGCTTCGTTTAGCAGGTAGATGTGGCATGACTCGGTACCAGTAAGACGAAGCGCCACCTCCACCAGCGCGTTTAGCGTTTGCTCCACGTCGAACGCCGAGCCTACCGCAGCACCGATGCGACGCAACGCATCCACTTCTGCTGCCTGTTCCTCTAGCTGCTCTTGCAGCTGTTGGATAATGCTTTGCGCTTCCAGCAACTGGCGTTCTTTGACCTGTAGCTCCTCTATGAGGAGGGCAGCATCTTCTGGGGACTCGCCGCGCGCATTCCTTCGAAAGAGGCGCATTGTTTTGCGCCATCGCAAGTTCGGTCGGAAACGCATGTCGCCCTACACGCTGTGCGCGATGATGATGGCTTCGGCGATTTCCTTCATCGATTTGCGCGTGTTCATGCTTTGCACCTGAATACGTCGGAACGCCTCCTGCTCCTTCAGACCGTACTGGTCCATCAGGATGCCTTTGGCGCGCTCAATCAGTTTGCGGGTTTCCAGCTTGTCCTCCAACTCGCTAACCTCTTCTTCTAGTGCGAGGAACTCTTTGTAGCGTGAGATAGCCACCTCGATGGCGGGACGCAGGTCGCTTTCCCGAAAGGGCTTCACCAAATACGCAAAGACGCCCGCCTCTTTGGCACGGTTGATGAGGTCCATATCGCTATACGCCGTCAGCAACACCACTGGCGCAATCCTTTCGCTATTGAGGATGTTCGCAGCGTCAATGCCGTCCATGCTCGGCATCTTAATGTCCAAGATGGCGACATCAGGTTTGAGCGTGCGCGCTGCCTCTACCGCAGAAACGCCGTCCCCCGCCTCGGCAATCACTTCGTATCCCAGAGACTCCAGCATGTTTTTCAGGTCCAAACGAATGAGCGGCTCATCGTCCGCAATCAGCACGCGCAACGTGCTATTGTTCATCGTGGCGACCTCCTGTCTGGTTGGCGTTAATCGCTAATTATTATATGCTCGATGCGGAGACCGTTGCAACCGCCTTGCGACGCAGGCGATGCACCTGTTCCGCAATGACCTCCGCCGCGAAATCGATCTCCTCTGGCGTATTGCCCCTGCCCAAACTGAGGCGGATAGTACTCATTGCCTGCGTCTCGCTCATGCCCAGCGCCAGCAAAACGTGTGACGGCTCGATAGACCCCGCACTGCACGCCGCGCCCGCAGAGGCAGCCACACCGTAGCGGTCTAGCGCGATTAACAGGCTCTCAGCGGAAACCCTCGCAAACGTGACGCTGAGGATGCCTGGATGACACTGCTGAGGGTGCCCATTGACCTGTATATCTGGTACCAGCTCCTGTAGGCGCGCGCGCAACCGCTCACGCAGTTGCCAAATCTTCTGCCATGCTGTGGAATACCGCGCACGGCTCAGCTCCACCGCTTTGGCGAAACCGGCGATGGCAGGCACGTTCTCCGTGCCCGCACGCAGTTCGCGCTCCTGCGCTCCGCCGACCAGAAGAGGCGCAATCTTGACCCCTCCACGGATATACAGTGCCCCAACCCCCATGGGACCATATAACTTATGCGCCGAGACCGAGAGCATATCCACGCCCAACCTTTGCACATCCATATCCAGCAGCCCGAAGGTCTGCACTGCATCACAGTGCAACCACACCCCTTGCTCACGGCAGATGGCAGCAATCTCACCGACGGGTTGTAGGGTGCCTATCTCGTTGTTGGCGTGCATGACGCTCACTAGCCACGTCTCCGCTCGCAATGCGCGGCGCACGTCATCGGGATCCACCATCCCCTTCGAGTCCACTGGCAGGTAGGTGACCTCCCAGCCATCCTGCTGCAGTCGCTGGCAGGCGTGCAATACTGCATGGTGTTCGATGGCAGTGGTGATGAGATGCCTTTTATGCGGTGGAGCCACCCGCGCCGCCCCGAAAATCGCCATGTTGTTCGCCTCGGTACCACTGGATGTGAAGAACACCTCCGCGTCGAGACAGCCCAGCGCGTGCGCTACGGTCACCCGTGCCTCGTCCAGAAGGTCACGTGCCTTGCGCCCGAACAGGTGCAGGCTGGAGGGGTTGCCCCAACACTCCGCCATCGCGTGCGCAACTGTCTCGCGCACTTCGGGGGCTATCGGGGTTGTTGCCGCATGGTCTAGATAAACGGTTCGCATCGTCTTCACCATGCGGATTATACCCGTACGGCAGGAAATCGCCGATGCCAACGCGAAGCAAACAGTGTTTCGAGGCGGGCAGGCGCATGGATGAATGGAGGATAGCTGAAAGCGGTTTGAATGCGTCCGTAAGCCCGCAGTCGAATCACTTCTGCGACAGAAATCGTTCTGGGACGAAGCGTCTTTTTGCTGGAGGTTCATCCCCACCATGAAAGACTTGGTACTTCTGGCGATCGACACGGCGAAGGCAAAGGGGGCAAGCTATGCTGATGCGCGCGTGGTGCAGTATCGACGGCAATACATCGCCTGCGAAGACCAGCGCGTGAGCCAGCTGGTGGACAGCGAAGACTGGGGCATCGGCGTGCGAGTGATTGCTGACGGCGCGTGGGGCTTTGCGGGCAGCTCCCTGTTGACACCAGAGGACGTGCAACGTGCAACGGCGGAGGCAGTCGCCATCGCCAAAGCCAGCGCGTCCGCCCGCAGTAAACCCGTCCAGCTCGCGCCAGAGCCAGTGCATCACATCAGCTTCCGCTCGGCGTGCGAGGTAGACCCTTTCAGTGTGCCAGTGGATACTAAAGTGGGGCTACTGTTGCAAATCAATGCAGCACTACTCAAGCACGCTGGAATTAAGAAGGCAACCAGTTACATGCTGTTCAAGCGGGAGGAGCGCGTCTTTGCCAGCACCGAAGGCTCGTTGATGGATAGCATCATCTACACCACCGCCGTGAGCTACACCGCCACCGCCGTTGGGGAGGGGGATGCCCGCAGCCGTACCTATGCCCCGCCGCCCATGACGAAGGGCTACGAGAATATCAACGCGGCAGACCTGCTCAGCAACACCGAGCGCGTCGCCCAACAGGCGATAGAGCATCTGAAGGCACCCGAAGTGGACGATATGGTCACTGACCTGGTGCTAGACCCCTTGAACTTAGCATTGACCTTGCACGAATCCGTAGGGCATCCGACAGAGCTGGACCGTGCCCTGGGCTATGAAGAGTCGCTGGCGGGACGCAGCTTCGCGACCCCAGATAAGCTGCACCGACTGCAGTACGGTTCGCCTATCGTCAACTTTGTGGCGGACAACACGCTGCCGGGCGGCTTAGCCACGCAGGGCTTCGACGATGATGGCGTGGAGTGCCAGCGATGGTATGTGGTGAAGGACGGTATCTTCTGCGGGTATAGCACCAGCAGAGAGGTGGCAGCTGAAATCGGCATGCCGCGTAGCACTGGCTCTACCCGCGCCGATAGCTGGGGGAGCATCCCCATCGTGCGCCAGCCGAACTTGAGCCTGATGCCGGGCAAAGAACCGCTCAGTCCCGAAGAGCTGATTGCCGATACAAAGGACGGCATCTACATCGAAGGCATGGGCAGCTTCTCCATTGACCAGATGCGCCAGAACTTCCAGTTCGGCGGGGATGCCTTCTGGCGAATCAAACACGGCAAGCTAGTGCACATGCTGAAGAATGTTACCTACCACAGCATCACCGAGAAGTTCTGGAACTCGTGCGATGCTATCTGCGACGAGCGGTTCTGGGTGCCCAATGGCGTGCTGAACTGTGGTAAGGGCGACCCTATGCAAATCGCACAGATGACGCATGGTGCGGCAACCGCCCGCTTCCGACAGGTACAGGTGCGACGGGCGCGATAGCGCCGTCCGTTGCGGAAACGCCAAATGCATCTCGGTATCGACAAAGAGGCTATCACGCAAGAGCTGCGCCGCTTGGGCATTGCGCGGGGGATGGATGTGCTAGTGCATTCGTCACTCAGCAGCATCGGCTGGGTGGAGGGTGGCGCGGAAACAGTCATCGATGCGCTGCTGGCGGTGGTCTCTTCGGAAGGAACACTCTTGATGCCTGCGCTGACTGGCTCGCCTGAGGACTCGCCACACCATCCGCCGCACATGGATGTCCGCAATACCCCCTGCCCCAGATGGGTCGGTGTAATCCCTGAGACCTTCCGACGCCGACCTGACGTGCGGCGCAGCTTGCATCCAACCCATTCGGTCACCGCGTTGGGAAGGCGTGCAGACTTCTACACAGAAGGGCACGAGCGATGCACTACTCCGTGCGGCGTGGGCAGCCCATATGTCAAACTGATGGATATGGGCGGCTACATCTTGCTGCTAGGCTGCTCGCAGCAAAGCAACACCAGCCTACACGCGCTAGAGGAGCTGGCAGGGGTTCCCTATCACCTGCAAGAAGGGTGGACAGATGCCGTTGTCACCGATGCCGAAGGACGCCAAATAATAGTGCGTAACCGACTACACCTGTGGGGCTGGGAGCGGGACTTTACCAAAGTGGATGAGCCGTTGCGTGAGGCAGGGGCGATGCGCGAAGAGATGGTAGGTAACGCCCTGTGTCGGCTGATAAACGCCCAGGCGATGCGTGAGGTTCTTCTGCCCATCCTGCAGAAAGACCCGCTCTGGTTACTCTCAGAACGAGCGCGAAGGAAGTTCCTGCGCTCGTAATCCCGGAAACCGTCCACGCTTTCACCCTGTCGATACCCGTGCAGGATACCATTCTACATCGCATGGAATAGGCTATTATGATGGAAGCGCAACCATACCACATCGCGAGGCGCGCTATCTGTAAGACGTTTCTGCAGATACTGTTCCTTCTGGCGTACGTGTCTCCAGCCTTCGCCCAGGAACCTGCCAACCCGCTAGTGCGCGTGTGGCTGACTCGGTGGCAGAACCTGCCCCTTCAGGTTACCAGTGATGTGCCATGGCGTGCCTCCGGTGGAGAAACCGTCGTCGATATCGCAGCGGGAGAGACGGCGTTGTTCGAGAGCAATGGGAAACGACTGCTCCTGCGTGTGGGAGCCACCGTCGCTCACGCACAGGAGTGGATGCTAGAAAGCCAGTTTCTTTTGACCATCGGCAGCGCAGCAGGAAACAACGTATGCGCTTACCGAGGCAAGCTCTTGCTCCGCCTACGCAACGGACGGCTACAGGTAGTGAACACCTTGCCCTTAGAAGATTACCTGTTAGGCGTAGTGCCGCTAGAAATGCCGCCGAGCTTTCCAGCGGAGGCACTAAAAGCCCAAGCTGTGGCTGCCCGCAGCTGGACGGTGCGCAACCGACACAAGCATGAACGGGACGATGCCCACGTCTGCGATGGCACGCACTGTCAGGTATACGGTGGAGCCTCGGCGGAGCGCGACACCACCACAGCTGCAGTCAGAGCCACCACTGGCATGATACTCGTACAGAACGACTTGCCCGTAGACGCAGTGTATACCGCTGACTGCGGAGGACAGCCCGCTGCCCAGAATCGCACGACTGCTCCACTGCCGGATCGCGATCCTTCTGGTAGGGACTACTGTATGGATAATCCGCAACACTACTGGTCGCTGAGCTTTCCGTTTTCGGAAGTGTGGCGGGCAGTAGCTGAGAAGGAATCCGTTCACCCCTTACCGAACGGAGAAAAAGGTGTGCAAATCGTGCAGACCGATGTTAGCAACCGAGCGACCAAGTTGCGTCTTCAGTGGGGCACAGCGACGCGCGAGGTCAGCGCGGGGCAGTTGCGCAGTCGGTTATCGCTGCCGTCCACGTTGTTTCGCGTACGGATCGCTGAGGGCGACACGGTGGTGTTTGAGGGTACCGGCTCTGGACACGGGGGCGGACTTTGCCAGTGGGGAGCGGCAGGTAGAGCGCGCGCTGGACAAACGATGGAAGACATCCTGCAGGCATACTATCCTCAGTCAGGCATCGTGTCGCTAAGCGAGGGGTGGTGGGAATGGCGAAAGGCACGCAGAGCGACTTCCGACCGCTGAGCGAGGACACTGTTCAACTGGTGGCACGGCTGCGAGCGGGCGAGCCCGTGTGGCTGAGAGCGCAGGGAGGGAGCATGTCCCCGCTCATTCAGGGGGGAGACGTGCTGGAAATCACGCCTTCACTACGGATTAGGCCAGGCATGATCGCGCTGGTAAACACGCCGTGGGGAATACGCTGCCACCGCGTGGTCACGGTAGAGAACGGGTACATTACCCTGCGTGGCGACAGCCTGCAGGGCGAAGAGCGGGCGCTGCGCGAGCAGGTATTGGGTGAAGTGCGCGCCATCTGGCGTGGTAAAACACGCTTCTCGCCTTACGCGGGTAAGTGGTGGTTCTACGGTATCCTGCACACACGCGCGCCACACCTGATACAGGGTTTACGAAAGGTATGGCGATGGAGCCGCAGGCATCGCAGGCAAAGCCCGTGACCCCAGCGCACTATTTAGTGCGCTCGCCGTTTTTGGCGTGGCGGGTGATTGAGGGAGAGGCGGTGATTATCTCGCCGCAGGAGCGAGAGCTGCACAGCCTGAACGAAGTGGCTACCCAAGTGTGGCTGATGGCAGATGGTCGCCGCACCATCCAGCAAATCGCGCTGGAGTTGACGCAACTCTACGAAATCGCACCGGAAGAGGTTCTTCCCGACGTACTGGCATTGGCGCAGGAGATGGTGGACAAGGAGGTAGCCTTCGTCTCAGACCAGCCGACTTCGGAGGAAGAGATCGAACAGATGGGGGTGAACTAAATGCATACGCATCGCGAGCCATCGCAACCACAACCTACCGAGAAGCAGCGCAAACCTTATCGGAAACCGCAGATGCTGACAGAACCGATCTTCGAGACAACCGCGCTTGCCTGCGGAAAGTGCGCTTCAGGTCCGTTCTCCCAGTTCGCCTGTGAGACCTTCGCCCGAAATTCGTAGAGCCGACATCATCCCGCACCTGCTTCGCTCCAAAGAAGAGCTGGTAACCGCACTGCGGGTGATGGTTTACGGCAAAAGACCCATTGACAGGCGGCTATTATCAGCGTATCACGCATGGGGAAAATGCCTATTAGGCGTTCTCTGATGCGTGTCGTCTGAGCAGCAGTGACATCCCCTGCGCTTTTAGGCAGGCTTCGGCTACGTCGCCCTTCCCAAACAGGGGACACCCGCGAGGGCGCGCCTGCTTTATTCGTTCCCGCGACGAGGGATGTTCTTGGAGCCAACCATAGGTGCTTTAGGCCATGCCCCACATCACCCAGCTGCACGGCAGCACGCCAGTCCGTTCCTTACTTCACCCAACGAGCCACCGCTAACGGCGTGGCGTTCGAGCCGAAGGTGGTTCTGTCGCACGGTGGGATACCCTCCTGAAAGCCGCAGCATGGCGGTATCAGTATGTCCAGCCTCCTCCAGTCTCCAGCAGCTGTCCAAACTGCCCGACGCCGAATCGCTGCGCCTCTGGAAACGCCTTAATCCGCAGGCGGAACACCACCTCGCGGTCTGCGCGGAAGCCAAGGGGGTTGTCGATATAGCCGACGATTAGCTCCCAGCAGTGCAAATCCCACGTCAGCAGCAGCTGCCTGCCCTCAAACCGCTTGGCGTATCCGTTGTAGGTGAGGTAGGTCTGCACACGAAGGGGTAAACCGAAAACCTGTGTGTCCAGCCACAGGCTGGCGTTTGCCCACTGGCGGCGGATGGGGTCATAAACGGTGTTGAAGTTCATGGAAAACGCCTCGCTGCGCGCGCGCAGGTAAGCACGCAGGTAGTTCCACTGCCCTTCGTTGAGATTGAGCGTGGATTGCACGTTCAAGCTCCACATGTCGGTAGGCTGCCACTGTATTCCGAGATTAAGCGGCTGCCACGGGCGGCTACCGCGCTGCCGGGCGAACAGGTCATACCCCGTATACGCCCGCAGGGAAAAGACGCGGCTAGCGTTCCATTCCAGCCCACTAGACGCGAAATTGATGCTACCCGTGTATTCGGTGCGCAGAGGGGTGAAACCATAGGGACGCAGGTAGCGATACTCCATATACCAGCGGCTATTCTGGGCGTAGCGTAGCTGCCAGGTGGCATTGCCCTGCAGGATGTACTGCGCGGTACCGTCGCTGGTAAACACCTGCCGAAACAGCCCAGAGTAGGTCAGCGAGGTGCTGTCGCCCGCTGGCAGCGAGGGATTCCATCGCGCTTCGAACAGCAGTCTCTGGATGGGCTGTCCTTGCGGCAGTTCGCGGAAGCTGCCCAGCCCCAGTTGCATCTGCAGTCCAAAGTCTCTGCCGAACAGGCGACGGTCGGTGGTGGAGAGGAGAAGTTCGGGGGTCTTCTCCAGCCCTCCGAAGTAGAACCCGCCGAGCTGCCCGCCGACGGGCACCACGCGGTTGAAACTCAGGTTCCAGTCGAACTTCCCCGCATCGCCGCTCAGCGTCGCCTGTGTGGTCAATTGTTCCTGTTGTGAACGCACCTGCCTACCCGATAGCGAGCGAAAGCGTGACAGGTCGGTGGAAAAGGTCAAAGAGGCGCGAGTGCCCCAGCGCTGGTTCCAGCGGAGGCTGTTCACGGCGGTGTCCGAAACATATCCTGCGCTGCTCTGCTGGCTGAGGCGCGTTAGGATCGACAGGTTGCCCCCCGACCACGCTCGGCTCAGGCTCAGCTGCCAGCTGGAGGCGCGCGTATCCGCATAATACAGATAACTGCCCGAACGCAGGTCGCCAGTCAGTCGCGCGTCGAAGCCCAGCAACTTCTGTTCGTGGCGCAGTTGCGCGGTGACCGAGCGGGTGCCACGGTTGCGGTCGTTCAGGTAGTACAGGGAGAGCAGTCCCGCCGCGCCTCCCAAAAGATACTGCTGGTCGATGCCCAGCCCGATGCCCTTTTTCTGCATCAGGTCGATGCGCGCGGTTCCGGCGTTGTCGCCCAGCAGGTAACCCAATGCGGTTTTGAGGTAGTAGCCTTCTTCCACCGATTGCCCCACCTGCGGCAGTGTGCCCCGAGACAGACGTCGGTCTAAAGGAACGACTAAGGTGGGAATGGTAAACAACCGCCTTCCGAGCGCGCTGAGGCTTACGTCTCGCGCCACCAGCCGCTTGTCCACTACCACGTCCACCCGACCAGCCGAAAAGTGATAGTGCGGATGCTCCAGCAGGCAGGTGGTCATCTCCCCCTGTTGCAGGTGTGCTTCTTGCTGCTCGCCCTCCAGCTGTTGACCGAAGAGGCGCACCGCCCCCCGCAGCTGGAACTTTAGGAACTCGGGCAACAGGTCCGCGCCCGCACCCTCCAGCTGCCAACGTCGCTGACGGACATTGAGGCGCAACATCTCGCCTTTCGCATCGACGCCGCCACCTTCCAGCAGCACGCCACCTTTGAACAGGTATTCACCTCTGTCCAGATTGCCTTCCACGCCCTGCGCCTGAATGGTGTATTCGCGCCAGCGGGCAAGAATGTCAGTAGCCCGAAGGTTGTTCTGCGCATCCAGAAACAGCGTGCCAAAGCGTTCGATATCAATGCGCTCGACCTTGCGCGAAGCGGTCTCCGACGGCTGTACGGTAGGCACCGACTCATCCACCTGAGCGAAGGTGGGAATTAGGGCAATCAACAGGTGCAACACCGCGCTGTTGAGAACCATCCACCACTTCACAGGGCTAGCTCCTTCCTGCGTCGGGAGGCAAGTGCGCTCAAGGCGAGCAGCGCGGCGAAAAACAGAGTGTAAAACCCGACGATAGCCCCGCGCGATGGGGTGGGGACGGTAAGGCTTGCCCATTCAGGCGTGGCAAGCCAGCGCACCGCCTTATCCACTAGCCACGCACTCAGCGCAACGGGCGCGCTCAGCCAGTCGGGTGCCCAAGGCAGGCAGGCAATTACTAACCCCATCGCTGTCAGAACCTGCACAGGCAGCGCGATAACGAAGTTCGCGACGGGCGCAATCAACGACATTTGACCATAGTATAACGCGGTGAGCGGGGCAGATGCCACTGCACACACGACGCCCAAACCCAGTGCAGCGAGAAGACCCCCCGCTGGTTTCAGTCTGCCACCCGTTACGCCAAAGGCAACGGCGTTCAACCAGCCTGAGGCGGCAACAATCGCGGCGACAAGGGTGAAGGAGAACTGAAAGCCAGGGTCCAGCAACGCACCAGTGTCGGCGAGTACAATAAGGAATCCTGCCAGTGCCAACGAGGTGGGTAGGTCTAACTCCCGTTGCAACGCCACCGCCCCAGCTACCAGCGTGCCCATCACCGCCGCGCGGACAGAAGGCTCTCCTCCCGCCGCCACGCCCACAAACATCCATATCACTACAATCACAGCGACTGCGGAGACCTGACGCGACAGCTGGAATAGACGACACACTGCCCACACCGCCATCGCCAGCATCGAAACATGCGTGCCTGAAGGGGACAGGATGTGAACCGTGCCCGTACGCCGAAAGCTTTCACGGAGATTGTTGTCCAGCCCCACGCGGTCGTTCAGCACAATGGCAGCAGCGAGATGCCCTTCGCGGGTAGGCAGGTGGTAGCGCAGGTTTTGAATCAGTCGCCGGCGCAGGCGAGAAAAGAATACACGCCAACTGGAATCGCTCACCTTCACTACGCGGTAGGGGCGAAGCGTGCGCACCACGCCGCGCCGACGCAGGTATTCCACGAAGGAAGCTCCGGAAGCTCCAAACGCTTCGGGCAGCCGCATTCTGCCCTCCAGCCGTAATCTCTCGCCAGCGTAGGGGGTATTCATCCGCTCTTCGGGCAGCTCCACCCACAGATAGGTTGGTGTCTGATACACCCGTTGCCCTGCCTGTATGCTTCGGGCACGAAAAACGAACCGACTGATGCCTCGCCGCTTCACTGGTTCGCTGACCACCTCGCCCTCCACAGTGACTGCTTCCCGAATCGGAAGAGCCTGCCATAACCATTCGTTCTGCTTCGCCTGTCGCGTGCCCTGAACGCTGCCCAACCACATCGCGCACACCATCAGCAGGGCCGTTACCGCTGGCAGGCAGCGCTGACGCCAAAGCAGCCAAACGACGCCACTCGTTAGCAAGCAGGCGTTCACGACGGAGGATGGCGAGAACGTTACGCCCGCTACCGCCCCAGTTAGATACGTGCCGCAGAAGGTCGCTAGCGGTCTACCAGTAACCGCATGAAGCGTGCAGCGCCCTTTCCTATGCCTCCCGAAAGCCTCTGTCGAACGGGTCATGCGGGTCTACAGAGCCGTTTTCGGACGGGTGTGCAGCCAGAACCAGTAGCAAGCCGCTTTCACCGTTGTCTGGTTGAACGTGTTTTCGTTGTGCAGCGGGTAGCGGCCGAAGTCGATGTATTGCTCGTATACGGGCCAGTCGTACCAGTCGGGTAGCATTTTGCGGGGCCCGTATCGCAACAGCCACTGCTGCACCCAGTGGTTGGAGGATTGGCTCAATGCGTTGCCTTCATTGCCTTGCCCGTAGGGAATGTGTCCGATGATAACGCCGGGCATTTGCCCCGTAATCTGGGCATCCACGATGAAATTGAACTGCTGGTAGCGATGTCCGATGCCAGTGCAGTAGGACAGGTTGTCCGGGTTCGCCCCCAGACAGAAATTACTCGCCTGCACGGCGGCGACAAGATACTTTCGGTTTTTCGTGAGCTCGTAAGCGTAAATGAAGGCGAACCCACCCACTGCTGGAGTGCTGAAGTAACGGAGCGGAGCCATCAACGGATAGTCCGTGCGGGAACCCACAATGACATCATAGGCGTTCTTACGGGCAAAATCTATGGCGTGGTCGGCGTAGCGAGTGATGCGCTGCAACGCCCGCTGTTTGAGACCAGCATCGCCGAGGTCCTTCGGCAGGCGTGCGTAGGCAAACGCGGCATCCATCTGCTCGGGGTCTAGGTATAGCTCGTCCTTCGTAAGGGTGGTGCTTTGTTTGAATGCAGCGTCATAGACGGGGTCACGCGTGGCGGCAAGCAGTTCTACCGCTGCCATCGCTCGCTTGTTGGCGAGGTCCTGTAAGAAGGGCGGCCACCCTTCCATTTGCTTTAGTTGAACGTACAGGCGGTCGTTATCGTTTGAGTGTTGCTCTGCCCATTGCCAAGCGCGTTTGGCAGCTTCCAGGTATTCGTCCGCGCGTCGCCTGTCGAAAGCCCGCAGCACCCTCGCTGCCCGCGCGGCAGCTGCGGCAAAGTGCATAGTGGTTACATGGTCTGCCACGTAGACGCCTGCGCTCTTCAGCATCCAGCTGGTGATGCCTCGTTCCGTCGGTACCCACCAGCCGTAGCCGTACCCCCCGCGCACGCCGCCATCGGGCTGTTGCAGTCGCCGCCAGCAGTCCATCTGCCACAGTGCCTCGTCCAGAATGTCAGGCAGGCGGTTGTTTCGCTCGGCGGGCGGCAGCGAAAGCGTCATCCGCGAAAAAGCCGCTGGATTCCACAGGTATAGCCCCAGCAGGTCGTAAGTCGCGCTCAGATGGTGTCCCAATGTGTCCCAGTCTCCTGCATCTTGATAACCGCCCCACACTCCGTCCACACGTTTCAGCTGCCCAGCCTGCGCCAGTTCCTGTAGGTTTTTGCCGCGCTCGTCCTCCTGCCCCATCTGCACGGGGATGGTCATCTGGTAAAACTGCACCCCGTCGTTCGGGTGGAATGGTCGCCTGCGCTGGTATTCAGTAAAGGGCGGACCGAGGTTTATGCCCTGACGCTGATTCAGAATGCCTTTCATGGCTGCCTTGAAAGGCGCGTGCCACACGTCATCCGCGATTCGGAAGGGGTAGCTGGTTCCAATGCCCGGCACCAGAATGCGGTATCGGCCAGGCTGGCGAAGGCGGCTGAAGTCCAGATGGTAGACGGTCGCCTTGGAGTAGTCTCCCGCTTCGTGGATACACACCTGTTCCGGCTCGCCAGCTCGTTTCACCAGCACCGCTTTGCCTGTGAATACCGTCTTTCCCGCCTCGTCGATGACCTCGAAAGTCTGGATCGGCGGATTGGTGTCGCCGTGCTTGCCTTCCTTGTTGACCCCCATCCAGAACGAGTAGTAGGCACGCTTGAAGGGGTCGTCCGGACGGTAGCC
>Ga0272447_1000203_pt1 | contig 46087 bp, 32 predicted proteins | sample YNPCB0133_FD_194589 | JGI IMG/M metagenome (GOLD analysis project Ga0272447, IMG submission 194589) | Hot spring microbial mat communities from Yellowstone National Park, WY, United States - YNP-CB-013-3 | ecosystem: Environmental > Aquatic > Thermal springs > Hot (42-90C) > Sediment | place... | reverse complement strand
GGGTCGGTGGCGTCGTAGACGGACGGACCGTATTCCTGCAGCCACTTGCCCACCTTCAGCAGTTCCTGCTCGCACACTTCAGGCACACTGCCGTCCGGTGCGGGACCGATATTCAGCAGCAGGTTGCCGCCACCGGCCGCCACCTGACGCAACATGCCCACAATCTGCCAGGCGTCCTTCCAGCGGGTATCGATGGGCGTGTAACCCCAGCTTTCGTTGAAGGTCATACACGCTTCCCACATGCGCCCGCCCTTTTCCGGGGTGATGTGCTGTTCGGGAGTGCCGAAGTCTTCGGGCAGACCAGAGCGGTTGTTGATGATGATGTGTGGTTGCAGCTCGCGCACCATGCGGTTCATCTTCTCCGCTTCCCACTCTTCGGCGGTGAGCGGCCAGTTCACGTCATACCACATGATGTCGATCTTGCCGTAGTTGGTCATCAACTCGCGCACGATGCCGTGTGTGAACTCCACGAACCGCCTGCGGGCGGCTTCATCGTGCTTGCATCGCGCACCGTCAGGATGGTGCCAGTCCATGAGCGAATAGTAGAAGCCCACCTTCAGCCCTTCGGCGCGGGCGGCTTCCACGAACTCCGCCACCAGGTCGCGTTTGGGGCCGCGCTTCACCGCGTTGTAGTCGGTGTATTGCGTGTCAAACAGGCAGAAGCCCTCGTGGTGCTTGGTGGTCATCACCATATAGCGCATTCCTGCCAGCTTTGCCAACCTTGCCCACCAGCGGGCAGGATGGGGCTTGGGCTTCCATGTGTCCGCCAGTTTCTCGTACTCCTCAATGAGGATGCGCTCACGGTTCATCACCCACTCGTGCCTACCCAGCTGCGAGTATAGTCCCCAGTGAATGAACATGCCAAAGCGCGCTTCGCGAAACCACTTCAGTCGCTGTTCTCTTTGTTCAGGTGTCTCCTCTGACATAAGGTGCCTCCTATACCTTTTCGGGTTGTCCAGTCTCTACGGAACGGTTCGCTGCCAGCGTAACGGCGAGAGTCTTCACTGCGTCTGCATACGTGCTGCAAATCGCCGAGCGGTCGCCCGTGACGATGGCATGGATAAACGCCTTGTTCTCTTCCAGATACGGGTTGTTGCTGAGCGAGTAGGTGGTCACCCTGCCCGGCTCGGTGGCTTTAACGCTGCTCCAGTCGGTTTCTACCACCAGGTCAGGGGTTACGATTTCCAGCCCCACACGCCAGCCCATGTTCAACAGGCAGGTATTGTGAATGGCACCGATGACCCCGTTGGCGAACTTCACCGTCACCGCCCCTACGTCGTATACACTGTAGTTTTCTACCTCCTGATGGAGCTTACGGTTGGTCATCAGCGCATACACTTCCACGATGTCGCCCACGAGATAGCGGGCAAGGTCAACGATGTGCGTGGTCTGCTCCACGAACTGCCCGCCCGATTGCTCCATCACCCGCCACCACGCTACGCCGGGCATCCCGCCCATCCACCAGCCCGTTACCATGCCGACCGTTTTGCCTTCCAGCAGCTCGCGTGCTTTCTGGGTGGTTGCCATGTAGCGGAAGTGGTAGCCCACACTGCTGATAACGCCAGATTTGGCAATGGCGCCCTCGATGGCTTTTGCCTTCTCTAGCGTGCGGGCAACGGGTTTCTCGACGAACAGGTGGATACCGCGCTCGGCGGCAGCCTCCTCTGCGCCCACGTGGGCATGGGGTGGTACGCACACATACAGCGCGTTCAGCTCCTCGCTGTCCAGCATCTGTTTCCAGTCAGTATAAGCCTTTCCTCCAAATCGCTGCGCTGCCGCCTCGGCGCGGGACGGGTCGATGTCACAGAACGCGACCGGTTGTGCTTCGGGTATTTGCGAAAGCGCGTTGAAGTGCGCATTGGCAATACCGCCACATCCAAAAAAGCCGATCCGTACAGACATTATTCTCCTCCATGCAAGGTTCTTTGTCGGTTAGGAGTTACACAGTGGAAAGACCGCTAAAGACTTTGTGATGTCACACGACATTATCTGTCATTCCGAGCGAAGCGAAGAACCTCTGTTAAGACTTTGAGATGCCTCGCATGCGCTCAGCGTGAACTGAGATTGTCTGGGCAGTCGCTGAAAAAGCATGACCTGCCAAGTGCCCATCGCAACTGCGTAACTCCTATTGGTGTTTTCGGGGGTGTCGGTGCTTTTCCTGCAGGCGTATGGAGAAAGACGTTCCACCTACTGCGTTTTTGGGAAAGGGCTCGTGTTGAAGCGGTTCATGGCTGCTGTCAGTCCCTCCGTTAAGATGGCTTCCACTGCGTCTGCAGCGCGGTGCAACGCCTCGTCGATGGTCGGTTGTTGCTCGGGGGTAAAACGCGACAGCACATACTCTACCATCTGTCCGGGTGGGGGGGCACCGATACCCACGCGCACGCGCGGAAACGCCTGTGTGCCCAGCAGTTGAATCAGGGAGGCTAATCCGTTATGTCCTCCGTCAGAGCCGGACGGGCGGATGCGCAGCTTGCCGAGCGGCAACGCTGTGTCGTCCACAATGACCAGCAAGCGGTCAGACGGCAAGGGATGTCGCTGCAGCAACGCACGGGCTGCCTCGCCGCTACGGTTCATGTAGGTCATGGGCTTCGCCAGCAGCAGTGGTATGCCGGCGATGGCGCCGTAACCGTAATGGGCATGGTCTCGATGCAGGTTCAGGCGGATACGATGCCGAGCAGCAAGGATGTCTACCACATCGAAGCCGATGTTGTGCCGGGTGTGGGCGTACTCCGTTCCTGGATTGCCCAGTCCCAGCACAATCCACTCTGGGGTTATCGACGGTTCCCGCCTGCGAAGCCAGATGGGCATGTTCCTACGAGTTGCGTCGGCGCACCAGTTCCGCCTGCCGTTCGAACAGCACGCTCACCGAATCGTCGTTGTGGATGCGCAAAATGGCTTCCGCCAGCAAGGATGCTACCGACAGCACTGTGATTTTCTCGTTCATCTTGTCGGGCGGGATGGGGATGGTGTCGGTCACGATAAGCTGACGGATTGGCGAGTGCAAGATGCGTTCTGGTGCGTTGCCCGAAAGCACGGGGTGTGTACAGCAGGCAATCACGTCGGTGGCGCCGCGTTCCATCAGTGCCTCCGCACCCTGCACCAGCGAACCGCCGGTGTCCACCATGTCGTCGACCATAATCGCGGTCTTGCCTTCCACGTTGCCCACCACTTCCATCACTTCCACTTTGTTCGGCTCGGGGCGACGCTTGGCGATGATGGCAAACGGTACATCCAGCATCTCCGCTAGGGCTTTGGCGCGGGGTGTGCCTGCCACATCTGGCGACACCACGACGCAGTTGCCATGCACCAGTCCCGATTCAATGAGATATTCCCCGATGATCGGTTGTGCATAGAGGTGGTCAACGGGCAGGTTAAAGAAGCCCTGAATCTGCTGTGCGTGCAGGTCTACTGTCAGGATGCGGTTGGCTCCAGCGACCTCCAGCAGGTTCGCCACTAGTCTGGCGGTGATGGGCTCTCGTGGCTTAACTTTCTTGTCCTGTCGGGCGTAACCGTAGTAAGGCATGACGCAGGTGATGCGCCGCGCGGAGGCACGGCGAAACGCATCGAGCATAATCAGCAGTTCCATCAGGTTCTCGTTAACGGGCGCGCAGGTGGGCTGTATGATAAACACATCGAGCCCCCGCGCGTTTTCGCCAACCTGTACTCGTATCTCCCCGTCCGAGAAGCGAGATACCAAGATTTCCCCCAGCGGCAAGTCCAGACAATCGGCAATGCTTTTAGCCAACGGTGGGTTAGCATTGCCGGTAAAGATACGCATGCGATCCTTATTCATTTTTTTGTCGTGATTCATGCGTCTCCCCCGGAAGAAGATTGTTCCCGTCGTCGTTTTGCCCACTCTTCCTTGACAACCTGCCGGCATCTAGCGATCGCCAGCGCGTCAGGCGGCACGTCGTCGGTAATAGCGGATGCTGCTGCCACATACGCGCCGTCCCCGATTTGCACTGGCGCAATCAACGTGGCATGGGAACCGATGAAGCAGCCTTTACCGATTACGGTGCGGTGCTTGCGTTTGCCGTCGTAGTTGCACGTGATGGTGCCTGCACCGATGTTGCTGTTTGCCCCCACGTGGGCATCGCCTACGTAGGTTAGGTGCGCCATGCTTACGTTCTCTTCGATAATGGCGTTTTTCACTTCCACGAAATCGCCGATCTTGCTGTGATGACCTACCACCGTGCCTGGGCGCAGGTTCGCGAAGGGACCCACGCGCACATCGTCGCCTAAACGGCTTTCCACCACCTGCGACGCCAACACCCGCGTCCGATGACCGATATGGCTGTTTTCGATCCGTGCCATCGGACCGATTTCACACTCTTCGCCAATCACCGTGCTGCCCAGAATGTAAGTGTTGGGATAGACCGTGGTATCCTGTCCAATCTGCACATCGGCGTCGACGTAGGTGTTCGCGGGGTCGACGATAGTTACCCCCGATAGCATCAGTCGCTCCAAAATGCGCCAGCGCAGTCGCGCCGCGACGTCCGCTAGTTCCACGCGGGTGTTCACGCCAAGCGTTACCTGCCAGTCGTCCGCGATGACCGCTTCTACTGGTGTACCTGCGCGTGTCAACAGGGCGATGACGTCGGTTAGGTAGTATTCGCCCTGTGCATTGTCGGGGCGTACCTGCTGCAATGCTTCGAACAGCACTGGCGCTTGAAAACAGTATATCGATGTGTTGATCTCTCGGATAGCCAGTTGTTGGGCGGTAGCGTCCTTTGCTTCCACGATTCCAACAACCCTACCATCCTCTGCGCGTAGCACGCGCCCATACATCCCCGCGTCGTGTGGCAAGACCGCGCTTAACAGCGTGGCAACGGCGCCCGTGTTGCGGTGATGGTCTACCAGTTGTCGTAGGGTGTTGCCATCGATTAGCGGGGTATCACCCGGAAGTATCAGTAGGTCTCCAGTGTACCCGTCCAGCAGCGGCATCGCACTCATCACTGCGTGTCCCGTGCCAAGTTGTTCCGCCTGCAGGGCGAAATCGCATTGCCCCTGAAACGCTTCCTGCACCCGCTGGGCTTCGTGCCCTACCACCACGATCGTGCGGGACACGCCAGCTGCGTTGCAGGCATCTAGGAGATACGAAAGCAGGGGTTTTCCGCACAGGGGATGCAGCGGCTTTGGCAAGCGGGATTTCATCCGGGTGCTTTTGCCAGCCGCCATGATGACGGCTGTCAGGGAAGTTGCGTTCACGCCAACCCTCCGAAGTTCGGGATGTGTCCCTCGTGCTTTTTTGCGATACAATGGTATCACCAGCAGCCCTGTTTGGTCAAGGGGCAATCGGTGCTGTGCATATCAGTTCGGGGAAGCACGCTACAGTTGCGGTGGCTTACCGTCCCCCTTCTTTGGCGGTTGCTGCGAGTATATCTCGGAGAGCGCCTCGAAGAGATTACGCTCCACATTAGAACGCTCCAGTTCGTCGTACTCTTCGATACGTTGTTCCAGCAGCTTCGCCAGTCGCACCACCCGCCACACTAGCATCACGATGACCAACCCCCCCAGAACCCATATCAGCACGCGCAACACGTCCATCTGTTCTCACCGTCCCCGTTTTTCCAGAGTGTTTGCCCATGCGCTGTGCGCATGACACAGCGCCACTGCCAGCGCGTCAGCGGCGTCGTCGGGCTTTGGGGGCTCCGAAAGCGCCAGCAGTTTAGTGACCATGTACTGAATCTGCTTTTTCTCCGCGCCGCCGTAGCCCACCACCGCCGTTTTCACCTGAAGGGGGGTGTACTCCACCCACTGGATGCCTCGCTGCGCCACCGCCAGCAGAATCACCCCAATGGTGCGCCCAACGCTAAGCGCCGTAGTCTCGTTGCGGTTGAAGAACAGCCGCTCGGTAACCACCACATCAGGCGCATACTCGTCCAGCAGGCGACACGCCTCTTCGTAGATGCGTTGTAACCGTCGGGGCGCGCCGAGATTCGCTGGCGTGGTGATGCAACCGAAGTGTAGCACCCGCAGCTGCTGCCCTTCCTGTTGTAACACCCCGAAGCCCGTAATCGCAGTGCCCGGGTCAAAGCCAACGATAACCATGCCTTGCTCCCCTTTAGCGTGCCTGTAGCCGCTTTGCCTGCGCTGCCAGCTTCCCCAGCTTTTTGCCGTCGCCGACCACTAGCACTCGCAGTCGGTCGGGATTCAAGTACTTTCGCGCCACCGCCAGCACGTCTTGCGCGGAGACCGCCTGCACTCGCCTGATGTAGGTGTCGTAGGTATCTTGGGGCAGTCCGTGTATCTCCAGCAGCATCTGCGCGACCACTGCGTCATGCACCGTCGGGAATCGGAACACGAACGAATTGACTAGGCTCTCCTTCGCTTGTCGCAGTTCCTCGTCGCCGGGTGGCTCCTGCGTTAGACGAACGATTTGCTCGCGGATAAGGTTTATCGCTTCCTCCGCCGACTCGCTCTTGGTCTGGCATCCTACCACGAACAGCCCTCTTGGCTTGGCTGGCGCGAAGCTGCTCCAGACAGCGTATGCCAGCCCGCGCTTGTCGCGAATCTCGTGCATAAGGCGCGAAGTGAAGGAGCCGCCGAAGATGTAATCCAGCACGTCCAGCGCAGCGCGGTCGGGGATGCCACGCGGCACGCCCAGATGCCCCACGCGCAGGTGCGCCTGCTCTGCCTGTTTGGAGATGAAGCCGACAGCCGCGCTCTGCTCCGGTGGGGGTGGTATATCGGGTAGCGCAGGGGTGCCCCCTCGCCAGTTGCCAAACAATCGACGCACTTCCTCCAGCAGGGCGCGGCGGTCGAAATCGCCAGTGATAGCTACCCACAGGTTGCACGGAGTAACCAACGTTCGGTGCCATCGTAGCAGATCGTCACGGGTAATCGCCTGAACACTACTCACGGTAGGCACTCGCCCCAGCGGGTGACTGGTTCCGTAGACGAACCCAGCGAACTCGCGGCTGGCGATGGCAGCGATGTCGTCGTTGCGTCGGCGGATTTCCTCAACGGTGCGCTCTTTAGCCAGTCGCACCTGCTCTTCGCGAAACGCGGGGGTGCGCAGCAGCTCAGTTAGTAAACCGATGGCTTTGCGCCAATCGCGTGCTAGCGCGGAGAGTGACAGGCTCAAGGTGTCCCCTTCGTCCGAAATCTCCAAAACCGCTGCCATGTCCTCGATTGCGGTATTAAAGGCTTCGGGCGAGAGACGCTGGGTGCCTCCGTTGCGCCATGCGCGAACAAACACGGTGCTGAGCCCTACCTTCGCTGCCGGTTCGTATAGTCGTCCCCCGCGCAGCCGAACCTCTACCTCTATCAGCGGCAGGTCGCGGTCTTCCCGTACATACAACACGACGCCGTTGGGGAGGGCGATGCGCTCGGCTTTCGGCAGGGTGTATTGCAGGGGTTCCACCGCGATGTCGGTTGGCGGAAGCGCGCCAGCCACTGCTGCCAGACCTACTGCCAGCCACAGCACGAGCAGGGCTTTCATCGTTGCGCCTCCGGTGCGGTTTCCAGCACGGCGATGGTGCAGTTATCTTTGTGCAGGTACTTTCGCGCCACACGCATCACGTCCTGAGCGGTCACTTTGCGCACACGCTCCACAAAGCGAAACAGCTCGCGCCAGTCGCCCAGCACCGCATCCGCCCACAGCAGCTGGGTTGCCATCCCCTCATTCGATCGGAGTTGCCGGATGAGGTCTGCCTCTGCCCAGTTGCGCATCCGATTCAGCTCAGCTTCATGCACTGGCTGGGTGCGTAGTCGGTCTATCTCCCGCCAGATGGCGCGTTCTAGCTCCTGCACGGTGTGCGGATGGCGCGGCACGGCGTCGATCACAAACAGGTTGGGGTATCGCTCGCCCGGCGCGGAGTAGGCAGCGACGCTGAGCGCGATTTTTTGCTTCTCCACCAGCTCCCGATAGAGGCGGGAAGTGCGCCCCCGCGTAAAAATCCCCCGTATCACCTCGAACACCACGTCGTCATCGTGGGGGGCGTTGGGCTTGTGGAACCCCATCAGCATCTGCGGGTTGGCGGGCATCTTTACCACCACGCGGCGCACGCCGCGCTGTAGGGGCTCTTCGGGGATGCGCCGTTCTGGCAACGGTTGCGCAGGGATGTTTGCAAAATACTTCTCCACAACCGTAATCACTCGTTCGGGTTCCACATCGCCCACCACTGCCAGCCACGTGTTGTTCGGTGCGTAGAAGGCGCGGAAGAAGCGGTCGATATCCGCCGTTCGCAGGCGCGAAACGTCCGATTGCCAGCCAATCACGGGGTTGCGGTAGGGATGCACCAGAAATGCGGTTGCCAGAAACGCCTCCCACAATGCGCCTTCTGGGCTGTCGTCCACGCTTTGCCGACGCTCTTCCAGCACCACGTCGCGCTCCTGATAGAACTGGCGCCAGACGGGGTTGCTCCTCTGGTCTGCTTGCATCCGCGCTGCCAGCTCGAGTCGGTTGGCAGGCACGCTGACGGTGAACACGGTGACGTCATTAGAGGTCCAGGCGTTAGTGCCGGGGCTGCCCGCTCGCTCGAAGATACGGTCATACTCCTGCGGGATGAGCCACTGGCTCACCTGTTGCAGCAGCTCTTGTTCACGCTGGCGCAGCTGCGCTATTCGCTCTGCGTCGGCACGGTCGCCTTTGGCACGCTCCGCCTCTATCTGGTCGTAGATGCGCTCGATCTCGTCCCAGAGGGGCTTCTCTTTTTCGTAGTCCCTCGTGCCAATCGTGGTAGTGCCCTTGAACAACATGTGTTCCAACAGGTGCGTGACGCCAGTCCGTCCGTTCTCTTCGTCTACCCCTCCGACGCGGTGCAAGATGTAGAACGCGCAGGTGGGCGACTGCTTACGGGGCAGTATGAGTAGGCGCAGACCGTTGGCAAGACGGTGTTCCACCACTCGTTCGGCGAAGCCCAGCTGCGCCCGCACGGACATCGGTAGTAGTGCCAGCACCAGCAGTATCGCTGCGGTTCTGCGACTCATCACGGTAGGCTCTCCTCAAGCAGTTCGTGCCGCAATTGCCAGAGTATCTGCGTGCTACGCATCTCTCTATCCAGATGATACCTCAGGTGCAGGTGGATTGCGCGTTCCAGTTCGCGGGCAGCAGGTTCGCTCGGATACTCCACTTCACCCCCTGCGTTTAAGACGCGCCATGTAAGCCATGCCAGGCGAGAAAGCAGGACCACGTTGGTCTGCTCACGGCGACATTGCGCACACAGCACCCCGCCTGCCTGAGGCAAGAAGGCAATCACCTCAGCGTCCACTGGCACGCCACAGCGGGTGCAGGCGTGCAGCACTGGCGTATACCCCTGCTGGCGCATCGCCCCGTTCTCCAGACGGCATAGAGTCCACGCAGGCTGTTCGGTTTGCTCGAGTTCGTCCAGCGTGCTGGCCAGCAGGTCGAACAGTGCCTCGTCTGGCACGCCCTCTTCTAGCAGACAGTCCATGAGTTCGCAGGCGTAGATGGCGGCGGCAGCGTTCATCAGCAAGCGGTGCAACCGTGCCCGCGCCCGTTCCACCGTTGCCTGCGTGATAATCCAGAAAGTTTTGCCCTGCGCTAGGTGGAAGCGTGCTTGCACGCAGGTCTCCGTCGCGCCAGCCAGTTTGCTGGTGGGTTTGCGCGCGCCTTTGGCGATCGCTGAGAGCTTGCCCATCTCGCGGGTGAACAGCGTTAGCACTTTGTCCGCCTCGCCGAGCGGGCGTCGGCGCAACACTATCGCCTGCACGTTGATGGGTGGCAACTACGCTTCCTCCTGCAGTTGTTGGAGAAGAGTAACGCCGCTACTGGTACCGATGCGATCTGCCCCTACCTGTAGCAGCTGCATGGCGAGGCTGACCGTACGGATTCCGCCCGCCGCTTTGACTTTGAGGTGGGGTGGAGCCGCTGCGCGCAGCAGGCTGACGTCCTCTACGGTCGCACCCCCCTCGCCGAAGCCAGTGGAGGTCTTCACGAAGTCCGCGCCGCCTTCCGCCACCACGCGGGTTGCTTGTATCTTCTCCTCCTGCGTCAAATAACAACACTCGATGATTACTTTCAACACGGCGGCAGGCGTTGCCGACCGACATAGAGCGGCTATCTGCTCGATCTCGTGGCGCACCGTGCGCCAGTCGCCCGATTTCAAGGCGGGGATGGCAATCACCATGTCCAGCTCGGTGGCGCCTGCCGCCAGAGCCTGCTCTGCTTCGTATAGTTTGACTGCGGACATATTCGCCCCCAGTGGGAAGCCGACCACTGTGCCTACAGCGACATCGCTATCCTGCAAGTGACGGACGGCTATTTTCAACCAGCACGGCTGGATGCACACGCTGGCAAAGCGATAATGCAACGCCTCTTCACACAGGCGTTCGATGTCGGTGGCGGTGCTGGTAGGACGAAGTAGGGTGTGGTCGATGCGTTGCGCCAGTTCCGCACGGGTCATGTCGGTTCCTCCTCTCCGCCTCATTGTATCGGATTCGGGGGAGGGCGGTCAATGAGCGAGCTACATCGGCAACAGTCACACGCGCAGGCAGACCTGCTCCACAGGTTCAGGGAATCGATTGGCGACCTGGATGGGACGATACGGTTCCACGCGATGTACAATCACACTTAACCCACGTCCACGCCGCTGCAAGCGTCCCTCTACGATAACCACTGGGTGGGTCAGCACCCAGTGCCCGTATGCCTGGTAAACTGGCTCGAACAGCACCGCATCTACCAGCCCGAACTCGTCTTCCAGAGAGACGAACAGCACGCGACGCCCGCTGCGCGTCGGTGGGCGATGGGGACAGACGACCAGCCCCGCGACCCTGACCCACGCATCGTCGCGCACCATCGTCAGGTCGGCTGTACTTAAGATGTTTTGGCTTTGCAGCTCGTGGCGTAGGAAGGTCATCACATGACAATCCACGCTTAGCCCCAGCACCTCCCACTCGTAAAGGAACTTCTCCCATGCGGAGAAGTCCTCCACTGGTAGCGATGGCGGTGGCAGCTCGTCGGGGGGGAACAGATTGCCGAAAGCGTGCCGTTGTGCTAGGGCGTAGGGAAGCTGCATCAGCCACTGGCGGCGGTTGGGGTGCCATGTATCGAAGGTTCCACACAGGATCAGCCGCTCCAAAGTGTCTCTATGCAGGGTGGTGCGTCGACACAGGTCTTCTAGGGACTGGAACGGTCGTTCAGCGCGCGCCGCAAGTAGGCTTTCCATCTCTTCACGGCTCATTCCTCGCACGCGACACCACCCCAGACGAATGTGTCCCCCTTCCACTGTGCAGGCAATCTCACTGCGGTTCACGTCAGGCAGCAACAGGCGGATTCCGCGCGTTCTCGCCTGCAGCGCCAGGGTATTCGGGGGATAGAAGCCCATCGGCTGGCAGCTGAGCAGCGCAGCGTAAAACTGCGCGGGGTAGTGACGCAGCATGTAGGCGGTCTTGTAAGCGGTGTCTCCGAAACTGGCGGCGTGTGCTTCACAGAAGCCGTATCCGGCGAAACCGTAAATCCACTCATACACACGCATCGCCAAATCCGCGCTGTATCCCCGCTGTACCGCACGCTCCACAAACAGTTTGCCCAGTCGTTCCATCTCCTGTCGGGAGCGGTGATGGGTCATCGTCTTGCGCAGCTGGTCTGCCTCGCCTGGGGTGAAGCCCGCAAGGCGCGTGGCGATGAGGATAATCTGCTCCTGAAACACAGGCACGCCACAGGTGTGGCGCAGGATGGGTTCCAGATGAGGATGCAGGTAATGCACAGGTTCCTCTCCATTGCGCCGCTCGACGAAGGGCGTAACCATATCGCCGCGGATAGGACCGGGGCGTATCAATGCCACGCTGACGTCCACATCCACCTGGCATCGAGAGTTCAGGCGCGTGTGTAAGCTGCGTTGTGCGGGGCTTTCTATCTGAAACGCCCCGATGGTCTCGCCGGCGCGTATCATCTCGAAGGTGTCGGGGTCATCGTAGGGGATGTCGCTCACGCGGAAGTCGGGGACACTGCGCCGAATCTGCTCTTCCGCGTGTTCGACGGCGGAGAGCATCCGCAGGGAGAGCAGGTCGAGCTTGACGAAACCCGCTGTTTCCACGTCGTCCTTATCCCATTGCACGACCTTGCGGTTCATCGGGGACAGTTGCACGGGGACTATACTGGCGACAGGCTCGCGGCTGATGAGTATCCCGCCTAAATGCGTGCCTAAGTGGTGTGGTAGGCTGGCAATTTGGGCGCACAACTGCAGCATCTGCTGCACCTGCTGGGCGGTGAAGCCGCTTTCACGCAGCTCGGGCGCGTTAGCAAAGGCGCGTTGCAGGTCATCAGCATAGCAGAACAGGGGGATGCGCTTGGCCAGACGGTCTATTAGGTCTGGGGGCAAACCCAGCGTTTTGCCGACGAGTCGCACGGCGGAACGCGCCCGATAGGTGGAGAAGGTGCCCACCATCGCCACATGCTCCTCGCCGTAGCGTTGACGCACGTAGTGGAAGACCTCCTCACGGCGGTTGGCGTCGAAGTCGAGGTCGATATCGGGCTTTTGGCTGCGCTCGATGGAAAGAAACCGCTCGAAGGGGAGCCCGCGTCGGATGGGGTCGATATCGCTGATACCCAGACAGTAGGCGACCGCGCTGTCGGAGACGGAGCCGCGCGCCGCCCAGCGGATGCGTCGCTCTCGGGCGAAGCGAGTTAGCTCCCACACGGCGAGGAAAAAGTCGGCGTATCCCAGTGTGCAAATTACATATAGCTCGCGCTGCAGGCGGCGCCGCAGTTGGTCGGTGATGGACGGATAGCGTTGTCTTGCCCCTTCTCGCACTAGGTGCTGTAGCATCCGCTCGGCGGTATGTCCGCGGGGCAGGGGGAAGCGGGGGAACAGGTCGCGCCCCAGCGGCACTACATCTGATGCGCACCGCTCGGCCAGAATCAGGCTGTTCTGCCACGCTTCGGGGCAGTTTCGGTAGCGCTCCTGCCAGCTCAAAGCGTCCGCAACGGCGTTACAGTCGTTGATGGGGCGTAGCGGGTGCGCTTCAGAAACCGTGATGCCGAGACGGGCACAGGTCAGCAGGTCATGCGCGGGGAAGCGGTCTGCAGTAGCGTAATGCACATTCGCGGTAGCAACGACGGGCAGCTGCAGGCTCTGTGCTGCCTCCATCTGGCGGGCGACTATCCAGGCATCCCCAGGCTTGCGCGTGTGCTGCAACTCCACGAACAGATTCTGCTTACCGAAAACGGCACGCAGGGTTTCGAGCCATCGCCGTGCTTCCCGATAGCGTTGCGCCCTCAACAGATAGGTCAACCTGCCCAGCCGACATCCGGTCAGCGCGATTAGCCCTTCGGCATGTTGCTCTAGCCATTCGAGACACATCCGTGCCATGCCGCGCGGCGATTGCAGGTGGGCGAGACTGAGCAACCGACACAGGTTTGCGTAGCCTACGCGGCTCTCGCATAACAGGGTCAGATGGGAGCCATCCTCTAAGCTGACCTCTGCGCCCACGATGGGTTTTATGCCGTGGCGGTGACAGGCTTGCGCGAAACGCACCACCCCGTACAGCCCGTGATGGTCGGTCAGGGCAAGGGCGGGCATCTCCAGTCGCGCCGCCTCGGCGACCAGCTCCTCCACCGCGCTGGCTCCGTCCAAAAAGCTGAAGCCAGAGTGTGCGTGCAGGTGTATGCCGCCCTGACGCATCGCGTATGCCTCCTCAATCTAGCCACTTCTCCAAAGCCCATCGCTGTGTGGCAGGCTCCAGACTGACCTCTAGCACCCGCTGATGCTCGGTCAGCAAACGGTAAAACACGCGCTGATTCTCTCCCTGCCACCAACGACCGGTTTCTAACCACTCGTCCACCACACTAACTCGCCAAACCCGCCCCCTATACCGAATCCGACAGGGACGTCCGTCGCTCGTCTGCTCCACCTGAATAGGCGGAAAGGTTCCACGCTTCATAGTAGCGTCGCATCCTTTCGTTCCAGCGGAGTTCGTGTTGCGCCAAGAGAAAACAAGCAGTCTCGCCAAACCGTCGCTGAATGTACTGCAAAGCCGTTTGCAAGTCGCTGTGTCCAGCTATCGGTGAATTATCTATCTCCAGCTGACGGGCGCTGGGCGTGTTCGACCAGACCACACGCACCTCCCACCGGGTGGGCGGGGGATAGGGCGCACGCATCTGCCACAGGCGGTGTATCTGGGAGTAGATAGCGCGTTCATCGGACAGCGGGACAGGCAGCGAGCGATGGAGATTCTGCCGTTTGCCGCCTTCATGCGTTAGCGTCAGGCGTACCTCGACGATGCCCTGTCCGCACTGCGACGCTTTTGCCGCTAACTCGTGGGCTACGCGCCTCCATAGTGCCTGCACAACCTCTTCAGTGGTGGCAGCAGCGAACTCGCCGCCCGTTTGCCATTGTGGTGGCGGGTAGAGCGCGCGCACGTGGGGAGTGTCGTAGCCTTGCGCCAGATACCAGACCGACAGCCCGTTCTCCCCCAACAAGGTACGCACCTGCGTCATCGGTTGGGACGCCAGCACCCCGAAAGACCTCCAGCCTATCCGTAGGCATCGCTGCATTACCCCTTCATAGTCTGCTGGCAGCAGCTGCAATGGCAGTGACCATAGCGACAGCGTAAGCGGTGGCTTCAAGATTTTCAGGCGCAGACCCTCTCGCGCCGCCGCCCGCATGGCTACCTGCGCCGACAGCCTGCCTATACTGTAACCCGCTGTCAATGTGATACCCATGCGTTGGCTCTCAGAAAACAGCGTGCGCCACGCTTGCCTACCACCGTCCTCGAAGCCACGCCAGTCTAGTAATACAGTGCAGGGGGCTATCGGCTCAGTTGCCAGAGCCAGTCGGGCGCACCGTTGCAACCATTGCTCGTACAGCCGTTGAGTTGCCTCAACGTCTTCTTGTAGGCAGAGCGCGTGCGGGCAAACCGCGCCGACGGCAGAGCGGGGCATAAGGGGTTCCACGCCAAGCGACTGGGCTCGTGCGTTTGCCTCCACCACACGTCCCTCATGCAGCACGACCACAGGGCGATCTGGTGGTGCCTGTAGTGCGCTCAGGGCAAACCCGCTTGCGCGTATGCACAGCGTGTTCAGTCCTTCCATGTGTATTAAAATAAGTATATTTTTGTATATTATATTCGGACCAGTATCGCCTGTCAAGGGTGAAGGGAGCGTTCGAAATTGGTATGTGTTGGAGCATGTCTCAAGTATAAGCAATGGTGGAGTTGTCAGCGCTGGTGGCATCGGCTCATTTTCGAACACTCCTGTGCAAGTGAGCCGATGCGCCGCCTTAGGGTAAAATAGGGGTGTAACGCTGACCTAAAAAGCATAGCACGCCTGGAGGGGAGCATGAAGCGCGCATTTACGTTGATAGAGCTGCTGGTAGTTATCGCGATTATCGCGGTGCTGGCAGCCATCCTGTTCCCAGTCTTCTCACAAGCGCGCGAAAAGGCGCGTGCCGTTTCCTGCCTGTCTAACTGTCGGCAAATGGGGCTGGCTATCCAGATGTACGTTCAAGATTGGGACGAAGGCTTTCCGCTGACGGAACCCCACGAGTACGAGGGTGGACACGCGCCAGCGGGACCTGGTTGGCTAAAAAGCTGCCAGCCCTATGTAAAAACTCAATTACTGCATCGCTGTCCTTCGGACGGTAGCCCGCTGTGGAACGATGGGGACCCTACCACCCGTGTGGCATCATACGGGCTGAACGGATACCTACCTCCCGACCATCCGCCATACTTTGGCGTTCGGCTGGGTGCAGTAAGAAATCCCGCCCAATGCATCGCGGTTGCGGAGCTTGCAGACCAGATACTCGATGACCATTTCGTGCCTGCCGCCTGGGGCAACCCAACGAAGGTTGCCGAGTTCGGACCCGGCTCGGAGGAGCATGAGGTCGAGTGGGATGATGAGGCGTGGGAACCGCGTAGCGTAGCCATTCGACGCCACCAAGGAGGCGCGAACTACGTGTTCGTGGACGGACACGCGAAATGGCATCGCTTCGAGCAGACATGGCAGCAAATCCCCGGACAATTACCCACCGTGGACTGGTACGACCCCCTGTTTGGGGACTGACAGGCATTAAGCGCGGTCGTCCTGTGGTGTTTCAGTGAGCATCCGTTGTATCTGGACGACCGCTTCTTCCACAGCTTGCGCCACTTCAGGAGACAGGTCCTCCCCGTGCTGCAGATGCGTGCTGCGCACCGTCAGCAGATGGGCTTTCTTCGGGGCGGAACCGTACAGATGCTCTGCCAGCGCTAGCAAGGCCTGGGGCGTCGTGAAGTGGGTCATGCCCACAGCCTCATCCATCGGGCAGGACACTTGCTGCCATTCCAGCATTCCTTGTGGCTTACCCACCCGTGTATCTACAAAGATGACTTGTTCGCACCGACTAATCGGCTCTGCCAGCTCTGGAGTGAGCTGGTGGCAGCAAAGCACAACTACGTCCTGGTGGCAAGGGGCAGCCTGCAGGCGTTCTGCCACCCGCCAGCCGAAGCCGTCGTCTTGCCGCAACGGGTTCCCATAACCGATGACTAAGCGCTTCATTCTACCTTGTTTACTTCGTGAGCGCAGGAGATTCTCCCCTGATTTCAGTATTCTGGTAGGGAAAAAACAACCGTTTGGAGGAGACAGCAAATGGCTGAGCAGGTACGAATTGGATTTATCGGTTGTGGCGACATGGCTCGCTTTCACATGAAAACCTTCTTCACCAGCGTTCCTGAAGCGCAAATCGTCGCGTTGTGTGACCCTAGCGATGAGCAGATCAAGCGGTGCGTCGAGGCGTTCCCTTCGCTTAAGGGACTGCCGGTTTTTAAGGACTATCGCGAGATGCTCGAAAAGGTGGTTATGGATGCAGTAACCATCATCACCCCGCATACCCAGCACTTCCAGCAGGCAATGGACGCCCTGGACAAAGGACTGCACGTGTTGATCGAGAAACCAATGGTTTGTAGCACCGAGCACGCGAAGATTCTAGTCGATCGGTTTAAAGAAACGGGCAAAGTGGGATTGGTAGCATATCAGCGCCACTACGCACCGCAGTTCCGCTATATCAAACAAAGCATCGAATCTGGCAAGGTGGGCGAGGTACAATTCGTCTCCGCCCTGCAGTGCCAAGGGTGGTACAAAGGCACCAAGGGCACATGGCGTCAAGAGCCCGAGCTCTCTGGTGGCGGACAGCTGAACGATTCTGGCAGCCATCTGGTGGACATCATCTTGTGGACGACCGGGCTGATGGCGCAGACGGTCACCGCCTTCACGGAGAACTTCGATTCGAAGGTCGACATCAACAGCGCGCTATCCATCAAGTTCCGCAACGGCGCACTGGGCAATATCTCCATCGTAGGTAACGCCCCAGCCTGGCACGAGGACATCTCCTTCTGGTGCAGCGAGGGCATGTTCCTGTACAGAAACGGACATCTGCAGTTTGTGGACGCTTCAGGCAAGCGACACGACCTGACCGAGAAGGACATGCCCGCCGGCAGCAGCCCTGGGCGTAACTTCGTGGACGCTATCCTGAAGGGAGTTCCTGTGGAGTCACCGCCGGAGTGTGGCCTGCGCGTCATCGAGATGACCGAGGCGGCATGGAAATCTGCCGCCCAAAACGGCATGCCAGTCACGGTGTAAGGAATGGGCTCGCGGGCAGGCTACCGTCGGGAGCCTGCCCGCGGGATGAGCTACTGTCTCTATCAGACGGCAACCGGTGGAAGCGGCTATCTTTTCGAAGCACAAACGAGTACGTCGGGCGGTAGGGAACTGGTCTCCGTAGAGGCATCTACAGCACCGCTTCCGCTGGCGTATACGGCAGTTGGAACAGCTCCGCGATGGCGGCGTAGGTCACTTTGCCCTCCACGATGTTCAAGCCGCGCTGCAGGGGTGGGTATTTGCGTGCCGCCTCACGCCAGCCGAAATTCGCCAGCTCCAACACCCAGCGGATGGTCTCGTTGGTCAGTGCGTAAGTGCTAGTACCTGGGACCGCGCCGGGCATATTGGTCACGCAGTAGTGGATGATGCTATCCACCGTGTAGGTGGGCTGCAGATGGGTCGTGGGTCTGGACGTCTCGGCGATGCCGCCCTGGTCGATGCTGATGTCCACAATCACTGCGCCCGGCTTCATGAGAGAAAGCATGTCGCGGGTGATGAGGATAGGCGCGCGCGCTCCCGGACGCAGTGCTGCTCCGATCACCAAGTCCGCGCGGCGTAGCTCCTCGCGGATGTTGTAGGCGTTGGACATCAGCGTATCCACGTTCTTGGGCAGGATGTCTTCCAGCACCCGCAGGCGGGCGGTGTTGATGTCCATCACTGTCACGTTCGCGCCGATGCCTGCTGCCACTTTCGCGGCGTTGGTGCCAGCGACGCCACCACCAAGCACCAGCACATGTGCCGGACGCACTCCAGGCACACCCGAAAGCAGGATACCCCGCCCCTCCATTGGTCGCTCTAGATACTTCGCTCCCTCCTGGATTGCCATTCGCCCCGCGATTTCGCTCATGGGGATGAGTAACGGTAGCGAGCCGTCGTCCAACTGGATGGTCTCGTAAGCGATGCAAACCGCCCCGCTCCGTATCATCGCGTGTGTTAAAGCCTCATCGGCAGCAAAGTGAAAATAGGTGAAGATTACCTGTCCGGGGCGGATCAGCGGATACTCCTGTGGCAACGGCTCCTTAACTTTCACTACCATCTCGGACTGAGCGAAGATGGTCTGAGCATCCGGGACGATGCGTGCCCCTGCCTGTGCATACTCTTCATCCGTGATGCCTGTGCCCTTCCCCGCGCCCGTTTCGATAAGCACCGTATGCCCTGCTTTGGTCAATATCTCCACGCCAGCAGGAACCATCGCCACGCGGTATTCGCTTTCTTTAATCTCCCGCGGCACGCCGATAATCATCTCCACTTTCTCCTTCCTAACGCCGTTGTTAGATGGGGGACTGGCGTTGTCCCTCTCAAATAAAAACTTCTTTGTTGGGGAAGACCTCTCCTGCGAAGCCTGGAAACGAGACAGGCGAGCCAGCTTGGCCGCGCCAGTTTCCGCTCGGGCGGTGTCTGCGCTAGCGAAGACCAGCCTCACACGAATGGGAGACTGGTCGTCCAGCAGTTGCCAGTTTCCTTGAGTGGTCGGGCGCGTATGGGGCAGGCGCAGCCGTCGGCGTGGTTTGCGTGGACCACAGAGTTGCTTGCCCACGGTCGAAAACTAAACATGTCGGCTGCAACAGCATTGTTCACCGTCTGCTGAAGGCAGGAGCCTCTATGCAAACCGACTAATCAATATTCTGGTGATATAGATGGCTTCACAGCGTCCCATCCATTCGCATGTGGTGCGTCCAGAACCAGCCGAAGGCTCGTTGAGCAACCCGCTGAAGGGCTGGGCAGCCTACAGCCACGAGTGGAGCACTTATGCGCTGCCTGCACGAATGACCTATCAGTATGTCTCCTGGCGCGAGCTGGAGCCGCAACGCGGCGTCTACCGCTTTGCGCAGTGGGAGAGCGAAAAGTGGGACAATGCCAAAGCCCGCGGAAAGCATGTGGTGTTCCGCCTGTATCTGGATTACCCAAACCTGCCGGTGGGCGTACCGCAGTGGGTGATTGACCGTGGCGTAGCGATGCGCCCTTACGACATTGCCGATATCGGCAAAGGGCTTGCACCAGACTACGATGACCCGCGCCTACTGCACCCGTTGCTGGACTTCATCGCTGCGCTGGGGGATCGATACAACCGCAACCCGCGCGTGGCGTTTGTCGCACTGGGCACGCTGGGTTTCTGGGGTGAATGGCATACCTGGCCTCGCACGGAGCTGTTCGCCAGTGAAGCCACCCAGCGGGCAGTGGTGCGTGCTTACCGACAGGCGTTTCCCAACAAGATTCTGCTCGCACGCTATCCCTACCCCGCTACCTCCGAGCCGTGGCTGGGCTACCACGACGACATGTTCCCCGAAGATACCGACTATTACGACGGACAGGGACACGAGTGGTATTTCCTGCCCAGCCTGCGACGGGCAGGCAGGGAGAATAACTGGAAGGTCGCCGCCATTGGCGCGGAGATGGTGCCCATGCAGGGCAAAAAGTACCTCAGCACTGAGTGGGCAAAGACGCGCACCATGCTGGAGCGGATGCACCTGAGCTGGGTGGGACCCTACTGCCCCATTCTGGAGACCAATCTCACTCCCCAGGAGCTGGACAACGCCCGCTGGATGGTGCGACGCATGGGCTACCAGTACCGCCTAACGGAGGTCGCGTGGCAGGTAGGCGACCGCACGCTCTCGCTGCAGGTGCGTGGCGTCAACGAAGGGGTGGCCCCGTTCTACTACCCTTGGGCGGTGGAAATCGCTTTGCTGCGCGAGGACGATAGTGTGGCGCAGACATATCGCACAGAAGTGGACATCACCCGATGGCTACCTGGAGACTTCCGCTTTAGCGCGCGAATGCCGCTGCAGGTGAAGAGCGGACGCTACCGGCTGGCTATCGGTATCCGCGACCCCTGGCGCAAGGTACCTGACATCCAGTTCGCTAACAAGTTGCCGAGCGTCAACGGATGGAACGTGGTCGACGTCATTAGTGCTTAGGTCAGAGGGGAGATGAGGTTATGTATAATCAGGGGATGCGTAGTTCGGGGCGTTCGTTTCGGCTTATGATGCGCCAGCCTGGCACTATGCGCGAAATGGGTGGGCAGGAGCTCTCGCTGGCGGTGCAGGCAGTAGACCTTATGTTTATGCGCGCGCTGGATGCTGGGGCGTCGGACATTCACCTGCACCCAGAGCGCAATCTGCTACGCATTCGTTTCCGTATCGACGGGTTACTGCATGAGTTTCAGACCGTTACCGATACCGAATTGATTCAAGCCATGATCACCCGTGTGAAGCTCGCCGCCGATATGCACATCGACGAGAAGCGCGAGACACAGGATGGACGCATCGACATGGAGTATAACGACCGCAAGCTCAGCGCGCGCGTTTCGTGCATCCCGTCCCTCAACGGCGAGCGCATCGCCATCCGTTTGCTCGACCCGGCGCAAATGCGCGTCGACCTGGACAAGTTGGGTATGCCCCCTGATGTGCTGGCGGACTGGAAGCAATCTTTGCAAACCGCCTACGGCATGATGATTGTAACTGGACCCACTGGCGCAGGCAAGACCTCCACCCTGTACGCTTCTATTAACCTGCTCGACCGCAAGCACCGCAACATCATCACGGTAGAGGACCCAGTGGAGTACGAGTTCCCAGACAACATCATGCAAGTACACGTTACCGAGAAAATCACCTTTCCCAAAGCGTTGCGCGCCATCCTGCGTCATGACCCCGATGTCATCATGATTGGCGAAATCCGTGACCGCGAGTCGCTGCAGATTGGTATTCAGGCTGCGCTCACCGGGCATCTGGTGTTCACCACGCTGCATACCAACAATGCGGTAGAGACCATCAGCCGCATGATCGACATGGGCGCGGAGGACTACCTGATTGCTGCCACGCTGGTGCGGGTGATGGCGCAACGTCTGGTGCCCATCATTTGCGGCAACTGCCGCGTACCCTATCAGCCCAACGCGGAGGAGCTGAAAGCGCTGGGTCTGCCGCTGGACACCCCCACAAAGCACCAGTTCTTCATCGGCAAGGGGTGCGAGGCTTGTCGTGGCACGGGCTTCCGCGGGCGAACGGGCATCTTTGAGCTGCTCAAAGTCACTCCCGAAATCCGCAAGGCTATCCTGCGGCGCGCCTCTGGCGACGAGATACTGCAAATCGCGCGTCAGGAAGGGATGCGTACGATGCTGGAAGACGGGCGCGACAAAGTGCTGCGGGGCATCACGACCCCCTATGAAGTCATCAAAGCGGTGTTTGCTGGGACAGCGTGAGGTGTCCTTTGAACCAACGTTGATGCAGGCTTCCCAAAGACGACAAGGCTGTGGTAGAGGCGACAGCGGTCAAGGCGCGCTGGGCGTTCCCAATGTCCGCTTTGGCGACGAGGGAAGCGGGTAGTGGCACGCAACACGATGGTACTCCCCCACTGTTTGCAGTAGGGGTTCTTCCACCCGACATCGCTCCTGCGCATAAGCGCAGCGGGTGTGGAACCGACAGCCCGTAGGCAGGTGAACAGCGGTAGGTACGTCTCCAGTCGGTAGGAGACGGGGACGGCGGGCTTTTGATGGCACAGGTTCCAGCAGGGCATCTAATAGAGTTTGCGTGTACGGATGCGCTGGCGAGGTGAAAAGCTGCTCCACTGGTGCGCTCTCCACAATCTTGCCTAGATACATCACCAGCACCCGCGAGCAGACCTGACGTACGGCGTGCAGGTCGTGCGTTACAAACAAGATAGCCATGTTCATCTCCCGTTGAAGCTGGCAAAGCAGGGCGTGTATCTGCGCGCGGATGGAGAGATCTAAGGCGGAGGTCGGCTCGTCTGCAACTAGCAGGCGCGGTTGCGTAGCGATGGCGCGGGCAATGCAAATGCGCTGCCGTTGACCACCAGAGAACTCATGGGGGTAGCGGTTTAGGTAGTCGCGCGGCAGACCGACTCGCTCCAGTAACCGCGCGGCTTCGTCTCTCGCTTGCCTGCCACGCGCGATGCCATGTACCAGCAAGGGTTCAGCGAGAATGTCGGCGATGCGCATTCGAGGGTTCAGCGACGCCATCGGGTCTTGGAACACTAATTGCATCTCGCGACGCAACGGGCGCAGCTCGCGCTCCGACAAACGGTGTAAGGGCTTACTGTCGAACCAGATTTCTCCAGCAGTTAGCGGTAGCAGGCGAAGCAGTGCCCGTGCTAGCGTGCTTTTGCCGCTACCGCTCTCACCAACCAGCCCTACCGCTTCCCCAGGTTGCAGCGTCAAGTCCACTCCGTCGACGGCGCGCACCACCTCCCCGCGTGGCAAGGGGAAGTGTACCTTCACCCCGCGCAGGTACACCAGTGGTGTTTCGCTCATCTCACCGCCTCCAGCAGCTGTTTGGTGTAAGGATGGCGCGGCTGCTCTAGCACCTCGTAAACGCTGCCCGCTTCCACAATTTGACCTCGATGCATCACCAGCACACGGTCGCAGGTGTATGCTACCACGCCAATGTCGTGCGTAATCAGCAGCACCGCTGTGCCCTGTTGCTGCTGCATCTCGCGCATCAGGTGGAGTATCTGCAATTGCACGGTGACGTCCAGCGCAGTGCTTGGTTCATCGGCAATCAGCAGGCGTGGGTGGCAGATGAACGCCATCGCAATCATCACGCGCTGCCGTTGTCCTCCCGACAGCTCGTGCGGGTAGCGGCGGGCAATACGTTCGGGGTCGGGCAGATGCACCGCCCGAAGCATCTGCACTGCCAATTCGTGGGGGGCACCCTCTGCGCGCTCGCGGTGTAACCGGGCGGCTTCCGCCACCTGCTCACCGACGCGCATCACTGGGTTCAGGCAGGTAAACGGGTCTTGGAATATCATAGCGATATCGCCGCCGCGAACCTGGCGCATCTGTGCCTCTGTAAACTGATGCAGCGGCAATCCGTCGAACAGGATGCTGCCGTCGACAATCCGTCCGCCTGGAGGAAGCAGGCGCATAATGGACAGGGCAGTCATGGTTTTTCCTGAGCCACTTTCGCCCACAATGCCCACTGTCTCCCCAGGCATGACCTCAAAGCTCACCCCACGCACCACTGGCGGCTGTTGACCGAAGGCAACAGTTAGCCCTTGCACGCGCAGCAGCGGTTCAGAAGCCGTCTTCGTGAGCTGTTGTCGGTCGTTCCCCCACATCGGCGTTGCGCTGGCGGTTGGCGATGTCCTTGTGCGTCCCGTTCACCCGACGGCGTCTATCCGGCGCCATCTGCTCCACCTGTTTGCATACGTCGGGGCTGGCACGCAAGCCGCTGAGAAGCAGTCCGCACACTACGTCTTCCGATTGCGATATGTGGGCGAGGCAGCGTGCCACCCGTTAGCCGTGCGGTTTCCCTTGCTTCGCGGTGCACCAAACAAGTTTCCCCACAAACAAAGGATGGTTTCATGATAACACAAACAACGAGGCGAACGCATACGTCACTACGGGATGGTGGCGATGATAGCCTGTGACCGGCACCGTCGGCTTAGGTTGCTGAGCCGTTCCGCGTCGGTTAATAGGGGAACATCTTCTCATTCGGAGGACTTCTGCATAGGCAACGGGAAGCAATAATTGCACGCCAAGCCATTTAAGAGGTGCAGCGATGTTGGACATGCAGATGTCGGCACAGGATGTCCCGTATGCGCAAAGCCGCTTTGCCTATCACTTCGTGCCACCCAAAGGCTAGATGAACGACCCTGACCCTACGACAGGGAGGGCGTGAGGACGGGGTGTATAGTGGATGATATCGGGGCGAGATGGATTTGGGCGGATGCTTCTATGCACCATAGGGCTTCTGCGATGGGCGTTGTCGCAGGCAGAGATACTTATGTTTCAGCCAATACTGGTGCAACTATGTTAAAATAAAGGACGAGTATGCAGCCGAATGCGACTGTTGCCCAACTCATCGCGGAGGGAGTGCGCCTGTTGAGGCAGGCGGGAGTAGATAACCCCAAGTTGGATGTCGAGCTGTTGCTCGCGGACACGTTGCAGGTGTCTCGCGCTTACTTGTATGCGCATCCGGACGAGGAGGTATCGGTGCCTGTCCTGCAAGCATGGCGGGCGCGATTACAGCGTCGGTGCCTTCGTGAGCCGCTGGCATACATTCTTGGTAAGACGGAGTTCTACGGGTTGCCGTTCGTGGTGACGCCCGATGTGCTGGTGCCCCGACCAGAGACGGAGGTGCTGGTGGAGGCAGTCATCCAGAAGCAACCAGAGACGGTGGCAGATATCGGCACAGGAAGCGGCTGTATCGCAGTAGCAGTGGCGGTCAAGTTGCCGCAGGCGCGGGTGTGGGCAACAGACATTAGCGAATCCGCCCTTCGCGTCGCTCAAGAGAACGCGCGGCAACACGGCGTTGCGCAGCGGGTACGCTTTCTGCAAGGCGATCTGTTGCAGCCCCTTGAGGGAATGCGCTTCGAGGTCATTGTCTCCAATCCGCCGTACATCGCCGAGCAGGAGCGCATGTCTCTTCAGCCAGAGGTGCGCGACTGGGAGCCAGCACAAGCCCTTTTCAGTGGTGAGGACCCGTTGCGGTTCCATCGTCGTCTTGTGGCGGAGTCCCATTTTCATCTGTGCGAGGGAGGATGGCTGCTGTTAGAGGTGGGCATGGGTCAGGCGGAGGCGGTTGCTCTGTTGATGGAGACGGCTGGTTACTGTCAAGTGCGTATCCTGCCCGATTTGGCAGGCATTGGGCGCGTCGTGGAGGGGAGGTATTTGCCATGAGCCAGATATTGCGGGTCAGTGATAAATCTTCCTTGCAAGAGGCGGCGCAGCGTGCAGCGGAAGTGCTGACACAAGGAGGGCTGGTCATCTTTCCGACGGAAACCGTGTATGGGTTAGCAGCGGACGCCCTTTCGCTGGAGGCGGTGCGCCGCGTGTGGGAGGTAAAAGGACGCCCTTCCGATAAGCCATTGCCTGTGCAAGTCGCAGACACCGATGGACTGCGCCTACTGTGGAGAGAAGTGCCAGCAGACCTGCTGCCACTCATTAAGGCGTTCATGCCAGGTCCGTTAACACTTGTCTACTGGCGCAGCGCGCTGGTGCCTGACATCGTCACGGCGGGAGCCAACACGGTAGGTGTTCGTATCCCTGACCACCCGGTCGCGCTCGAACTGCTACGAGCCTTTGGCAGACCGATAGTGGCTCCGAGTGCCAACCTGTCGGGTGAGGAGCCACCATCCTGTGTAGAAGAGGTATCCCCTGCACTCATGGACAAGGTAGAGCTGGTCATAGACGCAGGACATACTGGCGGTGGTGTGCCTTCGACGGTGTTAGACGTTACCGTTCGTCCTGCACGGGTGTTGCGGGCAGGAGCGCTCACTGTCGAGCAGCTGCGTCAATACTTGGACGTCACGCTCTGACCGCTTCCCTGCGCTGCTTCCTTCGCGGTATAATGGGGCAGAGGTTGGTATCGATGTCTACCTTAGTCGAGATCGTCCTTCTGCTTCTGCTCATAGCCTATATCGCCGCGCAGTTCGCCGTGCTTGCGGTTTGGGGCGTGCATCAGTATCTTGTGCGTCGGGGGCAGCCAGGCTTGCTTGCTGAGCGATGGAGCTTGCTCGACCTGTGGGTGGGTTTTCACATAGCCCTGTTGCTAACGGTGGGCATACTACTGATGATGGCGTTTTGGGGTGGTGTTACGCTCGCGCTCATCTCGCCGCGCAGTCTGGACGCCCTACAACGGGCTTTGCTTTTGGCAGATTATGGCAGTCCACTCATTTGGGCGGTGTTGTTGCCCATTTTAGTGGTGCAGAACGTGGCGTTTGCGGTGACGGCAGTGCTGTATATGGTGGTGAAATACGGTCTGGATGCAGGGGCTTGGGGCTTGCGATGGGACTGGTCAACGGTGCGCACGGGAGCGTTGTGGGGCAGTTTGGCGTTCGTCGTGACCCCGCTGCTTGAGTTGCTGAGTGTGGGGGTGCTTCGTCTGGTACTGGGGGCGTCGGCGTTTCAGCGATTGATGGACTGGGAGAGGCAAACGGTGGCAGTAGAAGCGTTGTTGGAGTCGTTGCAGCCGGGGCTGGGGCTGGTGGGGTTTGTGTTTGTGGTTGCAGTAGCCGCGCCGCTGGGGGAGGAGCTGTTCTTTCGGGGGTTTGTGTTCAACGTGCTGCGCCATCGGTTCGATGTCACCGCAGCGGTATGGCTGTCTGCTGCGCTGTTTGCTGTGCTGCATGTCTCCGTTAAGAACTTTATCCCTATTCTGGTTATTGGGGTGCTACTGGCGCGGCTGTACCTACGCACACGCTCGTTGTGGAGCTGCGTGGTGATGCATGGCACGTTTAATTTTCTGTCGGCGATGGCAGCGGTCATCGTAGGAGGGCGGTAGATGCGCACACGCTGGAGATGGATTAGCGTGCTGTTGGTGGCGCTGGCGCTATCGGGATGCAGCAGTCGGACGGGACTGGTGGGCGGGGTTGCGCTGCCACCCCCCTTGCAACAGGCACAGCAGCACTTGCAGAGGGGGGATACTGCTACCGCCAAACAGGCGATCGATTCCTTCCTCCAACAGTCTCCGTCCATGCGGTCTTACCAGCAAGTGCTGGTACTGCTGAACGAAAACAGGCAGTATGCGCTGGTCATTGAGTATGCGCAGCGTGCCTTGAAGGACTCTCGGCTGAAACTAAGCTCACTGGAAGAGGCTCGGCTGTGGCAGATACAGGGCGACTCGCATGCCTATCTGAAACGATACGATGAAGCCGCAGCCTGCTACGAAGAGGCATTACAGCGCGTCCCGAACGACCCCGTGGTGCTAAACAACTACGCCTACACGCTGGCGCAGGCGAACACCCGTCTGGACGAAGCAGAAGCGATGGCGAACCGTGCGCTGGCGCAAGACGCGAATAATCCTATCTACTTAGACACCTTAGGGTGGATCTACTATCGGCAGGGACGATACGCGCAGGCGGTGCAGGTGCTGGAACAGGCGGTACAAGACGCGCCGCAGGAGCCCGAGATACGATACCATTTGGGCATGGCGTATTGGCGGCGGGGGCGGCTGCCAGAGGCGCGGGTGGAACTGCGCAAAGCGGCGAACCTGTGGCGTATCCGCTATGGTGAGCCCTATCAGGAGGCTCTCGATGCGCTGAAGCAGGTGGAAAAGGGGATTGCGCCGAGCCCGTCACAAGGACAACGCCAGCGCGTCGATTTGTGAGGGAACACCGATGTCTCTGCATCACAGAGACTGGATGAGACCAGCGCGAAGAGACATTGACCACGCCCTACGCTCCCTGCCAAGCGGTGATGACGAATGGGCATGTTTTGCAGCACAGCGAGTGGGGGAGAAAGCGGTATATCAAAAGTTGGGCGCGGATGCGTGTGGGCGTTCGGTCACAGCGCTGTTGCAAAGCCTTCCGTCCGACCTTCAGCCGCCTATTGACCCCTTGACAGACTCTGTGCCGAACAGTTAGCATACTGCTGAGCAGAAAACGTCCCGAGGGAGCCGCCACCATGAGCCAGCACGCGGGTGCTGTACCCAAACTGGTACTGATTGACGGACACAGCTTGCTGTATCGCGCCTTCTACGCCACGCGGCCGCTGTCCACTACCGACGGACGCCCCACCAACGCTATCTATGGCTTTGCGGGAATGCTGTGGCAGATCCTGGAGGACGAGCAGCCCGATGCTGTCGTCGTGGCGATGGATACCGCTGCGCCCACCTTCCGCCACGAGGAGTTCACAGAGTATAAGGCACACCGCCCCGAAACGGCGGAGACCTTCTATGTGCAGGTTCCTGCCGCACGGGAGCTGGTAGAGGCGATGGGCATTCCCGTTGTCGCGCTAGAGGGCTATGAGGCGGATGATGTGCTGGGCACGCTGGCGCACCGCGCCCGCGAGCAGGGCTATCAGGTGCTGATTGTCACGGGCGATCAGGATGCGCTGCAGCTGGTTGACGAGGGCGCAGCTGTGCTGATGCCGCAGAAGGGCATGGGGCAGACTGTGCGCTACGACCGGCAGGCAGTGGTGGAACGGTTCGGGCTGGAGCCATCACAGCTGCCTGATTTCAAGGCACTCAAAGGCGACCCATCAGACAACATTCCGGGCGTGCCAGGCATCGGTGATAAAAAGGCAGCAGCCCTATTGAAGCAGTTCGGCAGCGTGGAGAGCCTGCTGGAACGACTGGACGAGGTAGACGACCCCAAGCTGCGCGCTCTGCTGGAGCAGTATCGCGAGCAGATTCCACAATACAAGCGGCTGGCAACCATCGTGCGCGATGCGCCTGTGCCCGACACACCGCTCCGGTGGCAGCCCACGCCCGAACAGTTCGCCCGCCTGCAGCAGGTGCTGGAGAGCCTTGAGTTTCGCTCCTTCCTGCGCCGGCTGCCAGAACTCCGAGCAAAGTGGTTAAAGATACAAACACCGAAGCTACCGCTGGAAACTCCAGCGGAGGTACGCACTGTCGGCGTGAAGTGGAGCGTGGCACGCACAGAGGGGGACGTGCGCCAGTTGGTGCAGCGCTGCCTGCAGACGCCAGAAGTGGGCATCCGTGCGCTCATGCAGGGCACGCATGTGGTGGAGCTGCAGGTAGTTGGCGTGGCAGTTGCCCTGTCACGCGAGGAGGCGGTGTATGTGCCAGGCAGTGTACCTTCTGCAAGCCTGTTCGATGAGGCTGGCAGCGGACTGGTTGGTTTGCTGACCCCGTTGTGGCAGAGCGACGAGGTGGCAAAAGCTAGCTACCACATCAAACCGTTGCAGACGGTCTTAATTCGCTCAGGAGTAGAACCGAAACGCTTTGTTTTCGACGCGATGCTAGCAGGCTATGTGCTGCAGCCTGGGCGGAGCAGCTACCCGCTGCCCGACCTTGTGCAGGATTATCTGGGCGAGCGGCTTCCAGAAGAGGACACCACCGCACAGGACGGTCTGGCGGCGTATGCCTGTGCTGAGGCAGCGGCATGCTTGCGGCTGGAAGCGGTGATGAACCAACATATCGCGGCTGCAGGCTGTCAGCAGGTGTTACACCACATCGAGATGCCCCTCTCGGAAGTGTTAGCGCGGATGGAGCTGGCAGGGGTGGCGGTGGATGTGGAGTATCTGAATCAGCTGTCCGCTGTGCTGGAAGGGCTGATACGGGCTAAAGAGAGTGAAATCTACACGCTGGCAGGCGAGCCGTTCAATATCGCCTCGCCCAAGCAGCTGGGACAAATCCTGTTCGACAAACTACGGTTGCCTGCTGGAAAGAAGACGCGCACCGGAGCCTACTCTACCGACGCCGAGGTGCTGGAGCAACTGGCAGTGGAACATCCGATATGCCGCAGCATTTTGGAATACCGTGAGCTGAGCAAACTCAAGTCCACCTACGCGGACGTGCTACCGCGCCTTGTGCATCCGTCGACTGGTCGCATCCACACTTCTTTCAACCAGACGGTCGCGGCGACGGGACGCCTGTCCAGCAGTGAACCGAATCTCCAGAACATCCCCATCCGCAGCGAGGTGGGAAGGCAAATCCGTCGCGCGTTTGTGGCGGCACTGGGTAACAGGCTACTAGCGGCAGACTACTCGCAAATCGAGCTGCGCCTGCTGGCGCACGTGAGCGGCGATGAGCGGCTGTTACAGGCGTTCGCACAAGACCGCGACATCCACGCGGCGACTGCCATGATCCTGTTCGGAGTATCGCCTGAGGGGGTTACGCCCGAGCTGCGCCGCAAGGCGAAAACGGTGAACTTTGCCGTGCTTTATGGCATGAGTGACTACGGGCTGTCGCAAGAGCTGGGTATGTCGGTGCAAGAGGCGCACGCTTTCATCGAGAACTACTTCCGCCAGTTGCCTGGAGTGCGACGCTACATCGAGGAGACCCTGAACTTCGCTCGACAGCACGGGTACGTTACCACACTTTTTGGCAGGCGTCGCTACCTGCCCGAGATTCACCATGCCAATCGCAACATGCGTCAGGCGGCGGAGCGTGCCGCTATCAACTCGCCGTTGCAAGGAACCGCGGCAGACATCATCAAACTGGCGATGATAGAGCTGGACTCGCGCCTGCGAAAAGAGGGTTTCGGGGCAACGATGGTGCTGCAGGTACACGATGAGCTGGTGCTGGACGTGCCGCTGGAGGAGATAGTGCCGCTGTCCAACCTGGTACGAGAGTGCATGTCTGGGGTCGCGAGGCTGCGCGTGCCACTGAAGGTAGACGTTGAAGTGGGGGACAACTGGGCAGCGATGGAAAAGTTTGTGCTGTGAAAGCAGGAAACCCTCTGCGTCATGGCAAAACCTACAGCGCGTGCTAAGGCGCGACATACAGGGAGAGTAAATTGCATTATGCTGGAAGACCTGATAGAAGACACTGTGGTGCCCTCGCAAGAGGAAACCTCGGCACCGCCACCGACAATGGGAGAAGACGAATTCGCCCTTGCTGTGCAGCAGATGAGCGAGGAAGAGCTAGCGCGGGCGACTCGCACTGTCCGTAAAGGGGAGTTAGTGCGTGGCATTGTGGTGCATGTGGATGAGAACACGGTGCTGGTGGATATCGGTACGAAGTCAGAAGGCGTCATTCCCCTGAACGAGCTCTCTCGCCAGCCCAATGTGTCGCCACATGACGTGGTACAGGTTGGGCAGGAGATCGAGGTGGTCGTTCTCAAACCTGAGACCGAGGAGGGACAGATTGTCCTCTCGAAGAAGCGGGCAGACTATGAGGTCAGCTGGAACCGTTTGGAGAGAGCGCATCGCCTGCAGGAGACCATTGAAGGCACTGTCACTGAGCGTGTTAAGGGCGGGTTGATGGTGGATGTAGGCGTACGGGGTTTCGTGCCGGCTTCGCACGTTGGACTGAGCCGTTCCGCGTTGCCAGACGCCGCGCTGGAGAAGTATGTAGGACGCACCATCCCGCTGAAAGTGCTGGATGTGGACAAGAAAAACCGCAAAGTGGTGCTATCGAACCGTTTAGCAGAAGCGGAACGGCGCGAGCAAGAGAAACAGCAAGCCTTCGAGAGCATTCAGGAGGGGCAGGTTATCGAGGGCACGGTGCGCCGATTGGTGGAGTATGGTGCATTTATCGACTTAGGTGGCATCGATGGCTTGCTGCACATCAGCGAGATGTCGTGGAAGCGCATCAAGCACCCTTCCGATGTGCTGCAGGAGGGACAGCGCGTGCGCGTTCAGGTACTGCGAGTCGACCCAGCTGCGCGCAAAGTGTCTTTAGGGATGAAACAGCTTATTCCTGACCCCTGGCTGGAGGTAGAGCAACACTACCAGGTGGGACAGGTGGTGAGGGGTAAAATCGCGCGGTTAGTGCCTTTCGGGGCGATTGTGGACCTACCGGGCGACCTCGAAGCGACCATTCCGCTGGCAGAGTTGGCAACGCGTCGGGTTCGCAGTGCAGCCGAAGTCGTGCAGGAAGGACAAGAGGTAGAAGCGCTGGTGGTTCAGATTGCTCCCGCCGAGCATCGGATGGTGCTGAGCATTCGTCGCCTGCAAAAGCAGCGCGAGGAACAGGAAAAGGAGCAGCTGATGGAGCAGTACAGTAGCACAGGCAGCTCACGTGGCTTCACCATCGGCGAAGTGGTCGGTAGGGAATTCGCCGTCGCGGTTGAAACGGACGAAGGAGAGCCATCGTCTAAAACGGAGGAAGACACGCAGGCGGCGGCAGAATAGCCATGCTGGTGGCAATTACCGGCGGCATCGCCGGGGGCAAAAGCACCGTGTTGCAATGGTTCGGACAGTGGGGAGCGTGGTGCATTAGCCTGGACGCTATCGCCCGTGCGCTGAGTGTACCGCATGGAGCGCTATGGCGAGCTATTGTGGCGGAGTTCGGGCAGGGATACTTGCTACCCAACGGCGAATTAAACCGAAGGTTGCTAGGGGAGGCAGTTTTTGCGGACAGCACACAGCGGCGCCGGCTAAACCGTATCAGCCACCCCCTCATCTTACAGCAAATGCAGCTGGAGATAGAGAGCGTTCTCCAGCGTGACCCGCAAGCGGTAGTAGCGGTGGAAGTGCCCTTACTGATAGAGTGCGCGCTCCATCTGCACTTTGACAGGGTCGTGGTGGTGGAAGCGGAGGAGTCGGTTCAGCTTGCCCGCTTGCAGGCAAGTGGCTTGAGTGAACAAGAAGCGCAACGTCGCCTCGAAGCACAATTGCCGGCAAGGGTAAAGAGGATTTTCGCCGATTGGGTCGTATGGAATCAGGGTAGCCTAGCACAGACCCGGAGACAAAGTTGGCGCATCTGGCAGGAGTTACAGCAGGAAACTGCGAATTAAGGATGTAACTCATTGACAGGGCAAAGGTTGGCGCATATAATCTTGCAGGAACATGTAAGTGTTTGGTGAAGCATTATTAAGGGTAGAAACAGCGAGCACCCCAAGAAGTGAGGAGGAAGGATGGCATTGAGAGGCGCTAATGGTCGGGTATCGCCCATAGGGCGGTTCTGGATGTTGTTACTGGGGATGACCATCGCTGCGGTACTGACCACCCCGCTGATGGCATGGGCTCAGTCTAAACCTCGATTTCCGCGCTTTCCTATCGTTGGCTCTCCTGATCGCGCGCCAGTCGACCTCCGGCGTGACTGGGAGATGCTGAAGGGTAGGAGCGCGCCCGAGCAGACCACAAACCTGACAAACTCAGCGGCTGATGAGCTGGGACCCGTGTGGTCGGGTGATGACCGGTTTATCTACTTCTACTCAAACCGCGTCAGCGCAACAAACGGCGCTCGGGGCACTAACTTTCGCATCTATGTGATGCGCCCAGACGGTACCGATATCCGCCAGATAACTACTGAAAGCGGCGACCAGATCGAGCCTGCGTTGTCGCTCAACCAGAACCGACTGGCGTACGTCGCTCGCGCCTCTGCTGCCGCGCCATATCATCTGTTCGTGCGCAACCTCACAACGGGGGCAGTGCTCAGCCTCACTCGTGAGCGAACCGACCTCCCCTTCACCGAAGTACGACAACCCACCTGGTCTCCCAGTGGTGTAGAGGTGGCGTTTGCAGGAAAAGTGGGGAACTTCTACCATATCTTCGTCATCAACGTAGATACTGGGGTGATTCGCCAGGTCACCGCTGGCAACTGCAACGACACCGAGCCCGCGTGGTCGCCAGACGGAAGCCTGATTGCCTTTACCTCCGACCGCACAGATGCAGCGGGGACGGGTGCCAAATCCACTACCGACATCTGGACGGTGACCGCCTACGCGCGTGACCCGAGCAGCGCGGTGGTACGTCGGGTAACCGACTTAGCCCCTGGTGGTGTCAGCAGCTCGAACAAGCAGCCGTCGTGGAGCCTGCGTGAACTGCCGCGCTTCATCACCGGCGCGGACCGTCCGATTCTATGGCTGGCGTTCGCCTCGAATCGGCAGGATACCAACAACGATGGCACTCCCGACGCCGTTGGCAGCACGTTTGATATCTACTTCATGGACGCAACGATTTTGCCAGACGGCTCTGGTCTGCAGACGGTAGAACCCACTGCGCAGATTTATCGGATTGACGCCCGAGACCCCGCCTACAGCACGAATGAAGAGATGCCCACCTGGTCGCAGTTCACTACTGCGCTCAAATTGGCGCATGTGAGCAACCGAACGGGCAACTGGGACATCTTTGCCACTTCTATCGTGGACGTCAATGCGCCAGAGCTGCTCAAAGCGGATGTCAATGAAAACGAGATTGTGGAAGTAATACCCCGCGTTTCGCTGCCAGGCACCACCGTGCGTTTTCGCGTGAGGGCGCGCGACTTAGAAAGTGGAGTGGCAGCAGTCTATCTGCAGATTAAAGACCCGGATAGTCGGTATCAAGATGCGCAAGGGATTGAACATAAGATATTCCTTAACGCCGGTCCAATCCCTGTTGGGGGACAAGGCATAATCGCAACGATAGTGCCTTGGGAAATCGATTGTCAGCCGATTGACCCAGCGACGAACACCTACGTAACCTTGAGCAACACGTTGCCTGGGCGTCCGACCATGATAGCAAGCCGGTTTCTCGGCTATCCACCACAGATGTATGAGCCAGGCACGGACGATTTTCCCGCCTTCAGCGGATCCCAAAACCCGCCCAAGAGCCACTGGCTGCGCCTTTACGACGACGGTCCCGCTTCACAAGGAGGCAACGAGCCAGAGGGAGAGGTCGCTGGTGACGGCATCTATACCAATGTATGGACAACACCCGCGAACAACCCCAGCGACTGGTATCTGGATGTGATTATCTACGACCGGGCGGTGAACCCCTTCCGCCCCACACAGCAGTCCAACTGGAAGATTTACGACAACGTGTGGGGGTTCTCCACAAGACCCTTTAGCGCGTCCAGCAAGGTGCTGTTTGTGTCCGACTACACCCTGGGGCAGAAGTTCTTCCAGGGACGATTTGGTATCAACTTCGCGCTTGACAATGTGTTCTTCACCTATTGGGGAGCGGAGTCGTGGCTGACAGGCATCGATATCAATTACTTGCCGTGGTCTGGTTTCTACCTGACCAGCAATACCGACACCGAGCCAAAACCGGTGCGGGATACCTGGAACGCACTCGGGCCAGGCTCCTATGGAACCCGCCAGCCCAACGGTCTGCCTTATCCTAATCTCGCTTTTTGGTCTGCCGACCCCCGTATTAGCGACTCGCAGGACTACGACATCTGGCGAATCTTGTGCCGTGGACCAGTGCCCCAGTCGGTCTATCTTGCGTATCTTCCGCGTCGTGAGCAGCAACCCAGCCCAACAAACCCGCGCACTGCGACGCAGACGGTAACTGTCGCTGAGCGCTGCATCATCTGGGCTGCGCCGTACGCAGGAGATGTGTGGGCGGGCAACGGTACCATCACAGACCTGAACACCCAGCGCGACCTAACCAACTTCGTGGCGCAGGGTGGACGGCTGTATGTCACTGGGCAGGATATTGGCTGGGCGTTGACGCTCAACGGTACGCAACCCAGCGCGTTCTACACGAACGTGATAAAGGCGCGGTATATCGACGACCAGCATCCGTCGCTAGACCCGCTGAACCGTAATACGTTGACGGGCGGAAATACGCTGGCGAACCCGTTCGCGTGGACGACGTGGAACGAGCATAGCTATTATCAGGTAACGTCGACTGGCTTACAGTACTATCCGCCAATCTTGGCAGGTTTCCAGCTGCAGCCGGGACCTGACGTGAACAACCCGTATTTTAACGACGGCTGTCCGAACCAAAGGTATGTGGACGGCATCAACCCCATTAGCCCTGCGAGGACGGAGCTGACCTTTGAAGATGGCGTGCAAGGACTAATCTACTGGTTTGACGCGGCGACTTCGGGTAAAGTGGTGTTTGCCAGCTTCGGGCACGAAGGGCTCAATCGGCAGTACTACTTCCTGGATAATGTGGCTTACGGTCATAATGTCCCACAGAAGCTGATGCACAACATCATCTGTTGGCTGCGCACAGGCACCATCGTGGGAACGGTGCGCGATGTGGAGGGAGGCGCGCCCATCGAAGGCGCGCTGGTGCGTGCTATCTTCAGCGGAGGCAACGAGCGCACCACGGGTCCGCAAATCGGTACAGCCTTCACCCGCAGGGATGGCACGTACAATATCGGTGGATTGGACGCCTCGGTGTATGAGGTGGTGGCGGCGTTCCCTGGCTACACCGCGCAGAAGGTGACGCTGGCAGGAGTTCACGGTGGTGACTTCGGCGAGACGAGTTTTCTGTTGACGAAGGCGGAGCCGGGCGCGCTGAGGGGGAAGATAACTTATCCCGATGGCACGACCCCCATCCAAGGAGCGTTAGTGACCGCCACAGAGGTCATTACAGGGCAGCAGTTCACTGCAGTCTCCGATCCGCAGGGCAACTACGTTATCCCCCGCCTGCCCACCAGCCGTGTGGAGGACGGCGGTGGATACGATGTCACCGCGACGAAGGAGGGCTTCTCGCCAGACCAGCCACCACAGCCGGTGCGCCTAAGCATCCCACCTGCTACGGAAGTGACGCAGGACTTTCGCCTGAAGCCACCGCCAGGCAGCGTGACTGGTACTGTTACCCGTTCGGACACGGGTGAACCCATTCCGAACGCACGGGTAAGAATCAATAGCACTCCGCCAGCAGAGGCTGTTACGGATGAGAATGGGCGATACACTATCACCAACGTAGATGGTGGAACTTATCAGGCGACTGCCTCCGCTGCGGGGTTCTCCTCACAGACCAAGACCATCACAGTGGTGTCGAGCCAGACCATCACGGAGGACTTCCAACTCGACCCAGTACCACCTGGTAGTGTGTCCGGACTTGTGATCCGTCAAGGAGACCAGCAGCCGGAAGAGGGTGTAGAAGTAGAATTGGTCTCGAGCAACAAGACGTATACCACGCTGACCGGCCCAGTGCAGACGCAAGATGGCTATACGTTCAACTGGCGCATCACTGGGGTTGATGCTGGCGAATACACCGTACGTGTGCGCAAGAGGGGATTCACCCCCGTGCCCGAATCGCGACGGATCACGGTGCAGTCAGAAACCGAAACGCGTGGTGTCAACTTCAGCTTGAGGCCGTTGCATACCTTCAGTGAAGGTCTAAGCCTCATCTCGGTGCCCTTTGACTATCCGACGCAGGACCCTGCCGACGTGCTGAACGTGCCAGTAGCAGAGCGTCCGAACTTCACGCTGTTTGGGTGGTCGCAAGGGCGGTATGTGCGATATCCGAACCCGCCTGCGGACCGGGTGATGTTGGGAAGGGGCTTCTTCCTCAATGCGCCAAGACCGCTCGTCATCACCCAGGAGGGCGACCCCGCCGACACCAGCGTTCCTTACAGAATACAGCTGGCGCCCGGTTGGAATTTGATTGGCGTGCCGTTCAACTTCCCACTACGCTGGTTAGATATGAGGGTGCAGGACGGCGCGAACGTCCTTAGCGTGCAGGAGGCGATTGCCAGCCAGGCGATACGCAACGGTCTGTGGACCTATGTGAGCGGTCAATATGAGCTGCGTACAGAGCTGCGCCCGTGGACTGGTTACTGGGTACGCGCCAACCGAGCAGTTACCTTGCTGATTGACCCTGCTGGGCGCAGTCGCAGCGCGGTAACCCGCTCGCCAGAACCAGTCAAGACGGATGGCTGGCTGGTACAGATTGTGGCGAACGTGGGCAGCGTGATGGATGCCAGCAACTACTTCGGCGTGGCAAGCCGCGCCGCCGACGGGTATGACGCGCTATTCGATGTGGAGCGACCGCCTTTCGTCGACGGGCAGCCGATGGTGCAGGTGGCTTTCGAGCATCCCGAATGGGGCGCGTACGCAGGGCAGTATGCGGTGGACGTGCGCTCTCGCGCCGTCGGGCAGGTATGGCGGTTCACTGTAACGACCAACGTGGCGAATAGCGATGTGACGCTGCGGTTCCCGAATGTGGCACGAGTGCCTCGCGGACTGAATCTATATCTGGTGGATGAGGTGACTGGACAGCGTCGTTCGCTACGCACGCTGGCAGCATACACGTTCCGCAGCGGGGATGGAATGACTACTCGCTCGTTCCGCATCGAGGTGTCCAACGAGCAGCGCACTAGCCTACGCATCAGCAACGTGAGCTTAACCGCACGCGGTAGCGCACGCACCATCTCCTTCCTGTTGAGCGCGGAGGCGTCGGTGAGCGTGGTGGTGTTGCGGAACGGGCAGCCAGTGCGCGAGTTGCTGGCTCAGTCGACGCGCGCTGCTGGCATCAACACGGTCACTTGGGATGGTCGCGACCGCAACGGCGTGTCGCTACCTGCAGGGGCTTACACAGTGGAGATACGCGCTACCAGCACAGACGGGCAAGTAGCTCGTAGTGTGATACCGGTGGTGCTGACACGATAAAAGGATATCGGCGAAATGAAACGAACGAACAGGGGGAATCGGTAAAGGTGAAACGCTTCCGGAAAGGGTTAATCGCTCGCGCGTTAAGCTGGACACTCGTCGTGGCGATGATTGTGCCAGGAATAGCGTCCTTGACACAGTTGCCAGCAGCAGCACAACAGGCGGCTCGCGGCACCGTGGCGGTGGTGGATTTCACCGTACGTCCCGGGTTGCAGCAAGCGCTGCTGAGCCGTGCCGCTACCGATGCTGTGGCGCTGGAACTGTCGCGCGCAGGCTTTAACGTGCTGCCGCGCACGCAGGTGCAAAACGCGATGCAGGAGCTCTCTCTTGAACCACCGCTCGACCAGTTAGGGGTTGTGAAGCTGGGGAAGACCTTAGCGGTAGACTCCGTTGTGTCGGGCGAGGTGGTCGCGGTCAGCATCGAGGGTTCGCCGCGGACGGCTCGCGTCGCGCTTGTGGTGCGTGTGACGGACGTGGCCTCAGGGGAGGATATCAACGGTGCCGCGGTGATTGAGCGAAGTAACCCGCGAGTCGGCTACGTTGGAGACGATGACCAGCTTATCCGTGAAGCGATAACCAATGCCGCGACTCAGGCGGTGAGAACCATCGCCTCCTATACCATACCTGAAGCGACCGTGCTGAACACCATTGGAGCCGACGAGGTATTGCTCAACCGTGGTACCCGGAGTGGCATCCAAGTGGGTATGGAGATGATTGTACTGCGCGGCAGAGACGTCGTGGGACGCATTCGGGTAGTACGCCCGAGCACCAGCGAAGCGGTCGCGAAGATTATCACGAGCACGTTGGGCATCCAACCGGAAGACAAAGCACGGGCTGTGTTTAAGCTGCCCACCGTACAGTTGGACAGAGGAAGAGTGAAGATTGCCGAACCCCGCGCTACCCCCAAATCGGCCGGCCTGAGCAATTTCGGCAAAGCGGCTGTGGTCGCCCTGCTCATTTTCGGCGCGTTGCAGGTTGGGAAGGGCGGCAACCGCGGCGTGGATGGACCCACGGCGGAAGCCATTACTGACCCCACTGGTCCTGCGGTCAAAATCTCGTGGCGTCCTAGTGTGTTCGCTCAAGCCAACAACGACCGCATCCTATATCACATCTATCGCGAGCCCGCAGACCCTACGCGGCCCCGCGTGCCTGTCCTGACCGCTCGCTCAAATGAGACCTATGTAGTCGACACGCAGGCTACGCGTACAGTGAACTGGGTGGACATTCCACCAGGGCAGGAAGTGGACAGCCCAGATTTGGAAGAGGAAGAAGATATGCCTGGCGTGACCGCCGGCCAATCCTATCGCTACGCGATCACACTGGTCTACCGCTTTGTATCGCCTCTGGCGGGACAAACGGGAGGTGGCGGAGGCGGGCAGCAACAACAAGACGTCACCTACCGCGAGAGCGACAAAGCCTACACCGGTTTTGCGACTCCGTTAACGCAACCGGTGTTGCTGCGCCCCGCTAACGGTAGCGAAGATGTCAGCTTGAGGTCGGTAGACTTTGAGTTTCAGGCAGTGCCTGGGGCGCAGGCTTATCGCGTAGAGGTCTCCACCGACCCCACGTTCCGAAACAAGGCGCTGTCCTTCTACACGGAGGAGGTCATCCTGCCTGCGGGAGCGACGGTGACGATTCGCGGGGTGAATCTGGAGATGAGGTTTGCGGGGGCGTCACGGCTGTTCTGGCGAGCAGGGGCACGTAACACGAACGATCAGCCTGGTCCCGCTCCCTGGCCGGGCGACACTCGCGGACAATATCGATACATCTGGAGTGAGGCTTTCTCGTTCACGCCGATTGTGGAGCCTCCCCCTGCTCCGTGATGGCGAGGACGGCACAGAGTGCGCCCCCGACGGCGAACAGGGGGCGCGTATAAAGCAACCCAATAGATGCGAAAAGGCGACGAAAAAGTCGGAGGTGTCTTGTGAAGATGCGCGCGCGGATGTTGTGCGTTCTGGTAATATTCCTGCTGACCGCTATGCTGAGCGGTATGGCTGCGCCCGAATCGCAGAAGCGTTTCGTGGCGGGGGAGCTGATTGTCGTGCTGAACCCGAACGCCAGCGTGGAGCAGTTACAGAAACTGGCACAACAGCTCGAACTCGCCGTCAACTATTTGGGCGTGCCAGGAATGTACCACCTCGTCATGACGGGTGCCAAGCAGGGGGCAGTTTCAGACGAACGGACGCTGGAGATGGTTCAACAACTGCGTCAACAGCCCCTCTTCGAGTATGTCGGTGTGAACCGAGTGTTTCGGCTCTTGCAGCGGGAGGAGCGGCCGAACGACCCCCGCTACGGCGAGCAGTGGGGATTAGAGATGATTAACATGCCGCGCGCGTGGGTGATTCAAAAAGGCAGAGCAGGCATTGTGGTTGCGGTGCTGGATAGTGGTGTGGACATGAACCATCCCGACCTGAGGGACCGCTTGTTGCCCGGCATAGACACTGCCGATCAGGATAATGACCCTAATCCGCCTGGCACCGACTTCGCTTCGGGTCATGGTACATTGGTGGCTGGTATTATTGGAGCAAGTACGAATAACGCGATAGGTATTGCTGGCGTCGCGTGGGAGGGGGTCAGAATATTGCCAGTCAAAGTCTCCCCGAATAGCAACCCCCTCTCCCCGACGGAGGATGGTATCATTCGGGGATTACAGTACTGTTTAGACCAGCGCGTTCAAGTGGTGAACTTGAGCTTGGGAAGAACAGATGACAGTGACATCCCGGACCTGCAAGACCCTGTGAACCGATTAATCCTGAGCGGTGAGCGGCAAGGGATTATTTATGTGGCAGCCTCTGGTAATGGCTATCAGGAAGGCAACCCGCCAGTAAACCCTGCAAACATGGCTATTGTCAGCGATTATGTGATTGCTGTCGCTGCCGTGGGACCTCGGCGGGAACGAGCGATTTACTCGCAGGTGCGTGCTTATAATACGGTCGCTGCACCAGGTGGCAACAGTGAGGCTACTGGTAACGAGAGGGACGATATCCTCAGTACCATGCCGAACGGTCGGTATGCCTATGCGCTTGGCACCTCTTTTGCAGCGCCTCATGTTTCGGGGGCGGTAGCTATCCTGCTGTCGCAGGGCGTTCGTCCTGCCCAAGTGAAGCGACTGTTGCAGGATACCGCGGCGGCAGATGGACGTGCGGTGCCAAACCTTGAATTTGGCTACGGTATCATCGATGTATACAACGCGATTCGACGAGTAGCTACCTCGGCGGTGGTGGTTAAGCCAGCGCGCTCGGAAGTAGTAGAGACTTTGAAGCCCACCCTCGTCTTTAGTGTAACTAACACCTCTGCCGCGCTGGTGAGCATCACGATAGACGGGCAGGAGGTACCCTCCACAGAGATAGCCGACAACTACGTTGTAGACGCCAGTGGGGTGGTAGCCACCATTACGCTGAGCCGCAGGCTGGCACCCGGAACCCATACAGTAAGGGTGACAGCCCGAAACGTGAGCGACCCCACCATTACTAGTTCCGATGAGGTGTCGTTCCAGGTATCGCCGCGTGTGCTGCGTGCTGGGCGTTCGCTTATCTCCATACCCTACTTCCAATCGCAACCGACTCAGCCCGACCGCTCCGTAAGCGCAGAGACGCTGTTTGGTGTCGGCTTCCAGATGTTCCGTTGGTTGCCTGAGGACGGACGATATGCCAAGTACAGCTCTTTTGGCACACCGAAAGATCCCGCCGCCTCCTTCGACTTGGTTAATGAACAGGTTGGTCCGGAGGATGGTAGTCCTATGGCTCCAGTGGGGCTGGCGTACTTTATCGACTTGCCTAGCGCTACGCCAGTCCTTACCGAAGGCAGCCCGGCACCCGATAGGCCCTACCGCATTCCGTTGCGGGCAGGCTGGAACATGATTGGCAACCCCTTCCCTTACCATGTGCCTTGGGTTGCCTGTGAGGTGGAGACCATCTCAGGCGTTCGCTTATCGCTGCAGGAAGCGGCAAGAAGAGATATTCTCCTGCCGCAGTTGTTCCGCTACGAAGATGGTGTGTACACTTGGCAGACCGCGCCAGCAGGCGTGCTTTACAAGTGGGAGGGTTTCTGGGTACGCGCCTTGCAGAACTGCACGCTAATTGTGTTGCCGCTCCCCACAAGTGGGCGGTCAGCGCCGTCTGACGCTACCCTGTCTGGTGGCAGTGGTTGGCTACTGCGGTTTTCAGCGGTGGCTGGAGTGGTGCGCGATGGCAATACCATCATCGGAGTGAACAGTAGGGCAGTGGATGGGTATGGTCGCGAAGACGTGCCCAAGCCGCCTGCCATCAGCCCCTTCGTAAGTGTGCGCATCCTGAACACGGATTGGGGTGCGCGCTCTGGAGCGTATGCGCAGGACGTGCGTCGCTCGGAAGGGCGTCAGGTGTGGCAATTAGTGGTCGACACTGACCAGGTGAACGAGTCGATAACGTTGCGCTGGGACGGTATTCAAGATGTGCCTTCTCGCGTTCGCCTGACGTTGGTGGACCACGCGACGGGCAGACGGTTGTCCATGCGCACCACGGGCAGTTACACCTATCAAGCAGGAGGTGTCGCCACACGCTTCTTCACGGTGATTGCGGAGCCATCGGCACAAACCGCCTTGCGGGTGTCGGCGGTGCGGGTGCGAGCCACGCGGGGCAGCGGATTCACCATCGACTACATGCTTTCTGCTGAGGCTCAGGTGCAAATCACTATCACCGACGCCGCAGGAAAGGCACTCACCAGCATAGTGCGAAACACGCGCTCCGCAGGCATACATAGCGTGACCTGGAACGGGCGCGACAGTAAGGGTGTTGCCGTGCCAGCGGGCAGCTACCTGGTGCGCATTGAGGCGACCAGTCCCGAAGGCGAACGTGCCCGTGTGGTAACACCGATAGTGATTACCCGGTAAGGCGAAAGTATCAGAGAACATGAGACACGGGGAAGACAGATTGGGAGGACAGATGATGAAGCTCGTCGCAAAGAAACGACGATGGATAATCTGCGTGATAGGGTGGGCACTGTGGATGGTTATGGTGCCAGCCGCGTTGCACGCGCAGCCGAGCAGTGACTTCCGTGCCGTGTACGTGAACAACGGTATCCTTGCTACTGGCATCGGGCTGGATGGTCAAGTGGGCATCGGCGGAACGAACTATGAGGTTATCGGACGCATCACGCTCGGCACAGCGCAAGGCGCACGCTTCACCGCCGACGACGATAACCAACCTTTGATATTCGCGTATCCCTATCCCTGTGGCAATTTCGGCGTGGTAACCGTGCGCGTTGTGTCGGCAGAGGAGACCACAGATGTTATTTGGGGGACTGATGACGGTGAGTGGGTAGATGGCATTGAGCCCTTTGCTGACCGTAACGGCCGTTTCATGATTACAGGGCGATGGCGCCATCCCGACACTGGCATTCGGGTCGACCAGATGGTGGAATTGGTGGGGGCTTATGCGCGCATTACCTGGACGGTTACCAACGAAGGCACGACAACGCAGCGCGTGGGACTGCGCCTGCTATTGGATGAGGAAGTTGGGGGTGGTGTTGGTGTTCCCACAGCACATTATGTCCTTGTGCCTGGTTACTTCCCCGTGCAAAACGACCTAGACCTGCAAGGCAACCAGGTGCCTTCTCACGTGGATGCTGCACCCCGTCGAACAGCGAACGCGCCGATAATGCGCTGGCTGCTTAAGCAAAGCGGGCTAACTACTCCCGATCGTGTGGTAGTGGCTCAATTCTCCCGTTTGTCAGCCAATTTGTGGGACTTTACCCCGGCAGCGGGATTGGACGTTACTGATTACGCGTTTGCCTGCTACTGGAATCCGCAAACGATAGCCCCAGGCAGGTCGCGCACCATTGTGACGATGGTTGGTTTGGGTACCAGCAGCAACGACCCTGTGGGACGTTATGCGCTGGACACCGAGTCGCCAGGCGTGGTGGGACTGGACGCTAGTAGAACGAACCAGCTATCTCCAGAAGAGTTCACCATCAGCGCGTCGGTAACGAACTACCTGTTGCAGAATGCGCTACAAAACTTTGCCTTTGAAAATGTTAGCGTGGCGATTTCGTTGCCAAGAGGACTAAGGTTAGCGGCTGGCGAGAGCCTCACCAAGACGATTTCAACTATCCTGCCTGGTGAGGTCGCTACAGTAAGCTGGCGCGTCCAGCCGACGGGTGAGCGCAGCGGCGAGCTTACCTATCGGGTGTATTCCACGGTGTCGCCAGGCAGCCTGTCCAAGTCTGTAACGCGCTCTGTCACGGTGCCGATGACTGCGAAGGTCGACCTGAAGCCTTCCTATCAGATGGTCAGCTTACCCTTTGCCTTTGACAACGCAGACCCAGCGGCTGTGCTAGGGTTAGAGCCCGGAGATTTCACCATCTTGCGATGGGACTCCACCGAGCGACGATATGCGGTAGTCAACACCATTCGTCCAGGCGAGGGCTACTGGCTACGCGCGAATACCGAGCAGACAGTTTCCTTGACGGGGGCACGGGTGGCTGGCGACGCATTCAGCGGTACTCTGCGCCTGCCTCTGCCACGGGGCTGGGTGCAAATTGGCAACCCATATCCGTATCCCGTGCCTATCGGCCTCATCCGCTTCGTGGATACTGCTCAGGGGGTTGCCATTACCTTTGCTGAGGCGGTGCAACGCGGGTTGGTGCGCAGCGTGCTGTTCTACTATGATATCACCCCGCCTGCGGGTTACAAGCCCATTTCGTTGTATGGCGACCCAGCAGCGCCAATGTCGCCCGGTTTGGGTTACTGGCTATACGTGGACGGTCGCGGTCTGGAGATTATTTTCCCCAACGTGGTAGTGCCAGGAGCGACTATCCTCTTCCCGTCGCGGTTTGGTGCAGCTCCCTATCAGTGGCAGATACAGTTTGTTGCCCAGAGTGGGGAGAAGATGGATGCCACCGCTGTAATCGGCGCAGCATCTCGCGCAACGGACGCCATCGATGTTTTCGACATGCCTAAGCCGCCAGCTCCAGTGGAGGACAGCGTTAGAACGATGCTCATCGCTCCTGATGGGCAGAGTGTATTGGCGCAGGATATCCGTGCCGAAGGCACTCGCCGACAGGTGTGGGAGATGGTGGTAACGTCTCCACAGCCAGACAGCGTCGTCGTGCTGCGTTGGAACGGCGTCCAAAGCGTTCCTTCGACATTGCGGCTGAAGTTAGTGGACACCGAAACAAAGGTAACGCGCGATTTACGCTCAACTGCGTCGTACAGCTTTACAATGGGCGCGTCGGGCAGCCGAAGGTTTCAGATTGTGGCAGAGCCGCGCGGCGCGGTGGGACTGCGTATCGCCTCGCTGCGTGTGGCGCAGACGCGCGGGGGCGGTTTTGCCATTAGCTACATGCTCAGCGATAGTGCAAAGGCGCAGGTGCGTATCCTGAGCGGAACGGGCAAGGTGATACAGACCTTACAAGCAGGAGAAACCGCCTCGCGTGGCCTAACTAACCTAACGTGGAACGGACGTGACAGTGCGGGGATTGCCGTGCCCGCTGGCAGTTATTTGGTGGAAGTCATTGCTGCCTCTGAGGATGGGCAGACGGCACGCGCTGTGAAGCCAATAGTGATAACGCGGTAAGCAAGGGGAGGATTGGCGAAGAAATGGTTGGGGGAGAGAAAAAGACCATGCGAAACGGGTGGAAATGGTTCACTCTGGCACTCGCCAGCCTGTGGATGCTTGCTTTATCAGGAACGAGCCTTGCTGCGCCCAGTGTTGGCAGTACCTCGGTGCGCCCGCACCGTGTTCTTCAGCAGGGAGCAACTGCCGATGGCTCGGTTAGCACGTGGTTTGTTTTCGAGGCAGAAGTAACTCCGGGAGCGGACAACGAGGTAATCTTAGAAGTTTTTGTGACGTTTAACGGAGACCCGAGGCTGCGTCTCATCCCAATCGGTAACAACCGATACCGGGCGGCTATGAAAGGAAGCGATATCGGGATTGG
>Ga0272447_1000202_pt1 | contig 46144 bp, 39 predicted proteins | sample YNPCB0133_FD_194589 | JGI IMG/M metagenome (GOLD analysis project Ga0272447, IMG submission 194589) | Hot spring microbial mat communities from Yellowstone National Park, WY, United States - YNP-CB-013-3 | ecosystem: Environmental > Aquatic > Thermal springs > Hot (42-90C) > Sediment | place... | reverse complement strand
GTTATTTCGAGGTAAGGGAAACGCTGCTGCTGGCGTCGTGACGTAGCAACATCGACAATCACATCAGTCCAGGCGCCAGTGTTGATATACGTCTGACGCTCATTCAACGGTACAATCTGCGCCAGGTGCGTATGCCCGCAGATAAAGAGGCTGACTGATCGACGGCGTGGATCGTGCGCGACACGTGCCATGCCGCGGATCGAGGCGTTCCGAAATGCGCGAATGGACTGACACATCTGCTGTTCGGCAGCGCGCTGAAATGCTGCTTCGGAAAAGACGCCGGATTGCCGGCGAACACCTGCAGCACGTGCCAGAAGTGTCGCCGCCAGCGTCATCTGATGGTATGCCGGTTTCCACGATAGACGCGGTGAAACGCGCCCGCTGTCGCCATGATCGACAACATATGTGGTGTTGCGGATCAGAACGTTAATCAGCAACACCAATCCGCGTGCAACCAGGCGACGTGTAGCGCGATTGCGTAATGTCGGTAGAGAGAGAGCATACCAGAAAATTGCTGACAGCGGCTTGATATTGTCAACCAAGGTTGCAATATCAACCGGTTCATCCTCCAGCAGGTTGATCGCCTCACGGATCAGGCGTGTGCCAAACACAACTTCGAACGGCTCACAAATGCCGTCGAAGTGGACAAATCGATTCCATCGGTCAAATTGGTTGCCATGCACCAGAAAGATACCGTCGCCCTCGTAGCGCACGCCAAACCGCAGGCGCGGATCATTGGGCTCCAGCCCAAGTGCCTGACGCAGCACCTGTTTGGCGCTGGCGTAGTGTAACTCGAAATCGTGGTTGCCGATAAGCACGGTCACTTGATTGTCGCGCCGTGCAAGAAAAGTGCGCAATGCAGCAACCGGCGCCGCATGCGCCCGCAGGATTGTTTCAAGGCGACGCGCTGCTGCGCGTGACGACCATTCAAGATCGGGGACATCTGGCAGACAAACCTGCAAGAATTCGAAGGTGTCACCTGCCAGGATCAACTCGGTCGGTTCCGGATCGGTAGCGTAATGATGCAGCAAGGCTGCGAGTTCGGCATCGGCAGTGAAATCATCAAGGCGGTCGCCCGCGCCAAGGTGCAGATCGCTCAGCACTAGCCGACGCATCCCGACCTGAATGTCGTTTACTTCGATTGGTGGCGTCGTTTCTGTGGTCGGGTGCAGACGTATCGGATGCAGGCGCCGCTGTAGAACTGGTAAAAGAATCACGCTGGCAAGCGCCAGCGGCAGCAGGCGAAGGGTTTGCACCATAGTGTTTACTAGACAGCGGCGCGCGCGGCTGCAACGAATGCGCGTATCTTCTGGTGGTCCTTCACGCCATTGCTTTCGACACCACTGCTAACATCGACACCCCAAGGACGGACGCGCTGAATGGCTGCAGCAACATTCTCAGGCGTCAGACCACCAGCCAGTAACAGCGGTCGCTGCCGCGCCAGGTCAGCAGCGCGATCCCAATCGGCAACCACGCCAGCGCCGCCGTAACTGCCAGGCACGTGCGCATCGACCAGCAAGCGCACATGCGCCCACTCCTCGTTCAACCAGTCGCGCTCGTGCGCAGAGTTGTCGAAGCGAATTGCCTTAATAACCAGAAATGGCGCGAGATCTGTGGCGTATGCAACCGGCTCATCACCGCTCAGCTGAATGCCATCAAGACTACACAACGCTGCGATCTCACGAATGCGCGTCACATCTTCGTTGACGAACACGCCGATCAGGGAAACCAGACGGCGACGATCGTCAGCGGCGGCGCGCACTGCTTCTGCGATCACGGCAGCATCAGCAGGATCGATCCGGCGACGCGACGGCGCAAAGACCAATCCGATCATATCAGCGCCAGCATCGACCGCCGTCAATGCATGGTCGCATGTGCGTACACCACAAATTTTGACGTTGATCATCACATACCCGAAGTACGAAATCATGCCACCGACGTATCTTCGGTCACCTCACGACCCTGCTGCTCGACCGCTTTTCGACGGCGTGGAGCGCGCGGCGTTGCATCTGCCGCTTCGGTAGCAGTTTTCCGCCGCGAACGCCTGGGTGACGACTCCGTCGCAACATCTGCTGCACTTGTGTCCGCCTGGACATTCACCGATCCATCGTTAGTTTCCGTCTTCACACGTGACACACGCCGGCGACGTGGTTTGGGTTGTTCCTCAACAGTTGTAACAGTCGGAGCGCCTTCACCAGCTTCGGTCTCCTGTACCGTTACCGCACTCTCTGCTATCGTCGTCATCAGCGCTTCAGCAACACCTGTCGCGCTCACATCCTCCTCAGCACCCGCTGCCGTCGCCATCGTCGCTGCTGGCGCTGCCGCGAACCCGGACGCCTCTCCTTCCGGCGTGCTAACGCGCTCCTCCTCAGCACCCGTTGCCATCGCTGTTGTCGCTGCTGGCGCTGCCACGAACCCAGACGCCTCTCCTTCTGACATTCTGGCATGCTCCTCTTCAGTGCCAGTTGCCGCTGCCATCGTCGCTGCTGGCGCTGCTGCGAACCCGGACGCCTCTCCTTCCGGCGCAAAAACGACCCCGGTTTCAACTGCATACGCAACGACCGAGACCTCAGAAAGCGGATTGGGCATGGCATCGGATGGTCGTTCCGCATGTTCGAGTGACTCCTGAGGCACAAGGTGATACACAATACGGGCGCCTTTCCCGCTGCGGCGGAGCATGCCGCTATTGATTGCCTGCTTGATCAGTGAGCGCAGCTCCTCATTAGTGCGGAAGATGCCAGCCTTGTTGCGCGCCTCACGCAGCAGATCATGGATCTGCGCAAATGTCAGCGGACGACCGGCTGCTGCCACCACATCGCGCAGTATCTGCCATTCAGCCTCTGTAAAGGGGCGCGCTTCCGCACTGCGCGCAACCGTGTCACTAACCGGCGGCTCGACTGACTCAAACGGCTCTGGTGGTTCGACTGGCGTATCGACGATAATCATCTGATCTGCGAGATCAGGCGCTTCTAGCTGCAGATCGCGTTCTGGTTCTTCTTCCAGATCGGGCAGTTCGTCGAACGTTGACGACGTATCGGGCGCCAGCATATCGAAAGAAGCGAGCGCCTCCTGTCGTTCACGCTCGGCTTCCAGGCGGTCGAGCAGTTCCTCGAACATCTCATCTGATGGCGCTTCTTGACCATTTGCCACCTCGTGCAGCGCCTCGTTCATCAGCTCGTCGTCCACGTCACCAGTCAACCCGACGTTCTGTGACGGAGCAACGGACGTTTCGGCGACCTGGGGGCGCGTGGTGCTACCGCGTCGACGACGGCGACGGCGACTCGTCGAGACCGGACGACCATCAATATGTGCATCGACGTTGATCGGCGTTTCAGGTGTGCTGACCGGCGGCTCCTCTTTGAGATCCTGCGCGAATTGCGAGAGTTTGTACGGGTCCTCGCCTGGCAGGAATACTTCGACGATTGTACCGCTGGTGAAGACCTGCACTTTGCCACGCCGTTCCGCTTCGAGTGCAAAATCTTTGAATTTTGCAAACGGTCTGCCGTTCGAGTCGCGGTATTTGCTCTCTTTGAACTCGCCGCCCATCAACTCCTTCATCACCAGTTTGAGCGATCCAAAGGAGCAGACATACCCGCGTTCGCGCGCGAGATGCACCGCCTGCACCAGCATATCGTAGATATCGGGTTCCTCGCGGGCAGGTTCGGGTGCTGGCGATTGTGCACGCTCTGCTGGTTGAGATTCAGCACGCTGACGCGGCGCTGGCGCAGGCTCTTCCACATCAAAGACATCGCGCCCCCGCTCAGCCATGCGAATACGTGGAATGTCGGCTTGCAGCGGTTGCGGCTTTTTGCCCAGCAACTGCTCGTAGAAGATGAACTCATCGGCGCTCTGCGCCAGATGCCCGGAAGCGGCACCGCCTACGCCAATAATGATCACTTCCTTGCCGTGCTGACGAATGGCATTCACCAGCGGAATAAAATCGCGATCACCCGTCGCGAGCACGAATTTGGCGATATTCGGATTAGTATACAGAGTTTTCATCGCGTCGATACAAAGGTTCATATCGACGCTGTTCTTGATAGCGCGTCCCGTGCGGCCCAGATCGCGATCGTAGTAGTACGTCGGTACATACATCGGCTCAATGCCGTTAGCGTACAACGCGCTGGTAACGCGCGGATACCGGTACCAGTCGGCATAGGCGCGCGCGATCACCACCCGGCCCAGGTCCGCGACGCGATCCATAATAATTTCGAAGTTCGGGTTGACGTCGAGCTTGTCGCGAACGCTAACGTAGACATTCTCGAAGTCAATAAACAAAGCGACATCGAGACGCGAATTGTCAGTAGCCATGGGTCGTTCAATCTTCTCCTGATTTGTGAGGTCGGCAAGCATCGACTCCACAAAACAGACGCAAGCCAGGCGCCTTCCACAGCAGGGCGCCAAAACGTTCCATTGCGTCAGGCGCAGACGCGCGACAGCATCGATCGGCGAAGCACCTGTATACAGAGTGTTACGCTTCTGGTTGCAATGCCATCGCGCATCATCTGCTGTTGGAGAGCCAGAGCCTGCGAACGTACGGCAACAATCTGCGGCATCGATAGTACACCAGACTGAGCAGTCATTGCTGAACAACCGCTCGTTCTATCCAAAAGAAAGAACTGCCACAGTCGCTTTTGAAATCATTGCGTCGTTCGAGGAGCCGATCACTTGTCAACGTGCAAACAGATAACCATACTTGAGACAGGCACAGGTATTGGCTTCCAACGCCTGACTCTCCGTTATACTCTAACTATAGCATTGCCGCAACTAAAGCGCAACCGCTCGCGCCGCCCAATGAGGGCGCATGTGTATGAGCCTTGCATTTTGTGACAGGTGCGTCCCAATCAGCGAGAAGATACGGCGCGATAGAGCGCAAGCGCACGCACCCGCCGTTCAGCATGGTCTACAACCGGCGCCGGGTAGTCCCGCCCAATAATCACGCCGCAACGCTGCTGTTCGGCATACGGCATTGTCCAGGGCGCATGAATGTAGCGGTCTGGAACCGCTTCCAGTTCTGGCAGATAACGCCGCACATACGCACCCTTTGGATCGAACGTTTGCCCCTGACTGACAGGATTGAAGATGCGGAAGTAGGGTTGTGCGTCGGTACCGGTTCCTGCGCTCCACTGCCATCCGCCGTTGTTGGCAGCGTGATCGCCATCAACCAGTTGTTGCATGAAATAGTGTTCGCCCCAGCGCCAGTCGATTAGCAGGTCTTTCGTTAGAAACGACGCCACGATCATGCGCGCCCGGTTATGCATCCAGGCTTCCTGGTTTAACTGACGCATTGCAGCATCGACAACCGGGTAGCCAGTGCGTCCTTCTTTCCAGGCATCGAACAGGGCGGGGTCATTTTCCCACTCCAGGGCGTTGTACTGCGGCTTGAACGCGCTGTGCAACACATGCGGATGATGCCAGAGAATCTGGTAGTAGAAGTCCCGCCAGGCAAGTTCGCCGATCCAGGTTTCGATTGACCTGGTGAGCATCGTGGCGCGTTCGGCGTCCTGTTCTTCACCCGCCCGATCGAGGAGGTTCAATGCAGCGCGCAAGGCGGCGCGCGGTGCAACGCAACCGAATCGTAGATAGGGGGACAAACGCGAGGTTGCTGGTTCAGCCAGAAGGTTGCGTCTATCAGCATACCCTGCGATTCCGTAAGTGGCGTGCGGATCGAGGAACGCTGCCAGGCGCGCAGTTCCAGCCGTTTCACCGCCAGCTGGGATCTGCTGTATGACTGACATGTTGGGATCAGGATTATCGGGAATGGGAAGATCCGCCACACCATCGGGAACCGGTTGCAACACCGGCGGCTTGTACGCACGCAACACATCGTCGCGGCGCTGTTCCACCAGCGCGCGCCAGCGCCGCCAGTACGGCGTGTAGACGGTGTACGGTCGTCCGTCATCGGTGCGCACGTCGTCAGGTTCCATAATGACAGCGTCGGCGGCAATGAGCGTTGCGACGTTCAGATCGCGCAGCATTGCCTCAATATGCTGATCGCGCTGGCGCGCAAACGGGGTGTAGTCGCGGTTCCACGAGACACCGACAGCGCCTGTCGCACGCACCAGATCGCGCAGTACATCGGATGGTCGTCCACGTCGCACCACCAGGCGACTGCCGCGCGCGCGCAGGCTGGCGTCGAGGTCGCGCAGCGCTGCGATCATGAACGCCACACGCGCCGCCCCGGTGCGCGGCGCGCGCAGGATGGCGTCATCGAGAATGAACAACGGAATGACTCGCCCGCCACTGCGGGCAGCCGCACCGGAGAGCGCCGGATTGTCGCGCAGGCGCAGGTCGCGGCGAAACCAGTGAATCCACAGCATATACTTACCGTTAGCGCTTCACCCGCATCCTGCTCAGGATGCGCAGGCATCGGCGCCTGCGAACAGTATCCTCACGTAATCATACTGCGGACTTCGAGATTCCTGAAATGCGATTGTTTGGGGTTTTGGCACTCTCATGGCTCCTCAGGCGGCACCAGCGGCTCGACCATCTCGATCAACGCTGGCACATCGTGTTGAACAATCTCCCATATTCTCATCAGATCGAGGTACAAATAATTGTGGGCGATCCAATGGCGCAGGCCAATGATCTGAGACCAGGGGATCTGGGGATGTGCGGCTCCTGTCTCATCAGACACCTTGCGCGCTGCTTCACTAATGTTCTCCAGAGCTTTGGCGATAGCGTGTTGGTGCAGGGAACTCCGCTGGAACTCTTCCCAGGTCAGTCCCTCACTGAACTGACGGACGTCTCGAGAGGCGATCAGCATATCGAGCAAAAGCGATGCGTCACGCCAGATAGATACGCTCCAGATGACTCAGGATGTGTTTGCGGCGAATGTAGTTCCTGCTCTGCTCGACCAGACACCGTTCGACCAGGTCTACCTTGCGACCAAACAGGGACTCCAGTTCGCGGGTCATCTCCAACTGGTGATGAAACCCCCAGCAGGAGTCTGGCTCAAAGGTGACCAACACATCTACATCGCTGTCGGGGCGGAAGTCCTCGCGCAACGCTGAACCAAAGATGGCGAACTCCTTATACGCCAGCGGCGACAAAAGTCGGCAATCGCTTCATGTGGCAGATCAATGCGCAGAGCCATGGCTACACCTCTACTGGCGCAAACATGTGCACCCTTAACAATCCGTCCAACGAACGTGCATTTGTATGAGTTACTGTATACGCAGACGCCATCTGAGCCTTCAGCTAACTTCTGTTTCACCGCAAAGTTGAGATCACGGCGGGGGTCCTCCCTCGCCAGTCTTTGGTCTCGCGCCAGATCCAAATGGCGATACGACCATTGTGCAGCATGCCGCGATAGACCAGTAATGGACCTTACCCTCAACTCGTTCAAGCAAGGACAGCCAACACCCTATCCACCGCGACGATCATCCCCACCAGCAGAAGCGCGTCCGGGTTACGCTTCAGACGGACCTTCAAGCCGTTCACGGCAGGCGGCGATCCCGGCTGCGCTTTCGGGGGAGGGATCGAGGGCGTGCGCGTGCATCAGCGCATCGCGCGCTTCGGCGTAGCGCCCCAGCATGTAGAGCGCCTTGCCGCGATTGAGCCAGTACACCGCTTTCACTGTCGAAACCGGCGCCGCCAGATCGATGGCGCGCTCGAAACACTGGAGCGCTGCTTCCAGACGCCCCAACTCCATCAGCAGCGAACCCTTGTTGTTCCACATACCGGCACTCTCCGGTTCCAGCGCCAACGCCCGGTCGTAGCTGGCGAGCGCCTCATCGAAACGACCGAGGTCAGTCAGCGCCATTGCACGCCAGAGCCAGGCGCTCTGATTGGCGTCCCACGCTGCGATCGCCGCCTCGAAACGCTCCAGAGCCTCCTGGGGACGCCCCTGACGCAGCAAGATCTGCCCCTGATCGCAGAGCATGCGGCTTTCCCGCTCAACGCTTGCACGCTTATCTGCCGCAGCGTGTCCACCTTCAAGCATGTGCGTCACCTGATCACGCAGACGGTCCTCGGTCATCTGCAACCGCCGCTCGTCGTCAACCCATCCGGCATCGGCGATCAGGCGCCGCGCCTGTTCGCAGATCAACAGGGCGGTTTCGAGCGACTCGTAGTTGCCTAACACGCGCGCAACGTCGGCAAGCCAGAAGGCAAACGATACAATCGCACGACGAGCAACGGAACGTTCGCTACTTGCCAGCTCACCAGCACGGGTATAGGCGGCAACTGCTTTAGCGGCATAGGTCTGACTAAGCGTATTACCCTGAACAACCAGACGCGCACACAGATCACCAATTGCAAAGTAATCATTCGCCTGCGGCGGGCGGCGCGAGCGCGCAGCGCGCCCCAGAGCGCGCACCTCCGGGTTCGCGTCATTGGCGAATGCATCAAATGTGCCACTCAGGTCACGGAATACGGTTAGCAGTTGCGCCCATAGACCAATCGGCTCTTCGCGAACATGCTCTGTCAATGTGCGACCAGTCTGAGGCGGGGGTGGAATGTTGGGATCAAGAGGTGCAGTCATACACGCCTCTCTGCGTTACAGATCGTGGGAGAATTGTACACTATTCTTGCTCGTGGTGAAACTGCCGACGTGACAGATTGTTATACGTTGACGTAGCGCAGACGCAACTCAATTGGCAAACCGACGTCGGCGCGAAGCGCTGCTGCTTCTGTGTAATCCAGCCTGGCGAAATGGGTATCGAGCGCAACTCGACCATCACGCAGCAGAATGACGCGATCCAGCGTTTCGTAGCAAAAATCGAGATCATGGCTCACGATTAGGACACTCCGCTGCCGCTGCGCAAGATCGGCGATAAGACGCGCCAGGAGCGCAATGGCGGCATTGTCCAGCCCGGCTGTCGGCTCATCGAGCGCCAGCAGTGGCGTATCCATCGCCAGCACTGCTGCAATCGCAACCAGACGACGGCGGGCAGGCGGCAGGTCATACGGATGTTCATCAATGACATCCCACAGTTCCAGCGCATCGATGGCTGCTTCTGTCAGGGCATCGATGCGGTCAGGCGCAAAGCCCAGATTACGCGGTCCGAAACGAATCTCTTCACGCACGGTGCGGGCGAAGAGTTGATTACGCACATCTTGAAAGACGATCCCGACATGTCGGGCGCAACGCGCCACTGTTGTTGTGCGCGTGTCCACGCCTCCAACCAACACGCGACCGTGCGACGGACGCAGCAAACCGTTCAGATGGCGCATCAGGGTGCTTTTGCCCGCGCCATTCCGACCGACCAGCGCAATGCGTTCGCCGCGTCGCACCGTGAGCGACACGTCATGCAACGCCTCAACGCCATTCGGATATGTGAACCCAACCTTATCGAGCACAACGATTGGATTGGCTTCCGTAGTACGAACTGGCATCGTTGGATTGCGCACGCCTGCGGTATTGTTCGTTGGACGGATTACCGGTGAATCTGCAGCGCCATCCTCATGGGCGATATGTCGTTCATCTACCGTATTATCACACAAACCTTCAACCAGATCGGCGAGTGTGATCGGCAGCGGACGCTCTGGCGGCCAGCGACCTTCAGTGCGCGCACGAGCAGCAATCCGTGTCGGTCGAGGCCACCCGATATCAACCTCGCACAGGCGTGGATCGGTCAACACGTCAACCGGTGCACCGTCAGCAATGATCGTCCCCTGATCCAGCGCCACCACCCGATCCGCCACGTCGGCAACCCATTCAAGGCGATGCTCAGCCACCAGAATCGTGATGCCCTGCTGAGCCAGCGAACGAAGCACGGCGCTCAATTCCATCATCGCGGGCGGGTCGAGCTGCATCGTTGGTTCATCGAGCACTAGAACCGGCGGACGCATCGCCAGCGCGGCGGCAATAACCATGCGCTGCTGTTGACCGCCGGAGAGCGCATAGGGTGAACGATCGCGCAACTGCTCAATACCAAGCGCGCGGAGCGCCCATTCAACACGCTCGATCATCTCGAGGCGCGGCACTCCCAGGTTTTCCAGACCAAACCCTACCTCATCATACACGGTGAACCGCGCGCCGGATATCTGACTGAAGGCATTACTGCCAACCAGCGCGACATGGCGTACCAGTTCGGCGATCGGGTGATCGGCAATCGACACGCCATCAACGATCACATCACCGCTGAGCCGCCCTCGAAAGAAATGCGGCACAAACCCGGCACATAGCGCACAGAGCGTGCTTTTGCCTGCCCCTGCCTTGCCGATGATTGCACAGATCTGACCGGCAGGCACAGCCAGTGTGACTGCGCGCAGGGCCGGTCGGGAAGCGCCAGCATAGGTAAACGTGGCGTCGCGCAGCATGATGATCGGATCTGATGGAGAGAAGTTTGGCATACACGAATCTGTTGCAGCAACTATCACATCGAACGCTACTGCACTATCTCACAACGCACATAGATCACCATGCGGTCTTCGCGAAACGCCTCGCACCAACCAGGCGTATTCGACAACAGGCGCGCCAGAGCTTCCTGATTATGGAGATCGAGAAGCAGATGCGAAATATCCCAGCGGTTGATCACATCGAGGCTCTGACGATCACCGCGTGCAATTGCAAAGTACTCCTCCCAGACTTTTGCGGGAAACAATTCAACCCGCAGATCGGCAAAGACCTGCTTTTCCGGCAACCTCCAGATAGTGTAACTGGAAAATGACATATCCGTCCAGAAGCGACCGGGAAAACTACGCTGCGCCAGCCACTCTGACGCAGCGACCGGTGTGTTGCTGTCAAGGAGCAAGCGATACGGACCAGCAGTTGCAAAGTTTGCTTCTGCCGCAGGACCCAGATAGCGAATGGGCATAAACCAGGGCAACGTGGTGATGACCAGAACGATCAAACCTGCGACAATGCTCATCGTTGCTATAGGCGACACTGACAAACGTTTGCGCACCGGTACAAGCACGGCAATACGCTCTGCCAGGAGTGGTGTCAGAAACAGTGCAAACCACATCACGTAGCGGATGCCATCAAAGCAGAGCCAGGACAGTCCGCAATACCAGAGCAGATCACTGCCGGATGGACGACGCCTGCCCACTGCCATGAGCGTTGCTATCAGTAACACCAGAAAGAAAAACCAGAAGCCAGCATTCCGCAGATCGAGATTGGCCACCGGCGGTTGCCATTCAATGAACCACCGTTGCAGCGACTCGTTTGCAAGCATCATGCGCACATAGTTATAAATATCCCAGCCCAGCGGATTGAGCAGGGTTGCCGTGATTACTGACAACAAGGTCACGGTCAGCATACGCACCTGCTCCCGGCGCGGGCGATCAATATCGTTACGCAGCGTATCAAGCAGCGTCCCCAGCCAAGACAAACCTATCAGCGCTGGCGCAAGCACGAATGAACCATGCATGTTGACCCAGAGGAGTGTAAGTGCGGGCAGAGCCATTAACCAGCGACTACTCAGGCGACCAGCCAGATATTCTCCTAGAATGACAATGGATGCACTCCCCGGTAGCAATGCCAGCGTTTGTGGGCGCAGCGTCCAGTTGCCCCATCCAGCCATCATTGCACAGAACAGCGCAAGACCGACGGCCATGCCGTTCATACTGCGACGCAAGGCATGCCACGCAACCAATCCATAACTTATAACAACGGCGAGGGTGCGACTGAGGGAGAGCAACGGCTCACGCCCTAACTGATAGAGCGCATACAGGAGTATTTCACTCAACCAGCTCTGATAGACATACGGGGTATCTGCGGGCAGCGAGTACGCCCAGCGATTTGTCGTCAGCAAGGAGCGTTCTTCGACCATTGTGCGCCCTGCAGCCATATGCCACCAGAGATCATTGGCAGGCAGTGGCGCCAGACTCAGAAAAAGCCAGATCAATCCCAACGATGCCAGTATCCAAATATGATCCAGACTCAGACGCAAACCGAATATGCGTTGCCATAACCGCCCGTGTTCAAACAGCAATCCCATAGACAGTCATCCCAAAACCGCTGCAACCACACGCCACACCACAAGCGTTCCCAGCATCCCCAGCAGCACCATCCGTGAAATGCGTTCCACTGGCGGATCGGGAATATCACGGATCCAGGTCTTGGGTCCGGGAGCATTGAACGCGCGCGACTCGATGGCGATTGCACGTTCCTCTGCTTCGATTAGTGCGCCGACGATTAATGGACTGACCAGCGGAACAACCCCGCGGATGCGTTGCAGCATACTGCCCTCGGTTTCCAGCCCACGCGCCCGCTGCGCTTCAGCCACACCCACGGCGCGCTCGATAATCGCCGGAATAAGTTGCAGCGCCACCAGCAAGATATACCCGACCGAACGCGGCATGCCACTTTGCGTGAGTGCCTGTACCAGCACACCCGGATGCGTGGTTTGGAATAACAACAACGGCGCCCCGACGACAATCAGCAGCCGACTACCGGTATTGAGTGCAAACTCAAGCCCGGCGCGACGAAACAGCAGCGGCCCGACCGCAACCGTCGTCGGATCGGGACTGGGAAAGAATAACCCCTGAACCAGCACGAGCGAGATTAGCACCGGCAGCAACGTCTTCAGCAGGACCTCCAGGAATCGCCACCCAACCGCCGATGCGAACGCCAGGGGAAGTAGGGTTCCAATCAGTAGTGCAATCCCTGTCAGCGGCGCGGGAAGCAGGAACGTTGCACCAACCAAGAGCACTACGCCGGTTCCTTTCGTCAGCGGGTTCCGGCGCTGGAGAAAACCGGCGCGATCAATGAAAAGACCGGTGCGGTGCATGGAAGCGAAAACTACTGTTGCGGGATATTGCTGAATCGTGCCAGCAACCGTTTGGGCAACGCGCTGATGATTGCCCACACGACAAGGTACGTGATAGTTTTGTCAAGCGGATCGGAAACAGCGCCCTGGGCAAACGACGCACCCAGCACACTTGCACCAAGGCTCTGGAACATGGCTACCAGCACATCCGTGCCCCCGCCAGTCACACCGCCAAACACATATGTTGCAATCGGCGCCGAGATCGCCGCTGCCACAATTCCGGTCAGCACCCCGAAGAGCGCCATTTTCCACCATGACTGCGCAGCGCCATACTGCCCGGCATACCCGGCGATCAAGCCGATCACTGCTGCAACCGCGGCAAATGGCAATGCAGCTGGTGCCAGCGTCAATCCCCAAATAATATTGGCGAGCAAACCGGTGATTGCTCCCGCAAGCGGTCCCAGCAGAATCCCCACTAGTACGGTGCCGATCGAATCGAGATAGATCGGCAGCTTCAGAACACTCTGCACCAGCTGGCCCAATGCTACGTTAATCGCAATCGCAATCGGGATCAATGCTAGCGCAGTGCTGCTCAATCCGCCACGCCGCGATGTTGTTGAGGTAGCCATTGTCTCCTCACTTTGTTTCAAATGCTGCTTATTTTCACGCCGTGCCATAGGGTGTGTTGTCAATCTGACACTAAAACAGTATAGCACATCGCTTTCAAGCGTCAACTGACCATGCATGCGCAGATTTCCTGCAATACTGTGATGGCGCCACCGACGAATGCATCTTTGAGCAACTGTTCACATCTGGGTAACACACACTCCTGGACGCGGGGGCGACCCGCCCTCGCCGCGTTTACGATAAGATGCCCCTGCTCCCCGAAGAGGTGCGAACGCTTACACGCAGTAACAAGGTCATCTCTTTGCAGCGGCGTAGTGGACGCAACGCGCGATTGATGGAAAACTCCGTGCACCTGGCATCTCAGCGGCTTGTTTTTGCAGAGGGATCACCCTTCTGGCGCCTATTGAACCTGTGCTATGATGGGCGGCATATCATACTGGTTCCATTACGTACCGAGAAGTCGGCTCTATTCGTCCAGGGAGGTTGGGAAGGTCACGAGCCAAAGCAGTGCATCGATATTTTTTGCGCCACTGCTGCGTGCCGAAGGGTCCGAGATCACGATCAGCGATACGCTCGATTTGCACCTTGACTGTGAACGTATGCACTCCTATAGCCCTATCGTTCAGGTCTACACTATGGCGACGATCACGCAAAAGGGGCTTCTGGATGCGATCGCAAGCGGGGTCGGATTCGCCGGATGGCAAGGCGGTATGGCTGACACATTCTGCCAGAGCTTCTATTGTAGAAGCAGAAAAGATCGCTGCGTTGAATGGCAAGGCGGTATGGCTGACACATTCCGCCGGAGCACCGACCGTCAGTTCATTGGTCGGCGGTCAGTAGGTCGCGCACCCTGGCAATATCATCTATATGGTGAACATCACTAACTCCAGTTACCCTATTACTTCCGGATTGAACGATTTTCGCATGCACTCCAAGCAGCACTACATGCACGTCGATCCGGCAACCATGTGCTGAACGACAACGTTCAGCGGTGGGCACTGCCCCTGGATCGCAGGCGTGGTCATGCTAGTGGTCTGAACAAAGATATGGGGGATAAGGTCGTGTCGCGTACCGCTCACTCGGTCACGTGACACGCAATTTCGACGTACTTGAAGCGCGCGAACTGGTGCGGCGTGGTATGCTCTGGGCAAGCCAGGTTACAGATTGAATGCGAGGAGTCATCATGATGATCGCTCCTGTCTGCGTTGGCATCATCGGCTGTGGGAATATTAGCGGCATCTATCTGGAAAACAGCAAAATCTTCGACGCGATCAATGTTGTTGCGGTCGCGGACATCGACCCGGATCGGGCACAGGATCGCGCAACACAGTACGGGATCCCGAAAGCGTGCAGCGTTGAGGAATTGCTCGCCGATCTCGACATCGATCTGGTCATCAACCTGACCACACCTGACGCCCACGGACCTGTGGCGCAGGCGGCTCTGAACGCCGGCAAGCATGTCTACAACGAAAAACCGCTTGCCGTCACGCGCGACGAAGCCTGCGCGCTGATCGATCTCGCTGCGCAGAAAGGCTTGCGTGTCGGGTGCGCTCCCGATACGTTCCTCGGCGGTGGATTGCAAACCTGTCGCAAGTTGATCGACGATGGCTGGATTGGAGAGCCAGTCGGAGCAACTGCGTTCATGATGAGTCGTGGTCCCGAAAGCTGGCACTCAAACCCGACCTTCTTCTACCAGCCTGGCGGCGGTCCGATGTTCGATATGGGTCCCTACTACCTTACTGCCCTATGCGTGTTGCTTGGTCCAGTGCAGCGTGTGACCGGATCGGCGCGCATTTCCTTCGCTGAACGAACAATCACCAATGAGTACAACTATGGCGAAAAGATCCAGGTCAACACTCCCACGTATGTCGTTGGTACACTCGATTTTGCTTCTGGCGTGATCGCAACAATCATTACCAGTTTCGATGTCTGGGCATCGCAACTACCACGCATCGAGATCTACGGTTCGCACGGCACACTGAGCGTACCAGATCCGAACACCTTCGACGGACCGGTGTGGTTGCGCCGGGCAGGTGCACGTGAATGGTCATCCATCCCGCTGACGCACGGTTTCACTCGCAACAGTCGCGGTATCGGCGTAGCTGATATGGCAACTGCAATCCGTTTGGGTCGACCACACCGTGCCTCCAGTGAACTGGCGTACCACGTGCTCGACATTATGCACGCCATTCACGAAGCCTCTCGTGAGGGGCGTCACATCACCCTGCATAGCACGATGACCCGTCCGGCGCCGCTGCCGATCGGTCTTGGCGAACGGGGCATAGACGCATAGAGGAGAAGCCTATGATCGACGTTGTCTCGATGGGTGAACTGCTGGTGGAGTTTGTGGCGATCGTCCCAAATATGCCGCTCGCCGACGTGCCTGGCCTTATCAAGGCATCCGGCGGTGCTCCCACGAATGTTGCCGTCGGTCTGCAACGCTGGAACTCCAGGCGCGCTGCGTCGGCAAGGTCGGTGACGATCCGTTTGGCATGATGTATCTGCGCGACAGCCTGGCGCGCGAAGGGGTCGATACGCGCTTCCTGCTGGTCGACTGCACCGTGCGCACGACCGCTGTCTTTGCTGCGGTATGGGACGATGGACGCAAGGATCTCTGCTTCTACCGCAGCCCCGGCGCCGATATGCTCCTCTCGCCGAATGAGATCGACGAGCGCATATTCGACGGCGCGCGCTGCTTCCACTTCGGTTCGATCAGGTTCATTGACGAACCATGTGCCTCAGCGCAGCGTCGCACGCTCGACATTGCCTGCGCGCAGGTTGATGATCACCTGTGATCCTAACTATCGCCCAGCTCTCTGGTGCAATGCCAGCGTTGCACGCAGCGTCATCCAGGGACATACTCCAGTATTGCCATCTTGCCAAAATTAGTAAAAGAGGAGTAGGAAATCGCGACCGGCACGCGCGACCCTGATGCTGGAATTGCAGCAGTGCTGGCACGCGGCGTCGAACTGCTCGTGATCACATGGAGATTACGCGGCGCCATTGCGACCAATGGCGACTACCGTATCGAACTGGACCCACCAACAGTGCCGGTCGTGGAGACGACTGGCATAGGTTCCATAGCGGCAATGATCACACACCTACTGCCAGAACGTAAACGTCTTGGATCGGTGACGCGAGTTGATTGCGACATCGTGCGTGAGGCATCAACATCCGCCAATGCTGTCGGCGCGTTGACCTGCACCAAACCAGGGACGATCCCCGCATTGCTGACGCACGCCGAAGTCGAACAGTCCATGGCGCGGCAGGGGGAAGGTTGAACGTTGCACGTGAAGACGGTGCAGCGCAACGTCTCTTCTATATGCCAGCAATGCCTAGCCGCTGTGCATCGGCGCGCAATCCTTCAATAACATGCCCAATGACCTCATCAAGCGGCATACCGAGCGCTTCCGCATTGTGAACGATCTCATCACGGCTCACGGCACGCGCGAATGCTTTGTCCTTCATCTTTTTCCGCACCGCTGTCACGTCCACCTCAAACACACTCTTCGTCGGACGAACGAGCGCAACCGCAACCACGAAACTCGACAGTTCATCAACCGCCGCCAGCGTCTTCTCCAGCAGCGTTTCGCGCCCGACACCGCTATAATTCGCGTGCGACAGAATAGCGCGACACACCTCTAGTGACCAGCCATTCAGACGCAAATACGTGACACCGACGAACGGATGCATCTGCAACGGCGGCTCGGTAACCTGCCCAGACAGGATGGCTTCAGACGCTGCAGTTGTACGCTCACCAGGCGGGGGCATCTGCGGATAGCGCTCGAAATCTATATCGTGCAGCAGCCCGATCGCCCCCCACAGATCGGGATCGCCGCCGCTGAGATGCGCAAAGTGACGCATCGACGCAGCAACGGCATAACAGTGCTTCCGCAGTTGTTCCCCTTGCACCCACTCATGCAGGATTGCTAATGCGCGATCAGTGTACGTCACACGTCCCTCCATTCCGACGAATTGGCAGGCTCCAGCATATGCACCAGTCTAGCTTACGCAATGTCGGTACCAGAAAGTCAATACACTTTGCTCATCGGCATCGCCGCGTGTTACAGAGCCGAACACGCACACATCCCGCGCACCGTGCTTTGCCGCAAGCGTCAGAATCTCAACGCACTTTTCTCTGACAGTTCCGCCAGCGTCGTTGCCATTACCGCCTTCCCATTATTCTCCACACCACACGTATTACTGCTCGTATCAATTCAATCGTTCTCAGTTCTCAGTTCTTGGTTCTCGGTTCTTGGTTCTCAGTTCTCCTCCATGCCCGCTCCCGCACCCGCCACGCATGGTATAACACAATACTCCCAGCGACGGCGACGTTCAGCGACGCAATCTGCCCGCGCATCGGCAGCCGGACGAGAAAATCACAGCGTTCACGTGTCAGACGCGCCAGCCCTGAACCTTCCGCGCCAAGCACCAGCGCCAGCGGCAGATCAAGATCGACCCGATCATACTCATATGCGCGTTCGTCATCCTCAACCCCCACAACCCACACGCCAGCGTGCTGAATCTGCTCAATTGTTGCAGCCAGATTCGTGACAATCGCAATCCGCAGATGTTCAACGGCACCGGACGACGCATTCACCACTGCTGGCGTCACTTCTGCCGCGCGTCTGCCAGGCATCACCACCCCATGTACGCCGACAACCTCGGCAGTACGCAGTAATGTGCCGACATTCTGCGGGTCCTGAAGATGATCGAGCAACAGCAGGAACGCCGGTTCACCGCGTTCCTCTGCGAGCGCCAGGCAGTCGTTGAGATCTACATACGGATAATCACTGCACTCCAGCGCCACACCCTGGTGATTCGCATCACGCAACCGCCGGTCGAGTTCGCGTCGGTCAATGCGCTCAACTGGCACGCCTGCTTCCCCGGCAATTCGGACGATGTCGCCGAGCGTGCCGGTTTCCTGCGCACCTGCTGAAACCAGCAAGCGTTGAAACGTGCGTCGTCGGGCGCGCAATGCTTCGCGCACCGCATTGCGACCGTAGAGCAGATCGGGCATGTCGGAAGGCTCCAATGCTACAGACCGAGCGCACTCTTGATGCGTCCGAGGAAACCTTCATCGCGCTGGCCACCGATCGGTTCCTTTTCGAGCAAGCGCGCGAGTTCCTCAAACAACCTGCGCTGTTGATCGGTCAGATTCGTGGGGATGACGACTCGCACCACAACGATCTGGTCGCCGCGCCCACTACCGCGCAGGAACGGTACGCCCTTGCCACGAATGCGGAAGACGGCGCCGCTCTGCACGCCGGGCGGAATGCGCAGATACTCTATACCATCAATAGTCGGCACTTCAACCTCGACGCCCAGCGCCGCCTGCGCTACATTGAGCGGCAATTCAAGGATGATGTCGTTGCCCTCACGGATAAAGTATGGATGCGGTTGCACGTCGATCACGACATACAGATTGCCGTGTGGTCCGCCGCGTGGACCGGCATCCCCCTCACCGCTGATCCGGATCTGTGATGAGTTATCAACGCCAGGCGGAACACGCACCGTGATCTTGCGCGTCTGACGCACCCGCCCTTCGCCGCGGCACTCGCGACACGGAATTGCAATCACTGTGCCCTCGCCGCGGCACACATCACAGGTTGTCACCGTCACCATATTGAAGAGCGGCGCGCGCTGGCGAATTTCACCAAGACCGCCGCACTTTGGACAGCGCACCGGTTCGGTACCCGGCTCAGCCCCGCTGCCACGACACGCCGGACAGGTCTCTAACCGACGGAAATCGATCGTCTTTTCAACGCCGAAAACCGCCTCTTCAAACGAGATCGACAGCGTGTAGCGCAGATCGGCACCGCGCTGCAGACCGCGCTGCGATCCCCGCATCGTCCCGCCGAAGAAAGTTTCGAAGATCGAACTGAACGGGTCCGCACTGGAGAACGGATCAAATCCCGGCGCTGCCGTGGGACCGGCGTGACCGAAGCGATCATACATAGACCGTTTCTCCGGGTCGGACAGCACCTCATACGCCTCGTTGATCTCCTTGAATTTCGCCTCCGCGTCCGGCGCTTTATTGACATCAGGGTGATACTGGCGCGCCAGACGACGGAACGCCTTCTTGATCTCATCCTGCGAGGCGTTGCGCTGAACGCCCAACACTTCATAGTAATCGCGCTTCACTGCCATATGCCGCCTCAGCAACGCTCAAGAGGTAATGTTCTGAGCATTCAATGTGCACGACCCGCTTCCTCGTCCCGATCACTGCGCGCAGCAGTGATTTGCACCAGTTGCTGCAGCGCAACCGTATGTTTTGCCATCCGATTGCGTATCTCATTATTGTCGTCACCCTTGATCGCCAGGCGCACAGCTATGATCCGTTCCTGAATATGGACACGCACTGTCTCGTCCAATGTCTCGCTGGCTTCGCACAATCCACGCTCAGCATTGTAGACAACGCCATCTGCGGCGTTGCGCGCTGCGATCAGGTCCACGACGCTACCGAAATCCTCTTTGGCATATTGATCCGCCTCTGCAATCATCCGCTGAATCTCGTTCTCTGGAAAGACCAGACGATAATGTGCTGCGCAACCCTCGTTCGCTTATCGATTGCCGAGACATTCAGAATGCCGTCTGGATCAATATCGGACGTAATCTCAATCCGAGATACGCCACGCGGCGCTGACGGGATGCCATCGAGCACGAAGCGACCGAGGGATTTACTGGCGCGCTCGCCCTGCAGCACATATTGACGCTGCCCTGATTATTTGAAGCCGTTGAGAAAACCTGACTCTTGCGAGTTGGAATAGTCGTATTGCGCTTGATCAGCGGCGTCATGACGCTGCCGGGCGTTTCGATGCCGAGTGTCAGCGGCGTCACATCGAGCAGCACCACGTTTCCGATCTCCCCCGCCAGAACGCCTGCCCAAATTGCGGCGCCAACTGCCACGACCTCGTTCGGATTCGTACTTTGATGCGGCTCACGGTTGAAGAAACGCCGCACCATCTCCTGCACTGCTGGCATCTGCGTCTGCCCTACCTCCAACGCCACCACATCAATGTCGTTGGGACGCATCCCAGCATCAACAGGCGCCTGACGCATAGGACCGACTGTGCGCTCGATCAGATCAACCGTCAACCGCTCCAGGCAAGCGCGGGTGAGCATCAGGTTCAAATACCGCGGACCATAGGCGTCAGCGGTGATGAACGGCAGACTGACGCTGGTTTGCAGCACGGTTGAGAGTTCCTGCTTGGCTTTTTCGGCGGACTCCTTCAGGCGTTGCGGCGCCGTCCGATCAGTATGCAGATTGAACTCAGTCTCCATCCAATCTATGATTTGCTGATCGAAATCATCGCCGCCCAGGTGAGTATTGCCGTTCGTTGCCCTTACCTCGAAGACACCGTCGCCAGGTTCAAGAATCGAAACATTGAACGTCTCGCTGCCGAGATCGTACACTACGAAATAATGATACCTGTTCTGATCGAGAGTGTACGCAAGTGCCAGAGCAGTCGGCTCATTAATGCGCACCACACCCGGCTCGACGATTTGACCGGCGTCGCGCGTTGCCTGATGTTGTCTATCGGTAAAGCAGGCAGAAACCGCAATAACCGCCTGCGTCACTGGTTCGCCAGGGTACACCTCAGTGTCAGCTTCGAGTTTTTGCAGTACAAACGACGAGATCTCCTGCGGGCTATGGTCACGCCCAGCCAGATGCACCCAGGCATCGCCGTTTGGCGTCTCCACCAGGCGATACGGCATTAGTGACCTGCTCCTCCATACCGCCAGGTCGGACAGTTTGCATCCAAGTGGATCGCGTTAGTATACCTCGGGTCGATTGCTGCCTAATGCCCGGCAACCTGCCCGACCAAGCGTTCCCTTGCCTTATTGATCGCCAACCCCGAAGGAGTAAGGCGGCTTCCCTCGACATTGGCAATAACCACCGGTTCGCCGCCTGCCATCGTCGCGACGACAGAGCTAGTCGTGCCAAGGTCGATGCCAAATATTATTTACTCATGCGGCGTCTCTGAGTCTGACGATTGCTTCTTCCCCTGGCTGACCTTCACCATCGCCGGGCGCAACACGCGATCATGCAGCAGATAACCGTGCTGCAACTCGGCAATCACTTTGCCATCCTCACCGTCCTCTGAGGGCTCATAAATAATTGCCTCATGCCGGTTTGGATCAAATGGCTCCCCCACCGTCTGCATGCGGGAAACCCCCTCGCTTTCGAGAATCGCCTGCAACTTCTGCGGAATAAGCTTAAACCCACTATACCAGGGGGTTTCAGCAACCTCGGGCGTAACACCTGCCATCGCCCGTTCGAGGTCATCCATCACTGGCAGCAGCTTAAGGATCAGCGCGGCGCTAGCGCTGCGGATCAACTCAGCACGCTCCTGGTCGGTGCGCCGCTTGAAGTTTTTATAATCCGCCACTGCACGCAACCAGTTGTCGCGCAGTTCGGCATTTTCACGCTCTAGTTCAGCAATCCGCGCCTGTAACGCCTCGACGCTCGGAGGCGCAGCACTCTCTTCGATGGGAGCTGCAGTTGTCGTCGCCTCCTGACCGTCAGTCGTCGTTTCAGGCTGCTCTTCGTGCGGTATTGGTTGCAATTGTTCCGACATGCGGATCAACCTCCCCTCACAGGGCTGATAATCATGATCATGGTTCACCACTCAAGCGGTTTGCACCCTCGATGCCGTAGAGTTCCGCCAGCAGATCACTCATCACTGCCGAGATATAGCGCACTGCCGATATGGCACGCGGGTACGCCATACGTGTCGGACCGATCACACCGAGCACGCCGACAATTTCGCCACCGCCATAGCGTGAGAGCACGACACTATACTCACGCATTTCATCATAACTATGTTCGCCGCCGATCACCACCTGAACACCGCTGCTGGAGAGCGCACGCGGTATCAGCGTCCCAAGCGCCCGACCGCTCTGCAGGATCTCGACCATCCGACGCACCCGCTCGACACGCGAGAACTCAGGCTGGTTCAGGATTTCAATCAAGCCATCGCTGTGAATATCGCTGCTGATATGCTCGTTGAACTGATGCATCGCTTTCACGACCAGATCGAGCACCTGACAGACGAGTGCGTTGCCGCCGGGCGGTTCCTGCGCCCGTTCCTGCTTCAACACCTCCTCGATCCGCTCGACCGGCGCGTCACAGCAACGCTCATTGATCTGCGCAGCACAGCGACTCAACTCCTCCTGCGTCATTGCCATATCGAGCGTTAGCGTTTGTTGCCGGATTGTGCCATCGTGCAGCACCAGCACCATGAGCGCCGTTGTATCGTGGATCGAGATCAACTCCAGATGCTTCAGGCGCGCCTGTTGCGCACGCGGCGGCGTCACAACCGATGCGTTCTGGGCGGTGCGCGCCAGCACCGCACCCGCCAGCTGGATCCACTGGTCGAGCTCGCTGCGCACCTGATAGAACTGGTGACGGATCGTGCGTTGCTCCGTCACCGAAAGCGGCGTGCGATCCATCAGGTTCTCGACAAAATAGCGGTATCCTGCATCAGTCGGTACGCGCCCGGCCGATGTGTGCAGATGTGTCAGATATCCGAGATCCTCCAGCGCCGCCAGCTCGTTTCGCACGGTTGCAGGCGATACATTGAGCCTGTATTTGCGCACCAGCAGTTCCGAGGCTACCGGCTGCGAACTCTCAATGAACTCCTGGATCGCCAGTTTCAGGATCAGCCGGCGGCGATCGGTTAGATCGGTCGTCATAGACTGTTCCTCTGGCACGTCATATGCGGCAGAAGCCCGTGCGCGCCCGCCTGTCACCGCCAGGAAGGGATCTGGCGTCCCTTTGAGAGTCGCTCCTGACCGCTGAGTCACGCATCCCTTTCCACACTTCTGTGCTGCTTCTCAGCCTTTTAGCACTCTCAATCATCGAGTGCTAGCATCGCGGGCTAAACGATTGGCGTGCCTTCGCACGCCATCGCGCGTTGTATTGTATCATACTTCCTGCTCGCTCTGCAACGATTGATCGAAAGGTAAATGTTCACATTTCTCTTGGGAGCGAGGGCATATCGCTCTCGTAGACGCGACGAAAGCGGAACACTCTTGTTCCCAGGCGCGTATGTTACCCCCTGTGTAAACAGTTACATTAAAAGGAGAAATGCGCTTGGAGTCGCTCATTGTCATTCTTGCCGCCGCAATTGCGGTGTACGTCGTTTTCAAGATCGTGACCGGCATTCTTCGCTTCATTATCTCCCTGGCAATCATTGGTGCCGTCGTCTTTCTGCTGATACAGTTTCTCTCCTGAACGAACAGTGACAGAATTGCACGTCATCTGCAAGGCTGATATAATAACAACCGCGATGGAGACGACTCAGGGGGAAACCGACAATTAGTGAGCTACCGGTCGGTGCTAGGCAGTTGCGGCTCATACGCTAAGCTCCTTCTGATTCCCACAGGCAAAGGCCGCCTGCCCTGACCAGCGTTGGAAGCGCCCGTTATTGCGCATTCATTGTGGCTGCATCTATACAGATGCGGCGAATGTATGAAGGTAGCGCTACGGGATGGAAAACTCCTCGTCCTTCGCGGACGCGGGGTTTTTTATTGAACGATGGTCGTATGCAACAACGCCTGGCAAATGCTGCACTGATGGCGCTTTATAGCATCGCCCACACGGCGCGCGATCTGATCTGGAGCGTCGCGCGTCCTTCGCTCCTTGGCGTGCGTGCGCTTGTCCTGCGTAACAGTGAAGTGCTGCTCGTGCGCCATCGTAGCGGCGCCACGCCATGGAGATTGCCCGGCGGCGCGGTCGATCCACATGAGCGGCTGGAAGAGGCAGCACGGCGCGAGATCTATGAGGAATCAGGCGTGCCTGCCGAATTTCGGCGCGTCCTCGGAGTGTACGACGCCTTTCGCTTTACTTTCGTTAACTACATCGTCGTCTTTGTCTTCGAGGCGCAGGGTAATCCGGCTGCACCACGTTCAATCGAGATAGCTGAAGCACGCTTTTTTCCGCTTGATGCCCTGCCCGACGGTATCGATCCCGGGTCGCGCCGCCGGATCGAGGAATATCGTTCAGGCGCAGCCGGGATTTCAGCACTGTGGTAGGATACGATACACTGTGTACGTCGATCTGGAGTGATTATGCCTGCATACACGCCTATTCTGGCAACACTCGGCTACGTCATGTCGCCCGATGGTGCATCGGTGCTGATGGTGCATCGTAACGCCCGCCCGGATGATGTCCATTATGGTAAGTACAACGGTCTGGGCGGCAAACTGCATTCCCACGAGGATGTTGTGAGTGGCATGAAACGCGAGATCCGCGAGGAAGCTGGCATTGAGGCGGAAGACCTGGTGCTGCGCGGCGTTCTTAACTGGCCCGGATTTGGCAAGAATGAAGAGGACTGGTTCGCCTTTGTCTTTCGCATCGACCGCTGGAGCGGAACACCGTTCACCAGCAATCCCGAAGGCGACCTGGAGTGGGTGCCGGTTGCGCGCCTGCACGAACTCAACCTGTGGGACAATGATCGCCTGTGGATCGATATGGTCTTTGCGCGTGATCATCGGACATTCTTCGGCGTCGCACCCTACAAGAACGGCAAAATGGTGTCGTGGAGCTATGTACTGCTCTGAAAGGAATCGCCAATGCTGGACATTCGACTGATCCGTGAGCAACCCGATCTGGTCAAAGCGGCGCTTGGACGGACTGGCGTCGATCCGGCGCAGGTCGACACAGTGCTGATATACGACGAGCAACGCCGCACGCTGCTGCGTGAAGTGGAGCAACTGAAAGCGTTGCGGAACGCAGTCTCGAAAGAGATCGGTAAAATGAGCGATGCTGCCGCACGCGAAGCGAAGATTGCCGAAATGCGCGCCGTTGGTGATCGCATTGCCGAACTGGACCGGGAACTTGCAGCGGTTGAAGAACAGCAGCACGCTGCGCTCATGGAACTGCGCAACCTGCCACACCCCTCTGTTCCTGATGGACCCGACGAAACGCACAACGTGGTGATTGCGCAGGAAGGCGAACCACGTACCTTCGATTTCACTCCCAAACCACACTGGGAATTGGGTGAGACGCTCGATATCATCGACTTCGAGCGAGGCGTCAAACTGTCGGGATCGCGCTTCTACGTGCTTAAGGGTCTGGGCGCCCGCCTGCAACGCGCTCTCATCCAGTGGATGCTCGATCTCCACATTCAACAGGGATACTACGAGGTTTATACGCCGTTTGTGGTGAAAGAGCAGTGCATGTGGGGAGCGCGTCAGTTGCCCAAGTTTCGCGACAACCTCTACCGCGACGTGGAAGATGACCTGTGGCTGGTGCCAACTGCTGAGGTGCCGATAACCAATCTGCACCGCGATGAAATCCTCGACGCTGACCAGCTGCCATTGCGCTATTGTGCATATACCCCCTGCTTTCGTCGTGAAAAGATGAGCGCCGGGCGTGACGTACGCGGTATTAAGCGCGGGCATCAATTCGACAAGGTCGAAATGTACATGTTCGTTCGCCCAGAGACCAGTTACGATGAACTTGAAAAACTGCGCGCTGACGCCGAGGAAACCTGTCGCCTTTTGGGATTGCCCTTTCGCACCAAAGAACTCTGCACCGGCGACCTGGGTTTTGCCGCCACCCGCACCTACGACATTGAAGTCTGGGCGCCGGGACAGGGCGAGTGGCTTGAAGTCAGTTCATGTTCAAACGTCGAAGCTTTTCAGGCGCGTGCAGCGAATATCCGCTACCGTCCGGAACCTGGCGCGCGTCCCGAATATGTTCACACGCTGAATGGCTCAGGATTGGGCTTGCCACGCACCCTCATCGCCATTCTCGAAAACTATCAACAGGCGGACGGCAGCGTCGTCATCCCCGAGGTGCTGCGCCCGTACATGGGTGGCATCGATGTCATTCGCCGGTCATAACAGGGTTGCGTAAAGCGAACAGGTGTGCTATTATTTCAACACGAATATCGCCTGTTGTACGCGATGATCTGCTCGTGATCACGCTATCAGCAAGGCGCAAAAGGCGAAAGATGCGAAGATTGTCAGGCAATTTTCGGTGATGCGGCATGCAACGCACTGCCGAGACGCCGGGAGCGCAGAGCGAAAAGAAACAACTCCGCTGCACCTCTGCAGTGCAACACGCAACGCAATGAGCTGCAGAGACGTCAAGAGCGCAGAGCAAAAACATGACCTCTGTTCTCTGCATCCCGGCAGTGATCCCACACGACGTAAAGGCATCGCTCCGGGCAGGCTGGACAGAGAACGTTGCTGGCAGCAGGAGGATCACAGTGACACGTGTTGAAGAAAAGGTGCGACGCGGTTTCGATCTGGTACGGCGCGCAGGAGACGATAGTGACCTGCTCGGTGCGGCGCTCCTAGCGTTCCACAGCGCCCTGTCCGATCACCTGGACGCCGAACTGCGCCGCAGCCCCTTGTTGAGCGATGCCGAGCGCAAGGCAATAGACGAAGGAACCCTGGGATGGGCGACGCGCGCAATGCTGGCGCAGCGCGCCGGGCTGCTCACTGAAAAGCAGCGTGATTGCGTGCTCGAAATCAACCGGGTACGCGCCGGTTTTGCCCGTGGTGAAGGTTTTGCAGGCAGCGCGCGAAGCGTCGCCGCCTATGGCGAATTTGTTGCCGACCTGTGCGGGCTGACGCAGATCTACGCATCACCGTCTCAGCGTACTACTGCGGCACATCGAACGTCAACCGGCGCATTCCGGGAAGCAAGCGATGCGCCAACACGACCGATGGCAGCATCGGGATTCCGCGCACGCGTGCAAGAGCGAAAGGTGCGCCAGGCAGGATGGTCGCTCGAAAGCCAGTCGTTCCATTTGGCACTGGTAGCTCTGGCGGTACTGGTGCTCGTTTTCCTGGCGATCGGCGGGTTGCAGCGTCTGCTGACACCTTCGCCCCCCTCAATTGCTGGAGCACCGCCAACCGCCCTTTCGGCAGCAATCATCTTGCCGCCAACCAATACCCCCACGCCGAAGAAGGCGCGCATTGTCAACCTGCCGCCTGGCGGACCGGGATGGTTGCGCACAACTCCGAGTTTCCGCGCGCCAACCCAACCGGTCCCCTTGAGCGAAGGGCTGGAAGTGACCCTGCTCGAACGCAATCCGGTCGATGCGGAAGGAACACGCTGGCGCTTTGTAAGCGTCGGCGGGTACGACGGCTGGTGCCCGGAGCACAACCTGGCAATGGACGGCAACTGATTGACGGGTTCACCCCTCGAAGCGGCGTATCAATAGCGCAGAATTGTGACCACCCAACCCGATCGAGTTTGACAGCGCCACGCGCACATCGGCCACACGCGCAACGTTTGGCACGTAGTCCAGATCGCAGTCGGGGTCTGGCTCTTCGAGGTTAATCGTCGGCGGCAGGCGACCGTCACGAACAGCAAGCGCGCAGATCAGCGCCTCGACCGCACCGGCTGCACCCATCATATGACCCAGCATTGATTTGGTGGAACTGACTGCCAGACGGTATGCATGACTCCCAAACACCGACTTGATCGCACGGGTTTCGGCAAGATCGTTGAGCGGCGTTCCAGTTCCATGGGCATTGATATAATCGACGGCATCGGGCGGCAAGCCAGATTTGCGTAGTGCCATCGCCATCGCGCGCGCCGCACCCCTCCCCTGATCGTCGGCGGCGATCATATCGCCTGCATCACAACTGTTGCCATACCCAACGATCTCGGCGATGATCGGCGCACCGCGCGCCAGCGCATGTTCCAGGCTTTCCAGCACCAGCGCACCCGCGCCTTCCGATAGAATGAACCCGTCCCGACGGGCATCGAACGGCTTACATGCGCGCTCAGGATTGAGGTTATCTTCTGCCAGGCCGCGCATATTCGAGAACGATGCCACAATGGTCGGATGGATTGGCGCCTCGCTGCCACCTGCAATAACCACCGCTGCATCACCCCGGCGGATCAGTTCATACGCTTCGCCAACGTTATGTCCACCAGTAGAGCATGCCGCAACGACTGCCATATTCGGACCCCGCGCCCCCAACTGAATCGCGATATAGCCGCTCGCTGCATCTGGGATCATATTGGCGATCAACGTCGGAGACACACGCCGGGGACCGCGTTCGCGCAGTACATCATGATTGTCGAAGATCAGATCGAGACCGCCAGCGCCGCTTCCGAAAACCACTCCTACCTGCTCCGGGTCTTCGCGCGTCATATCAAGGCGCGCATCACGCACTGCTTCAAGCACCGCATTGAGGGCATACCGGACATTCAGCGGCATGCGACGCGCCTCACGCGGATCGATAGCAGGATCGAGCGAAAACCCCCGCACCTCGCCAGCGATCCGAATGGCAAAACCAGAAGCATCGAAGCGCGTAATCGGTCCTATCCCGCTACGTCCGGCAAGGAGCGCCTCCCACATCGAAGGAACCGACATGCCGCAGGGGGTAACCGCTCCCAATCCTGTAATCACAACCCGCCGCGCAGTACTCATAGGCCGCGCCTTTCTAACTGCAAGGTGGAACAGCGATCAGCGGCAGACTCTACCGGGTGGCAATCACTTCCCTTTCTGCAGTAGCATCAAATGCCAGTGCCTTCCTCTTCACTCGTCGTCTGAGCTACCAGTCTGGCAACCTCGCTATCGGTAAGCGGCACCGGTTTGGCATGCGGTGTAATACGCTTGATCAACCCCGATAGCACCTGACGCGGACCAACCTCGACGATGGTATCGACTCCGTGCGACACCATTTCCTGCACCGAGCGCGTCCACTGCACCGGGCGTGTCAACTGCTGCGATAATTCCTGCCGCAACTCTTCAACGGTTGTCAGGGCGCGACCGCTGATATTGGCAATGAGTGGCACTTTCGGCGGCCGCAACTGGAACCGATCAAGCAGTTCGTCGAACCGAGCTGATGCACTTTGCATCAATGGCGAATGCGCCGCAATACTTACCTGCAGGCGCTGAACCAGCCTCGCACCGCGCGCCTTCGCCAGTTCCATCGCGCGCTGCAACGCACGATGCTCGCCAGAAATCACCGTTTGCCCTGGCGAGTTCGCATTGGCGACCGAAACGACACCCTCCGCCTGCGCTTCCTGAACAACTTCCTCGAGTGTTTTGTCATCGAGACCGACGACCGCCGCCATGCCGCCAGGACGTTGCTCCCCGCTTTCCTTCATTAATCGCCCGCGTTCGCGTACCAGTTTGAGCGCATCCTCGAAATCAAGCACGCCAGCTGCGACCAGTGCAGTAAACTCACCCAGGCTATGACCGGCGACGAGTGAAGGCGCCCCCAGGTAGCCGAAGGGTCCAAAGCGCTCCTTCAGCGCTTCCAGACAAGCAATACTGACCGTAAGAATGGCTGGCTGGGCGTTGACGGTATCGTCGAGCTCCTCCTGAGGACCTTCGAAGCAGAGTTTCGAGAGTTCGAAGCCTAACACCCGATCAGCCTGATCGAAAATGCGACGCGCAGCAGGCGATGCTTCGTACAACTCCTTGCCCATGCCCACGTACTGCGAACCCTGCCCTGGAAAAACCAGCGCGATTCGCTTTTTCATGTCATTGAAGGTATTCAACTGAATCCTCCTGACAAAGAGTGAGAGCTTGCGTACCGAATCGTTGTACAACGCTTCGCGACAATGCGACGGGTCTGATCAAAACGTGACGGTCTCTTCTCTGTAACCGCACAAAAACGACTCAGGAGTATATCAACGAGTGCCAGGATTGTCAAACGTTTGCGCATTGCTTCACAATCGTGCGGACGTGAATGTATCTGGTATAATGCACGCTACACTGGTACCCGGCATAAGGAGCGCCCATGAAGTTGCTGATCTTCGTCACCGATGATAGTGTCGCTGATGCGACAGTCGATGCGCTAGTCGAGCAAGGGTTTCGCGTAACCCGGCTGGCATCAACTGGCGGTTTTCTCCGCAAAGGGAGAACGACGCTGCTAGTTGGTGTGGAAGACGCTGCTGTCGATCACGCACTGAATCTGGTACGCAGCACAGCGCCTGGTACGCTCTCTATCACGCTGGATCTGGAACGCTACGAGCGCCTGTGAATATTCTCTACGTCGCCAGCGGCATCCCGGTCCCCGGTACGCTCGGCGGCTCAGTCCATACCCTTGAGGTTGCACGCGGGCTTGCACAGCGCGGGCATACGGTCGATGTCGTCGCCTGCGCTCACTCTGCCGCCTTCGATATTGCCACGCTGATGCGTCCAGTCTCGTCGCGCTGCGATCGGTTCCGTTTACACCACATCAATGTGCCCAAAACACTCGCGCTGATCTCCGCGCCTGTCATCATGCGCCTAGCGCGCGCCCTGAAACCGGACATTATCATCGAGCGGTACTACAATTTCGCCGGCGCCGGCATCCTGGCAGCCCGTGGTCTCGGTGTGCCGTCGATCCTCGAAGTCAATGCGTTAATTGTTGACCCGCCGGTTGTGCTGAAACGGCGTCTCGACGACCTGCTTGGCGGACCAATGCGGCGCTGGGCGGTTGCGCAGTGCCGCATGGCAGACCGGATTGTCACACCGTTGCACACAACTGTGCCGCCTGACATTCCGCGTTCCCGCATTGTTGAACTGCCCTGGGGCGCCAATGTGGAGCGCTTCCGCATTGATCGTTCGCAGGAAGGCGCGACACCTGCCTCGCCAACCGTCGTTTTTCTCGGTTCGTTCCGCGCCTGGCATGGCGCGCTCGATGCAGTGCGCGCAGGGGGATTCCTTGTCGAACAGGGGCGCGCCTGCCATTTCCTCTTCATTGGCGATGGTCCGCAACGCGCTGCCGCAGTGCGCCTGGCGGCGCGCTGGCAGGGACATTTCACCTTCACCGGCACCGTTCCATACGACGATGTGCCATCACTCCTGGCGCAGGCATCAATCGCGGTTGCACCGTTCGACACCGCAGCTCATCCAGCGCTGCGCGCTGCCGGATTCTTCTGGTCGCCGTTGAAGGTCTTCGAGTATATGGCGGCGGCACTGCCGGTGGTAACTATCGACATCCCGCCGCTCAATCAGATCGTACGTCACGGAAGCGAAGGGTTGCTCTACCCCGAAGGCGACGTTGACGCACTGGCAGAGGCAATCGCATATCTGATCGACCATCCCGACGAAGCGCGCGCCATGGGAGAGCGCGGACGTGCGCGCGTCACAGCGCACTTTTCATGGTCGCGGCACTGCGAAGCGCTGGAACGAGTGATGGAGGAGATATTGAACGTTGTACGCTGAAGGTTAGGACGTCGAAGGTTGGAGGCTGGAAGGTTGAATGGCGCACGTTGAAGGTCGTTCTCAGTTCTTAGTTTTCAGTTCTCAATTCTTAGTTCTCAGTTCTGAATGAACATCCTGCTCCCAACAGACGTTTTCCCTCCGCGCTGCGGCGGCGCTGGCTGGAGCGCGCATGCACTGGCGCTGGCGTTGATTGCGCGCGGTCACACGGTCACTGCCATTGTTCCGCGTGAAGGACAGGAGGGAATAAGCACCGGTGAAACCCTTGGCGTGCCGACAGTGTTTGCCAGTTATCGCGCACCGCGCATCCCATTCTTGCGCAACTATGTACGCAACGAACGGTTATGGCCCCGTCTGGCGCGGGTGATCGTCGAGACCAGCACATCGCCTCCCCCTCTTCATCCGGCAACAATCATCCATGCCCAGCACGTCCAGGTGGCGCCATCCGCCGTCATCGCCGGGCAACGCATTGGCGCACCGGTTGTCATCAGCGTACGCGATCACTGGCCCTGGGACTATTTTGCGACTGGACTGCACGGCGACCGCATTCCCTACTCGCGACAAACATGGGCATCACTTGCAACCGATCTACCAGCGCGGTTGGGTCCGCTGCGCGGCGCAGTTGCGTTGCCCGCCATTCCGTACATGCTGGCGCATCTTGCGCATCGCCGCGCCGCACTGCGCCAGGCAAGTGCGGTAATCGCCGGAAGCCGTTACATCGCCGACCGCCTGACAGAGCTGGTCGAACCGACACGGCTGCACGTCATTCCCAATATTGTCGATCTCACGGCTATCGACGCCATTACCGCCACCCCGCCAACATCCGTACCTCCCAATGAGCCATTTGTGCTCTTCGTTGGCAAACTGGAGCGCAACAAGGGCGCCCACCTGCTGAATGATATCGTCCGTGCGGCGCGTGACGCACTGCATCGCCATACGCTAGTCATTGCTGGCGCCGGACCACTGAAGAATGATCTTGATCAGGCGATGCGCACAGCACAGGTGCGCACTCATTTCCTTGACTGGATTGATCATGATGAGGCGCTGCGGTTAATGGCGCGCTGCGACCTGCTTCTCTTTCCTTCGGTATGGGGGGAGCCGCTAAGTCGCGTCCTGCTGGAAGCATGCGCCTGTGGCACACCCATCCTAGCGATGCCCACTGGCGGCACGCCTGATATTATTGTTGATGGCGAAAATGGCGCTCTGGCGACAACAGTTCCCGCTTTTGCACATCGAATGGTGGAACTGATCAACCGGCCCGAGGAGCGGCGTGCGCTAGGAGTAGAGGCGCGTCGCCGGGCAGAACAACGTTTTGCGCCTGATGTGGTCGCAGCACAGGTGGAAGCGCTCTACCAGTCGCTGCTGTGATAGGTTGGCCGTTGCGTAATGCTACCTGCAGCTACGGCATCGGGCGCAACACACGACGATCAGCGCCAGTATTGCTGCGGATATGTTTCAATCCCCAGAACCTGCTTGAGGCGCTCAAACCTTTCTTCAACGCTCGCTTGTCAGACTGCGCTCAGCAGACAAGCACCGCCGGGCCGCCATCCACCCGACGCTGCCAGCCGTCAGCGCCGCGCCAGCCCATACCATGCGTTGACGGCGCATATCCCCCAACACAACACGCGCAGTATTATAGCCGCTCGCGGCAAAGACGCCGCCGCCAGGATGCGTACTTGCACCAGTCAGGTACAACCCGCGGATCGGCGTGCGGTACTTCGCCAGTTCCGGCAGCGGACGGAAGAAAAACATCTGATCGAACGACATTTCAACATGCATCACATTGCCACGCAACAAGCCCAGGCGTCGCTCCAGGTCGAGTGGCGACTGGATGAAGCGGTCAATAATCTTGCCGCGCATATTTGGCGCGTGGCGGTAGAGCACTTCAAGAATGCTATCTGCTACTTCTTCGCGAATATCATCCCAGTGGCGACCATTGGCAAGTTCATAAGGAAAGTACTGCGCCCAGAGAAAGACTGTATGCTTCCCCTCCGGTGCAATGGTCGGATCGATGGCGGAGAAGGTCATACTAATGACCGCTGGCTCACGCGCTGGCAATCCACGCTGGTAATCGGCAAAGGCGTTGCGTAGGTACTGAAGCGAAGGGCACAACATCTGCAACCCATGATGGCTCCAGTGCGGCTTGCCGCCCGACGGTGCGCTGGGATAGTCAGGCAATGCTTCCGCAGCGCAACGCACCGTCATCCCAAACCCATTGCCGATGCGAATGGTGCGCACCCGCTCCGCCAGACCCGGCGGCAGATAGTCGGCGCCAACCAGGTCAAGCAGCGTGGTAACGACGTGCGCATTCGATACGACCAGCGGGGCGCTGATGCGCTCACCGCTCTGCAATTCGACCCCCTGCACCCGACCGCCCTGCACCAGAATGCGTTTCACCGGCGCATCGAGCCGCACCTCGCCGCCAGCTGCTATCAGCGAACGCGCCATCGCCTGCGTCAGCATGCCACTCCCGCCCTTTGGATGCTTTGCGCCGCTAAGGTGCATCATGGCATACCAGCCAAAATGGTCGCCAGAACCGATCTCATCCGGTGGTGGACCGGACTGTGCACCAAGCCACGCCATAAACGCGCGCATCGGCTCGCTCTCGAACTGCTCGACAATCAGTTGACCGTAGGATGTAAACAGACGCCGCACGGTTTCGAGCGTGCCATCCCACTTTCCAATCCTCAATTGAGCCTTGATCATGCTCCCGAATAACCTAGTCACCGTTGGCGGGTTGAGAAACGTCTCGAACACTGCCTCATTAATTGGACGCCAGAAGGCAAGGAAACGCCGGTACGCTTCAGCATCACGCGGCGATACGCTGGCAATCGATTCGCAGGTTTTATCCACATCACGGTAGAGCGCAATCGCACCAGAGCCATCAGGAATAGGGTAGAACGCAAACGGATCCATATCGCAGTATTCAAGCCCGTAGCGTTCAAGTTCCAGATCACGAATGACCGGCGTCAGATGGATCATGATGTGCGCCGACGATCCGACATCGATCTTGTAGCCAGGGATGACTTCCTCAGTGCAGACTGCACCGCCGACGATCGGGCGACGTTCGAGCACCAGTGTGCGCAATCCGGCGCGCTGGAGATACCCGGCGCAGGTCAGCCCGTTGTGCCCGCCGCCAACAACAATGGCGTCATAGTCATATTTCCGAGGCATGGCAATCTCCTCTGAAGCATACAGGGCAGAAAACAACCTCGAATGCTGGTACTGAATGATATGGGGCGAGTCTCTTGCATCCCAACGCGAATTTCTGTATACTCAACCGCACTATTCGCCGGATAAACCGCGACCGTCGGCGAATGACCGCTTCCCCATTATCGAGCAATTGACAGCGCGTGTACCTGATACAAAACTCATCGTCGCTCATATATGTGCTATAGACTGACGCTATACCCGCAAGGATTCAGTATACATCAGGATACCGGCTGCAATGTGAAAACGCCTGGCGAAAAAGGAGGGAGCGATGGACGCACAACCTGCGAGCTGGCTGGAACGTCTGCCATATGATTCGCCGCTGGCGTACCGGCAGGCGCTCGTCTTGCAGTATCTTGCGCTGTTCATTGCCGGTGGCGCGGTGGTCGGTATCGGTCTCGCGCCCTTCGCCAATCAAAACCTGGAAGGTTTGATCTCCGCTCTTGCGATCTACACAGTCGCACTGCTCGGCGTGCTGAGTGCAATCTGGCTCTTGCGCCGGGGATCTCTGCGCGCAGCTGGCATCACCATCGTGCTGGTCATTCTGGCTGCGACCGGCGCTGCTATGGCGCTTTACGGGAGGAGCCATATTCAGTTTACCCTGCCCAGTCTGGCAATTCCGGTTGTGCTGGCGGGGATGCTTCTGGGGCGGCGGACGTTGTGGCTCACCACCGCACTGGCTGTTGCCATCGTTGCAGTCACCTCGCTTGGCATGGTCTATGCTCCGCAATGGTTCGGAACATTGCGCGTACCTGAAGCGCATCCGCTGGTGTTCACTGCTGGCTTCGCCCTCGTCATTGTCATTTTAACTCTGATCCTCGACCGTTTTAGCGGTCTGTTGCGCCAGGCGCTCGAACAGGCGCGCGCGCGCGAAGCGGAACTCGAAGCGTTGCGTGCATCGCTGGAGCGCACTGTGGCGGAGCGCACGGCTGTCCTCCAGCAGAAAGTCGATGAACTGCGCACAGCGCACGACACGGTGCGTATGCTTAGTGTTCCAGCCCTGCCGGTATTGCCTAGCGTGCTGGTGTTGCCGCTGATCGGCGCCTTCGATAGCCGCCGGATCGCCGATCTGCACCGCACCACCCTGAACGCCGTCGAGCAACGTCGCGCAAAGTCGGTCATTTTCGATGTCACGGGCATTCCATCTATGGATACCCACACGGCGCAGGCGCTGTTGCAGACGGCGGCAGCGGTGCGTCTGCTTGGCGCCCAACCATGGCTGGTTGGGTTGCGCGCTGAAGTGGCGCAAACAATTGTGGAACTTGGGATAGATCTGCGCGCATTTCGCACATCTGCCAGCCTTGAGGGCGCGATCAGCATGCTCGCTGAACATGCGGACGCAAAGCCACCAACACCGCGCTCCCACCTGCCAGAGCTGCACCTGGACGGCGATGGCGCCCGGCATAGAAACTAATTGCGAAGCAGCATTCGTTCCACCATGATCCGCTGCGCCGCCAGTTCCAGCGTGTCGTCAAGGGGGGCAAGGGCAGAGACATCACCATAGCGCCGTTGCAACGCCACGGCAATCAGGTGATCGGCAAGTTGCGGGTTCTTCGGCAGCAACGAGCCGTGCAGATAGCATCCAATCGTGTTGCGATACACTGCTCCCTCAGTATGGTCTTCGCCATTGTTGCCATGCCCAACAAGCACTCGACCCAGCGGACGAACACCCGCACCCAGATAGGTACGCCCGGAATGATTCTCAAACCCGACGAGTCGCAGTGGTGTACCACACAGCGTCGGTTCCGTCTCGATAACGACATTGCCGATCAGACGCTCTTTTCCGCCGACAGTATACACATCAAGCGCGCCAATGCCGGGTAACCGCTGCCCGGTGTGTGTCAGAAAGTAATGCCCCAGCAACTGATATCCGCCACAGATCGCCAGCATCACTAACCCGTCGTCAATCGCAGCGCGCAGCGCCGGTCCCTGACGCTTCAGGAAATCCTCTGCAATCAGCGCCTGACCACTATCCTGCCCACCGCCGAAGAAAGCAATGTCGATTGCCGACCAATCGACGGTTGCACCAGGACCGACTGGCAGCACGTCGCAGGCGATGCCACGCCAGAGGCACCGTTGCTGCAACGCAACGATGTTGCCGCGGTCGCCATAGATGTTCATATGGTCAGGGTAGAGATGAGCAATTCGGATCCGTCGGGTCATACCGCGCCTCATACGCATCTTACACACATTATCCCAAACATATCCCACATTATCCCACATTATCCCACAGACTTTTCCCACACCGGCGCGCCAGACGCCAGATCATACGTTCTGCCGATTGTCAATCCTTTCGCCACAGGACTGGCAACAGTTTTTAGCATGTTTGTTCTTATACTACCTGTCGGTGGTGCATGATCTTCACGGCGCGCGCACCGGGGTAACGCTCATGCGCCAGGGGCTGGCGCCATTCGCCCCAATCCTCGGAAGGATCTTCCGTTGTTTCAACGCCCTCGCACCCCTCATTCCCCCAAACCCCCTTCTCCCACAAGGGGAGAAGGGGGAAGTTAGGATCCTGATGCCCAAAGCAGGAGACGCAAGGGGTTGTCGGAAGAACCCATCCTGGAAGATCCTCAACACCTGACACACGACGGCATCAGACGCTACTGCGTCACCGCCAGCGCCACGAAATTGATCGTCAACACCACATCGTCGCTGACATTTGCCACAAACGGCACGCTCGGAATCTGGAGATTGTAGTCGCTTCTTTTGACCGTTGTCGTGGCTGCGCCCACCAGCCGCTCAGCCGACTCGGCGCGCACCGTTGCTTCAAAAACAACCGGACGTGTGATGTCGCGAATGGTCAGATTGCCCCGGATAGTGAAGGTGAACGGTTGATCAAGCGCACCGCTGCCGCTTAAGCCTTCGATGGCTGTTGGAGTGAATGTAATAAACTCATACCGGTCAGTGTTGAGAATAAAATTGCGGATTGCGCGATCACGGTTGCTGCTGTCAGTGGTGAAGGTGCGGGCATTCACCTGGATTACGCCGATCTGCGCCGTGGTCAGATCACTTGGATTCACCGCGATCTCACCAGCAACCTGGTTCGTTGTGCCAACTGCTTCAACCCGCTGACCACGCAGGTCCTCAGCAATCCGAAAACTGACCGTCGATTCGTCAGAGACAATCTGATAGCGGATCACCTTATTCGGCGGCGTTTCTGCTAATGGCACCGTCGGCGCTTCCCTTGGTGGTTGAGCGGTCGCTGCGGGTGTCGCCGACATTGACTCAGCCGTTGGATCCGGCATGCTAGTGGGCTGTGCTGCAACAGGAATAGCTGTCATCGGACCGCTGGCGGGTTGAGTATCCCCGAGCACGCTGTTGAAAATCCAGAATCCTGCGCCAACAACGAGCAGTGCAGCAATGGCTATGATCACGATACGGTTGCGGTTCATAAGGTATGGCGTCTCCTTACTGATCCTGAGAGCATATACTCGTATCAAAGCATAGGGTATGATATATTCAGAATATATAAACAAAAATTGAGAATCTGATGAGAGTCACGCGGTTGCTAGCCTATAGCGATCAGCGTCATGTGCAATATAGAAGGAGAAACATATCATGAACGACACCGGAGTCGCTCTCACCAGAGAGAGAGAAGCGCGTATCGACGCCCTTCTGCAACAGATGACGCTGGCGGAGAAAGTCGCGCTGCTGGCGGGATCGAGTATGTGGACAACCACCCCTATCGAGCGCCTGGGCATTCCCGCCATCAAAGTCACGGACGGACCGAACGGCGCGCGCGGCGCGGGCGGGTTCGTTGGCGGCACCGTCACCGCAGCGTGCTTTCCGGTCGGCATTGCGCTGGCAGCGACATGGAACACCACGCTGCTAGAAGCCATCGGTGAAGCGCTGGCGGAAGAGGCGCAATCCAAAGGCGCGCATCTCCTGCTTGCGCCAACTGTCAACATTCACCGCTCGCCACTCAATGGACGCAACTTCGAGTGCTATTCCGAAGACCCATATCTCTCTGCACGCATGGCGGTCGCCTATATCACTGGTCTGCAACGACGGGGCGTTGGCGCAACGGTCAAGCACTATGTCTGCAATGACTCAGAGTTCGAGCGCAACACCATCAGTTCCGAGGTCGATGAGCGCACCCTGCGCGAAATCTACCTGCCGCCATTTCGCGCAGCTGTGCAGGAAGCCGGAGCATGGGCGGTTATGGCGGCGTACAACCGCGTCAACGGCATCTATGCCAGCGAGCATCCGATGCTCCTGATCGATATTCTCAAGCGAGAGTGGGGGTTCGACGGCATTGTTATGTCCGACTGGTTCGGTACGAAGAGCGTCGTCGAGGCCGCTGCCAACGGTCTGGACCTCGAAATGCCGGGACCGACACGCTGGCGCGGTGAGCGATTACTCGCTGCCGTTGAACAGGGACAGGTGAGCATGGCAGCCATCGACGAGTCCGCGCGCCGGATGTTGCGCACCATTGCCCGCGCAGGCGCCTTTGAGAACCCGCATATTCGCCCTGAACAGGCAATCGACCGCCCTGCACATCGCGCGCTCATCCGTCGCGCCGCCGCCGAGGGGATGGTGCTGCTCAAGAACGAAGGTGGCATTCTGCCGCTTGACCTTGCCAGCCTCTCATCCATTGCCATTATCGGACCCAACGCAAAAACGGCGCAGATCATGGGGGGTGGGAGCGCCCAGGTCAATGCGCATTACGCGATCTCGCCATACGACGGCATTGCAGCGCGGGTGGGCGATCAGGCGACCCTGGGATACGAGATCGGGTGCACCAACCATCGACAACTTCCCCGCATGGATGGAAAACTGGTCGAGGCGAGCGACGGTAGCGGTCGTGGGTTCACGATTGTCTACTATAACTCGCCAGACCTGACCGGTGATCCGGTGTATCGGACGACGGTCGAGACTGGCGAGCAGGTCTGGCTCGGCGAGGTCGCACCTGGCGTCGATCCACGCCAGTTCTCGGCGCGCCTCACCGCACGCTTCACGCCGACTGAAAGCGGCGTCCACACGTTTAGCCTGATCAGCGCGGGGGTGAGTCGCCTGTTTGTAAATGACACTCTGCTGGTGGACAACTGGACAAACCCGGCACGTGGCGACGCCTATTTTGGCGCTGGCAGCACCGAAGTCACCGCACCGATCGCACTCGAAGCCGGTTGTACCTGCGATCTGCGTCTGGAATACAGCAACCAGGGCACGGCCATGCTTGCTGCGGTGCGCCTGGGATACCTGCCGCCAATTCCGGAAGATGCGATTGAACGGGCTGCAGCGCTGGCGGCACGCTCTGATGTTGCGCTGGTCTTCGTCGGACTGAACGCCGATTGGGAAAGCGAGGGGCATGATCGTCCCCATATGGATCTGGTCGGCAGGCAGGTTGAACTGATCGAGCATGTGGCAAACGCCAACCCGCGCACTGTGGTGGTATTGCAAACTGGCTCACCGGTGACGATGCCCTGGCTAGAGAAGGTAGCCGGGGTTATCCAGGCATGGTACCCTGGTCAGGAATGTGGCAACGCTATCGCCGATGTCCTGTTCGGCGATGTCAACCCGTCAGGTCGGCTCCCGCAAACTTTCCCGGCGCGGCTTGAAGACAACCCGGCATACATCAACTATCCGGGTGAGAATGGGCGGGTTCGCTACGGTGAAGGTATCTTTGTTGGGTACCGCTACTACGAGAAGAAAAAAATCGCGCCGCTCTTCCCATTCGGCTTCGGTTTGTCGTATACCACCTTCCGCTACGACAATCTCTACCTGAGCACCGACACCCTTGCGCCTGATGAGCGTCTCACTGTTCAGGTGGACATCACCAACACCGGAAACGTTGCCGGGCAGGAAGTTGTCCAGCTCTACGTTCGTGACAGCGCGGCGCGTGTCGCGCGACCAGAGAAGGAACTGAAAGGATTCGTCAAAGTCGCGCTGCGACCAGGCGAAACGCAAACCGCGACGCTGCACCTCGATCGCGAAGCGCTGGCATACTGGGATGACGCGCAGCATGCCTGGGTTGCGGAAGCAGGCGAGTTCGAGGTGCTGATTGGCAGTTCCTCGCAGGACATCCGGGCACGCGCAACTTTCCGCCTGAGTGAGACAGTGTCCTTTGGTGGACCGGCAAAACCGCCGGTGAAACTGAGTGTCGATTCACCCGTCAAAGTACTGCTCGAACACAAAGGAGCACGTCATGTACTGGAACGCCATCTGCCCGGATTCGCAGATCAGGCTGGCGTCGGAGTTATGATGGGGCTGACGCTGGCACAGATGGCAGGGTTTGCGCCAGACAGAATCACGCCGGAACGCCTGGCAGCGATTGCCGCCGATCTGGCGCAACTGCGTGACCAGTAATGCGTCGTTGGAGGTGGACAAAGGCAGTGTCTTTCGCGGGAAGACAAGGGCCAGCGCCTTTGCTCACCTTCTTTCTCAGATACGTTGACCATCGTTCGCGTCTGCCGTATCGCACGAAGTGCCTGCTTCTGGCAGAGCGTTCAACTTGTCTAACGGGGCTAACTTTTGTGAGAACTGTGATTTGCCGAAATTCGGCCCGCTTCTCTCGTAGAGCGAAATTCCTCTCGGTCACCGCGTGGCACGTGCGACGTTCATTGCAGTCGCCTAGTATGGGGTGTTCATGCGGATCACCGATGCCGAAATACGGTTCGGCATACTTCTCCTACGGTTTTGCCCGGTCATTCACCCCACACCGATCAAGATTTGATATGAACTGCCTGGCAAACCTGGCTTGCGCAGGAACTTTGTGGTATAATGCACAATCATGGAGGGTGTTACAGTACAGGCGCAAGGTCTGATCAGCGCAAGACCCCGTGATCTGGTGCGAACAGAATCGGCACCAGCGCCGCTCCGTATCCTTTTTCCAGCGATAATAGCGCTAATTCTAGGAATCCTCAACCCTGCGCTTTGCATCCTCCACTGCACCATCAGTGAGGATCAGACATACCGCCAGGTATCTCCTGGCACAGTTCACTTTGTGTGCCATCTCTATGGAGCGGCGGCTACCCAACCTGATGTACAGACCGACATGCACGACCAGCAAACGACAATGCCGCGTGCCTTCTATGAGGGTGTTATCACACCACTCGTCCTGATCATCGCGCTTGCGCTGATCTCACTGCTGCCGCTACATACCCAGTTGCACTGCTACGGCGATGCACCGCAGCCGCCTATTCCACCCCCTAAATCACTGCACCATTGCCTATCCTGCGCTTTGTCTCGCTGATTTCCGCTTTGCGGTTCCTGGTTCTGGCTTCTCAGAACACAGCTATTTGCATATGCGGTTCTTGGCTCTGGTTTCTCAGAACACAATTATTCGCATCGAACAGGAAAAAGGAGCATATGATGAACCTGTACCGATATTGCTTCGTTCTGGCGGGCGCCCTTGCGCTTGCCGCATGCACCGCAACATTACCAACCACGCCAGCTGCACCAGCGAACACTGGCGCCACCAGCAGCGTGACGATCCAGATCAGCGATCCGTGGGCGCGCGCAATGAAGATGGAAGGCGGCACGATGGGCAGCATGGAGCAACCCACAATGGTGCCAGCATCTGGTAGCGGGTACGGCGGCATGGAGCCAACCAAAGCGCCAGAGCAGGGCATGGCGCATGGCGGTCATGGCAGCATGGAGATGGGTGGCGCAAATAGCGCGGCATATATGATTATCCGCAATACTGGCAGCGAACCCGACAAACTGATCGCAGCGAGCAGCGATGTCGCCAAAACCATTGAACTGCATACCGTTGTCGAAGAAGGCGGCGTCATGCGTATGCGACAGGTCGAGGGCGGTATCGACATCCCTGCCAATGGGCAGGTCGAACTAAAGCCAGGCGGCTTCCATGTGATGCTCATTGGGTTAACCCGCGACCTGAATGTCGGCGATAGCGTGCAACTGACCCTGACATTCGAGAAGGCGGGACAGATCCCGGTCACTGCACAGGTGCGCCAGCCGTAGAGATTGGCACTGCGTCGGAGGGGTTGCGGACAACGCCTCTCCGACGCATTCGTTATGTTCTCCCCCCTTTGATCCACCACTCCGCAACCCAAACAATTTCCCCACGCTCTCTTCACAATCTCTGAAGAACTCCTCGCTACGCATGACTTCGCTGCAAAAACGCACTGCTGAGACGCCAAGGGCGCAGAGAACCCTACAAACGAACCATGATGGATGCCTGGCACAGCACGCAGGTGCGTGACTCGCTATAGAATCCGCCTCTGCGAACGCTGCGCTTCAGCGGTGACCTACCCTTTTTGCAGTGGACTCATACATGACTTCAGAGCAAAAACGCACCGCAGAGACGCTGGGCGTGCAGCGTTTTCCATCGGCGGTGACTTGATCTTTTTGCGGTGGACTCACGCATTCAACTCGCATCATAGCGAGGTATATTGATGAACATTGATATTTCCGGCGCTCGACGACGCACCATACTCAATCTGGCACTCGATGGCGCACTGTTCGTTTCCCGGCGCGCAAAAGCAAAACCTGCGGTATGAGCACCATTCTGGTTGTTGATGATGAGCCAGCGCTACGTGATATGCTCCGGCTCTATCTCGAACAGGAAGGGTTTCATGTCGTTGAAGCCAGCGACGGGCGACGTGCATTATACGTCGCGCGCGTCGAAAAACCTGATCTGGTTGTCCTCGACCTGATGATGCCGGAGATGGGCGGGCACGAGTTCCTCCGCGCTTTCGCAAAGGAGTCGCGCACGCCGGTCATCGTGCTGACGGCGAAGATCGAAGATACCGATAAGATCCTGGGGCTGGAACTCGGCGCGGATGATTATGTCACTAAACCGTTCAATGTGCGTGAACTGATCGCCCGCATCCGCGCAGTGCTTCGCCGCACTCAACAGACACCCCTGGAACCGGATGTGCTGCGCGCTGCCAACATCGTGCTTGATCGCACCGGTCACACTGTGTGCGTCGGTGGGCGTTATGTCGATCTGACACTATCGGAGTTCGCTATTCTGGCGACACTCATGGCTGCGCCAGGGCAGGTGTTCTCCTGCCTGGATCTGCTCGACCGCGTTTCCGGCGATGCATTCGAAGGCTCAGAACGCACCATTGATGTCCATATTCGCAATCTGCGCGCCAAGATCGAGGCAGACCCGCGCCATCCCAAATATATTGAAACTAGGTGTCCGGCATGGGGTATCGTTTTGCGTTGCCGCGCACATCGAACCCCACAGCGACAGGCGTTTGACGATGCGATCACTGACCCTCAAACTGACGCTGGCATTTCTTCTGGTCGGACTGATCGGATCGCTCATGGTGGCGCTGATTGTCGGGCTGCGCACCCGTTCGGAGGTTGATCTCTTTCTCTCCCTCCGTGATCGGACTATTCTTCTCAATTGCGTTGCGCTCGTACTATCAGACAAACAGCGGCTGGCAGGGAGTCGAGCAGGTGCTGGAACGAACGGCGCTGCTCGATTTTTACAGCCGGAACCTGGTGCTGGCAGGCACCAATGGCGTTGTGGTTTACGGGCGCAGACCATACCGACCCAGACGACAACTGGCATCTGGAATGATCGCGCGAGCTGCGACCCTGCGATCTAATGGTAAGGTCATCGGCTGTTTCTTCTTCGTTAGTCGTCCCCCGCTCCCTCTGCTCAGTGATCCACGCTGGGCAGCCGAAGCAGCCCTGCTGCAACGCCTTGCTATGGCGACTGTTCTGAGCGCAGTCGCCGCCACCATTGTCGCCCTGGTGGTCGGCGTCGTTCTGGCGCGCACACTGACCCGTCCTATCCACGAACTGACGGCAGCGACGCGCGCAATGGCGCGCAGGCATTTTGATCAGCGCGTAGTTGTGCGTTCACGCGATGAAATCGGCGAGCTAGCACAGGCGTTCAATCAGATGAGCACCGATCTGAGCAAAGCGATCCAGGCGCGACACCAGATGACTGCCGACCTTGCGCACGATCTGCGCACACTGCTGAGCATTCTGCGTGGCTACACCGAAGGATTGCAGGAAGGTCGCATCAGCAGCTCGCCGACTATCTATCAGATCATGCATAGGGAGGTCGATCACTTGCAACGCCTGATTGACGACCCGCGCCTGCTCTCGCCGGCAGATGCTGGCGCCCTGTCGCTGAACCGTCGTCCCGTCGATCCGCGCGCCTTGCTTGAACGCGCAGCTCTGGCGCATATGGTGCAGGCAGAGCAGCAGAGATTGACCATCCGCGTCGAAGCTCCTAAAACGCTGCCGTCGGTCGCAGTCGATACCGACCGCATGGCGCAGGTGCTGAACAATCTGGTGGCGAATGCGCTGCGCCATACGTCGCATGGCGAGATTGTGCTGACTGCACGTGAAGAAGGCGCTCAGCGCATTATTCTGGAGGTGCATGATACTGGCAGCGGTATTGCACTGGAGGATCTGCCACGCATCTTTGATCGCTTCTACCGCGCCGATCCGTCACGCAGCCGCGAAGGCGGACATCAAAGCACTGGTTTAGGTCTGGCAATCGCAAAAGCGATCATCGACGCCCACGACGGCACAATCAGTGTTGCATCACGTCGTGTTGGTGAGGGCGCAACCTTTACGATCACCCTCCCCATTGTTTGGGAACAGAAAGGCAGATCGGCGCCTCAGGAAACGCCAGTGACTGTCAGAGCAGGAAAGAGGTAGGTTTTTCTGGCAAGCCCTTGTGATTCATCTCCTATTTCAGGCATCAGGACGCCAGAATTTCCTTCTCGCGACAGAGTACGCAACCGATGAAACTCCCCTGCTCCGCATATGGGTAACGGGAGCAGGGGAGATGAGGAATACAGACAGTTACCGTTGATCAACCGGCACATAATCACGCCGCGGATGCCCCAGATAAATCTGCCGCGGACGCGTAATCTTTTGCTCCGGATCACTGAGCATCTCAAGCCACTGTGCCAGCCACCCTGATGCGCGCGGAATGGCGAAGAGGCAGGGGAAATACTCGATTGGGAAGCGCAGCGCCTGATAGATTAATCCGCTGTAGAAATCCACATTCGGGTACAGTCTGCGTGAAATAAAATACTCATCCTCCAGCGCGATCCGCTCAAGTTCCATAGCCACGTCGAGCAGCGGATTCGCCGACGTCGCATAGAAGACCTCGTGAGCAATTTTCCGAATGATCCTAGCGCGCGGGTCGTAATTCTTATACACCCGATGCCCGAAGCCCATTAAACGCATCTCGCCCTTCTTCACACGCTCGATGAACGCCGGAACATTCTTCGGATGCCCGATCTCCTGGAGCATTCGAAGCACTGCCTCGTTCGCGCCGCCATGCAGCGGCCCATACAGCGCTGCAGCCGCAGCTGAAAGTGCACAGTACGGATCGGAATGACTCGAACCAACGCTGCGCATAACTGAGGTCGAGCAGTTCTGCTCATGGTCGGCGTGGAGAATAAAGAGCACATCCAACGCTTTCGCCAGCACCGGGTTGACCTCATAATTTCGCTGGTTCATATAGTCCATCATATAGAGCAGATTGGCAGTATAACTGAGCGAACTATCGGGCTGATTGAATGGGCGCCCGATGCGATGGCGATAGGCGAATGCGGCAATCGT
>Ga0272447_1000200_pt1 | contig 46392 bp, 38 predicted proteins | sample YNPCB0133_FD_194589 | JGI IMG/M metagenome (GOLD analysis project Ga0272447, IMG submission 194589) | Hot spring microbial mat communities from Yellowstone National Park, WY, United States - YNP-CB-013-3 | ecosystem: Environmental > Aquatic > Thermal springs > Hot (42-90C) > Sediment | place... | reverse complement strand
GTCAGTCCGGTCATAGAACGTAATTTCTCCGGGTTTTCGATGATGGATCGATACTTGCACATCGCGTCTCCCTCCATTTCAGTTCGTATGAAAATAGTATACCATTAAACCTTGATGAAGTCTATTATTGGTCAGGATGAATACTACAGCGAACGTACCGGTCGTTTCGAGCCGGAAGGTCCGGTTGATAAAATTCTGCCCAACCAGAATCAGTACCGTTTCGATAAAATTGCGCTGCTGGTGGGTCAGGCATGCTTCAGTGCGTGCGAGTATGAGTCGTATGGGTTCAGCAGGGTTCCAGGCGTGATCGTGGTTGGTGAAACGCCGACTGCGGGGGTGTATGCCGAAGTGTCACGCGGGCAGTATGTGTTGCCGGACGGTATCTTCCTGCAAGTCCCAACTGGTCGCACGGTGTTGCCCGATGGGACGCCACTGCTGGAGGGCGTGGGCGTTGTGCCGACCATTCGTGTACCGGTCACTGCAGAAACGGTGCTTTCTGATCGTGATGTGGTGCTGGAGCGGGCAGAGCGCGAGATCGTCGGGCGCTGACTTTTATCGCAGATACTCGCTCACCTGCCGCACCCAGTCGGCGATGCCGTACCAGATCAGGAAACAGAGTGTTGTGAGCGTCAGGAGGGTGCCGGCGCGCTCACGACGCCGGAGTTCTGCCAGCGCCGCGCCAGCGCCCACACAGAGCGCCGGATAGACGAAGATCGTCCAGCGCACCGGCTGGTCGCTGATTAGCAGCGTTCCCAGACTTGCGCATGTTCCCAGCCAGCATGCTGCCAGCATCGCGCTCAGACCACCGCGCTGCGAGCGGTTGATCAGCACTGCACCAGTGACCCCGATTGCCAGTACAAGCGGTGTTACAGGCGCGCCGGGGGGAAAGATCAGACCGGGAATCCACCAGTTCAGTTTGCTAAGCAGCGGATCGCCAGGCGGGCAGACAATGCCCTGCGCGGCAAGCGTTGCCTGTGCGATCCGACGCTCTTCTGCCACGTATCCGAATGCTGAGTAGAAAAGCGCCAGCGCTGCAATGCCAGCAACCGCAAAAACACCAATCGGTCGCCAGGGAATCATGGTGCGCCAGCGTGTGCTGGTCGACGTTTGAGACGATGGTCTCCGCCAGACTGTATGGAGTAGGAGCCAGACTGCCAGCATTGCGCCGGTCGAAAGCGCAACACCGCCGTGGCTGAGCAGGATGATGAGGGTCAGCATTGTCCCGACGAGTGCAGCTCGCCATGATACCGTATCCCTTGCCCGCGTCAACCAGAGCAGGAGGGGCGCCACCCATGCCTGTGCAATCAGGTTTGCCAGTTCGCCAACCGAATAAGAGCGCAGGATCGGCGGTGCAACGGCGTAGAGCAGCGCGCCATATAGCGCTGCGTGCCTGCCAGCGTCCGCGCGTCGGAGCAACAGCCAGATGATCGCGGTCGTCAGACTCTCCAGCAATGCTGTGCCGCTCTGCACCAGCAGGGTCAGCGCTGCACGGTTGGCGCCGGTCAGCAGCACGAAGGGAAGGAGTACCAGATACCCGCCAGGCGGGTAGGGTTGCGGTCCGGCGCCAGCGCGACAGGGGAGACCTTCGGTAAAAAGCAGGACGCCGCGCGCCACATCCGCCAGATTGTTGACGTGCAGCCCCAGATCGCTAGTGAGTGCGTAGGGGTGTACCATTCCTGCCATGCGAACAAACCAGGCGCCTGCAGTCACTCCAGCTGCAGCGGCAGCATCATCTGTAGGGTGCGTCGCTGTGAGTGCAGCGGCAACGAACGGTATCAAGACGTAGGCTATCCAGATCAGTATGGCAATGGTCGGCGCGATGATGGTCAAGTCCATCCGACGGGCAGCGATCATCCAGGCAAACAAGAGCGCTGTTACCGATACAGTGAGCGCCGTGATCGTCGTCGGTGCCTGCGCTCGATGCAGGATCGCAGCAGTACCGGTCAGCGCTCCGGCGAGCCAGGCAAGCGTCATCCATGACGGGCGATAGGGCGCCGTTCCAGTCGGCGATGCCGCAATACGAAAGACAGGTATCCCCAAGATGCGCGGATCGGTAGCAATATTCAGGCGTGGCATCTCGAAAGTCACGCGAAGATCGCCGTATGGGTCAGTGCGCGCAAGGATCATGTATGTCCGGGGCTGCGCGTCAATCTGAAGCGATACCGGCAGGTCGTCAGCAGATCGCCAGACGCCGGTGACTGAACTCCCGTCGGGTCGTCCGCTGGCGGCAGCGACACGCAGCAACCAGAGGTCGCCGCCAATGCCGGGAAGCGTTACCGTTGAGGTATCGCGCGTCCAGCGGTATGGAGGAGTGTCTGCTGCGTACCATGGACGGTCCGGCAGATGCGCCGGTTCAGGGTCGTTGAAATTGTCGAGGAACGGGGCATCGAAACCGCGCTGACGCGATACCCGGTCGCCGCCAATATCGAGGCGCACGGTCGGTGCAACCTGATATGCCAGTGACCAGAGCACCAGCGCGATTCCCAGCGCACCCCACCACAACGGCGCGCGCGCTGCTGCTGCGATCCGCCCGATTTCGGCAGCGAGCCAGTGCAGCAACGCGGCAGCAGAACAGAACGAAAGCAAAGTCACGACAACAAACGCCGGAAACCAGCGCGGATGTCAAACGGTCGCATGTTGTGCTTCGCGTACCGTGAGCGCTCTTCATTGCGCTCACGAGACATGCCACGTCAGGTATTGACATCAATAACAACACGCCCGCGCACCTGACCGGCAATGATCTCTTCACAGAGTTCCTTCACCCGGCTGAGCGGTTCGACGCGGCTCATCCGGTCGAGCAGATCGACCGGAAGTTCGCGCGCCAGGCGCTCCCACGCAGTACGGCGACGTGCTGCCGGGCACATAACCGAGTCGATGCCGATCAGACGCACACCGCGCAGGATAAACGGAAACACAGTGGTGGTCAAATTGGCGCCGCCAGCATTACCGCACGCCGCCACTGCGCCGCCAGTTGCAGTGGCGCTGAGCACGCGTGCCAGCACGTCGCCGCCAACTGTATCGACAGCGCCAGCCCAGCGCTCTGATTCGAGCGGGCGTCCCGGCGTTGCCAGTTCGCTGCGCGGGACGATCGTCGTAGCGCCGAGTTCACGCAGATAGTCGTGGGTCTCAGTACGACCAGTAGAAGCGGTGACGCGATAGCCTCGCCGTGCCAGGAGTGCTGTGGCGATGCTTCCAACGCCGCCAGCTGCGCCGGTGACCAGCACCTCGCGCTCTCCCGGTTGAACGCCTGCTTCTTCAAGTGCCATCACCGCCAGCATAGCGGTAAATCCGGCAGTGCCGATTGCCATCGAGTGCAGCAGGGTCATGCCATGCGGCAGAGGAACCAGCCATTCCGATTTGACGCGCGCACGCTGTGCGTACCCGCCCCAGTGACGTTCACCGATGCCCCATCCAGTGAGGACAACCGGATCGCCGGGGTGGTACTCCGGGCTAGAGGACTCAATCACCGTACCAGCCAGGTCGATGCCAGGCACCATCGGAAAGAAGCGCGAAATCTTCCCCTTGCCAGTGACGTTCAAGCCATCCTTGTAGTTGAGGCTGGAATAGACGACCCGAACCAGCACGTCCCCCTGCGGCAGATCATCATTTGTCAGTTGGCGAAACTCAGCATGGATTGTGCCGTTTTCCTGGGTCAGCATAAGGGCCGTGAATGTATCCTGACTCATATCTGCCTTCCCTCCTGTGTTGCGTCACCGCTTCTCCGGCAGCAGCGTGTAATCGGGGAAGTTGCCGTACAATCGCTCGCCAGGAGGACCGACGGTGACCGCCTGCACCAGATACTTGCCACCGACAAAGCATCCCTTCCAGCTTTGCCCGATGCCGCCGAACACTTCGTCTCGATCGCCACGTGAGCGTATGGTATTGATGCCGACCTTGAAGGCGCGCACTTCGGCAGCGATCTGCTGCGCCAGACGCTCATTGTCGCAGGCGACCGACGCCACCAGGCAGCCATTGGAGACGTTCATCTCATTGATCAACTCTTCCACGCTATCAACCACCACAATCGTGTCGACCGGACCAAACGGCTCATTGTGGTACAGACGTGCGTTGCGCGGAACATTCAGCAGCGAAACAGGCGCCATATAGGCGGAAATATCCTGGTTCGGCAGGAAATCGTCCGCGCAGAGGTTTCCCTGATATAGACTGATCGCACCGCCGCCGATCGCTTCGCTGATCAGCACCTGAAGTTCATCAACCTTGCGGCTGTTGATCAGGGGTCCGAAGTCGAGCGTGGGCAGCGGCGCTTCTGGATGATCAACCAGGGTTGGATTGCCGATGCGCAACGATTTGAGCACCGGCAGGTACATATCGAGGAACTGCGGGAAGAGTTGACGCTGAACCACAAAACGAACATATGCAGTGCAACGCTGTTTACCATAATCGAAGCCGCGGCGCAACTGTTTCGCCAGCACATCCCACTGCGTGAACTGCCAGATGCCGTAGGCGTTGATGCCTTCCATCTCGAGCATGTAGCGCTTCTCGCGGTCGTACAGGCTGGCGGCGATGTCGCGTCCGTTGGTTTTGCCGCCGACAAATGCCAGGCAGGCGATCTCAGGTCCGCGCACAAGCGCATCGGAAAGCTTCCCGCCGGAACCGCTCACCAGCGAGACTGGCAGACCGCAGCGTCGTGCCAGCGCCAGTGACACGGTCAACGCAAACAGCCCGCCATCGCTTGGCGTTTTGGCGATCACCGGATTGCCTGCCAGCGTCTGCACCAGCATGGCGTGCACCAGCACCGACAGCGGGTAGTTCCAGGAAGCGATGTTCGAGATCAATCCAAGCGGCTTGCGTCCTTCCAGCATGGACGGAATCTGCTCAACATACCACTCGACGCCACTGATACAGCGATCAACATCGGTCATCGCCTGAGCGTAAGGTTTCCCGATCTCCCACATCAGCAGTCGTCCGATGAGTTCACGGTGCTGGCGCAGCAGGCGCACACAGGCATCGACACGCTGCTGGCGCTCGGAAAGTTTGGTTGTTGACCAGGCGCCGAATTCGGCAGCGGAAGCAGCAGCGGCCTGACGGGCAGTGTCCAGGTCGATCATCGGATAGTAGCCCAGAGCCGTGCCATCAACGGGTGAGAGGAACAGTTTGGGATGGCCAGGACAGCACCACTCGCCGCCGATCAGGTTGAGCGGATGTCCCTCGTGATTGAACGCTTCAGGAACGAGGGTTTTTGCCTGTTCGAGTAGATATGCCCATTCTACGCCAGGGGCGATGATCTTGTTGCTCATAGGTGTCGTGTTCCATAATGATAGTGAAGGGCGCAGTTTCCTGCGCCCTTGAGGTTCCTGCGCAGATGTGTCTGACCTCCCTACTCCAGTTTACTCTCCTTGATACGTTGTACCAGATCTGGAACGTACCGCGTTGAGATTTTGCCTTCACGGAACGGCGGGTCTTCGAGCATCGCTAGCGTGAAAGGAATAGTAGTAGAAATGCCGGTAATCACGAATTCACGCAGTGCGCGTTCGAGGCGTGCAAGCGCCTCGTTCCGATCCGCTCCCCACACAATCAGTTTCGCCAGGAGCGAGTCATAGTATCCGGGCGGAGCATACCCGGCGTACAAGTGCGAATCGACGCGCACCCCCGGTCCGCCAGGCGGCAGATAGTACTCAATCTCTCCGCCCGATGGCATAAAGTCGCGGTCAGGATCCTCGGCATTAATGCGCGCCTCGATAGCGTGCCCATGCATTACTACATCCGACTGGCGGATCGTCAACGGTTCACCAGCAGCGATCCGCAACTGCCACTTGACCAGATCGATGCCAGTGACCATTTCAGTGACCGGATGCTCGACCTGGATGCGCGTATTCATCTCGATGAAGTAGAAGTTGCCATCCGGATCGAGCAGAAACTCCATAGTTCCTGCATTGACATAATTAATAGCACGGACACCTTTGAGCGCTGCTTCGCCCATGCGCTCCCGCAATTCGGGCGTCACAGCGGGCGAAGGTGCCTCTTCGACAATCTTCTGGTGACGGCGCTGCGACGAACAATCACGTTCGCCAAGGTGAATAGCGTGACCGTACCGGTCTGCCAGCACCTGAATTTCGACGTGGCGCACCTGCGGCAGGTATTTTTCCATTAGCAGGGCGCCATTACCGAAGGCTGCCTCCGCCTCGGCTTTCGATGTCGGGTAGGCTTTGATCAACTCCCGCTCATTTTGCGCAACGCGCATCCCGCGCCCGCCGCCGCCAGCCGACGGTTTGAGCAGCACCGGGTAGCCGATCTGATGCGCAACCTCGACTGCTTCTTCAAGGGTGCGCAGCTCGCCGCGTGATCCTGGCACGGTTGGGACCCCTGCGTCGCGCATGGTTTTCCTGCCCAATGCTTTGTCTCCCATCATCCGAATGGCGTGGGCGTCGGGTCCGATAAACGTAAGTTTGTACTCCGCGCAGATTTCAGCGAAGTACGGATTTTCGGAAAGAAAGCCGTAGCCAGGATGGATCGCTTCGCACCCAGTCATCAATGCTGCACTAATGAGCGCTGATGGATTGAGATAGGAACGCGCCGATGCAGCGGGACCGATACAGACGGCTTCGTCAGCCAGGCGTACAGCAAGCGAATATTTGTCGGCTTCGCTGTACGCTACAACGGCTCGCACGCCAAGTTCGTGACAGGCGCGAACAATACGAACCGCAATTTCGCCACGGTTGGCGATGAGCACTTTGTTGAACATGGTTTTTCAGGCTTTCCGCCAGAATAGTGCAATCGAAACAATCCCTGAATATGGAGACGCGGTATGCGTTGTTCTACGCGGGCTTACTCACTCAGCAGGTGAGCATGTGTGCCGCATGACGAACCGCCTGGTATACGGACGATTCGCTGCGGCACGCTGCCGCGCCTTCAGGTATGCCGATGATGATGGGGCAATTATACTCAATGTTGCGCCGATTGTTGCAGCATCTCAGACCACGCCTCGTACAATTCGTCTTTGTCCTTGAGACCCGGTCGCGGAAGCGCATGGTTGACAACGTAGGTCGCACCCTGGTGGCGATTCTCCCACATTGCCTGATGCGCTTGGGGCAGTTCGTGCCACTGAACAAGGGTTGGTTCCGTGATGCTGAGCAGTCCTGCACTGATCTCGTCGTTCAGGCGCACAATCTCGTATGCATTTGAGAGGTGCGTGCCCCAAATATTCGCCGTTGGCATGTAGATCCGCCGCTGGCGCATCCAGACCTGCGGGGCGAAGAACGAGTAGCGACGCCCGCCCATATTCTCGAAGTAGACGACACGACCGGTAAATGGCTTGATCAGCATAACGCTAACCGCCAGTGAGTCGTGACCGGCGCGCTCGATAATCAGATCGGGATACCCGCGTGGATTATCATTGCTGCGCAGGAACTGTCCGACTGCTGACCCCAGCGGCTTGAAGGTCAGGTCATTGAACCGGCGCACCGCCGCCTTGAAGGTGTTGATGTCGCTCCTCGCATCGGGCAGCGGCGGCATTGTTTCGGGCCATTCGAACTCATCGCCGTAGCGGCGCTGCAACTCTTCCAGGCTCACGACGCCCTTGAGCGCGGCGCCGAATCCCAGGCTCAGCACAAATTCGCGCTGTGCGTCGGTATAGGTTACCACGACGATGCGCGCTCCCATTGCACGTGCCGACTCGATCGATTCCAGGCCGACCTGATCGACGAGGCTGACGCGACGCTCAAGGGTATCTGGCACAACACCGGACTCGTATCCCTCGTCACCCGGATATGACCGGTCATCGACGCCGTAGTAGATCATAACTGCTTCACCAGCGCGCAATCCTGCCCGACGCAGCATCTCTACTGGATCGGCGGCACCTGGCTTACCGAGGAAGGTGAAGTGGTAGCCGCTCGACGCACCGTAGAAAGTCAATGTCGGGATGTGCCCATCGTGCGGTTCGCCAAGCAACTGAAAACTGCGCGGGAACGCCGTTTCTCCAGCGTGTGAAACGACATAATCTGCCAGGTGACCGCCATTCTGTGCGCGGAAATCGTCGAGCAACGGACGCCCGGCAGCCTCCCACTCTGCCCACTTCGCCGGATCCTCTGGCACGCGGGTGAAGATCCCGGCATAGCGCGGATCGCGACGGTTGATAACACCGATAGCGCCAGCTGCGCGCACAACCGCTGCACGCTCCTCCGAACTGACCATGCCAGTGACATACAATCCGTTGCGCGCAGCCGAACGTGTTGCATCCAGACCAGTACCGGTCGCAGCACCCTCAACAAAGATGCGGCGACCTGGCTGAATCTTGAGCGTGGTAAACAGCGCACGATAAATTGTTCCCAGCGTCAGCATATACGACCCTGCTGCTTCGAGCGTCAGGTCAGGCAGAACGTGGAAACACTGCGGCGCCTGCGCCACCATGAATTGCTGGTGCGATGCATCAGGCGTATTGTACCCCTGGATGACAAAATCGGCTGCCATCGGATCGAGACCGACCAGCGGCGAAAGGAGATCGTTCTGACCAGAATAGATCGAGACCAGATCGCCGACCTTCAATCGCCCTTCGCGCTTAACCTCCTCGCCAACTGCGACAATCAACCCAACGCCGCCAGAGCCGGTCACGTGCCAGTCGCGGTCGTGCTCGTCGAACAGGCTGACCGGAATGCCAGTAATCGCCCAGATGTCGTTGAAGTTGACTTCCGAAGCCAGAACGTAGATCAGGACATCGTTCGGACCAGGCTTATCGACGGGGATGATAATCTGTTTCTCTGCCTCGATTGGGTCACCATGGAGAGGCGCTCCGGTGACTTCATCGCGCACGGCAGCCATGGCGTACTGTGCTACGGGGATCGGCGTAACACCAGGGAAGAACGGACTACCAATTGGCAAGAGCATGCCAGCGTCGATCAGGCGTTTCTCTTCGTCGGGGGTCAAATGGATGCGTCGGCGTGTTGGTAACGGTGCGCTGCGCTTGTCCAGGAAGTCCTGAATGCCGATCTTTCCTTCATCAGGAGCAACGACTGCTTCAGCGAACAGGCGCGCTTCGCGCTCCAATCCAGCCATCAAGCCACGGGTAAAGCCAGTACGGAGCGCATCAGTGATCCGTTCGATTGCTTTTGATCGACCAGCCCACTGCGCCTGATGAATGAGCCGGGTGATCAGTGGATTTTGCAGCGCCTTCTCTAGCAGTTCCGCCATCTGTGGGTCTGGCGCTTCCCACTGTGCGGTCAACTCACGGCGCAGAGCATAGGCTGTCGGCAGGGGGGGCCACAACGCTTCACCTGCAGTTGCCGGATCGTAGAATGGCATGAAGAAGGTTACCGGATCGTCCGAAGTAGCAGGAATGATCCGGAGTTCAGTCGGTTTACTGCTGGGTTGTGCCAGGATCATCTCGCGCGCCATCCGGGTTGCAACGGTCAACGCATCCTCGTGCCCATATGCAACCTTATCGACCAGACCGATCTCATAGGCATGCTCGGCATTCAGCGTCCGCCCACCCATAATGATCATGAGCGCCTTGAGCAGACCCGCCTCACCACGGCGGCTGTAGAGCAGGCGCGGCAGGCGTTGCGTACCGCCATACCCCGGCAGCAACCGCAGATTAATCTCCGGTTGCCCAAATTCAGCGTGCGGATCGGCAACCCGATAGTGGCAGGCAAGTGCAAACTCCATACCTCCGCCGAGCGCCACGCCGTTGATCGCCGCGATGCACGGCTTGTTCATTGTTTCAATCTTGCGGAATGCCAGGTGGGCATTGTTGGGCAGCGCCATCGCATCTTCAACAGTGTGCATCTCTTCGAGCATCTGCTTGATGTCGGCGCCAGCCACAAAACTCTTCGTACCGCTACCGGTAAAGATCACAGCCGCCACGTCTTCACGGCGCGCCAGGTGATCAACAATCGTGTTGAGTTCATCGAGCGCGCGTTCGTTGAGGGCGTTCACCGGCGGGTTGGTGACCGTCACGATTGCGATGCGCAGGGTGCGCACTTCGGGTGCAACCGCCACGTCACCATCGCCAGCAACTGCAGGACGTTGCTGAACCGGATGGTATTCGATCCGGAAGTAGCGGTAGTGCTCGAAGATACGCTGTTCTTCCGCCATGCGCTGCTTGCGCTTCCACGCTGCGATCTTCTCTGCGATTTCCTGCAACGACTCAGGGTTGCGCAGCGTTGTAGTGTCGCCCAGCGGCTCATCGAGCATGAGGTTGCGCAGGAAGCGCCGCATATACTTGCCGGATCGTGTCTCAGGGAAGGCGCTGACTTCGATATAGTCCTCTGGCACACTGACAGCACCCTTTTCAGTGCGCACCAGTTCATTGAGACGGCGGCGATCCTCACTTGTCAACTTGCGCCCCGGTGCTGTTAGAATGAACGCCACCGGCGTCAACCCCTTCTCACGGTGCGGCGCACCAACGACGATACAGTTGCCAACCGGTGAGTCAGGTGTAATGATCTTGTCGCGCAGGATGGCGCCTTCTATCTCTTCGGTGCCCATGCGGTGCCCGGATACGTTGATTACGTCATCAGAGCGACCGTGCAGCGTGAAGGAGCCATCGGGGTACTTCATTGCGAAGTCGCCCTGGATGTATCCCCATTCACCGTTGGGACCGCGCCGCCAGTAGGTTTTGATAAAGCGCTCAGCATCACCGCGCCAGCGGGGTGCGGCAGCGCCGTTCCCGCTCCGCAAAGCGGCGACCCATGCCTCGAATCCTTTGACGTCGCCCCAGATGGTGCGCGTCAGATAGGGGTAGGGCGCGGTAATGACAATTTCACCCTTTTCCTCGTAATCGGCGACGCGATAGCGCGGTGCTTCTGCACCGGACGCATCGCGGTCACCGTCCTCCGGCACCCATACATCGCCAGCAATCCAGGGCAGCGGATAGGTGTGCGCATCAGGGCGCAGCGGGAAATCATCGTTGCCGTAGAAGTGCGTCCAGACGATGCCGCCATGCTCGGTTGCCCAGTATGAATTGATATACTGCGGCGACATCAGCTCCATGCCGAACTGCTGTACCGCAGGGCTGACCGGCTCAGCGCAGAAGGTGCAGACGCGCAACGATGACATATCGTACTGGCGTGCATCAGCAGTGTTCTGCGGGTCAGACATGACCGTTTTGAGGAAGGTCACGCCTGCCTTGAAAATGCGCACCCGATAGCGTTCGATAATGCTAGCGAAGCGTCCAGCAGAGGGGAAGACTGGCGAGCCTTCGGTGATAATGCCGGTGCAGCGTGTCGTCAGCGTGGCGCAAATCATGTAACTCTGCCCGGTAATCCAGCCCGGATCGGCGACCACATAGATTATATCGCCCGGTTCGGCATCGAAACTCACTTTCATCGTATGGGCGACTCCAGCGACATAACCGCCATGAACATGCACCACGCCTTTCGGTTTGCCAGTGCTTCCCGATGTGTAGATAATGAACAGCGGGTATTCCGCATCGAGCGGTTCAGCGCGACTAGTAGCGTACAGCGCCCGCACGAACTTTTCGGTTGGCAATGCCAGGAGTTCTTCTTCGCTGTGCACCTCGATGCCAGCAGCCCGCGCATTTGCTAGAATGGTCTCTAGCGCTTTTGCGGTCAGTTCGTGACTCCAGCGGTCGCGCTCCGGGCGCCACAAAATATCCTGACCGGTATGACGCACGACGATGACCGCATCCACACGCGGCGGAGTACTGACCAGCGCCTGTGCGACCGCGGTACGTGCACGCGACTGCGTCAGCGCGTCGATGCCGGTCAGACTCTCAATAGCCCGCCCGACAGCGCGCATGGCATCACTGCGCTCGATGGTAATGTCATCTTTGAGCGCCGCCCGCACCTGTGCCAGGATGATCTCGATCTGCTGCGGCGCCAGCAACGCTGTACCTGGCGTGGGCGATCCTTCACCGCCGCTGAGCACCGCCTCAATAATTGCAAGTGCCGTCTCGACCGGTACGAACTTATCGAGCGCCTGATCGGTGTACTGCTCTTTGTATGCGACGACCTGTGCATTGCGATAGGCGCCATCGCTGGTGATCACCAGGCGTGCACCTGCGTTGTGAATGCGGTCGCTGAGGGTCTTATCGGAGAAACCGCCGAATACTGGCGTGTAAATGATACCCAGGCGTTTGGCTGCTTCGGTGTAGTAGATTTGTTCCATGATGTTGGGCATGTTCAGGGCGATGCGATCCCCTGTCTTTAGCCCAAGATCACGCAGCACCTGCGCCGCTTTGACCACTTCGAGCATTAACTGCTTGCGGGTCACGGCAAAACTGACAACCGGACCGCCGCGTCCATTGTTGAGCGAGGAGTCCCATCGGTCGCCCTCGAAGTAGAACGCCACCTCGTCGCCATACCCGGTCAACACGTGGCGATCCACCTCGTTGAAACAGGCATTCGTCAACCCGCCCTCGAACCAGCGGTAGAACGGCGGGTCGTCGCCGTTGAACGCACGTTCCCACGGCTCATAATCAGGACCGTAGGGCACATCGACAGGCGCGCCATCGCTGTGGCGCAGTCCTTTCCAGCAACCGCCCTCTTCATCCCAGGTGATCCATGCGTCGAGGTGTCGGTCATACCAGTGAATGGCGCTACGGGCGATTGCGCCATGGAATGCGCCAGGGTCGGTAAGCGAAGCCTGACGCTGCGCCTCCCAGTCGGCGCGTGTGCGCACCGGATTGGTGCGCGGCGGGCGAAGAGCGGATTCGATAGTGGTCATAGGTCCTTTTCTCCTGACAAGATCCCCAACAATCCTAATCTTAATTTTATACAGTTATTGCATTCCCACGGTAGATGCGTGCCCGGTAGCGACTCTCAAGCGGTGTTGGAAGAGGTGCACTGGTGAGCAGCACAGCATTGACAAAGCGTTGCAACTCTTCTTCCTCTTCTGCCGGTGTGCGTGGTTCTTCACTGCGTGCGCGTCGAGTCAGGTCCACTTGATTGACCGGCACGTGCGGCACTGTGCGCTCACTTTCTGCACCAGCGGTCGCAGTGAGGGCGTGCAGCGTCGTTTTGATGAAGTTTGCCAGCGCGAACTCCTCGGCAGTAGAACGCGCTGAAGTTGGCGGTGTGACAAGAGTAATATTGGCGCCCTCAATTACCCCCACTTTACGCACAACCCGGAAGTGATGAGTGATATGCTGTTCGACCAGTTCCTCGAACTCAGCTGTCGTTAGAACATTGCTCCAGTCGCCATTTTGGGCGCTGAGCGCCCGTGACGGCAATGAACGGAATGGCGTCGAGATGACCGGTCCGGGGCGACCATACTCAGCCATTGCGCGGTCAATACCCCCCTCAATGTCGCCGCCAGTCGGAATGACGACGAAGCGCCCGGCAGCTTCTTCATTGGCAAAAGCAGCTGCCAGTTCGACTGCTGCTTGTTCAGTTTCCGTCAGCAGCACGACGCGCGCAACGTGGATTTCATCGAGGAACGTGCGTGCAAGTAGCAGCAGGTGCTGTCGCAAATGCTCACCAATGAGGTAGACAACGCTTCCCGCCATGCGCTCGAGTCGCTGCCGACCTGGTTTACCGAACAGTTCACCCTCGGTCACAGTGCGCTCAAAACGCAAACCACCCGATGGATGGAACGTTTCGCCGGTCACGTTGCGATCAGCCAGGTAGAATACGGTCGCCAGCGCCACGTCAAACTCGGTTGGCATACGTCGCAGATGCAGCATGCCAAGGATGCCATCACGCACCTTGATCGCTTCGCGCTCGATCTGCGCCTCGGTGAAGAACGGATCGGGCGGCTCATTGGCCAACGCACGTCGGTCGCCAGCGGTGATGTATCCGCCGTTCTCCAGGCGATTGAGCAGTTTTCGCGCAATAGTGGCATTCATCAGGTACGACTGGGCGCTCCCGCCAGCGTCGGTCGTCTCACGCAGCATGGTTACAAGGCGACGCACCGGTGCGGGCATGGTCGGGTTGTTGGCGATCGTCTGGAGATCATTCACAAACAGATCCGGCAGCAGCGCAGCAATTACAGCACCTTCGTGGCGCGCCGCCAGGAGGGCGGCAAAAATCTCATTGAGACGCTTATTCTCGAGGATCAACCGGGCGCGGCGCATAAACAGACCGGGGCGATTGGCAGCGCCTTTCAACCGCTCCCCCTCCACTGGTCCAGGAGCGATGGCATTGATCTGTATCTCTGGTCCCAGGAAGCGCGCCAGGCTTTCGACCATTGCGCGTTGACCCGCTTTGCTGACCGCATAATCAGCGCGGTTAGGGTAGGGAATCGCCACGTACTTTTCGCCGCCAAAGTACGATGAGACGTTCAGGACATACGCGCTGCCCGCCGCTTTCATCTGCGGCGCGAGCCGACGCAGTAGCGCATAGTTGCTGATCATATTGGCACGGAGCGTATGTCGCCAGGCATCGACTGGCATATCGATTACCATTTCTTCGGCGCCAGCAATGCCCGCATTGTTGATCAGATAATCGACCTTGCCAAACACCTGAAGCGTATGGTTGACTAGTCGCTCCAATCCATCAATGTCAGAAACATCGCTATTGGGGAAGATAGCAACACGTGACTCGGCATTGGGGTAGCTGGCATCACGCACCTCGCGCACGATCAGGGCGCGCATCTGCTCCAGTTGTTCAGCGTTGCGTGCCGCTAGCATCACATGGGCACCGGAGAGCGCCAGCAGACGTCCGATCTGCGCGCCAATCCCTGCACTGCCACCAGTAATCAGCGCGACCTTGCCCATGTGCAGGCCGAACAAACTTTCCGCCCAGCCAAAGCCCGGATTGTGCACGCCGATGGTGCTGACGATTTGTTCAGGAAGATACAGATTGATCTCAGCGATACGCCGGTCGCTACCCAGCAGTTTTGCCACCCAGGCGCAGGTAAAGTCGAGGTTTGCCGACTCTGAATTGACATAGCGGATCAATTGATTCGCCCATATCGGCGCACCTGGTTGACCTTCATGCCGGTGCGCTGGGTTAGCTGCATCGTACTCGCTCTCGTGACGCCAGACGCGCGCCAGTTGTTCGACCGCAGCACGTAGAATATCGGCGTACCGGTTCCCCTGCTGATCGTCCGGGTTGCTGACGAAGAGCACGCGATGCGCCTGCGTGCCAGTTGGATGTTGTTCCCAGAAGCGCGCCAGTTCGCGCGCCAGCGCAACAGCACCGACCAGTTCCTGCTCCAGGAAGCGGTCAATTACCCAGTCATCCACATCGATCAGGCTTTCAGTGGGCGCGTGGCGGAGTGAAGCGGGGAGGATGACCGCGTGATGCAGCGTTCCCAGTTCTGTACGGATGCGTTCGAGCGTTTGCGCAGCCGCGCGCGAGTCGAGTGGATCAAGGTGCACCAGCCGGGTTTCTGCGACCATCGTTGGGCGACCGTACATATCGGCTGGGGCAGCGTGGCGCGGTTCGCGCAGCAACGCCGAGGCTTTTTCCAGCGCCTGTGCATCACGGAACCCAACGACAACTGTCGCCCGGCAGGAGCGCAGCGTGTCGGACAGTGCAATGGCATCATCGACCTGATCGCCTGCGCAGATCAGAACGACGTTACCAGTTGCATCGACGCTCCGCAGACCAGGGCGCGACACGAATGTCGTGCGGCTTTCGACCGGCACCTCCATCCCGTGGGTCACCTCGAAGGCATGACCAGTGAATGCTGCCGATTCCTCACTGGCAAGAAACAGAGCAGTGTTAGCGACATCGACTGGCAGCGGGAACCGTTTGGCAGTTTCGCCCTGCTTATCTGCGCGACTCAAGCGCATGAGCCTGAGAAAACTTCTGGCAGTTTCTCCTTCAGGCTGCCCTTTCAGAGCATCCATCGCCTGGAATACCGTGTGGATCCGCTCACTCTCGATTGGTCCAGGATAGATGGTATTGACGCGAATCCCACGTGCACCCAGTTCACGCGCCAGCCCCTGGCTCAACGCATTGAGTGCCGCTTTTGGCACAACGTAGGCGATACGTCCGTAATAATCAGTGCGAGAAAAGATCGTCGAAATATTAATAATGCTGCTGCCGGGCGGCATGTACGGCGCTGCAGCGCGGGTCAGGTTCCATGTGATGCCAACCAGGTTGCCGACCGCATGTGCCAGCGTTTCGGTGTCCGGCGGTTGCACCTCTGACGGCTCGAGCGGAATATCGACCAGACGACGGCGCGGTCCGGCACTGCCAGCGTTATTGACCAAGATATCGATGCGATGCAGGGGTGTTGGAACCTCTGCGCCGCCATGAACAATCTGCGCAATGGCGGCGCGCACCTGTGCCATGTCGCTACCGTCCATCCGCAGTGCAATCACGCGATCTGGAGTAATGCGCTCCTCGTCGATTAGGCAGCGACGATACGCGGCAAGTTTCTCGACATTGCGCCCGGTAATGACGACGGTAGCCCCTTCTGCCAGGAATCGACGGGTAATGACCTCGCCGATATTACCTGCGCCGCCGGTGATCAGAGCCACTTTTCCTTCGAGGCGGTCGTGTCGCCGCGTTATGCTCATGGGTTTCTCTCCTCTTCCCGATGGCACCCGCCACACTGCGGTATGATGCCCTGTGGCGGTGCCACAGACCTCTGGTTTCGTGAGTATGTGTGTGACGCGGAACGGTCCTGAGTCATCCGGACATATGCCGGAATGTGAGGGTTGCCGGAATCACAGACCGTCGCGGTGCGATGCGCCCCAATAGCAGCAATGAGGACCGTTTGTCATTCGCAAGTATCGTCTTACACGAGAAAACTGCGATCCTGATCATCACAACAGCAGTTACAGTTCAATTCACAGTGTGAAGGATCCCGGATGCATCTTCCTCGTACTGTCCAATCGCCCGATAGCGCTCGTAACGACGTTGGAGCAATGTCTCGATATCGAACGCTAGCAGTTGGTTCAGATGTCGACGAATAGCGTCACCCAGCGTTGCAACCATCGTGGTCGGGTCGGCATGGGCGCCGCCAGACGGTTCAGGAACGATCTCGTCAATAATCCCTAGTTCTAGCAAGTCCTGTGCTGTAATCCGCATCGCGCGCGCTGCGTCGGGCGCTTTCGCTGCGTCGCGCCAAATAATCGAGGCGGCTGCTTCCGGTGAAGCGACCGAGTAGATCGCATGCTCCAGCATTAAAATCCGGTCTGCCACGCCGATCGCCAGCGCGCCACCGCTACCGCCCTCACCGATGACGCATGCAATGATTGGCGTCTTCAAACCCGCCATCGTCAGAATGTTCTCAGCAATTGCATTCGCCTGCCCGCGCTCCTCCGATTCGCGATTGGGGTTGGCACCTGGCGTGTCGATGAAGCAGATCACCGGAAAACCAAATTTTTCGGCGTGCTGAAACAGCCGCAACGCTTTGCGGTACCCTTCGGGGTGCGGCATGCCAAAATTGCGTCGCATGTTTTCGCGCGCGTCACGCCCTTTCTGGTGCCCAACCAGCACGACGGTTCGCCCTTCAAACGTCGCCACGCCGCCAACGATTGCTGCATCATCGCCAAAACGCCGATCGCCGTGCAGTTCGACAAAATCCTCACACAACCCACGAATGTAGTCGAGGGTGCGTGGGCGCTGCATATGGCGTGCAAGTTGTACTTTGTCCCAGGGAGTAAGTGTTTGTGTCATGAGACATCCCCTCAGCCATGCAATTAGACAGAAGCCAACGCCGTTGCGATCGGTTCGGACTTGTGCGCTGCGGCACGACCTTCAGGCGCATAGAGGCGCAGCAGTTTCGCCAGGGTGCTGTGCAACTCACTGCGCGGAACAACCATATCGACCATGCCGTGCTGAAGCATAAACTCGGCAGTCTGGAAGTCTGCCGGAAGTTTCTGGCGAATCGTCTGCTCAATAACGCGACGACCGGCAAACCCAATGTTGGCGCCCGGCTCGGCAATAATGATGTCGGCGACTGAAGCGTAGGAAGCGGTGACGCCGCCATAGCAGGGATCGACCATCACTGCAATGTGCGGTTGACGGGCAGCAGCGAGACGGGTCAGTGCTATGTTGACTTTTGCCAGTTGCATCAGTGCGATGACCCCTTCCTGCATCCGTGCGCCGCCGCTGGTGTTGATCGTGAGTAGCGGAATGCCGAGCGCCGCGGCGCGTTCCGCTGCACGTGCCATTTTTTCGCCGAATACGCTACCCATCGAGCCGCCGATGAACTCGAAATCGCACACCGCAATCACCAGACGGCGCCCTTCGATACTCCCTATGCCGCTGACTACCGCATCGGTGAGACCAGTGCGGCGCTGTGCCTCACGCAACTTGTCGATATACGTCTCCTTGGGCGAGACAAAACCTAGCGGATCGGTTGGACGTAGATGGGCATCGTACTCGACAAACGAGCCTTCATCCAGCAGCGCCAGCCACTCGCGCGCCGTCAGACGCATATGGTAGCCGCAGCGGCAAACCTTCATGCGTTCTGCCAGTTGTTTGTGGTAGATGAGTTCGCGGCACGATGGACACTTGATCCAGACATTCTCCGGAACATCCGCCTCAATGGATTGTACAACGGTGAAACTCTTGCGTGATCGTTGGATCAACTCTTTCATCCGGTCCTCCCTCTGACATCGAACTGTTATGGTCGCTTGGCCGCAAACCTTCGCACATGCGAACCACACAACATGTGTGTTTTCGACAACAAGAGCCTGGGGGCGCACCACGTGAAGAGTGTGCTGGACACCATGCTTATGACGCAGTATACCATTGTGAGTTTTGGAACAAAACAACCGGAAGTACAGGTTTCGCATCCTCATGAAGATGATTATCCCCACCATTTGGCGGGGGTAGGTGGTGCACTCTCCTGGGAACTCCTGCGCTTTGAAGTATCGTCACAGTTTTTCAAGGAGTTTGCGCAGTTTTGGCGCGATGTCTGCCAGTTCATTGGGAAGGTGATCGCCGCGTAGAATAGTTTGTCCCAACGGCGAACTCTTAAAAGTCGAGCAGTTCGCTTTCGATGGCACTGTGTACTTGCTGATCGCTCTGAATGCGACCGTCGCGCAGGGTAATGATACGCTGTGCTGCCAGCGCCACTTCGTGGTTGTGGGTCACCACGACTAGTGTGGCGCCATGTTCTCGGTTTAACCGACGCAGCAGCGTCATAAATATCAGCAGTCGTTTTCGAGTCGAGGTTGCCAGTTGGCTCGTCCGCCAGCACAATCGTCGGACGATTGGTGAGGGCGCGCGCAATTGCAACACGCTGACGTTCACCGCCCGACAGTTGGTTGGGCAGGTGATTGGCGCGTGCAGCAAGCCCTACCAGTTCCAGCGGTTCGTGGGCGCGTGCGCGATGCTCTGTTCGGCTCACGCCGGTCTCGTACATCGGGATCTCGACATTCTCGGCAGAAGTGAGTGTTGGGATCAGGTTATGGGTCTGGAAGATGAACCCGATCATCCGCCCGCGGAACTGATCGATATCGCGCACCTGCGAGAGCGGAACGCCGCTAATCAGTACCTCGCCGCTGGTTGGTCGGTCGAGTGCGCCAATTAGGTTCAGCAAAGTTGATTTGCCCGATCCCGATGGTCCAACAATGGCGAGGAACTCTCCGGCGCGAATGGTCAGGCTCACGCCATCTAGCGCACGGACATCGGTTCCATCGCCGTAGATGCGGGTCAGATTGCAAGTTTCGACAATAGCTGGCGCGTCGATACATAGTGTAATCCTGTACGTTATCAAGAACAGAGAACTGAGAACCAGGAACCGGGAGTCAGGGGTTAGATCGATTGCTTGATTGCCTTCATATAAGCGACAGGCGCCCTTTCCATACCACTACTGGTGCCATGAACTGCAATGCTTTCCAGGCATGCAACGTTCAACGTTCAGCGTTCAACGTTCAACCCTCTCGCCTCACTCATAAGCGCCTCAATCGTTCGCAGCCGTGCGGCGCGCCATGCCGGATAGAATCCACCGATAGCGCCGAGTGCCAGTGTGAATGCCAGCGCCTGCGCAAAAAGGTCTGGCGTATACGTCGTTTTCAGAAACGGACCGTACAAAGGCGCCAGTTGAAGCAATCTGCCGAGCGCAACGCCAATGAGCAGACCGGCTGCGCCTGCCAGCAAACTGATCGCCAGCAACTCGGCGATCACCATGTGCAGCACATGCCCTTTGCGCTAGCCGAGCGCCCGCAGGACGCCGATCTCCTGAGTGCGCTCAAAGACGCTCATCATCATGACGTTCATCCATCATAACAATGCCGCCGACTATCAGGGTCAACGCAATCAGCGTGCCGAACATTGCCTGCATCGTCGCGAAATCTTGCATCCGGTTTGTGTGATCTGCCGATGCGCTAATCATCAGATATGGAAAGGCAGCTTCGAGTTCGGCGGCGATCTGAGGCGCGCGTTCCGGATTGGTCAACTGAATGCCGAGGAACGACACCTGTCACGGCTTGTGGAACAGACGCTGGGCGTCCCGGAGCGTGATTGCCACGCCTGCATCTTCGTATGCCGAACCATTCTCGTAAATCCCGACGATGCGGTAGGTGGAGCTGCCGAATTGCAGTTTATCGCCAATGCCTTTTTTCCAGCCCGTTGGCGGCGAGACGTCCCAGCATGATCTCGCGCTGCCGCTCGATGGAACGCCCTTCATACGATAATGTTCGATGTACGCTTCGCGCGGATCGATGCCGTACACCATCAGAAATGGCAGGTCGGGGAGAGATGTGACACCGAAGAGCAATCTTGAAACAGAGCGAATGCCTGGACGACCAGCGATCTGCACTGCCAGACGTTCATCGACGACCGAGAGGGATGCGTCGAACGTGTGCGCCTGCTGGGCGATGATATCCATCTGCCCTCCACTCAGCAGGTAGGTAAACTCCTCCTGCACACCGGCAGTTAGCGCCATCAGCAGCACGATGAATCCTACCCCGATCCCAAGGGCAGCAGCGGTCATAAGCGTGCGAGTCGGACGACGCCACAGAGCGCGGAATGCGCCGCGGAACACCCGCGCGATCAAGCGTGACCAGTGCCCCCAGTGCACACCGACGCCACTTTCCTGGCGCATGGCTTCGATTGGCGCCAGTTGCGCCGCGCGCTATGCCGGGTAGGCGCCGCCAACAGCGCCGAGGAGCAGTGCAGTCGCCATACCCTGCACGAAGAGCGCTGGCGGAATGTGCGCTGGTAGCATGTTGGCAACTGCTGGTGACGCACGACTCAGCGCAATCAACCCGACGCCCATACCGATGCCGAGGACGCCGCCTAGTGCTGCAATGATTAACGCCTCGCTGAGGATCAAGCCCGGGACACGCCGACGGCGCCATCCGAGCGCCCTCAGCACGCCAATTTCGCGCGTCTGCTCGAAAACGCTCATCAGCATGGTGTTCATCATGCCGAGACCACCAACGAGTACCGCAAATATGCCCAGGAACCGGCCCAGCGAGCGGTAGAGACCAATGATTTCGTCCTGGCGCGATGGCTCACCGCTGCGGGTAACAGCAAGATCATCAAAGCGCGCCTCAATCATCCGGCGAACCTCATCAGTGGCGCTGAGGTTGCGCACCTTGAGGATGAAGTAACTGACCCGTCGCCGCATATCGAACAGGCGCTGTGCATAGCCAGGTGGATGCCCGCGCTGCCGTCCTCAAAGCCGACACCGGTTTCATAGAATGCCGACGACCTGGTAGCCAAAATCGTTGATACGGAAGGTGTCGCCAATCCCCTTCTTGAAATGTGAGACGGTCATCTTGCCAAGCATGATCTCGCGTCGTCCGGCGATTGCGCGACCCTCGATGATACGATAATACTTCAGGGTGAAACTGTGTGGATCCTCTCCTATCACAACAAAGTAGGGCGATCAGGCAACTGCGCCAGGTACGCAATGGTGCCTGCAACTTCGGTGACGCCAGGGATCTGGCGCAAGTCGTTACCAATGTCTTCCTCAATTGTGCTCAAAATGATCATCGCGGCGTCCTTCTGCGCGACTTGCAGATCGGCGCCGAATGCTAACGAAAGGCTCTCAAAACCGCTCGCCATCCCTCTACCAAAGGTTGAGAGCGCAATGACGGCGGCAACGCCGACAGCAATGCCAAGGAGGGTGAGCAGAGTGCGCGTCTTTCGTCGCCACAGATTGTTGAACGCCAGTCGCATACTGCTGCCTGTCGCCTCTCACGAGCGGGAGCTCGTCTGGCGGACTCATCACTAACAAGTGACAGTATACATCTGTTGGGTGTTAGTCCGGGGAGAGGAGATACCGCCAGAAGCGAGAACGCGCAACGTTCGCTAGTTCTTATCAGTAGCGACAAATCAGTACGTAACGGTTCACACCTGGAATAGCACACGTGCCTGGGAGCAAAGGCGTCCTGCCCTCGTCGCGTCTACAAGGGCAAGATGCCCTCGCTTCCGGGAGTGAACATTTAATCAGTGCGATTACTTGACAGGCGCTGTGCACACGGTATACTTTCTACATACGGTATGCGATGGTACCAGCGCGTGCCGAATGATCGTATGACAGATTCCACAAACTCGAATATCCTCTTCGAAAGCCTCCTGATCCTGCTGCTTATTGTCGCTAATGGCTTCTTTGCCGCCTCGGAGATCGCAATTGTCTCCGCACGCAAGGGGCGTCTTGAACAGCAGGCGGAACAGGGTGCGTCTGGTGCGCGCACAGCGCTCGCGCTGCTGGAATCACCGAGCCGTTTTCTTTCAACGGTTCAGGTTGGTATGACGCTTCTGGGTACATTTGCGGCAGTTTTTGGCGGTGCAAGTATTGTGCGTGTACTGGATGCGTGGTTGCGCGGCATTCCAGAGCTGGCGCCCTACGCTGGGGCGCTGGCGCCAGCTATTGTGGCACTGACCATCAGTTATTTTTCGCTGATTGTTGGCGAGCTGGTGCCGAAACGTCTGGCATTACAGAACGCTGAGCGGGTTGCAGCAGCAGTCGCTCCGATCATGGCCCTGCTGGCGCGTCTGGCATCGCCTATGGTGAGTTTTCTAACCTTCTCGACTGAGGTTGTGTTACGTTTGCTTGGTCGGCACAATGTGGCTGAAATGCCCGTCACCGAGGACGATATTATGGCACTGGTGCGCGAAGGTGCTGCCGACGGCACTGTGGCAGACTCTGAGCAAACCGTTATTCACAATGTCTTTAAGTTTAGTGACCGTACCGTTCGTTCTTTGATGACGCCGCGCACGCAGATTACCGCTATCGATATTGACACACCGGTTGAAGAAGCCTTGAGGATCGCTACAGAGTCGGGCTATTCACGCATCCCGGTGTACGAAGGGTCGCTCGACCACGTGATCGGCATTCTGTACGTCAAGGATCTGCTAGCGTTTTGGGGTCGGTGCGAACCTCCAAATCTGCGTGAACTGCTGCGCCCGCCAATGTATGTGATTGAGAGTCAACGCGCGGCGCAGGCGTTTCAGCAACTGAAGCAGAATCGCAATGCGCTGGCTATTGTTCTCGATGAATACGGGCAGGTCGCTGGGGTGATCACCATCGAAGACATGCTCGAAGAACTGGTCGGCGATATTTCCGACGAATACGACGATGAGATCGATGAGTCGATTGTGCGCCGTGACGATGGCAGTTACCTGGTCGATGGGCTGACGCCGTTTGCCGATCTGCGTGAATGTCTCAAGTTGCCGCCAGCCGATAATCTTGTGCGTGAGCATGGGTTCGAAACCCTTGCCGGTTTCCTGCTGGCGTTGCTTGGTCGCATTCCCGCTGTCGGCGACAGTGTGAAGTGGGAAGGGTATTCCTTCGAGATTGTTGATATGGATGGTCGGCGGATCGATAAGGTGCTGGTTGTTCCGCCGCGCCCGGTAGTCGATCAGACGCAGCACGTGCTGGCAACGCGGGCGATGATGCCAAAGACAAGCCACAGTAGCAAGGTTGAGGCTGCTCGATGATCTGTCGCCTGTTCCAGCAGGCGTGCCTGATCGCTATTACACGATGACACTCAGAACCGCTCGTCGGCTCGACCTGCGCCTGGTGCTGATCGGTGCGCTTGCCGGGCAGTATGTGGTATTTCAACTGCTGACCGGCGTCCAGTACTGGGATAGTCCTCGCAATCTGCACTGGGGCATTGTTGCTCAGGAACTGCCGCATTTTCTGATCGATGCCGAAAATCCCTACGATCGTGTGAATGGGTTTCCTCCCGATCCAGTCTCCCTGGCGCCAGCCGGATCGGCGCATGGGCGCAGCGGTCCGTTGCATCCGTGGTGGGGTTCACTTTACCTGATAGTATTTGGCGCAGTCTGGCGATTGAGTGGCTCGTATGCGCTTCTTCAGGCGGTCGTTCCGATTGCCGCCGGGGGTGTGGTAATCCTGACCTGTGCTTTCGGGTCGCGCTTCATCGGGCAGCGCGGGGGTGTGCTGGCGGCGGCGCTCCTGGCGCTCTTCCCGGTATTGAGCATGGTCGGCTGTCATTCGTTGAGCCGCTCTCTGCGCTGCTGATGATAGGCGCGCTATGGGCGTTCCTCGAACAGCGCACCTGGCTGGCAGCGCTCTGCGGTGCGCTGGCGATGTACGGCAAAATCGATCTTGCGTTTCTCTACCCTGGCGTTGCCGGATTGACCTGGTTGCTCCAATTGCGCAGCGAACGACCGCTGCCTGCCCGTCATGTCTTGCTGGCGATTGGGATTCCAGTGCTCGCGCTGGCGCCGTGGGTTCTCCTGATCTACGGCATTATTGGTCGTCCAACAACGGTTGGCGGCGGTGCGCAGCCTGATATTTTCCTAACACTTGTACCGCAAATGCTGGAGCAGATGTTCACATTGCCGCTGACGCTGGCGATGGTGATGCTTCTGTTTCTGCTTGCGCCTGCTGTTCTAGCTGTCGTGCGCAGCGGCGCGGGAATGGCGATGACGATGCTCGGTGTCTGGATGGCGCTCAGTCTGGTTGTGCTGCTGGTCTACTCCGCGCTCCCAGGTGCAAGCAATAATCCGCGGGTATTCATTCCGGCATTGCCAGCACTCTGTATCCTGACCGCTGCTGGAGGGATGCGGTTGGGTCACCGTTTGCGTCTAGTCATGCTGACGGTGATTTTTACCGTTTTTGTGATCGTGAACGTCGTTGGTGTGGTATACCAGGTGTTGCAGGCGCGGGTGACATCTGCAGCAATGCCGGTGTGGTCAGTGCTGCGCGATGCGCCGCCTGGAGTCGTTCTGACCGAATCAGTACTGGCTGCGGCATTATACGCGCGTCAACCGGCGACCTGGTTCGAGCACGATCCGGTCTTTCAGCGCAACATCATGCACAATGCGACTCATTTCCGTCGTTATCTCGCAGGAGCGCCGATTCTCGCTACATCGTGCTGCCGCGTGATCCGGATGCTGAGGCAAAGCGTCTGGCATCGCCAGAAGCGCAATGGTACGCCGCATTGCCTATTGGACGGGATCTTGGTTGGAGTGCAGAGCCGCTGGCGTCTCATGATGTACGCGCATACCTGGATGCAACCTATCCGAAGCGGGTAATCGGGAAGTATGTGGTTTATGTGGTTGAACGTTGATCTGGCAACCCGCGCATAAATCTTCATCAGCCCCCTGGTGCGCCGTCGCCCTGGAGGGTCCGGCTGCCGGGGTGACGGCCGCCAATGTAGCCTGCAGGCGGGCCCGCGCAGGCGAGCTTTGCCCAACATAGCCGAGGGCTTGTAGTTATTTCGCTCTCGCCCGCGCAGGCGGGCTTCGCCCTGGATAGCCGACGGCTTATGGTCTTTGAATAAATAATCCGGTATAGCCCGTGCAGGCAGGCTTTGCCCCGTGTGGCCAAGGGCATTAGCCCCACGGATAGTCTGGTATGGCGGATTAAATTCTCAATCTCCATCTTTTTAGTTTGCACTCTGCTGGACGCGGGCGCCTTGCGCGATACAGCAGGTCCAGACAAGGGTCAACGTATCTAAGCAATACTGTCTTAACATGCATCAGTCCCACGGCACGAGGGCGAATACTGCTAGAGACGCGAGTTTCGGGTGTTGCCTCTCTGCGTCTCGGCGGTAGTCGAAGGGTGCATGCCCGACCGCGCGCCACTGACGCGGCGATCCCGCACTGCGGTATAATCTGGCGGTGTTGGTGGGACGACGTGCATCTCCGTGTGACGTGACCGCCAGCAATCACGACCGACCATGTTGCCAGGATGGGGCGCTTCCCATCCCCAGATGGAGATGTTTCCATGACCCTTTCATCTTCAAATACGCATATCTCTGTCGAAGCAGGCATTCCCAGACCGCGTGCGATGGCGCTGATCGCCCGTGATCACAGGGTCTACGCCCCGTGCATGGGGCGGGTCTACCCCTTTGTGATGGAACGCGGCATCGGGTGCGAGGTGTGGGATGTCGATGGCAATCGTTACCTGGATTTCAATGCTGGCATTGCAGTCGTGTCCGCCGGGCACGCGCATCCGCGGATTGTGCGCGCCATTCAGGATCAGGCGGCGCGCTTCATCCATATGGCGGCGACCGATTTTTACCACGAGCCGATGATCACGCTCGGCGAAAAACTAGTCGCCACCATGCCGCGCGCGTATGACTGGCAGGTGTTTCTGGCGAATTCGGGCACGGAGGCGGTTGAGGCGGCGATCAAACTGGCGCGTTATGCCACCGGTCGCCAGGGGATCATCGCCTTTTTCGGCGGATTTCACGGGCGCTCCTATGGCGCACTGTCGCTGACGGCGTCGAAACCGGTGCAGCGACGCGGCTATTTCCCGCTGGTTCCCAGTACGTTCCATGCGTTCTACGCCAATCCTTACCGCCCGCCGTTCGATGTCGATCCATCACGGGTGACGGAAGCGTGCCTGGCGTATATCGAAGATACGCTGTTTTGCACGATTGCGCCGCCGCACGACATCGCCGCTATCGTGGTCGAGCCGATTCAGGGCGAAGGCGGCTATGTGGTTCCGGCGCCGGGTTTTCTCTGCGGGTTGCGCCAGTTGTGCGACCGGTACGGGATCGTGCTGATCCTGGACGAGGTGCAGAGCGGCGTGGGGCGCACCGGGACGATGTGGGCATTTGAGCAGGAGTGCCCCACGAATGCCGCTGGCACCTGCATCGCCTGCGGTCGCGCTCAACCGATTGGATGCATCCCGGATATTCTGGCAACTGCGAAAGGGTTGGGTGGTGGTATGCCGATTGGCGCAATTGTGGCACGGAAAGAGCTGACTGCCGTGTGGGAACCCGGTTCTCATGGGAACACCTTTGGCGGAAATGCCCTGGCGTGCGCTGCGGCGAACGAAGTAATCGATCTTGTGCAGCACGAACTGGCAGCTAACGCTGCGCATGTCGGCGCATACCTGATGCAGAGGTTGCGCGACCTTCAGCAGCAGTATGACGTTATCGGCGATGTGCGCGGGCGCGGTTTGATGATCGGCATCGAACTCGTTAAGGATCGGGAAACGCGCGAACCGGCGCGTGCCCTGGCGCGGTGTGTGATGGAGGAAGCATTCCGACGCGGTTTGCTGATTCTGACCTGCGGCGCATCAACGATTCGCCTCTGCCCGCCGCTGGTTCTGACCGAGGCGCAGGTTGATGAAGGATTGACCATCTTCGAGGCAGCGCTACGCGCCTGCCTGTAGTCGATCATCCGACGGTGTATGCTGGCGGCGCCATCGGCGGCTGCGGTCGCTGACGCACTGCCAGCCATCCTCCCAGCGCTCCGAGGAGAACAGCAAAGAGCAGGTGGATCAACCCGGCGCAGAAACCCATCACCGGACCCACAAACCCGATCAGGTTGCGAATATCGTCTTTGGTCAGTCCCGAAGCGGGTTGTTGTTCCTCAATCTGTCTAATGATCTCATCAAAAAGTGCCGGATCGCTCTGAACGATCAAGATCGCAGCGATCCAGAAAATGACCGACCCGATGAGCGCGCCAATCCCAGAAATGCCCCCTGCCAGCGTACCGCTGCCGATCCCGGCAGTCGGACCGCTCCAGCGCACCCCAATGTAGCCAGCGATTGCGCCTAGCGCCATAGTTGCGATTGGTCCGCAGCAAAAGACCCCGATCGCCGGTATGAAGGAAAAGCCAGCCACAGCGATAATGCTGACCAGCGCGAAAATAAGCCCCGATTTGAGACCGCCAGACATGCTGCCTCCTCATGCGCGGTAGTATGGCAATGTCCTCATTGTATCACGTCTTGCAGGTGTCTTGCGTTGCTGCAACCCCTTGCTCCGGTTGACATGCTCCGACCGATCCCATAGAATGGCAAAACCCTGGAAGGTAATCTGAAAGCTCATCGATGCACGTGCATGACGAATGCTCCTGCTCTTCTTTCGCTCGATGGCATCTGGAAACTGCTGCCAGTTGACACGTTTCGTCAGGGGTTTTATCCGCCCAACGATGATACCTGGTTGACACAGGAGATACCGGCGCACTGGCAGCAGCATCCGCTGCTGGAACGCTATGCGGGGCGTATGGTCTACCGGCGACGGTTCACACTGCCGGACGCGCCTGTCATCCCACCGGATCAGTCCTCGCCGATCCGCTATTTCCTTCGCTTCAACGGCGTCTTCTACTGGGCGCAGCCATACTTCAACGGCGTTGATCTGGGGCGCCACGAGGGGTACTTCGAGCCGTTCGAGCATGAGGTAACCGCCTGGATCGCTCGGGAGAATGAAATTGTGGTCGAGGTCGAATGCCCTGATGAGGTCAATAAGTCCGGCAAGCGCATGATCACCGGCATCTTCTCGCACTGGGACTGTATGGACCCCCTGGCGAACCCCGGCGGTATCTGGTTGCCGGTCGAACTGGTGAAGACCGGTCCGGTGCGTCTTCGTGAGGTGCTGCTTCAGACCGAGGCATCTGGCGAATCGCTGGCGGAGTTGCGTTTTCGTGCAGTGTTCGATGCGCGCGCAGCGCGTGATGTTGTGCTGCGCTGGACGTTTGCGCCGGTAAACTTCGCTGGCGCCGTGCAGACAATTGAGCAGCGCCGTGCCCTGGCAGACGGAGCGCATGAGATCGCTGGCGTCCTGCTGCTGAACGATCCACGTCTCTGGTGGACCCACGACATGGGTGCGCCGAACCTGTATGCTGTGACGCTTGAAGTACTCTGTGATGGGATGGTCTCCGATGCGCGCACCTTCCGCTTCGGCATTCGCACGTTTGAACTGCACGACTGGATACCCTATCTCAACGGAACGCGCTTCTTTGTCAAGGGGAACAACTATCCGCCGACCGATGTGCGGATTGCAACCACCACACGCGAGCGGTGTCTTGTGGATCTCCGCCTAGCGCGCGAGTGCCATATGAATATGCTGCGTGTCCACGGACACATTGCGCACCCGGCGCTCTACGACGCTGCCGATGAGATGGGCATTCTGTTGTGGCAGGATTTTCCGCTACACTGGCTCTACCGTCGTGAAATCCTGCCCGAAGCGCGGCGTCAGGCGCGTGCCATGGTGCGGCTGCTGGGCAACCATCCATCGGTAGCGCTCTGGTGCATGCACAACGAACCGGTGTACGTCGTCGATACGCGCGATGAACGCCTGATAACGCGCCTGCGCACCTATGCGTCGATGTTCATCTTCAGCTGGAACCGCGATGTGATGGATAGCGAGTTGAAGCGCGTCGTCGAACGGGAAGACGGCAAACGCCCGGTCGTGCGTTCATCGAATGAGTTTCCCATACCTGGCATTCGCAAAGGCACCAGCACCCATTTCTATTACGGCTGGTACAAAATCTACGGTCGTCTCGAAGCATGGGAGCCGTTGATCCGACGTTTCCCGCAACTGGTGCGCTTTGTCACCGAGTTTGGCGCCCAGAGTTTCCCGAACGTCGAGAGTTGCGTCAGATTCATGGATGCCGACATCAGGCGCATCGACTGGCAGCGTCTGGTCGAGCGCCACCAGTTTCAGGCGGATATTATGGCGCACTGGTACGACTGGCGCGCCGCCCGTTCGCTTGACGAACTGGTACGGATCTCACAGGACTACCAGATCAAGGTGAACCGGCATTACATCGACCGTCTGCGGTTGCGCAAATACCGCCCGACTGGCGGGGTGATGCCATTTATGTTTCACGATGCGAACCCATCGATTTCCTGGTCGATTATCGACTACTGGCGGGTGCCGAAGCGATCATACGACGCGATGCGTCTGGCGTTCAGTCCACAGTATCTCTTCACCGTGCTTGAGAAAGAGTCGATCGCAGTTGGCGAAGCCCTTGATCTGCCAGTGTACATCGTCAACGACGATCACCGTGATAATGTTGTTGCCATCACCGCGCGCCTGATCGGTCCCGACGACGCAACGCTGGCGAGCGTCGAGCGTTCGTTCACGCTTCCTGCCGACTGCATGGCGATGGAAGTTGAGCGTCTGCGTCTGATCCCGCCCGATCCCGGAACGTATCGCCTGGATCTGATCCTGCGGGGCAGCCGGGTGGAAACGCTCATCAATACCTATCTCATTCACGTCGCAAGCGCTGAGAAAGGAACCCTGTATGCTCGACAAAGCTCAAGCTATCGCTCCTGAACTGATCCGGTTGCGGCGTGAGATTCACGCCCACCCCGAACTTGCGTTCCAGGAAGTGCGAACCGCCCAACTGGTCGTGGAAACGCTGCGCGAAATCGGCGGTATCGACATTCGTACCGGTGTCGGCAAAACCGGTGTCGTCGGTCAACTCGGTGACGGCAACGGACCGACGATCAGCATCCGTGCAGATATGGATGCCCTGCCGATCGATGAGGCGACCGGTCTGCCGTTTGCTTCCCGGAACCCAGGGGTGATGCACGCATGCGGTCACGACGCACATACTGCGATCCTGCTCGGCGTGGCGCACCTGCTCCGGCAGGAGTTTGCCGCTGGCAATCTGCACGGTACCGTGCGCTTCCTTTTTCAGCCAGCTGAAGAAGCGCAAGATGACGAAGGTCTCAGCGGTGCGCTGCGCATGATCAACGACGGTGCACTTGATGGGGTCGATCACGTGATTGCACTGCATGTCGACTCAAGCCTGCCGGTTGGGAAAATCACCATCCGTGACGGAGCGAGTTCGGCAGCAGTCGATACCTTTCGCGGGTGGATCATAGGGAGTGGCGGACACGGCGCCTACCCGCACCTGGGCACGGATCCGCTGTGGATGCTGCTGCCAGTAATGCAGGCGCTGCACGGTATTGTCGCACGCCGGATCAACCCTATGCATCCGGCAGTCGTCAGTCTTGGCATTGTGCGGGGCGGCACGGCGTCAAACGTTATTCCCGCCGAGGTGTATCTGGAAGGAACATTGCGCAGTTTCGATCCACAGGTGCGTGAGCAGTTGATCGTTGAGGTTGAACGCGCATTCGCGGTTGCACGCGCCGTAGGCGGTGATTATCGGCTAGAGATCGAGCGCGGCTATCCTGCCGGGCACAATGATGCCACAGTCAGCGAATGGATCGCCGCCACGGCCGTCGATCTGATCGGCGCGGACGCAATCGACCGGAGTCGCACCGGGATGGGGGCTGAGGATTTCGCCTATATGACCCAGAAAGTACCTGGTGCAATGTTCATGCTCGGCGCTGCGATTGACGATGGTGTGAATCGCGGACATCACACCCCGATCTTCGACATCGATGAGCGCGCACTGCCGATTGGCGCGGCTATTCTCGCCGAAACAGCGCGGCGCTATCTGGCAAGCGAAGTCCGACGCTAGCGTAAACAGAACCTGCGCGTATGCGCACATCGTATCGGGCAACGGCGAAGGGAGTCTCATATCAAATCTTGGTTGATGGGATCGCGGGCATTTTGCCTGCAGAAAACGCTGCATGAAAGTGCAGGCGTCTCGCCCGCAGGCAGCGTCGCCTGGGAGTGTGCCCAGAGCACGGGCGTCTCGCCCACACGCAGTAAGGCGACTCGTCACAAGAGCGAGGGCGTCTTGCCCTCGACCGCCTTACAAGGGCAGAACGCCCTCGCTCCGGGGCAACCAGCGCGGATGCGGAACGAACACTAGTGAACTGCGCACCTTGTTCTGCAAGATTCGATATGATTCCTCGTCGTTGCCCAGACCCCAGCGTGTGGCGGCTTACGGCTCGATCTTCGTGCCCAGAACGGCAAGGAACTTCGCAATCCAGTCGGGATGTGCAGGCCAGGCGGGCGCCGTCACCAAGTTGCCATCGACGTGCGCTTTATCTGCCGGAATATCGACATATCGACCGCCAGCGCGGTTGACATCGGGACCTACCGCCGGGTATGCTGAGCATGATCGTCCTTCAAGAACGCCAGCCGCCGCCAGTACCTGCGCACCGTGGCAGATCGCGGCAATCGGCTTGTTGGCTGACGCGAAGTGGCGTACAATCTCCAGCACCTTCTCATTCAAACGAATGTATTCAGGCGCGCGCCCGCCAGGGATTACCAGGGCGTCGTAATCTTCCGCCCGAACCTCGGCAAACGTTGCATTTAGCGTGAAGTTGTGCCCGGGTTTCTCGCTGTAAGTCTGATCGCCCTCAAAATCGTGTACCGCTGTGCGCACCTTATCGCCTGCCTTCTTGTCGGGGCAGACAGCATGTACATTGTGCCCGACTGCCTGAAGTGCCTGGAACGGTACCATCACCTCGTAGTCCTCGACATAATCGCCGACGAGCATCAGAATGTTCTTCGCCGCCATTGGGAACCTCCTTTCTGCTTCTTTGCACCATTTGCTGCTTGTTGGCTGCGTCTTGTAACGGGGACATGAGTATTATACCGTAACTCCTGCTCCGACCGCCGTTGATTTTGCAGGACAATCCCACGTTTACCCCTTGCATATGCAATGTGTCGCTTTTGTAAACCTTGACTCAACCTTTCAAATCTACTATAGTAAGCGCGAATTTGACAGATTTGAAAGAATTCGGTGCGTCCATGACTGTGATGGGTGTCACACCGATAGCGACGCTGTTCCCGCACGATCAACCCCACATCGTGGTGGTTGGTGGCGGGATCACTGGAATGAGCGCGGCGTATGAACTGGATCGCGCAGCGCGCGACGGCGCCGCGCCAATCACCGTCACTCTGATCGAGCGCGAGGCGCGTTTAGGCGGCAAAGTGGTGACCGAACGGAACGGACCGTTCATCATCGAAGGAGGTCCCGACTCCTTTATGGCGCAGAAGCCGTGGGCAGCTGAACTGGCGCGTGAAATCGGGTTAGGCGATGAGTTGATGGTCGCCTCGCCGATGCGCCGTACTATCTGGGTATTGCACAACGGGCGTCCCCATCCCCTGCCTGAAGGCATGCTGCTCATCGTGCCAACGCGCATCGCTCCTTTTGCGTTCTCCCCGCTGATTTCGCTGCCCGGCAAACTGCGCATGGCGCTCGATCTGTTCGTGCCAGCGCGTCGTGACGATGGCGATGAAACCCTCGCCGACTTCATTCGTCGCCGCCTGGGACACGAGGCGCTCGACCGTCTGGCGGAACCTATCCTTTCCGGCATCCACAGTGCAGAGTGTGAGCGCCAGAGCATTATGGCGACCTTCCCGCGCTTCCGCGAGTTAGAGAAACGGCACGGCAGCCTGATCCGCGGTATGCTTGCCGCACGTCGCGCAGCGCCTCCATCGTCTGCCGTGCATCAATCCCCGTTTATGACCCTGCGTAGCGGGATGGGCGCGTTGATCGACCGCCTGGAGCGCCATCTGACTGCGCGGATCCTCACCGGTCGCCAGGTGACGGCGCTGATGCACAACCCGACAGCTGTCCGTCCCTACCGTCTATATCTGGACAATGGCGCACTGCTGGAGGCTGATGCTGTCATTCTGGCGACGCCTGCGTATGTCGCTGCCGATCTGGTGGACAAAGCGTTCCCGGATCTGGCAAGTTCCCTGCGCGCTATCCGGTACGTTTCGACGGCGACGATCTCGATGGTCTACCGACGTAGTGAAATTGGTACGCCGCTCGATGGGTATGGGTTAGTGATCCCGCGCAGCGAGCGGAGTCAGATCAACGCCTGCACCCTCTCGTCGGTAAAGTTCCGCTACCGCGCCCCCGACGATTATCTGCTGCTGCGCTGCTTCGCTGGCGGATCGCGCCGCCCGGAACTGCTCGCGCGGGACGATGACGACCTGGTGCGCCTGGCGCAGTCCGATCTGCGCGCTATCCTGGGCATCACTGCCGCCCCGATACTGACGCGCATCTATCGCTGGCACAATGGCAACCCGCAGTACGATGTCGGGCATCTGGATCGCATCGCCGCGCTCGAAGCGCGCTGTCCAAACGGATTGCTGCTTGCTGGCGCAGCGTACCGCGGCGTCGGCGTGCCTGACTGCATCAAACAGGGGCGGGACGCTGCGCGTCGGGCGCTGGCGCTGGTGACGTCTGTCCGACCGGTGAAGAGTTAAGGTTTCTCAACTTGCACAATCATTGTGAAAATTGTAACATGTTATTACGAGCATGAACGTCGAACCGACCGACAACGAATGGCTTTCGCTCTCGGAAGCAAGTGCGCTCCTCGGTGTGGCGGCAGCGACGCTGCGTCGCTGGGGGGATGCCGGGAAAGTGCCGATGAAGCGAACCCTCGGCGGTCACCGTCGCTTCTCACGGAAGGGGCTTCTGAAGGTGATGCAAGAAGCGCAGCCGCGAGAGCAGACTCCACCGCTGGCGCCGCTATCGTTGCTGCGACTCGACACCCACGCTATGGCGCGCGCCGACTGGCACTCGCGTTTGATGACGCATTCCAATGCTGAACGTATGCGTAGTCTGGGGCAGCGTCTCCTGGGCTTGCTGATCCAGTACATCAATCGTCAGGAAGAAGACGAGCGGTTTCTCAACGAAGCACGCGCAATTGGCGTCGGGTATGGACGTGAGACCCGCCAGGCAGGCGTTAGCATGCACGACACGGTGCAGGCATTCCTGTTCTTTCGCAACTCGTTTTCGCGTCTGGCGATGCCGGTGCCTGGCATTGCCCAACCGAATGACCTTGATCAGGCGGTCGCTCTCCATGCGCGGATTGACCGTTTTATGGATGCAGTGCTGCTGGGAGCGATCACCGGGTATGAGCAGCAGTAGATAGAGGTGGTCAGGTATGCAGATTACCCTGATCGGTGTGCATCAGCGCAATACGCCAGTGACCGTGCGTGAACGGCTGGCGTTCAACCTCTATGAGTTGCCCGACGCACTCGTAGCGTTGCGCCGGTATGTCGATGAAGGGTTCATCCTCTCAACATGTAATCGGGTCGAGGTGTGCGCAGTGACGCACAACGGCATGGCAGGCGATGAGGCGCTGAAAATGTTTCTGGTCGAGCAGCGTGGCGTTGATCAGGCAGTGTTTGCCCCCTCGCTGTACGTCTACCACAACGAAGCAGTCGTGCGTCATCTCTATCGACTGGCGGCCGGTCTTGATTCGATGGTGCTGGGTGAGGATCAGATTGTTGGGCAGATGAAGGAAGCACTTGCGATTGCGCATGCTGCCGGGGCGGTCGGTCCGGTGCTCCATCGGGTGCTCCACGGTGCGCTGGCGGCTGGCAAGCGTGCACGTACCCACACCGGCATCGCTACCGGTCACGTGTCAGTGGTGTCGGTTGCGATTGACGCGATGCGTCAGTATCCCGATCTGCTCGAGCGGGGACGTGTGCTGGTGATCGGCGCCGGGCATATTGCCGAACTTGCGTTGAAACATCTGCTTGCCGGGGGATGCTCCACCATTACGATCGTCAATCGGACGGAAGCACACGCCGACGCGCTGGCACAGCGGTATGGTGTCGCCCGGCGTCCATGGGGCGATCTGAATGATGCGCTGGCGGCAAGCGACATCGTTGTCAGTTGTACCTCAGCGCCTGGTGTCGTTCTTTCGCAGCAGATGGTGGAACGCGCTACAGCAGGTCGCTCGACGCCGCTGCTCCTCTTCGATCTGGCAGTCCCGCGTGATATTGATCAGGGAGTCGCAGAAATTCCCGGTGTCTATCTCTATGATGTCGATGCGCTTGAGCCAATCTGTCGCATGAATCGCGCACTGCGCGCTGCGGAAGCTGAACGCGCTGAGACGATCATCGATGGTGAGGTTGCGAAGTTTATGGAGTGGTGGGCAGTGCAACAGGCGGTTCCCACCATTCGCGCTTTGCGCAAGCGCGCCGAAGACATCCGCGATGCCGAGATCCGGCGGGCACTGGCGCGTTGCCCGGAACTGTCGCCGCAGCAGCGCGAAACCGTCATCGCGCTGAGCACGGCGATTATCAATAAGTTGCTGCACGAGCCAATTGCGGCGCTACGCGATCCGGAAGCTGGCAGTGAACTGCTGACCGCTGTGCGCCGGTTGTTCAATATCGATGATACTGCAGTCTACACGTCCACTAACACGACATAAGCACTATGCCTAGAGAGGAAGCACGAACGTATGACCGATCAGGATCACACAACCACGTCCGCAACTCCCTGGTTTGTTCAGTTTACCGCCTTCAAGGTCGATCCCGCTTGGCGTCGTCTGCCACAGGGTGTGCGCGCCGATGGCTATGACGCCTTCGCCGCTGTTGTTGAGGAGTATGCGTCGTCGATAACGACCTGGGCATACAGTGGCATTGGCTTGAAGATCGGCGCCGATCTCCTCCTCTGGCGACGCGGCGTTGACCCAAAACTGATGCAGGAGATGACGGCGCGTCTGTTGACCAGCGGCATCGGCTGTTACAGCGAGATTTCCTACCAGCTCTTCGGCTATACCCGTCCCTCGATGTATACCCGCCGTCCAACCAGTCAGGAACAGGCGATTGATCTGAATGATCGCCAGACCTATCTGATTGTCTATCCATTCAGCAAAACGACAGACTGGTATCTGATGAGCCGCGACGCGCGTCAGGGTATGATGAATGAGCATATGCGCGTCGGTCACGAGTATGCCGATATCCGGCAGGTGCTGCTCTACGCTACCGGTCTCGATGATCAGGAATTCGTGGTGGCTTACGAAACCGAGGATCTGCCGCGCTTCAGCCAGTTAGTCACTGACCTGCGCTCGACTGAGGCTCGCCGTTACACGCTGCGCGATACGCCGATCATCACTGCTATTCACCGACCCCTGCGCGAAGCGCTGGCGCTGATTGGATGAACCTATGACACGTTCACGTTTTCTGGCGGCGTGTCGTCGTCAGCCTGTGGATGCCACGCCAGTCTGGTTTATGCGTCAGGCTGGGCGCTATATGCCGGAGTATCGCGCGATCCGCGAGCGTTACGGCTTTCTGGAGATGGTGAAAACGCCTGAACTGGCGGCGGAAATCACCATGCAGCCGATCCGCGCTTTTCCGGTTGACGCTGCGATTATTTTCGCCGATATTCTGCCGCTGCTCGAAGGCATGGGGCTGCATCTGACGTATGAACAGGGAGAAGGTCCGGTCATTCACAACCCGGTGCGTTCGCCTGCCGATGTTGCTGCACTCCGCACTCCTGATCCGCGTGAGACCGTGGCGTACACGATCCAGGCGATCCGCCTGGTGAAACGTGACCTGGAAGGACGTGCACCACTGATCGGTTTCAGTGGGGCGCCGTTCACGCTGGCGGCATATGCGATTGAAGGCGGTTCATCGCGTGATCACCGGCTCACCAAGGCGCTGATGTACGCCGAACCGCAGGCGTGGCACGAGCTGATGGAGCGCCTGACAGCGCAGGTGAGCACCTATCTGATTGCACAGATCGAGGCGGGCGCGGATGCAGTGCAGGTCTTCGATAGTTGGGCAGGGGCGCTGTCGCCCGGCGATTATGCCGAATATGTCTTACCGTTTGTGCAAAAGTGTATTGTTGCAGTGCGCGCCGGTTGCGGCATCGTTCCGCCGCCGCCGATCATCTACTTTGGCGTTGGACTGTCGGGCATGCTGGGGTTGCTGCGCCAAACCGATGCTGATGTGATTGGTCTCGACTGGCGTATTCATCTCGACGATGGCTGGGCGCAAACAGGTCCTGGCGTCGCCGTTCAGGGCAACCTCGATCCGCACACGCTGCTAGCGCCATGGCCCGAAGTGCGCCGCCGCGCTGCCGATATTCTCGACCGCGCCGCCGGTCGTCCGGGGCATATTTTCAACCTGGGTCACGGAATTGTGCCAGAGACGCCGGTCGATACAGTGCGTCGTCTGGCTGAGTTCGTTCATGAGTATTCAGCGGAATAATCTATGACACCCATATCACCGCCTGTGGGCATTTTTCTGCTGGCGTATGGCACGCCGGAGAGCCTCGATGATGTCGAGCCGTACTTCACCCACATTCGTGGAGGACGTAAGCCGTCACCTGAAGCGGTAGCGAATCTGCGCGAGCGCTACCGCCTGGTCGGTGGGCGCACGCCGTTGAAAGACCTGACCTTTGCGACTGCCGACAAATTGCAGGCGCGGCTGGATGCTGAAGCGCCGGGACGCTACCGTGTCTATGTCGGTATGAAGCACTGGCATCCGTTCATTGCCGAAACGATGCCGCACATCGCTGCTGATGGGGTGCGCGACGTGGTTGCGCTTGTGCTGGCGCCACACTATTCCCGCATGAGTGTCGGCGGCTATCGCAGGTATGTCGATGAGGCGAATGCAACGCTAGAACAACCGCTCCAGATCACATTCATCGAACGCTGGCACGACCATCCAGGATTTCGTCGCCTCATCGCGGATCGGATTGTTGCAGCGCGCGCCGAACTGCCCCCCGATCTGCGCGATCAGGCGCTGATCCTGTTCAGCGCCCATAGCCTTCCCGAACGTATTCTGTCATGGAATGACCCGTACCCCGATGAACTGCGTGAGAGCGCGGCAGGCATCGCCAGTTTGCTTGGTCTGACCGACTGGCGTCTCTGCTACCAGAGCGCCGGGATGACCGGCGAACCGTGGCTTGGTCCCGATATTCTTGACTATCTCGAAGAATTGCATAGCGAGGGGGTGCGCGCTGTCATCAGCGCACCGTTCGGATTTGTTGCCGACCATCTCGAAGTGTTGTGGGACATCGACCGTGAAGCGCAGGATAAGGCAGCGGAGTTGGGAATGGAACTCCGGCGCATACGTATGCCGAATGCCGATGATGAATTCGTGGATGTGCTGGTGTCGCTGGTTCGTGATGCACTCCGGCAGCGCGTATGAAACAGACTCTGATTATCGGCACGCGCGCCAGTAAACTTGCACTGGTGCAGACGTATATGGTCCGCGACGCCTTGCAGTCGGCGCATCCTGGATTGACGATTGCCATTGAACATATTACGACACGCGGCGACATTATTCTTGATCGTCCACTCAATGCGATCGGCGACAAAGGGTTGTTTGTTGTCGAGATCGAGGAAGCGATGCGTGCTGGCAGAATCGATCTGGCGGTTCACAGCGCCAAGGATCTGCCGTCTGCGTTGCCGCCCGATATGACGCTTGCGGCATGCCTGCGACGCGCCGATCCGCGCGATGCACTGGTGGCGCAACCCGGCATGACGCTGGCTGCCCTTCCTTCCGGCGCGCGTGTCGGCACCAGCAGCCTGCGGCGCACCTGTCAATTGCGCGCTCTGCGTCCTGATCTCACGCTGGTCAATCTGCGCGGGAATGTCGATACACGGTTGCGCAAGTTGCGTGAGGGACAGTACGATGCAATTGTGCTTGCCGCAGCCGGCTTGAAGCGGCTCGGTCTCGAGAATGTCATCACGGAGCTGATCGAACCGGACGTGCTGATTCCGGCGGTCGGGCAGGGGGTGATCGGCGTCGAAGCACGCGCTGGTGATGAGGAGGTGATCCGGCTCCTTGCGCCACTCGACGATCGGGCAGCACGCATCGCCATCACTGCCGAACGCGCATTCCTGGCGCGCATTGGCGGTGGGTGTCAGGTGCCGGTAGGGGCGCTGGCGTATCTCGAAGGCGACGAGTTGTTGTTGCGCGGGATGATCGGCGCGCGCGACGGTCGGATGGTGCGCGGGATGCGACGCGGCTCAGCGTCCGATCCGGTTGGTCTGGGTTGTGCGCTGGCGGACGAGTTGCTCGACAGGGGCGGACGGGCATTGCTTACAGGATAACAAAGGACTATGAAAGCCGCCGGTCGATTGCAGGGCAAACGGATTGCAGTCACCCGTGCCGCCGAACGCGCCGAAGGTCTGGCGTCGGCGTTGCGCGCGGAGGGCGCGGAGGTGCGGATCTGTCCAACTATCGCGTATGATCCGCCTGAGGATCCGGCGCCGCTCGAAGCAGCATTGCAACAGATCGATCGGTACGACTGGATTGTTTTCACCAGCGCAGCTGCGGTTGATGCGCTTGCAGAACGAGGGGCGCTGCCCCCGCCAGCGCATGTGCGCATTGCAGCGGTCGGCAAAGCAACCGCCGCGTCAATCGAAGCGCGTGGCGGACGAGTCGATCTGATCCCCGCTGAGCAGAACGCGGAGGGGTTGCTGGCAGCGCTACATGATGTCGCTGGCAAACATTTTCTCCTGCCTGTTGCCGACATTGCACGCGACGCACTGGCTGCCGGTCTTCGTGCGCGCGGAGCTGTGGCAGATATGGTGACCGCCTATCGAACGGTTCCCGGTCCAGGGGCGCGTGACCTGATCACGCTGCTCTGCGGCTGTTCTCTCGATGCAATTGTGTTTAGCAGCCCATCGACGTTGCGCTATCTGCTCGATGGCATGGAACAGTTCGGCATCGACCGTTCAGTTGCGCGGGTGCTGCTGACTGGCGTTGCGCTGATCGCTATCGGACCAACGACGGCGCAGGCGTTACGGGATGAAGGGTTACCGGTTGCAGCGCAGGCGCCGACGCCAGATACCGGGGGTGTGCTTCAGGCATTGTATGATGGTCTGGCAGAAAAGGGTTAAGGGTCGAAGGAGGATCGTATGCTGATCCATCGTCCGCGGCGATTACGCCGCACACCGGCGCTGCGTCGCATGGTGCGCGAAACGACGCTCGGTGTCGACCATTTGATTGCGCCACTCTTCGTTACCGCCGGCAGCGGCATTGTGCGCCCGATCCGCTCAATGCCGGGTCATGCCCGCTTGTCTGTCGATCAACTCGATCTCGAGATCAGCGAGATTGCCGAACTCCAGATACCGGCGGTGCTGCTCTTCGGCATTCCGGCGCACAAGGACCCGATCGGCAGCAGCGGATGGGATCCGGATGGACCGGTGCCGCAGGCGATCCGTGCAATCAAACAACGCGCCCCGCAACTGATCGTGATTGCAGATGTATGTGTCTGTGAATACACTAGTCACGGTCACTGCGGCATTCTGGCAGAAGCGCCTGGCAGTGGCGATGTGCTCAACGATCCCACGCTCGACATCCTGGCGCGCTGTGCGGTTGCATATGCCGACGCTGGCGCCGACATTGTCGCTCCCAGCGCGATGATGGATGGTCAGGTCGCTGCCATTCGCTCCGCACTGGACGCTGCCGGTCACACTCAGGTGGCGATCCTTTCGTATGCCGCCAAATTCGCCTCCGCCTTCTACGGTCCCTTCCGCGAGGCAGCTGAGTCCACCCCGGCGTTCGGCGACCGACGCGCTTACCAGATGGACCCGGCAAACAGGCGTGAAGCGCTGCGCGAGGTGGATCTCGACGTGACCGAAGGCGCCGACATGATCATGGTCAAACCGGCTGGCGCCTATCTCGACATCATCAGCGCTGTGCGCCAGCGCTACCACCTGCCGCTGGCAGCGTACCAAGTGAGCGGCGAATATGCCATGATCAAAGCAGCAGCGCAACTCGGCTGGCTCGACGAGCGTCGCGCTGCGCTCGAAAGCCTGATCGCGATTCGACGGGCTGGTGCGGATATGATTATCACCTATTTTGCGAAACAGGCGGCTCGCTGGCTTACAACATCGGATTTGTACTGATTGAGACATCATGATGAAGACAACACGTTCCGAATCGCTGTTCGCCGAAGCGCAGTCGCTCTTTCCTGGCGGCGTCAACAGCCCGGTGCGCGCCTTTCGCGCCGTTGGCGGAACGCCCAGGTTTATCGCGCGTGGCGAAGGCGCCCTGATCTTTGATGTCGATGGAAACCGCTACATTGATTACGTTCTCTCGTGGGGACCGCTGATCGCAGGGCATGCCCACCCTGATGTGGTTGCCGCAATTGCGGAACAGGCAGCACGTGGTACGTCATTCGGCGCACCAACCGAACTGGAAAGCGAACTGGCGCGCCTGATCACCCAGGCGATGCCAGCGGTCGAAATGGTGCGTTTCGTATCATCGGGCACAGAGGCGGCAATGAGCGCGCTGCGCCTGGCGCGTGCTGCAACCCGCCGCGACAAGGTCATCAAGTTCGCTGGGTGCTACCACGGGCACTTCGATGGATTTCTCGTGCAGGCAGGATCGGGCGTGGCGACACTGGGTCTGCCCGACAGTCCCGGAGTCACAGCAGCGACGGCTGCCAGCACACTGACGGCGCCCTACAACGATCTGGATGCGGTTGAAGCATTGTTGAAGGCGAACCCCGGCGAGGTTGCCGCGATCGCGGTCGAACCAGTTGCAGGAAATATGGGACTGGTGCTGCCACAACCCGGCTTTCTTGCCGGCTTGCGCCGTCTGGCCGATGAACACGGTGCGTTGCTGATCTTCGATGAAGTGATGACTGGCTTCCGTGTTGCGTATGGCGGCGCTCAGGGACGGTACGGTATCACTCCTGATCTGACCTGTCTGGGAAAGGTAATTGGTGGCGGTTTGCCTGCCGCCGCGTATGGCGGAAGGCGTGAGTTGATGGAACTGATCGCGCCTGCCGGTCCTGTCTACCAGGCGGGTACGCTCTCCGGCAATCCACTGGCGATGGCGGCAGGTATTGCTACACTGCGTATCATCGGAGCGCCCGGCGTCTTTGAGCGCCTGGAACAGGTGACAGCCGCCTTGTGCGCCGGTTTCGAGCAGGCGGCTGCTGACGCCGATATTCCGCTACGCACAGCGTATGCTGGCAGTATGTGGGGCTTCTTCTTTACTGGCGACCCAGTTGTGGATTATGCATCGGCGAAGAAAGCCGATACCCGCAGGTATGCGCGCTTCTTCCACGCTATGCTCGAACGTGGCGTCTACCTTGCCCCGGCGCAGTTCGAGGCGGCGTTCGTGTCGCTGGCGCATAGCGACGCGCTCATTCAGGAGACAATTGCCGCCGCTGCCGATGCATTGCGATCACTCTGATATCAAATTTTGAACGATTATTCCTGCCGGGCAACCCAAGGTCGTTCTGGAATGTTTCTGGCACGCTGGAACAGTGCGCGTCTCCGCACCACCCGGAAGCACGAGCATCCCGCCCGCATTGCCTGGGAGCGTAGGCGTCTCGCCCGCATACAGCGCTGTGACCCATTATAGGTGCCAGGGTGTCCCGCCCCCGGTCATCACACAAGGTCGAGACCTCACAGATAGAGAGTTTTCTGGCGTCTCCTGGACTCACACTCTCAGAGTAAGGTATCAGGAAGTTTACAGGGGCAGGTTTTTTGGAAGCCCCTACGTTTCTTCTTCAGTTTTGGTCATCAGGACGTCCGGACCCCCCTTCTCCCACAAGGGGAGAAGGGGGGCAGGGGGATAAGGGGCAAAAGCGCACGGGAATGCAGAAAACTGTACATCTCTCCCAGGAACTCTACCCCTGAGAGAGGAGAGTGAGCAGGGAGTGAGGTAAAAAGGGCGTCAGGATGTGGCAGACACCTCTTGCCCGCGAAAAACTCTATACCTGTCGAGAGCAGGGTGCCCTCACTCTGTAGCGAACGGCGCAGATCGGGAATGAACATCACGCGGACCGCGCATTGTGTTCTGGCAGATGTGATACGAGGTGATGCAGCGTCCCACTTGCCTGCCATCTTCTCTTTTGTAGAAAATGCGCTCTTCCTCTCTTGAAGTTTAATTCCCTCCGTAGTATGATAGTACAATAGGCGAATCATATACCTCGATATGATCTTACGCCACTCCTCAAAGAAGCAGTACGCATCGCCTCAATAACGGCCAGGAGAAAGAGAGAACAGAAATGAGCCGCTATCGGGTCTCTGGAGTGCTGCTGGTTCTGGCACTCTGGTTCACGACCGCTTCATTCGTTCCCCTCCACGCACGTGTCACGCGGTCGCAGTCGTCCGCCAATATGGGTCTGACCACGATCGTGTTAATGCCAGCAACAATGGGCGATGCTGTGGACGGTCCGGTTGGGTTGTCACCGGTTGCCCAGAGCGGTTGGGGAAGATGGGAAGCGGTTCCCGGCGCGGTGCTGGCGACATCAGCGCCATCTGTGACCACCTGGAGTCGTGATCGGCTGGAAGTGTTTGTCCGCGGCGATGGCGGCGCTCTGTTATGGCAGACATTCGCTGACGGGAAATGGTTGGGATGGCGCAACATCGGCGGTGGGCTGGCATCGGCGCCTGCCTGCGCTGCCTGGGGGCAGAATCGGATGAGTTGCTTCGCTCTTCGCCAGGGGAGCAGCGCCGTTTGGCATATCTGGTGGAACGGCGAACGCTGGAGCGAGTGGCAAAACCTAGGCGGAATTGCTACCTCAGCGCCAGCTGCAGTCTCGTGGAGAGCGCAGCGGGTGGCAGTGTTCGTGCGCGGCAGCGATAACAAGATGTACCAGGCATACTACGATGGCCAGCGCTGGATCAGCTGGATTAACCACGAAGGTATACTTACCTCGGCACCTGCCTGTACCTCGCCGGGCGACAATCAGTTGCAATGCTTCGTGCGCGGCAGCAACAACCGGCTCTACCGCCGCGTGTGGAACGGTATCCAGTGGACGATTTGGGAAGACATGGGGGTGAATGCAACCTCCGCGCCGACTGTCGCATCGTGGGGACCGAACCGGATCAGTCTGTTTACGCGGGGCGACAACGGCAACCTGCTGCACCGCTACTGGGACGGCAGTCGCTGGATTGGATGGGAAGACCTGGGCGGCAATATCGCATCGTCGCCTGCCTGTGTCTCGTGGGGCGCCAACAGCCTTGACTGTTTTGCTCGCGGCGTCGATCCAGTCTTCAATACCGATCAGGGGTTGATCCGGCGTTCGTGGCGCGGATGAGAAACATCCTTCGCGTGCGCGCACTACTGTATCTTGCGTTATTTTATTGATCCAACACTCCTGGTGCGGATGAGCAACGTCGCTCTGGCGCAGGGCGTCCATCAGTCTAATTGCCAGGAGTACAGTAATGAGTGTTCAGAATTCAATCCGGTCTAACCTGTGCAGGCAGGCTTTGCCCAGTAGAGCCAAGGGCTTCAGCTCCCAAGAGTGAGTACCGGATTATAGCAGTTCCCAAATGCGACCTTCGCCGTCAGTCTGTCTAGCATCAAACGCTGGCTGGGCAAGGCGCGCACGGGAGCGACCCTCGCGCCGGGTCGTTCGCCGGGCCGACTGCCGCGCTTCGATCAGCACGACCTGGACGTGCTGCGCGCCCGCCTCGAAGCGGCGCCCGACGCCACGCTCGACGCCCACGTCGCCTGGTGGAACCAGTAGCATCCCGACCGTCCCGTGGTGCGCTCCACCCTGGATCGCGCCATCACCCGCCTTGGTTGGGCGCAAAAAAACGTTGCACGCCGCCGAGCGTGATGAGGCGGTGCGCGCCGCCTTCCGCGCCCGTCTGCACACCCGTCCCGCCGATGCATTCGTGGTGGTGGACGAGTGCAGCAGCAAGCTGAATCTCACGCCCCGGTATGCGCGCGCCCCACGTACCCGGCGAGCGTACGGCCGCATCCCCCGCGCGGCGCTGGCGACCACCACCATCATTGTGTCACTCCATCTCCAGGGGATGGGACCGACCATGGCGCTGCCCGGAGCGGCGGACGCGCCCGCCTTTGAAGCCTATGTGCGCGACGTGCTGGCACCAACCTTGCGTCCTGGTCAGATTGTGCTGCTCGATAATGCACGCATCCATCTCAGCCCGCGCATTGCGCAGATTATCACAGCGCACGGCTGCGAACTGTGGTTTTTGCCAAGCTCTTCACCCGATTCCTCGCCGATTGCGGACGCCTTTGCCGAGCTCAAACACCAGTGGCGCTAGGCCGAGGCGCGGACGCCAGACGCGCTTCTCGACGCGTTGGGACGTTCGCTTCCGCCGATCAGCGCTCAGGATGCCCACGGCTTCTTTCGCACGTGCGGCTTTCGAATGGAGACCAACCAGGTTCAATGTTTCTGAGAACTGCTATAGATTCTCTATCTCCATTAGCCCTATTACCGTTTCGGCATACCGGACTTAATGCTCACTCTTCATTAGCCCCACGGTAAGAGGACAAATTATGTTCCTGATCTTCGTGACTGCGCAGGGCGGGCACTGTTCATACCGCATGCCAAACGAAGACATCCGCTCTGATGAGGGACGTTTAGTGAGTTCGCGGATGATCCGGAAAGCTTACCGTTCAAAAAGTGGTCAGGTGCGTAGTTTGCTCTCCAGATTATGCACTACAATTAGGGTGGAGAACATTGCTATGTTTGAGCTTCCTGCAACAAGGTCATTTCACCACAGCAGATGCAGCGAGCGATAGATGGAAGGCGCTGGGCACCCCGCGTCTCGTCAGTACTTTTTGCAGTAGGGTCAGGTTTTGAACGATACGTGTGGTAGGGCGGGTAGCGTGGCAGAACTAGCGGGTATTCGTATCAGAAAAGTTATTCGTTACGCTGTTGTACTTAATACGCAGCGATGGCCGAAAGCGCGGTTCAGAAGGAATGATTAGACTTTATCAATGTTTACTTTGATTTTCAGCATACTTTTTGCGTTTCAATCGCATTCGGAAGTTGTGTAGCCCGCAACACGTTTCCATGACCGCATCCCGAAATTCGGAGCAACTGTAACGGA
>Ga0272447_1000199_pt1 | contig 46488 bp, 61 predicted proteins | sample YNPCB0133_FD_194589 | JGI IMG/M metagenome (GOLD analysis project Ga0272447, IMG submission 194589) | Hot spring microbial mat communities from Yellowstone National Park, WY, United States - YNP-CB-013-3 | ecosystem: Environmental > Aquatic > Thermal springs > Hot (42-90C) > Sediment | place... | reverse complement strand
TGATCGCGGTCAAGCGCGCGGTGGACTCAGACCCCGTCCGCACGCCCGGTAGGTTCATCCTCACCGGCTCGGCCAACCTGCTCATGCTGGAACGCCTCGGGGAGACCCTGGCCGGCCGGGCCGCATACGTAACCCTGTGGCCTTTCACACGACGCGAGCGGCTGGGGACCGGGCAGACAGGGCCATGGTCCGAACTGCTCGCAGCCCCCTTCAGGGACTGGCGCGACGTGATCCTGGACCACGCATCGCCGCAAGAGGATTGGGAAATCGCAGTGCGCACCGGCGGCTTCCCGGTCCCGGCCCTGGATATCCACGACCACCAATCCCGCGCCACATGGTTTACCGGGTACGTGCAGACCTACCTGGAGCGGGACCTGCAGGCGCTGCGGGCCGTGGAACAACTTTCCGACCTGCGCCGCCTCATGCGCGCGGCCTCCCTTCGCATCGGCTCCCTGCTGAACCAGACGGACCTCGCACGGGACGTCGGAACCTCCCAGCCACAGGTACACCGCTTCCTCAACCTCCTGGAGGCCAGCTTCCTGGTGGTGCGTCTTCCTGCCTACTCGCTGAACCGCACCCGGCGCCTGATCAAAGCTCCGAAGATCTACTGGTGCGACCCGGCCATGGCCCTGCACCTCAGCGGGGAACCCTCTCCCAGAGGGGAGCATCTGGAGAACCTGGTCCTGCTGGACTTGCTTGCCTGGAGGGACTCGCAGGTGCCGCCCCCGGACATCCTGTACTGGAGGACCGCTTCGGGACACGAGGTGGACTTTGTGGTGGAAGCGCCAACCCGCCTGCTCCCGGTAGAGGTCAAGGCCTCCGGACGCGTCAGCCCAGCCGACGCCAGAAGTCTGCGCGCCTTCCTGGAGGAATATCCCGACCTCGCAGACGGGGGACTGCTCCTGTACACGGGCAGGGAGACCTTTGTGCTTGCCCGTGGCGTGCTGGCCGCGCCCTGGTGGGCGGTTTGCTAACTAGCTCCCCATCGCTTCCCGGGCCAGCCTCGCCAGGAGGGCCCTGAAGGCTGCCCGGGGCACGGGGACTGATCCGCCCCCGAGTTCCCGCCGTGCTGCCTCCTCAAGCCGCTGCCTCACTTCCCTGGGCTGCCGGTCCAGCCAGGCCAGGGCCTGCTGTGCCAGGGCCTTCTCCTGCTCGGCCTCTTCGCGCAGCTCCCTGAGCCGCTCGATGGCCCGGGGACGCGGCTGCGCGGCCTGCGGATCGCCCGCCCCTGCCGGCGCAGGCCAGTCCTCACGGATGGCGGCCACGAGGGCAGCGGCGGGGTCTCGGACGTTGCGGGCAGGAAGCCAGCCCAGCTGGCGGGCTGCCCTTTCCGGACCTCCGGGCTCCGCCAGCAGGGCGGTGGCCACCGAGGGGTGGAGGCCCGCCGCCACCAGGCGCTGCAAAATGTCCCCCTCGGGTACCGGATGTTGTTGTTCGTCTTCAGACTGAAGAAGAACAACAACTTTGTGCCCCCTCCGGGGCCTTTTCCGGGTTCCGCCCGGAAATGTTCCTTCCGTGGACTTTTCCTGCGCCCCCCGCTGCCTTTGCTCTTCCGCCCCTGGAGGACCCTGAAAAGAACCCTGCGGGTACATTTCAGCGGAACCCCCGCCGGCGGCCGCAGCGGCCTGTGCTGTCTCCTGCCCGGGCCGAAATGTCCCCTGCCGGGACATTTCAGCCCGCTTTCCCGCTCCGCGGACCACGCCGACCACTGGGAGCTGCCTGGACCGCCCGGGACGGGCGCTCCTCCGGTACCCGGGAGGAGGGGCAGGGGGTTCCAGCCCCAGTGCCGACAGCACCGCAGAGGGGTCGCGGCCGCCGAGGACCGCGGCCGCGCACTCCTGCGGCGGGTCCTCTGCGAGGACCCAGTACACGGACGGCATCCTCACGGGCCGCCCGTGGCGCCGCTCGGCCCGGTGCTGGACCCTGACGAACAGCGCAGCGAGCGGGTGGCGCAGCGCCGCCGAGATCGGCTTCCGGGTTGCGAAGCCCACCAGCTGTGAGAGCTCCTGCTCCGTGGTCTCGCATGCCGCCCAGTGGCCATCCCGCCGGCCGGCCATGCTCCGGAGGGTCTGGACGATGGTCCAGAGGGTGGGACCCAGCAGGGCGGTCCAGGGAGTGTCCATGCCCCTGCGCGGCGGGGACACACCCAGGCCTTGACAGGCTGCCGCTGCGGGGGTACTCTGAGGGCGCAGCGAGCCTTCACAGGCCACGAGAGGCGCCGGGATCCTGGCCGGGACGGGCGCCTCAATCGTTTCTCAGGGATCCCCGCGTTTCCGCTCGCCTCACCCCCTTTCCGGCATGGCTTCGAGCCGTTCCAGCAGGTCTGGCCGGATCCGCCAGAGGGAGGACCTGGGCCTCTTCTGCTCGACCAGACCCAGGGACTTGAGCCGGCCCAGGGCCCTGCGCAGGTTTGCCAGGCTCGTGCCGAGGACACCGGCCACCTGGGCCCTGTCGATGTCCACCCACCCGTCCGGCAGGGCAGGGGCCGTGGCGATGTGCTCCAGGAGCGCCAGCTCGACGCCCGAGCCCACGGCCCTGGCGAGGCCTGGCGGGAGGAGCAGGCGGACCCCTCCCGGGGTCCGGACCACGAAGGCGCGGAGCCCAGCGTGCTGGACAGCGGCTGTGGCGGACATGTCCAGCCGAAGTGTACCATAGCAGCAGCGGGCTGGCTACCAAGGGGATTGGGGGTAGCCGAAAGGAATATGGTCCTGCAGATCCAGAACGCTGGCCCCGAGGTACTTGCCACAACCTACTGGCAGACGGAGCACGCCCGCCGGGGGTACCTGTACCTGAGCTTCAACGGCGGCGCGCTGCGCGTGCTGGTGCCCGAGCCTGCGGCAGGCGTCCTGGCGCAGCTGCCCCCGGAAGGAACCCCATGCGAGTACCTGCAGGAGGGGCTTCCCGAGGAACCCGGGATGCCGGCACTGGTGTGGAACGACGACCCGGCCCGGGCGTTCAGGTATCCGCCCCAAGCAGCCGCAACACTTCCCGCCTGACGCCAGTCAGCTCGTACTCATCAGACAACTCTCCCAAAAGCCAGCGTGCCTGCCTGCGCAGCAGCTCCGCCAGCAGATCCACCAGCACGTACCTCCTCGTCCCCTCCGTGGTCGCGGCCTCGATCGCCCACGTAGGACTCAGGCGTGCTGCCAGGGTCATCTCGGCCAGCACATGCGGGTCCGGCGCGGCGGAGTCGGCAACGCGCAGCATCCCGGCCGCGTGCACAGCCGCAACCCCCCAGGCTGTCGGGCGCGGGAGCGGCAACCAGGTGGGCTCGTTCCTGGACCGCAGCATCCCCGCCAGGAAAGCACGCAGGTCCACGGGCCTGTCCCGGGACTCGAGGGCACGCACGACAGCATCGTGCACACCCAGGCTGCGCAGGGTTGCCGCCTCACGCGGGGAGACAGGGTCGGCCCCATCTGCACCCGCATGACGGCGACGACCATCCCGGGTCCGCACCGCGGTCAGGCCCGACGCTGCGCGCAGATAACCCTCGCGCACCAACTGCCAGACTGTATCATCGATGCGCCCGGATATCCTCAAGTGCGCCTGCAGCGCTATCGCCGCGGGGAGCGCGTGACTCTCCCCGAGCGAGGAGGCCCGAGCTACGACTTCTCCGTCCAACGCCGGGCAGTACGCCGCGATGCGCACCGCCTCTTCCCCAAACCAGCCCGTGTAACTGCTACCCCCCGCCTCGCACAACTCCCGGAACTTCCCCTCCAGGCCGGGCAGGCGCACCGTAACCCGGGTGTCGCGCCCGAGCACACGCCCGACCCGCCTCGCCCCGGGATCCGGCGCAAATAGGGACATGTCCACCACGGCCACCCGGATCGCGGCCTCGGCTTCATCGCGGAGGACGAGCTGGGGAGAACCGAGTAGCCCGGCGACCGCGGCAGGGACCTGGAAGTAGGCTCCCACGGCACCCAATGTTAGCACGCAGTCCACCTGGGTAACCAGGGTAACCTCTACCCTCGGGTTGACATGGATTCCCGCGTGCTGTATTGTCTTGGCAGGGTAGGGTAGACTCAACCCAGCCCCGCGTACGGGGTGGAACAGACGATGGGGCACTCACGTCTGCTGCTGCCACGCGCCCCGGCCGGCCTTCTGCGGGCCGCGTCCGGAGTTGGCCTGGAGGCCTCCCCGCGGGAGGCCCGTGCCGCAGCCGAGGCCTTGGCGGCTGCGGCCCTAGCGGACCCCCGCATCGTCCTTGGCCTCCCGGACCGAGGACTGCCCCTGGTCCGGGTGATGCGTCCGGACGCCCTGCGCGCCCTCCGCGGCCGGGCCCGAGAGCTAGGCCTGCCGGAAGTCGACCGGGTGGCGAGGCTGGGCCTCCTCGAGACCCTGGAACGTCAGGCGGCCAGGCGAGCCGCAGCCCTGGCGGAAGCCAGTTCGCGCAGGGTCAACCTCTGCGATACAGGTGCCCCCACTCGCAGGTCCGCCCGCCGGTGGCGGACCGCCGACGGAGGGGGACCGCACGTTGCGGCCTCCCCGGTGCCCCCGGGGCCTGCGCCAAGACCAGTGGGGGTCGGGCGAGTACGGTGCGTTGCGGTGGTACCATGAGGGATCTCGAGACGCGCACCACACTGGCCGACGCGGTCCGCACGGACCCTGAGGCCGCACTCGCGTCCGTGGCTGCGGCCGCCATGGCGGTGTGGAGCGCAGTCCTGGAGGCCGCCGCCCGCGACCCACGGCCCCGTCACCAGGTGCGACAACTGATGGAGATATGGCGCGAGGCGGTGCTGAATGCCGCGGCCCAGGGCATGAGGACGGCGGAGGAGCTGCGGAAGCCGGACCGCTACCGTCCCCGCAGCAGGAGGTGGTGAAATGCCCGCAGAAACCCGGCGCCCCCAGGCCGGACCCCTGGGAGCGCCAAGGACACCGAGGAATCAACCCCTCTCAGCCAGTCTGACCCACCAACCCGGAAATGTCAACCCCGGGGGCCAGAGCCCCCGGAGCCACGGCGAGTGGCTGGCCGCCCTGGTGGGCGGCGGGTGGCTGCACAGACTCTCCGACCTGGACAAGCGGGTGCTACTGGCCCTGGTCGCCCGCGCCCGCAGGCAGGGCGGTACCTGGACCGCGTGGCCACGAGTAGACACCCTGGCAGTGGAGACCGGGACCAGCACCTGGCGCGTGTCCAGGGCGCTGTCCAGGCTGGAGACGTGCGGTCTGATCCGGAGCACCTGCCGGTCCGGCGGGCGTGGCCGGGCTACCGAGTGGCAGGTCCTGCTGCCCCCGGGTGCCACCCTGGCTGCCCCGGAAACCCCCACTCTCAGGATGGGGGTTTCAGAGCCCGAAACCCCCACTCCGCGGGTGAGGGTTTCGAGCAGAAAGGGTCACCCTCCGGGTGCAGAAAGGGTCACCCTTTGGGTGCAGACGGGTGTGGCCGAAAGCCAGACCAGGAGCGGGTTTCAGCCATTTTTTGCCCCGGGAACCAATATAAGGAACCAAGAGAATACTGCTACGCAGCAAGATCCTCTCCCTGGTGCTTTCGGGGCTTCGCCCCTTCGGGGCTCAGGTGGAGCAGGGCACTCCGGTGGGGCACAAGGTACTTCGTTGCAGCCTGCCACGCCAAGGGCTGGTATCTCCCCAGCAGGAGAGGGGGTCCCCTCCATCCCTGCTGACGGGGACAGGCGCGCCCCGACCAAGGGGCGCGCCCCCAGTGGAGTATCAAGGACCACCCAGGCTTCGCCCCGATGGGCCAACCCGGCCGCGGAAACCGCCCGGGAATTGGCTTCCAGGTGGGGCATCCCCAAGGCCGCGGCCCTCCGCGCTGTAACGGCCGCAGCCCGCATGGTGGGCACGGTGGAGCGCGTGCACCAGGTGGTCGTGGCTCTCCCTGCAGGCCCCGCGCCCCAAGATCCCGTCTCCAGGCTGGTGGCCGCCTGCCGTGCCGAGGCCCGGCGGCGGACGGACTTGGAGGAGGCGGCGCAGTACCTCGTTGCGGCCGGGGTGGCCGCGGACGTGGCCGAGGCCCTGGCCGGATGGCTGCTGGACCGCGGCCTCGGACCCGCAGCGGTCCGGCGCCTGGCCCCGGAGGCGGCCGCACTGGCAGGCGACGTGCGTGAAGCCCTGGAGCGCGCCCCGCGGACCATGCACGGCTGGGATGCATGGCGGTGGCTGCGGGACGCTGTCCGACCTCAGCGGGCTGCGCCCGCGACGGTTGCCGCACCAAGGTTCCGGTTCTGAGACGAGGTGGGCTATGCAGGTCATCTCGCCATCCGTAAATCCCGTGCGCGGGTCCGGGCGGGCCCGGCACGTCATCGCGGTCGAGGATGGTGTCCTCCGCGCCCACCCGGAGGCTTTCCGCGGGTGCGACGTGCTGCCCCTTCCGGCGCAGGGGCGGGTGCCCCCCGAGGCCCTGAGCCGGATCGCGGATGCTGAGGTAGTGCTCCTCTCCACGCGTGAGAGGTGGGAGCATGTCCGTCACCACCTGCACACGCTACACCCTCCGCGGGTGCGGGTGGGCCGACTCCCGGAGGGGCCACTGACCGCCGACATAGTGGCATCGGCGGCCTCCCGGGCGGCGCCGTGGAAATCGGTGGCACTCTCGCTGTCGGAGGCCGCTGAGCGCACCGCGACCTGGATGTCTCAGCCGCGATGGCTGTCACTGAGCTCCGGCTGGCGGACCCTGGACGCGAAGCTGCCCCTGAAGCGCGGTGAGCTGTACGCTGTGCTGGCGTACCCCAAGGTTGGTAAGACCACGTTCTGCACGATGGTGGCGCGGAACCTGGCGAGCTGCGGGGTGGTGGTGTGGTACGCATCACTCGAGGAACGCGTGGAATCGCTGGTGCTGCGGGTCGCGTGCTCGGTGCACTCGAAGCCGCGCGACCAGCTGCAGCCGGGCGATGTGCGCGCCCTGCAGGGCATGGGCTGGCCGCTGCTGCTTTCGGGGATCGAGGAGCTGGCGGCGGTGGATGGAGGAGAGGCGTTCGCCCGGGCGCTGCGGGATACCCACAGACGGTATGGGGTGGACGTGGCGGTGGTAGACAACCTGCACTATCTGGTGCGGTCGGAGCGTGACTCGGTGGAGCGGCTGGGGTGCGCGAGCAAGCTGCTGCGCTCGGCGGCTGCTGAACTTGGCGTCTGCGTGGTGGCGGTGCTGCAGCCCCGGAAGCCCCCAAATGGAGGGGATGATCCGCCATCGGCCTTCGACGCCCGGTGGACAGGGGACACTGTGGCCGACGCACACGCTACGGTCGTCCTGCACAGGTATCGCTCTACGGATCCGCTGCGGGACCAGGAGCTGGAACCTGACATGCTCGTCCGGGTGGAACGGAGCCGGGAGACCCCGGGTGGTGATGTGCTGATGGTAGCGGACTGGGCTCGCTGCCAGATACGCGAAGCCACTCAGGATGAACGCCTGGCCTTCCTGCAGAGGCGAGGGGTCAGGTCCGGAACATAGAAGGGTTTGCGCTGGGGGTGTGGCAGTGATCGCCATCGACCGCGGTCGGTCTGGCACCAAGATCCTCTGGCCCGGCGGCGGGCGGGTGGAGTGGCCGCCCCTGGCCGAGCGGCTGCCCGGCCCGCCGCCTGCCGCGTTGGTGGCAGAGGGTACCGGTCCCCAACCGCAGCGTGGCGCATGGGCGAGGGTCGGCAGCGACGAGTGGTGGGCGCTCGGGGAGGCGGCCCGTGGAGGCCTCCACCAGGACGAACGGAAGGCGACGCCGGACGCACGTGCCCTCGCTGCCACGGTGGCGGTACTCGCAGGGTACCGGCACGGCCAGGTGGACCTGGGTTTGGCCGTGCCTGCGGGGCTAGCTGGCACCGATGCGGAGCGGCTGGCCCGCATCGTGGCGGGCCACGTCGAAGTGGAGGTGGCGGGCGCCGGCCGGGCAGCGCTGTGGCTGCGGGCGCACGTCCTGCCGGAGCCCGCCGCGGCGCTGCTGGCGGTCGTGCTGGACGCTGACGGCCGTCCGGACCCAGAGGCCATGCGCGCGACCTGGGCGGTGGCGGACCTGGGGCACCGGACTCTGGACGTCGCCGCGCTCCGCGGGGGCCGGGTCCTGTGGTCGAGGAGTACCCCCTCTGGGGGGTTGGTAGCCTACGAGACCTGGATCCGCGAGGTAGTGGAGCCGGGTCTTGGGGTATTGCTGACCGATGGCGAGAGGGCCTCCGTCGTGGAGGCGGTGGCCTCCGGCTACCTTCCCACGGTCCGTGGCGTCGCCCTCCCCCGTGACATGCTTGTGGGACTCGAGCGGCACCGTGCGGCCTTGGCGGAGAGGGTGGTGATGGACTTGCGCAATGCCCTAGCGGGCGAGGCCTACGACCGGCTGTTGCTGGCCGGGGGGTTGGCCTGCTGGCTGGGCGAGGAGCTGCTCCGTGAGTACCCCCACGCCATTGTCGTGCCCGAGCCCCGGTGGGCCGTGGCTGAAGGGCTGCGTCGGTACCTGGCGTACCGGTCCGCCAAGGACCGGCAGGCGGTGCACGCATAGGCCGGGGTGCGGTGCTGTGCTGTGCCACACCGCACGGTGCGCAGATGGCGACCAGATCGTACGTCACGGTGTACGTCCCCCACGATTTGCTCTGCCGCCTCGAGGCCGAGGCACGGCGCAGGGGCGTCTCGGTGTCCCGCCTGTGCCGGGGGTTCCTGGAGGCGGGGCTGGCTGGGCCGGCACACCAGCAGCCGGATCAGCCAGAGCGCCGCGGCCCGGCCCGCGCCGAAGGCGATGACGACCCCCTCGCCGGGCTCGCGGTGGTAGCGGAGTAGCGAGGGGCAGCGGCGGGTCAATCCGGGGTCATCCAGAGGGCTATCAGGAGCCATAGAGGGGTCACGTGGCGCAAGCCAAAACTCGCACAGGGAGCGGGTTCCGGCCTGCTGCGCCACTGGAGGCTGGGTTTTGGACCGCAGTATGGGGACAACCTGGAAGCGCTTCCAGGTTTGCCCCAGGGAGGTAGGAGGAGATGCGTGCACCATTGGCTCTACTCAGGATGGTCCTGCTGCTTGCGCTCGGGCTGCAGGTGATCCAGATGGCTGGGCGTGTTCCTGATTTGGTTCTGCGGACGCTGAGCGGGGAACGCGTGCAGGTGGTGCGGTGATGCGACTGCTGGTTGCGGCAGCTGTGGTGTGGATCGCCATCTCGGCCGCGGCGGATGTGGCTGCCACCGCGGCAATGGCTCGGCTGATGATGGCGGTACCGTGCATGGCGGCGGAGGCGTTCGCCGGAGATGGGCGCGACCCGTGGGAGATGGTCACGGACGCGATGCGCGGACGGTCGTGCAGTCCACGGAATCACTCCAGGTAAGGAGGTGGACATCATGCGCGTGTTTGTAATGGCGGTGGCGGTGCTCTGGCTGGCCTTGGCGCTGGCCGCACCAGCGATGGCCCAGGATGGCGGCGGACTCCGCTGCCCAGACGGGGGACTCATCGGCTCGATTTGCCAGATGATCTCGCCGGTAGTGAGTCTGATCTTCCAGCTGGCAGGGGCTGCACTTGCCATTATGCTGGTAATCTGGCTTATCAGGTTGATTCATTAGCAATGATCGAGGCAATCGTCCAACTGTGGGTTTTGGCGGTGTTGGCCGCGGGCGTGGCGTGGTGGCGCGCGAAGGACGAGCGGTCGCGCGCCAAGGCGGCCCGCTTCCTGGTGCGCCTCACAGGGTTCGCGGTGGTCCTGGGGGTCTGGGAGTGGCTGGGGACCTTGCCGTTCGGTGGTTGGCCCGCACGGGCCACACTTGTCGCTGCCGCGGTGTGGGGCCTGGTGTGGTACCTGCGAGTGCGCCTGCTGCCCGCGTGGGAAATCTGGTGGAGGCAGTTCTTGGCGCCGCGCGACATGGCGTTCGGGGAGGACCCCCGCGATGTCTCGCGCATCCGATGGCCTCGGCTGACGGTGGACTATGAGGCTGCCATCGCTCCGTATCTCGTCCGGGCCCGCTGAGCCTCCTGGGGACGACCTGTACTGGCTTGCGAGGACCGAGCCCCTGCCGGTACGCGGTCCCCTGGGGATGGTGCGGCACGCGAGCCTGGACGTGGCGATTCCCTCAGGTCTGCTGCGGCAGCACCTGTTCGTCACCGGTGCGACGGGGAGCGGGAAGAGCCTGCGTGTCATCTTCCCGGTCCTGCACCAGCACATCGTGAGAGGGCGTGGCGCGCTCGTGGTGACCTTCAAGCACGACCCGCCTCTCTTCAGGCGGTTACATGGCGTTCTCCGGGCCGTCGGCCGGGAAGGGGACCTGCTCTACCTCTCATTGAGGCCAGAGGACGCCGGGGCAACCTGCTGGTGGCATCCACTCTCCGCGGTAGAGAGTGTGGCCGTGGTGGCTGACGCGCTCGTCGCAGCGGTGGTCGAGGATGCGCCAGAGATCAGGTACTACGCGGCCCAAAACGTGGATGGGCTCAGCATCGTTCTGGAGGCGGCCCGGCGGCACGGGGAGGAGCTGTCGTTCCCCCGTGTTGCCGACCTGCTGAGCGAGAGCGGCATGCAGGGACCCGGGGCGGCGCTGCTGAGCTACCTGCGCCCGTTTCACGACCTGTCGAAGCGTGCTCGGACAGTGCGCTGGGAGCACGCTGCCGACCTCAAGATGATGGCGGCGCGCCTCGCCGGGTTCGCTGCGTTTTGTCCGGCTCCCGGCCGCCATCGTCTGGACCTGCTGGACGCGGTGCGTCGCGGGCTGGTGGTCGTCGCGAGCCTGGACTCGATGTCGACGCCACAGGCAGCGCGGTATGCCGGCCGAATGGTCATCAACCTGCTGGGTGCGGTGCTCTCGGGGCTCGGTCGCACGGAGCAGGACCCGCTGTTCCTGGTGGTGCTCGATGAGTTCGGGGCGGTGGCGGGTCCGCACCTGCAGAACCTGTTGGCCAAAGCACGCGGGTTCGGTGTAGGCTTGGTGCTTGCGACGCAGTCGCTGGGCGACCTCCGCAGCGCGGGGTCCCGGGAGCGCGCCGGCGGTCTGTTGGCCCAAATCACAGAAAACGTAGCGACCCAGGTGGTCCTCACGATGCGCGACCCGGACGACGCCCGCTGGTGGTCGGAGGCGTCCGGGTCAATGCTAAGGCGGTACGCGTTCGAGAGCATCCTGGAGCACGGAGCGGCCATGGAAGGCCTCGGGAAAGTGCACTCGGCATCGCGGGAGTCCGCCCGGGTGCACCAGAACAAGCTGCTCTACTTACCCGCGGGGCTGGGCTACATCTGGCTCCCCTCCCGCCGCCGGTGTCTGTGGTGGCCTGGCGGGCGGCGTCCGGCGTTCCCGCGCGACCACGATGTGCGGGATGCTGTGCTGTGCGCATTTGGTTTCCCGCCCGACCCCGGCCCGGAGGCGGAGCTGGAGCTTGCGGGCGGGCGCGTGGCGGGGGCATCCGAGGGGGTCCCCCCCGCCCCTGAGGAGGTCCCTGCCGCGCTCATGCCGGTGCCGGAACCTGAGTCGGCGGAGCCTGCCGCTGGTAGCGCGATCTCGGGGCTGATCGGCGGGGAGCTGCAGCAGTCTCCTGGGACCCTCCGGAAGACCCGGCGGGGCAAGCGCGGGGGCCGCCGCGTGCGGGAGCGGGAGCGGCTGGCGGAGATGGCGGAGATGCTGGAGGGCCTGCCTGTGCCATCGGGGCCCGTGGAGGACTGAGCCGTGCGCATCACGGTCAGGCAGGCGTTGCATGCTGGCCGCGAAGCCGAGGCGGTGAGCTGGCTTGCGCGGCTGGTGGTCGCCACTCGTGATCAGCTCGTGGCCCTGGCCTGGCCGGACCTGCACCCGGAGGCTGCCAAGGCCAGGCTCCGGCGGCTGTGCGAGCGGGGCCTGGTGGAGGCCGTGCGTCTTGCGGAGGAGGGCGGCAGGTCAGTGTACCGGCTGACCGGGGCGGGCGCGCAGGCTGCGGCGGCCCTGGCGAAAGACTCACGGCTGGTGGTCTACCTGGCGCGGTCCTCCGTGGACACGATCCACTTGGCGCACCGGACCGCGACCGGTGATGCGGTGGTGGAGCTGGTGCGCCGCCTCGGAAGCCGCCTGGAGGTCCTGTACCCGCACGAGCGCCGGCTCCGCTGGCAGGTGTCCGGGGGCCTCTGGCGGGAAGTCACTCCGGACGCCGTGCTCGTGGCCGGTGAAACGGCGGTGGCGCTCGAGTATGACCGTGGCACCAGGTCGGTCGAGGCCCTGGCCGCGCAGGTGCGGCGGTACGCCGAGGCGGCCCAGGCGCCGGACCTGCCCGGCTGGGTGAGGTGCTGCTCTGTGGTGTACGTCCTCGAGGCGGTCTCCGCCCGGCGGGCGGAGGCGGTGCTTCAGGCGGCGGAGTCGGCCGGGATCGCGGGCCGTGTGGCGGTGACCACGGTGGGGGGACTGGGGGAGCTCGCCCGCCGCCTGGCCGAGCGGGCCGGAGTGTAAGTGTTGCTGCCAGTTGGTATTGCGTTGGTCTGCGGTTCGAGGCACGATAGGCTTGGTGGGGCCTTGTGCCCCGTCATGGCGCGGCTGATCCTCCTCCTGCGGCTCCCTGCTGGGGCGACCCCGGCGGGAGCGGGGGGAGCCACAGTGCGGCTCCTCGCGCCCCCGCCGGGTAGCCTGGCGGGAGAAAAAACGCAGGCAGGAGGTGGTAGGATGAGAGCATTGAAGATTGCGGTGAAAACCGCAATCATGTCCATCGTATGCAAGGCAATTGCCAGCTGGGCAAACCAGCTAGTAATTGCCATGGGTCAAGGCGTACAGACGCCGTCGGAACCACTACAGCTGATACAACTGATGTTCACGATTGCCGCCGGCATGATCGCGCGGGTGGCCGGCCTCCTGGGGTCAGCTCTCCAGGGACTCGCTTTCCTCATTGGATTGGTGGTGGCGGGGTTTTTCGTCGCGGGGGTGGTGGACCTGCTATTTGACGGGGCAGCCACCTCCGCGCGCCACAGCACGAACAGAAAGAAGGTAGAAGGTAGCCGCGCCTGACCAGGGCCCGGAGAGCGCCGAACCGGCTGCTCCCCGGGCCTCTGTTTTTCCAGGAGGGCCGGAGTGTGCTCCGGCCCTCCGGCTTTACTCGCGCACGCACGGGAGGTGACCAGCACAATGCCCAAGGAGCGCTACTACCGTTTCCGCGCGCCCAGGCGGGCCCTGCTCGCCCTGCGCGGGAGGTTGGTCGCGGAAGGGCGCCACTTCAAAACCTGGGTTGTGGAAGTGCTGGAGTCCGCGGCCCACGGAGAGATTCCCGGGTCCGTTCCGGAGCCGGGCCTGACCGACGGGAACGGCGCCATGCGGTGGGTGAGCCTGCGCTTCGGCCCTCGTGAGGCGCGTGCCTACGAGCGGGCGCAGCAGGTGCTGCGGGCGCAGGGCCGCAACGTCGCGTGGCTGCTGCGCGCGCGGATCGCCGAGGAGGTGCATCGTCATGCGGGTTCCGGCCCCGTGTCCGTGGTGCGGCGCTGAAGGGGCGCTCGAGGTGGACCTGACCGGCGAGGAGACATGGCTGGCCTGCGCGATGTGTTTCGGCGCTGGGTCTCTCGCTGATGCCGTGCGTGCTGCGGAGCGGCGGGGGTACCTGGCCGCGCTGGACGACGTTCACGACGTGCTGTGCGGCCGCGGGCCGAGGGCGCCGCGCGACACGGAGGTGGCGCCGAGGTGGTGAAAGAGCTTCGCGAGCTCGCCCGGGTTGCTGTCTCACAGGGGTGGAGAGTGGAGCGCACCGGCAAGCACCACCTGCGCTGGGTGCCCCCTGAGAAGGCCGGAAAGACCGGCAGGGTGATCTACAGCGGCTCCACGCTGTCTGACTACAGAGCGATCCGCAACATCCGGGCGATGCTCCGCCGGGAGGGTTTGCGAGTATGAGCGAGCTACGCGAGTTTGTGGAGCGGGTCCGGGAGCAGACCAGCATTGCGGCTGTCCTGGCTGCGCATGGGGTCTCCGTGCGCCAGGAGGCCGGCAGGCGTCTGCGGTGCAGGTGCCCGTTCCACGAGGACCGGAACCCGAGCATGGTCGTGTTCCCAGAGGACGAGCGCGGCCCGGAGCGGTGGCGGTGCTTCGGGTGCGGGCAGGGCGGCGATGTCTTCTCCTTGCTCCTCCTGCTGGGAGGACACAAGCGCCGTTGGGACGCGATCGTTGCGAAGGCACGCGAGCTGGGGCTTGAGCCTCCGCGGCCTGACGGCGCGGCCCCTGTGCGCGGTCCGCATCCGGCTGAGCTCGGCATGGAGGCCGCGCTGCGGGCGTACCAGTCGCGGCTCACTGGCGAGGTCGTAGAGTGGCTTCGTCGCCGCGGGTTCCCGGAGCGGTTCGTCCGGGAGCAGGGGATCGGTTATGCGCCGCCGGGCGAGGACAGGTTGCTGTCGCGGCTGCTCGGCCCGGATGAGCTGGACAGTGCGCGCCGCGCGCGCCTGGTGGGAGCGGACGGCCTGGACTATTTCGGGCGGCACGGCGGGGGATGGGTGCTGTGCCCGAACCGGCTGGGTGACCGCGTGGTGGACCTCCAGGGCCGCGCGTATCCCGAGGCCGCGGCCGACGGGAAACCCAAGTGGCTGACGCGCCCCGGCGAGGTGCGGCGCCTCTGGAACGAGGGCGTCCTCCGGCGCCGTCCTCACCGGGTAATGGTCTGCGAAGGCATTATGGACGGGCTGACCGTGGTGCTCGCCGGGTTCGATGCTGTGGCGGTGTACGGGCAGTCGGCATTCCGCCCGGAGTGGGCGTCGCGGTTCGACCGCGTGCGGGAGGTCGTGGTGGCGTACGACCGCGATGCGGTGATGCGAGCGGTTGCGGTCGCGAAGCTGTTCGGCCCGAGGGGCCGGGTGTTGTTGCTGCCGCGGGAGCTTGGCCTGCATGGAGACTTGAACGACCTTCTGGTCCGCTGCGGCGGGAACGTGGACGCGTTCCGGACGCGGCTGGCCGACCTGGTGCACCGGGCCGCCCTGCCCCTCGAGGTGCAGATCGCGCTGATTGACCCGCAGCCGCTCATCACCTTGAGGGACCGCATCAGGCCCGTGCTGCGGGACATTGCGGCGTGGCCGGACCCGATCGTCTCGGACCATCTGCTCAAGCTGCTCGCCGAGCGCGTCGGAACGACGTTGGACGCGCTGCGCCGGGTGATGCGCGAGATGCGGGGGGAGAAGGGACATGAGCCGTGACGTGATTGTGGTGTTCGCGGCGGCCTTCGTGCCGCTTGTGCTGCTTCACGAGGTGGCCCACGCGTGGGCGTCTGCGCTGTGCGGGCATCCTCCCCGGCGGGTGTCGGTGGGGTTCGGGCCTCTGGTGTGGCGCCGTGGCCTGGTGGAGCTGCGCCTGCTGCCGCTGGGCGGGTACTGCGAGACCGACGTGTTCGTGCGCGGGACTCCGGCCCAGCAGGCGTTCGTGGCAGCGGCCGGCCCGCTGGCGAACCTCCTGGCGGCCGTGCTCCTGGCGTTCGCCCCGCTGCCGGTCCGCCACGCCGCGTGGCTGAGCATGGGCATGTGTGTCGCGAATGCCCTTCCGTTCCCCCCGATGGACGGGGGGCGTGTTCTCGTGGCAGCGCTGCTGGCCCTGGGGTGTGCGCCGGGCGCTGTGCGCCTCGTGCAGGACGCGGGCCTCGTGCTGGTGGTGGGCTTGCACGCCGCGGTGCTCGGTATGCCCCTGGGCGGGGACTGGCCCGGGTGGCTGGGGGCTGCGGGGTCGGCCGCTGCGACGGCGGCGCTGCTGTGGGTGCGCCGTGGGGGGCTGAGGTGATGGCTGCCGCGTCCCGCATCCGGCGCGACCGGCGCCTGGTGTCCCCGTCCGACCCACGGGTGGAGGCCCTGGTGGTGTCCCTCCAGAGCCGGGTGCGGGAACTCGAGGCCCGGCTGGCGGACGCCCTGGACCTGAGAGCCGCTTTCCAGGAGGTGGTGCGGCGGGAGGTGGTGGCGCTCCAGTCAGTGCCGCTCGACCTGGACCCGCCCGGTCCGCGGCAGGAGGGCGAGGGCTTCGTGCTGGCGGTGCTGGACGTCGGTGACATGCACGTTGGCGAGCTGGTGACCCCCGAGGACACCGGGGGGCTCAATGCGTATTACGTCGCCGAGTGCCGCAGGCGTGCCGGGGTGCTGCTGGACCGGGCGCTGGAGGTGCTGGAGCTTCACCGCCCTGACCGGCTGCACGTGCACCTGCTTGGCGACATCATTACCGGGGAGCGCATCTACGCGGGCCAGGCGTGGCGTGTGGACGTCCCGCTCATTCGACAGGTGATCATTGCCGAGGAGGTCCTGGCCTCGCTGATCGCGCGCCTGGCGGAGGCCGTGCCGGAGGTCCGCGTGTACTGCGTCGCGGGGAACCACGGGCGGGCCGGCCGCCCGGGCGAGTACCACCCGTCCACGAACTTCGACACGCTGGTCTACGACCTCCTGGAGCGCCGGTTGGCGTCCTGTCCCCGGGTGCGTGTGCATTCTCCTGGCGGGCCATGGTGCGTGTACGAGGTTCCCGAGCTCGGAGGGCAGACGCACCTGCTGCTGCACGGGGACGGGATCCGGAGCAGTCTGAGCATTCCTTATTACGGGGTCGACCGTGCGTCGCGCGATTGGGGCCGGACCCTGGGGCGTGCACCGTCGTATATCCACCTTGGACATTTCCACCGCGCGGCGGGGATCCAGCTTCCGCGCGGTGAGCAGCTGGTGAACGGCTCGTGGGTCGGTGCAACTGCGCATGCGCTGCGGCAGTTCCGCGAGGCGGTTGCGCCGGAGCAGAGGATGCACCTGTTCGACAGCAGGGGCCTCGTGTGCACGCACCGCATCCGCCTGGCGGATGTTCCGGACCTCCAGCCCTCTGCCATGGACGTGCTGGAGGCGGTCCGGTGAGCGCCGGCGGGGAAGTGGCCGCATGAAGGTGCGCTGCGCGGACGCAGCCGACGAACTCGTTGCCGTCCCCGCCGGCGCTTTCCGGGCGGGAGCAGTACCCCGCTCCGGCCTGGTGCTGGCAGGCGGCCGTGTGCTCGACTGGCGCGAGGCGGAACGGTCTGTTCCCGGGATGCTGCGCGGCCGCCGGGACGTCGTGCTCGACGTCTCGCTGCCCGCTCCGCTGCGGGAAGTGCTGTTGCGGGCCTGCATGGAGGGCGGGGCGCGCGCGTGGATTGCGATGCCCGGAGGTCTCGTGGTGCCTGCCGGGGAGCGGGACCTGGCCGTGGCGGCGCTGTGGCGGCCGGTGGCGGCGCATCGGGCGCTGCTGCGGGTGCGGGAAGCGGTGCGCTGCGTGGGGACGTTTGCGCCGGAGCTGGCCGTGGCCCTGCGGCGCCAGCGGCACCATCTACGGTATCTCGGTAGGTCAGAGCTGCGGGCAGCGCTGGCTTCCCCGGCCCTCGCCTCCGTGGCTGCCACGTTCGCCCCGCCCGGCCCGTGGGGCCTGGGCGCCGGGGATGTGATTGTGGCGCATGTGGTCCGGCACCTGGCCCATCCCCTGCGGTTCCGCAATGCGCGGAGGTTATGGCGTTACGCGGGGCTTGGTGTGGACGGGGGCCGTGCGCAGCGGGTCCGGCGCGGGCATTCCCCCCGGCACAACGAGTCCCTGCGGATCGCGCTGATGCAGCTGCCGCGGATGTGGCTGTGCAGTGCGAGCCCGTGGGCGGAGGTGTGGGAGGTGATGCTGCCGCGCTACGCGGAGCAGCACGATGCGCGGTGCGGGTGCGGCCGGGAAGGCCACGCCCGGCGGATGGCCTGGAGAGAGGTAGTGAGGATATGGCTGAGGGACGGCTGGCTGAGGTGGCGCGAGATCGCGGTACACGACGCGGCAGAGGCGCTGCGGCGGTGGGGCCTGAGGTGAGTCTGCATCTGCCTGCTTGCTGCGAGCCCGTGGGGTACCGGCGGGTGCTTCTCCCGGAGCTCGTACTGGAGTGGGCCGACTACCCCCGGGGGCGGCTGGACCAGCAGAACGTGGACCACCTGGTGCGGGTCCTGCGCAGCGGGCAACCGTGGGCCACGCCGCTTGTGGTGGACGAGGAGCTGCGGCTGCTCGACGGCTGGCACCGGGTAGAGGCGTTCCGGGAGCACTACGGGGACCGGTGGGTGCGGCTGGAGGTGGAGGTGTTGGTGGTCCGGTGCAAACCCACGGACCGGCTGCTGGCGGCGGCGCTGATGAACCGCCGCCACGGGCTGAGGCTGGATGACAGGGACGCGGCGCGCGTGGCGGCGCTGTGCGTTCTGCGGGATGCCCCGGAGTCCCCGGGCGCCCTGCTGCGCAGGGTGTGTGCCGAGTTATCCGTGGGGGTGGAGCTTGCTCGGATGGCCCTGCGGGAGCTGCAGGGGGGCACTGTGCGGCGCAGGCCGGCGCGCAGGCTCCCGTCTCCGCCTCCTGTGACCGTGTACGATCCCCGGGAGCTGACCGTGGATTGGGCGCGTGGGGCGCTGGAAGCCCTCGACCAGATGTTGATGGTCCGGGCCCGCGACATCATGGCCGATCCTATCTGCGCGGACCTGCTGCGCCGCATCCACGTGCGGCTCGGGTACCTGTTCCGCGCGGAGGAGGTGGCGTGATGATTCCGCTGGTGCTCGCGTCTGTGATGGCTCTGCAGGCGCAGGGCCTGCAGGTGGAGGCCGGGTGGGGCCCGCACGCCAACCTGGCGGCGCGCGTGGTGGTGGCGCACCTGGCGCATTGTGTCCAGTTGCAGCAGGGTCTCCTGCGGGTGGACGTCGGCGTGCGGCCCGTTGCGCGGTTCGGGTCGTGGCAGGACCGGTGGAGCGTCGAGCTGAGGGCCGTTCAGGTCTCCGCAGTGCTGGTGGTCCCGGGCCGTCCGGAGCCCGTGGTGGCGGAGGCCTCCGAGGTGGTCCCGTCGGGCTCATGGGGAGGCTGGGACGCGGGGTGGGGGTTTGGAGGTGATGTGAGTGCCGCGGTGGTGACGCGCCTTGCGGCGCGGGCGGGGCAGCGGCTCCGGGCGCAGCTGGGGTGCGAGCTTCCCCGGTTTCCGGCGCGTCCGGAGCCGGCCCCGCTGCCGATCGACCCGGGGCGCGGCTAAGTAAGGAGAACCACGAAACCAGGCATGGAAAGGAGGTGATGGGGCCGGCATGCGGTTGCAGCCGCCCCTTCCCGGAAAACACACGGGCGGGGGCGGCGCAGCGCCATGGTGGCCGCCCCTAGCCTTTGCAGGAGGTGATCGCCATGGCGCAGCGGAACAACAATGGCCTCCCATTGGTGGAGGGGGCCAGGACTCTGGATGGGGGCTCCGTGGTGCGTGTCACGCACCGCGGCGGCCACTTCTACATCTCGTCCGGGCGCGTGTTGCCCTCACCCACGACAGTCCTCCGCGCTGTCATGAGCAAGGAGGCGGTGGGTTGGGCCTACGCGTCGCAGGAGAGAGAGAGGGCAGTTCGGGCCGCGGCGCGTGTGTATGCACGCGGCCAGGGGCTGTCCCAGGATCAATTCGAGGCGGCGGTTTGGGAGGAGCTCAAGTCCTCCAAGCCGCCCTCCGCCAAGACTCTGGGTCTGGAGGTCCACGGGCACGTGTTCGGCTCGCTGAGGCGGGCGCTCTACGGAGAGCAGGTGGAGCTTCCTCAGCTTTCGCCGGACGCTGTGCGCATCGTGGACTCCATCCGTGGTTGGTGGCGGCAGTCCGTCGCCCGTCCGCTGCACGCCGAGCGTGTGGTAGTGGGTGACGGATGGGCGGGCACGCTCGACACCGTGGTGGAGATGCACGGTGGTCGCGGCCTGTCGCTCCTGGACCTCAAGGTCACACGGGCGCAGGAGCCGGTCACCGAGTGGCTTTGCCAGGTGTCCGCGTACTCCCATGCCGCTGAGCGATACGGGGTGCGTGCCACCCCCGTGGTTCTGGCGGTCCACCCGGACACCTGTGAGGTCCGGATGTGGCCTGTAGAAGACTCCGGGCGGTGGTACAGGGTGTTTCAGAGGGCCCTCAGCCTCTACGAGGAGCTGTCCAGGGAGCTGGAAGAGGTCGAGAGCGCAATCCGGGCCCTGCAGGCGCTCCGGCAGCCTGCAGGCGCCGCGTAGGCATGCCGGTCCCTTTGAGGGGCTGGGAGGAGAGCGCCGGCTGCGGCTGCTCCCTCCTGGCCCCATCGCATTTCCGGCCAAGGCAGGGAGAGAACATGAGGGTGGGCTACTGGCTGGGCTTGCTGTACGCAGCCGACCCGTTCGCGTTCTGGGCGCTGCTGCTCGGTGGCCTGGCGCCGCTCGCCGTGCCGCTGCGGGTGGGGGCGGACCTCTACTGGCTGTCCTGGTGGGTGCTGCTGGGCTGCATGGTGTACTCGGCAGCCGTGCGCCGACCGCTGGGCGTGCTTCCGGGGCTGCTGTCTGCCGGGCAGGCTGTGGTGTCGGGCGGCCGCCCGGTGGGGGAGCGTCTGCGTGACGCGGCGCGCGAGGTGGCGCGCCCCGTGCCGGGGGCGCGTCCCGCCCCCGCGGTGACCTGGGTGGGCGATCGGCGTCCCGCGGAGCAGGACGAGCGGGCGGTGCTGGAGCGGCTGGAGGAGGAGCTGTCGTCGCGCATCCTCGGGCAGGAGCACGTCCATCGCGCCCTGGCGCAGGCGCTGCGGCGGAGGGCGGCGGGCCTCTCGGACCGGCGCAGGCCGCTTTCGGCCCTGTTCGCCGGGCCGACGGGAACCGGCAAGACCGAGACTGCGAGGGTTCTGGCGGCTCTACTGGGCCGCCCGCTACTGATCTACGACATGTCGAGCTACCAGGCCCCGCACGATGTGGCCGGGCTGGTGGGTGCGCCTCCGGGGTACGTCGGCTCGGACCGGCCCGGGAGGCTGGTGTCGGACATCGGCGCGAACCCGGCCGCCGTGGTCCTGATGGACGAAATCGAGAAAGCATACCCATCCGTGTTCGATGTCCTGCTTCCTGCGCTGGACGAGGGGCGTGTGAGGGAGCAGTCGCAGGGGATCACCGCGGGCTGCTCGGACTGCATCTGGGTGTTCACCACCAATCTCCTGTCGCGCCAGGAGTGGGTTGAGGACCCCGCGCAGGTGCGCCGCCTGTTGCTGGAGGCCGTGGGCCAGATGAGTGCGGCGCAGGCGTGGGGCGCGCAGTTCCGGCTCCGGCCTGAGTTCCTGAACCGCGTCGAGGTGGTGGCGATGTTCCGGCCACTCCCGGCCGATGTCGTGGATCGGATTGCCGCGGCGGAGGTGTTGCGTCTGGTGCGGCGCGCGGCGTCCGGGCGCGGTCTGCGTCCGGAGGTGGACCGCGCGGTGGTGGACCTGGTGATGCGGAGGGCGGACCGGAGGTTTGGGGCGCGGGACGTGCGCCGGGCCGCGGAGGAGCTTCTGGGTGGTCCGCTGGCGGACGCAGTGCTACGGGCTCCGCGGGGCGGGTCGGTGCTCCGGGTGCGGGCCTCTGGCGACCGCGTGGAGGTGGTGGTGGAGTGACACTGTGCACCTGGCGCTGCGGCACCGGCCGCGCCTGGACGAGCGGGAGGCGCTGGCGCAGGAGGTAGAGGCTGACCGCCTGGCGGTGCGGTGGGCCGGGCGGGACGCCGCTGCGGCTGGCTGCGTGCTGCTGCACGGGGCCCTGATGGCGCAGCCGGAGGCGTGGTGGCTGCGCGCGCGGGTCTCAGCGCTTGGGTGTCCTGTTCTGAGGGTCGCGATGTGATGTGAGGCTGGGCGCGCTCCGTTGCGGGGAGGGGGAGCGCCGATGCCGGCCGCTCCGCCCTCCCCGTGCTGTTTGGGGTTGAGCCGCAGTTTGCACGTGAGACGATGGAATTGCAGGCCGGCGAGGTGCTGCACTGGCCTGCACCATAAAAGGAGGTGAAAGCATGCGCAACGAGGTTGAAAAGGCTGAGGCGCACAGCCACTCCCCCGCCCCTGGGGCCAACAGAACCGACAGAGACCGCGCCATTGAGGAGCACGGACTCCGCGACCCCGGGTCCTGGGAGGACCAGGAGTAACACTCCGTTGCGGGGAGGGTTGTGAGCGCCGCCGGCCGCTCCGCCCTCCCCGCGCTTTTGGGGTTGAAGAGTGATTGACACAATGGACCGGCATGTCGCGCTCATCCGCGGGCTGCGCCAGCTAGCGCGCCTGGACCCGGATCACGCCCGTGCCAGGAACAACATTGGGTTCAGCGCCCAATGGTCCGAGGCCGGGCACCGCTTGGCGCAACTGGATGCCCTCACTCCGCGCCAGGCGGTCCTGGCGGCGCGGATTTGTTTGACCCACCACCGCCAGCTCCCCGACGAGGTGGTCGAGGCGGCCAGGGCGGTGCTGGCCGAGGCAAAGACGAACGGGGAAAGCAGGGACTGCGCCCGAGTGGACGTGGACGCGGACGGCCAACTGGTCCTTGCGTTTCCCTATCACCCTGACGCAGTGGACACCCTGAAGTCCATTCCGGCGCGGCTCCGCACATGGTCTGGCATCGCGTGGCACCTTGCCCCCGACCCGCGCTCTGCCCGCGCGGCCCGCAGAGTAGTGGAGATGCTGTCCCTGCCCGTCACGCCGGAGGCCGAGGCGTGGATCGCCGAGCTCGAGGCGATGCCGGTTCCCCCCACGTGGTCCGTGTGGCGGAAGGGAGGCTCGCTGCTGGTGGCCACGGACGACCGGAGTGTGTCGGAGACCCTGGGGCTCCGCTCCATGGGCCGCTGGGACTCCGGCACCGGGGCCTACCGGCTGCCGCTCGCCCTGGCGACCCTCGAGGGGCTGATCGAGCGCGCGCGCAGGCGCGGTCTCGGCGTTCCAGCATCGGCGGACGCGCTTGCCGCGTCTCTGCGGGCGGAGGCCGACGAACGCACGAAGCTCTCCCGGTCCTCCGGGACGGAGGAGGAGGTGGCCCGAGAACTTGAGGCTCTGCGGGCCCGCCTGCGGGAGGCCCTGCCCCGGGAGCTGGATCTGTACCCGTACCAGGTCGCGGGCGTGGCGTTCCTCGAGAGCTCGAAGGGCCGGGCGGTCATCGGCGACCAGATGGGACTCGGCAAGACCGTGCAGGCGCTGGCGTGGCTGGCCCTGCACCCGAAGTTGCGCCCGGCTGTCATCCTGTGTCCCGGACTCGTCCGACTCAACTGGTTGCGCGAAGTACGCAGGTGGCTGCCTGGAGAGACGGCCGAAGTGATCGTCGGGAAAGCGGATGCCGCGCGTCTGCGCAGGGCTGGTGTGGAGGGGGCCGTGGAGGCCCCGACGGGGACAGCCAGCATAGTCATCGCGAACTACGAGTCCGTTGCCAGACACGCGGACGCGCTGGTCCGCAGGACGCCTGCCGTCGTCGTGCTCGACGAATGCCAGTACATCAAGGAGAGGTCGGCGCAGAGGACGAAGGCCGCTCTGCGCGTGTCCGGGGCCGCGCGGCACGTGATCGCGCTGTCAGGCACACCGATCACGAACCGGCCGATCGAGTTCTACAACGTGCTGAACCTTCTGCGGCCCGACCTGTTCAGGTCGTGGTGGTCCTACGCGAACCGCTACTGCGGGCTCCACCACAACGGCTACGGCTGGGACGCGAGCGGGGCGAGCAACACGCAGGAGCTGTCCCGACTGCTGCGGGAGGAGGGGATCATGGTCCGGCGGACGAAGGACCAGGTACTCCACGACCTTCCCCCCAAACGGCGTGTATATCTGGATGTCGAGCTCCTGCGGGATGAGGGTGTGGAGGAGGCCGTGCGCGGTGCCCGCGCCGCCCTGGCGACGGACCAGGCGCGCAGGTGGCTGCAAGAAGGCGGTGCGGCCCCTGGCGACGTGCTGGCTGCGCTGTCCCGGCTCCGGCTCCAGCTGGGCCTGGCGAAGGCGGAGGCCGCGCTGGGCTGGCTGGCCGAGCTGGCGTCCGACCGGCCCGTGGTGGTGTTCGCCTATCACCGGGAGGTGGCCCGCTTGATCCAGGACGGGCTCCGGGAGCGTGGCCTGGCGGTGGTGACCGCGACCGGCGAGGACTCCGCGGCGGAGCGCCAGGCCGCAGTGGACGCGTTCCAGGGTGGGCGGGCCCGCGTGTTCGTGGGCACCTTCGGGGCGGCGGGGGTTGGGCTCACGCTGACCGCTGCGAGCGACGTGGTGCTGGCCGAGCGCGACTGGGTCCCCGCGGTGGAGGAGCAGGCTGAGGACCGGTGCCACAGGGTGGGCCAGCAGGGCTCCGTGACGGTCTGGGTACTCATGTCGGACCACAGGGGGGACCGGTTGCTCCACGAGGCGGTGGAGCGGAAGCGCACGGTGCTGCGGTCCGTGCTGGACGGGGAGACGGTGCGGAGGGAGGAGGCCTCCGCGATGCGCGAGTTCGCGCGGGCTCTGGCCGGGGATGGCGACCGGGCGCCGGAGGAGCGCGGCGCCTCACTGGCCGGTACCGCGTAGAGAGTCAGTCAGGAGGTGCATTGCCATGATCGTGAGCTCTCGTCTGTACTACCCCAGGCTGGGCCGGATCTCCTGCGGGTACCAGACCACCCGACAGTCCCCCAAGGGGGTGGTGATCCACCCGTCGCGGTCCGACACCCTCGTGTTCTCCTCCGACGACCGTGGCCGCATCGAGGCTGTCGCGTCCGTGCTCGGCGGGACGGTGCAGCAGAGCCCGCGGCCCGCGGGTGCGGACGAGCGGTGGTTCGCGGTGACCGGGGCCCGCGAGCTCGAGGTCCTGCTGCCGTCGCTGGACGACCAGACCTGGGACGCATGGTACGAGGCGTGGGGGCAGGGCGGCCTGCTGCGCAGGTGCGACGGCGTCCGGTGCCTGATCGCGATCAACCCCGAGACCGGGGAACGCACCGAGGACGTGCCCTGCCTGTGCGATGCCGATGGGTTGGAGGGGGACGCGCGGTGCCGGGTGACCTCGAGGCTCAACGTCCTGGTGCCTCGGCTCTCCGGCGTCGTGCCCGGAATTGGGGTGTGGCAGGTCGTCTCCAGGGGCGAGAGCACCTACAGGAGCATCGCCAGTGTCATCGCGCTGCTCAGGGCTCTCGTGCAGGCGACCGGTGCGGCCGCGGTCCGCATCCCGCTCGTGCTGCGGGTGGAGGAGCGGCAGGGGCGTGACGCCCAGGGCCGCCCGCGGCGGTGGCCTGTCCTGGCCCTGCAGAGCACCGTCCCGATGGCCGTTCTCCTGGGCAGCGCGTCCGCACCCTCCGCGGTTGCCGCTCCGGCGGCTGCTGCCGTTGCGGCCCCGGAGCCCGCAGGGGAGGAGCTGGAGGAGGCCCCGTTCTGAGGGGGGGGATTGCGGTGTCGGTCGTTGCGCGCCTGGCCGTGGTGGTCATGGTGGTCGTTTTCGCGGCCAACGTGCTCCTGGGCCTGGTCCAGGGGGCGTGGTCGCGGGGCCCTGCGGGGCTGCCCTCGCCCTCTCCCAGTCGCGTCTCCTCATCGCCATCGCCCTTGCCGTCTCCGCGTGAGGTGGTATCGGACCCCGCGCTGGCCCTGTCGGGGCACGTGGGGGACCCCGCGTACTCGCGCATGCTGCGTCTGCGCGAGGTGCGTGTGATGCCCACGGGCGGCCTGCTCGCACTGGAGGCGGTGGCGGAGATGGAGCCTTCCCGCTACGAGGCGGGCAGGCAGGCGTGGGCGCTGGGGGTGGACGCTGGGCGCACGGCGCTGGTGCTGCCGGGCGGGGAGTGGCTGCTGGTGCGCGGGGTTTCCGGGGTGGCGCTGGTGCGCGACGGCGAGATCATTGTCCGGTCCCCGCCGTGGGTGCCCGGGGTTGTGCGGCGCCTGCGGCTTGAGTTTCCCGCGCCGCCCGCCGGGACGGAGCGGGTGCAGGTCGTGGTGACGTGGGTCACGCGCTCCTACGACTATGGGGGCATCTGGCGGCCCTCCGATGAGCGTGTGGCAGAGCTGCGGCTGCGCAACAAGGAGTGAGAGGGAGGTAGACGTCATCATGACGATCATGGCGCGTGCAGTGCCACTGGTCCTGGCCGTGGCCGTGGTCCTGGTGGCCCTGGCACCGGTTCCTGCGTCGTCCCCGGTGGCTTCGGAGGCCCTTGAGCCCCTGCTCCGCGCCTGGCTGGCGGCTCCTGACGCCCGGGTGCTGGCGGTGTCCGCGGGAGACTCCGACCGTGTGCGGGTCTGGGCGCAGGGGAGCTGGCGCGGCCCCGAAGGCGTGCCGGTCGCCGTGCGCGCGTGGCTTGAGGGGGACCCGATGCTGTCCGTGGTGTCCGGATCGGCCCTGGAGGCGCGGGTGCTGTGGTCCGACCTGGCGCTGGTCCTGCCGCGGATCTGGTGCAGGGGCGAATGTCCGTCGTGGCAGTCGGTGCGGCTGGACGTCGCCGCATCGCGCGACGTGTTGCGCGTGGAGCAGGTCGTGGCCGGCCGCCGTTTCGTGGTCGAGGTCCCGGTGCGTCTCGAGGGCGGCCGGGTCGTGGCCGGTCCGCCCCGGTGCATCCATCCCCCTGGGTGTGTGAGTTTGGTGCGGCACGCCCTGGACGTGTGGCGGTTGCCCCACGTACCCTCGTGGCTAGCTCCTGACAGGCTTGAGCTGCGCGAGCACGACGCCGTGGTGCTGCTCCGCGGGAGCGTGCCGCCTCCCCCGGGCGGAGAGTGGCGATGACCTGGCTGGACCTGCTGGAGGGCGTTTCGGGCGCGGACCTGGAGGCGGCGCGCGATGCGATGCGGCGCGGCGGCCAGGCTGCGGCGGAGGCGGAGCTTCTGGCGCGCGGCGCGGGCCGCGGGGAGATCCTGCGGGCGCTTGCGGCCGCGTACTCGTGCCAGCCCGTCGACCTGGCCACGTCGCCACCCGACTCTGGGGCCGCGCGGCTGCTCCCGGAGTGGTTCGCGAGGCGTCACCGTGTGGTCCCGGTGGCGCGTGACCGTGACGCGGGCAGGGTGGTCCTGGCCTGTCAGGACCCCTCGGACATCCCTGCCATCGACGCGGCCTCGATGCTGCTGGGCGCCCCGGTGGACGTCCGTGTGGCCCTGGCCCAGGACATCGATGCCGCGCTGATCCGGGTGTGGGGCCCGCTGTCCGGTGAAGGCCGCCGGGCGTCCCCGGAGGTGGCCGCGCGCGCAGTGCATGCGCTGTCCGTGGACTCCGGCGAGCCTGCGGGGGAACTGGGGGCGCTGCTGGCCGAGGCGGCCCTGCGCGCTGCGACGGACGTCCACCTGCAGCCGGACGAGTCCGGCGGCGCAGTGCTGCTGCGGGTGGACGGCGTGCTCCACGCACTCACGCACATCGGGGCCGGCCCTTTCGACGCCCTGGTGCGCCAGATCAAGGTCCGGGCGGGTATGGACCCGAGCAACACGCTGCGGCCGCAGGATGGGCGCATGTCCGCCTCCGTGTGGGGCGAGGAGCTGGACCTCCGGGTGGCGTCCCTCCCCGCCCTGCATGGCGAGCACGTCAGCATGCGCATTCTGCGGCCCCGGTCGGCGGCCATCGGCGTGCGTGCGCTTGGCCTGGCGGAGGACCAGGTGGCGGCGCTGCGTGAGGCTGTGCGCGGCCACGGCCTGCTGCTGCTGTGCGGGCCTGCGGGCAGCGGCAAAACGACGACCTCGGCGGCCATCATCCGCGACATGGTGGGGACTCGCCACGTCCTGTCCGTGGAGGACCCCGTGGAGTACCGGCTGGGTTTGGTGCACGCGAGCCAGGTGGAGGTCAGCGAGCGTGCTGGCCGCGGGTTCGCTGACGTGCTCCGCGCTGCGCTGCGCCACGACCCTGAAGTCCTCGTGGTGGGCGAGGTCCGGGATGCCGAGACCGCGGGGCTGGCCGTGCGCTACGCGCTCTCGGGGCATCTCGTCGTCGCGACGGTGCACGCGGGCGGCCCGGGTCAGGCCGTGCGCAGGCTCGTGGACTGGGGCGTGCAGCCGGCGGTGCTTTCCGGGGCCCTGCGGATGGTGGTGCATCAGCGGCTGGTGCGCCGTGTGTGCAGGTCGTGTGCCGGTTCGGGCTGTGCGGACTGCTGGGGCTCGGGGTACCGCGGGCGCATCGGGGTGTTCGAGCTGCGGACTGCCGGCGAGGTGTCCGCGCGGGACGGGGAGGAGCTGTGGCGCCGCGCCATGGACCTGGTACGGAAGGGGGTGACCACAGAGGAGGAGCTGGAGCGTGTGCTCGGGGGCGTTGTCAGGCCCAGGGCAAGGACAACAGCAGAGGAGGTGCTGGCATGAGCAGGACTGACCGTGGATTCACACTGATTGAGCTTGCGATCGTGATGGCGATCATCGCCATCCTGGCGGCCGTGGCGATTCCGCGGTCCGCGAACCTGTCTGGCCGCGCGGGGGACTCCGCGGTGGAGGCGACGGCGGCCGCCGTGCAGGCGGCGTACGCGGTGGCTCTGGCGGATGCAGGGTCCGCTCCGTCGTGCGCGGCTCTGTTTTCTAGGATGTCGCGTGTGAGCGGCACTGGCAACACACGGACGATCGCCTCGTCGGGCGGTGTGACGACCATCGTGTGCACGGAGACCTCCGGGGTCGCCACGCAGGCGGCCATCTACAACGACCGCGCCGCCACGTACAAGGATGCCGCGAGTGCGCTCGTGCTGCAGTTCTGAGGGCGGCTGGGCGCTCGTTCTGGTCGCTGTGGCGCTTCTGGCGCTGGCTGCCGGGGTGCTGGTTTCGGGCGAGGCGGCTCTGCAGGCGACCAGGGCCGCCTCGCTCTCTGCGGAGCGCGAGGCCGCGCTGCTCCTGGCCGAGGCCGGGGCGTCGGAGGGCCTGGCGCGGGCCGCCGCTTACCTCGCGGAGCTCGGGGCGCCCCGCAGGGTGTGCCGGACGTCCGTCGATCCGGAGTGCGGGGCGGGTTCCCCGGACTACATCGGCTGCTACACGTACCGGCGGTCCCCGGTGGTGCTGGCGGGCCTTGCGGACTGTCCGGCCCCGGACGGTGTTACCTCCGCGCTCAGCGTGTACTCCGCCTATGGCGTGGGGCTGCTGAGGTCCGGCCGTGCCGCGCAGGTGCGGATGGTCTGGTGGCATGCGGGGGCCAACGCGGGCCGCCTGACTGCCCTGGAGGTCGTCCGGTGACCCGCGGCGGGGTCCTGCTGGACCTGGCCCTGGCGCTGGCGGCCTGTGCGCTGGCCGCCGCGGCGGTGGCGCAGGCCGCGTCACTGGTGCGCGCGGCGTCTGCGTCCGTGTCGCTGGACGCCCCCGTGGTGGAGGCCCGCGAATCACTGTCGTCGCTGCCTCTGTGCGGCGGAGGGGACCCGGAGTGTGCGTCCTGGGTGTCGCGCTGGCAGGGGCAGGTGCACCGGCGCGCGGTGTACCGGTCCCTGCGCGGGCCGCGGGGCGGCCAGCTGGTGCGGGTGGAGGCAGTGGCGTGCCGGAAGGTCGTCAACTACCGTGTCCATTTCGTGCTCGTGCGGCCCGGGGCCGTGCCGCGGCAGGTGCCGTGGATGCGCATCGATCGCTACGTGGGGGGCACGTTGCAGTCCCCTGCGGCGTACACCGTGTACTGGCGCGGCGGCGCGTCCGCGGCGGGTATGGGGAGTGAGCAGCAGCAGGTGCCGCTGTCGGGTGTCCTGGACGGGTCTGGACTGCTGCAGGTGGACTATGCGACTTCGCTGCCTACTGGCCGCTGGTACCGGTTCGAGGTGCGGTGGGGTGCGGATGCGCCTGTGGCGTGGGTGTGCGAAGTGCCGTGGTGAGTCTCTGCTGGGCCTGTCCGTGGGGCTGGCCCTGGCGGGCGTGGTGCTGGCGGGGTGCGCGCTGCTGGCGCAGGCGGCGTGGATGACCCACAGGGCCCTGCGTGCGGAGCTTGTGGCTGCGCACGCGTGGCGGGCGGTGCACGACCGGCTGCTTGCTGACCTGCGCGATGGGGCGGTGGACGATGCGCGGGTGGTGGGGCGTCCTGTGGCGTACTCCTCTGCGTCCGAGGTGCGGGTGGTGGTGTCCCGCAGCGGCGCGTACCGGTGCGTGGCCTGGCGGCTGGACTCCGCGCGGCGCCTGCAGCGTGCGGACTACGGGTACTCCGGACGGTGTCCTGCTCCGTCTCCGTCCGCATGGCGTGACGCAGTGACCATGGACTCGAGGTCCTGGCCGGTTACCTGGCCGCTGGCGCGGTGGTGTGCGCCGACCGAGCAGGAGGTGGTCCTGGCCGACGGGGTGCTCGGCGCGTGCGGCGGTGTGCTCACGGTCCGCGGGCCGGACGGTGCGGACAGGGCGCGGCCCGCGGTGCGCGGGCTGGCGAGGGCTGCGAGGTGATGTCCGGGGTGGTGTTCCGCGGGTTTGGTGGCCGCCGGGAGGCGGCGCGGCTGCGCGGTTTTGCCGCACTGCTCGAGGCCGGGGTGCCGCTGCTTTCGGCGCTGGACAGCCTCGCGCGCGGCGGGTGGCTGGCGGCGCACCGCGTGCGGCGGGCTGCGCTGGAGGGCCGCCCGCTGTCCGCGGCGGTGAGCTCTGACCCGCTGGTCCGGGCCCTTGCGGAGGCGGGAGAGGCCTCTGGGCGGCTTCCGGAGGAGCTGCGGCGCGCGGCACAGCTGCTGGAGTCGCGGGAGCGGGTGAGGCGCCGCGTGGTGGCGGCGTCCGCGTACCCCTTGCTGGTGCTGCTGGCGCTGGCGGTGGCGTGGGCGGTGGTGGTGCTGGTGGCGGTGCCCGCGTACCGGGAGGCCTATGCCGAGCTGGGGCGGGACCTGCCGCTTCCGACCCGCCTGCTGGTGATGATGTCGCGTGCGACCCCGTGGGCTGCGGGGCTTGGGGTGCTCGGGGCGCTCGTGCTGGCCGTGACGGTGGAGGGCCGGGCGGTGGCGCGGCGTCTGTGGTGGCGGCTTTTGTGGCGGCTGCCCCCGGTGCGCATGGCCTCGGCGGCGCATGCGTGGCAGGTGGCCTGCGGCGCGTGGGAGGCCGGGCTGCTGCTGCCGCGGGCCCTGGTGCTGGCCGCGGAGGCGGCCCCTCATCCCCACGTGGCGGCGGCGATGCGGAGGCTGGCGGCCGCTGCGGAGCGTGGGGAGCCGCTGCACACCGCGGTGCTGGGCGAGTCCGCGTGGTTCGGGGAGGAGATGGCGGCGGCGGTGGCGGCGGGTGTGGAGAGCGGTCGGCCCGGCGAGGTGGTCGTGCCTCTGTGCGCGCATCTGCAGGCGGAGGCGGAGCGGGAGGCGGAGCAGCTTGCCTCGCTGGCGGAGCCGCTGCTGCTGGTCGTGGCGGGCCTGCTTGCGCTCGTGGTGGCTCTCGGCCTGTACCTGCCTCTGTTTTCCCTGCGGTAGTGTGCCGGTTGGGGTTGAGTCGTCCCGCCGCGTCCTGCAGGATGGAACTGGAGGCTGAGAAAAGCAGGGACCCATGAGCATCGGTGGCCTTGCACTCCCCCGCGGGGTCGCGATTGCGGCCCCTGCTGTGGGGCGCCTTGTGGTTGCCCTCCGTGCGCCGGATGGCGGTCTGGAGGTCCGCGTGCTGGCCGCCCCGTCCGTGGCGCCGTGGGCCCGGCGCGTCCCGGTGCTGCGGGGTGTTGCTGCCGTGGCTGCATCCGTGGGGGCCGGGCTGCGTGCGGTGCGCCTGATGTCCGGTTCCGGCCCGGAGGTCCGGCCCGCGGACGCCGTGCTGGCCGCCTCTGCCGCGCTCGCGGCCATGCTCCTGCTGTTCGTGGGGATGCCGTGGGCGGTTTCGCACGCGCTGGGGCTGCCGTGGGCGGACGGTGCGGTGCGCGCCCTCCTGGTGGCTGGCTGGCTGTGGATGCTGCGGCTGCACCCGGCAGGCCGCGCGATGTACGCGTACCACGCGGCCGAGCACCGGGCGGTCAACGCCTGGGAAGCGCTGGGGCGCGTCCCGCTCCCTGAGGAGGCGGCGGCCTTTCCCGACCGGCACCCGCGGTGCGGGTTCGGCCTGCTGAGCCTGGTGGTGGTGCTGGCTGCCGTGGTGATGCCCGTGGTGCCGCCCATCGTCCGGCCGCTCGTGCTGCCGCTGCTGGCGGGCGCGGGGTACGAGCTATTGGCGCTTGGCCCGGTGCGGCGGCTGGCCCTGTTCGCGCAGGGCCTGGTCCTGGCCCCATGCGAACGTGGGCACCTGGAGGCCGCCTGTGCCGCGCTGCGGGCCGCCGTGGAGGGGGGAGTGGCATGAATGTCAACAGGAGCCTGGTTCTGAGCCTGGCCCTGCTCGCTGTCCTCAACGTCCTCGACTGGGCCATGACCTGGTTCTGGCTCGGCTCCGGGTTGGGCTATGAGCGCAACCCGGTCATGAGGTGGGCCTACGAGCAGGGCCCGTGGTTCGCGCTCTTCCTGAAGGCCGCGGGGTATGCGGCCTGTGCCGGTGTGCTTGTGGCCGTCTCCCGTGTGAGCTCCCGGCTAGCCATCATGGCCGCGAGGGCTGCCAACCTTGCGTATCTCGTGATCGCCGGCTGGCACCTGGCCGGCGTATTCATGGCGATTCCGTGGGCATGGAGGTGACCCGATGTCGTCCTCTGATCTCGTCCGTGTGAAGCTCTGCAGGCTTCGCCACCGGGACAGGGTGGCGATGGACCTCAAGCTCGCCCTGGAGGGCAAGACCCTTCAGCGGTGGGCGCAGGAGGCCCTGGAGCGTCTGGCGTCCAGGCCGCTGTCCGCGATCGACCCTGCACGGGAAGGCCGTCCGTGGGCAGCGCGCGACGGCGTGCATGTGCGGCACGGCCGCGGGACGTGGCTGTCCGTGCGGGTGCCACCGGAACTGTTGCGCCGCGCCCGCCTGCGGCTGCACCTGACCGGGGCGAGCCTCTGCTCCTGGATGTCCGAGTGTGTGTCGGAGTACATCCGTGGGGTGGACCTCGAGGCGGCGGAGCGGGCCGTGTTCGGACGAGTGAGGAGTCGGGCAGGTCGCAGGGCCGGCCGCCGCGTGCGGGCCGCCTGACCCGGTTTTCCTGGCAAGACGCGTGGAGGCCCCGGGGTGGTGCCCCGGGGCCTCCGGTTTTGGAGGGGGTGGTACGGCGCGCTCACTGAGCATCAGACCCACCAGACCCATACCACAGAGGAGGTGTGGACATCATGCTGTCTCGGATTCGCAGGACACTCTCCGGGCAGGGTGGTTTCACCCTCATTGAACTGGTGATCGTCCTGGTGATCCTGGGCATCCTGCTGGCGCTGGCGCTGCCGCAGTACCTGGCGACCAGGCGGAAGGCCTACCTGGCCGAGGCGGACCAGAACCTGCAGGAGATGCGGACCCAGGCGTGGACCTTCTACCTAGAGCGGAACACGTTCGCCGGCGTGGATGCGGCCGTCAACCCGCCCGCTGCGTCCCCCAACTGGCAGTACGCCTGGGGCACCTGCAACGCCACGAGCTGCCAGATGACTGCCACCGGGCAGGGGCCGGTGAACGGGGCCACGGTCACCGTCACCCTCAGCAACACCGGACAGGCAACAATCACCTCCACTGGCTTCTAGGCTCTGACGGGTCCGTGCGGGCCAGGGGTCGCCGCCCTGCCCTGCACGGCTTCCGTGGTGGGGGGTGGACGTGTGCTCGCGCGCGTTCGCGACCTGGTCCCCGGCATGGTCCTTGCCAGGACCGTCTGGGGCGCATCAGGGGAAGTGCTGCTTTCCAGGGGAACCGTCCTGACCCCGGAGGCGATATCGGCCCTCGGACGCTGCGGGCCGGGCGCGGTCTGGGTGGCGGACGGCGGACCGGACCCAGAAGACCTGGTATCCGACCGGCTCCGTGCCGAAGCCGCAAAGCAGCTCCAGGATCTCTTCTCCGCGGTCTCGTGCGGGGCCTCCGGGGCTGCGGTGTCGTCCCTGGTCAGGCGGCTCTGTGAGATTGCCGGGGGCATCGTCGAGGAGGTCCTTTCGGCCCCTGCGGGTGCGGACCCCGTGGCCGTCCAGGTGTCCTCCGGGTGGGGCATCCAGCACGCGGTGGACGTTGCCGCCGGCTGCGTGCTGCTGGGGGCCCGGCTGGGGCTGGGCGGGGCCGCCCTCCGCGAGCTCGCCCTCGGAGGGCTCCTCCACGACGTCGGCAAGGTCCGCATCCCCCCCGAGGTCCTGAACAGGCCCGGCCCCCTTACTCCCTGGGAATGGGACCTGATGAGGCAGCACCCTGTCTGGGGCTGCGAGATCGTCGCCTGGCTGGGCCTGGACGAGGCCCTGGCCGGGTGCATGGCCTGGCAGCACCACGAGCGGCAGGACGGCAGGGGCTATCCGAGGGGCCTGCGCGGGACGAACAGGGCTGCCCCCTGCCTGGAGTTCCCGGGCGGGGACCGGATCGCCCTGTGCGCCGAGATCTGTGCGGTGGCAGACGTGTACTCCACCATGCGCTCGGACAGGCCCTACCGGCCGGGCGTCCCCCCGGAGGAGGCCGTGCGAGGCCTCCGGGAGGTCGCCGGGACACAGCTCAACCGCGAGCTCGTCGACCTGTTCCTGGTGTACAATGCGGTGTAGGGACGGGACCTTGACATCGGAATAGCGGTAGTTCACAGGGCGCTCCCCCGGAGCGCCCGCCCCATCGGGGGCGGGAGGGGGAGCGCCTGCAGCGCCCCTCCTCTCGCCTCCTCACTTCCACGGGGAGAGGAGGTGGTGCCGATGCCGTGCAGGTCCGCGGTCAGGAAGGCCGCGGAGAGAAGAGGGGGCAGCGGGTCCGCGCTGAGGCGCGGCGAGCTGCTGCACCCTTACGCTGAGCTCGCGAGGGCGGTGCTGTCCCTCGCCGCGGAGGACGCGGCGAGGGACGACGAACTGGGGGTCAGGGCCAGGGCCTGGCTCGCCCGCATTACCGCGGGCGAGCCGGGCTGGTGGCAGCACATCCCCGGGTTCGATGCCCCGAGGTTCGCAAGGCGGGTCATCGAGCTCACCCGCACTCGCCTGCCCCCTCGGGCGTCCCCAGAGTCCCCAATGCTCGAATGTTACTGCTACGAGCAGTGCACCTTGCCGTTTGCTAGCTAGTTGCCTCGTCCCGTCCCCGGGCCGGGAGCGCCTTGAAGGCCGCTCCCGGCCCTGTGTCTTTTCTCGGGAATTGACACCCGGACAGCTCACCTGCATCCTGTTTGAGGCAGTGCCTGCGGGGAGGCTTTGTATCCTCGACTGGATGATGGGCCGGGAGTACCGCAAACGGCTGCTCCCGGCCCTGTGGTTTTTCTGGCGCGATGTCTCCCCGCATTCAGGGAGCGCACATGGAGACCATCGGATGCTCTCCCGCGTGGCGTGAGGCGGTCCGCGTGGCGGAGCTCGCTGCGCAGACGGACGCGTCAGTGCTCATCTACGGGGAGACCGGGACCGGCAAGGAGGTCCTGGCGCGGTTCATCCACGGCCGGAGCCGCCGCGCTGGCGGCCCCTTCGTGGCGGTGAACTGTGGGGCAATCCCGGAGTCCCTGCTGGAGACCGAGCTGTTCGGGCACGAGAAGGGGGCCTTCACAGGGGCGGTGGGGGCCCGGGTGGGGAAGTTCGAGGCCGCGGACGGCGGCACCGTTTTCCTGGACGAAGTGGGGGACATGAGCCCCGCCATGCAGGTGAAGCTCCTGCGGGTCCTGCAGGAGCGCACCTTCGAGCGCGTGGGGGGCAACAGGCCTGTCCGGGCGGACGTGCGGATCATTGCGGCCACCAACAGGGACCTGCGGCAGCTGGTCCGCGAGGGGCGCTTCCGGAGCGACCTGTTCTACCGGATCAGCGTGGTCCCGGTCTGGCTTCCGCCGCTGCGGGAGCGCCCGCAGGACATTCCCCTGCTGGCCCGGCACTTCCTGGAGAAGTACCGCACCATGTGCGGGAAGCCTGTGACTGGCTTCACGCCGCAGGCGATGCGCAGGATGCGGAGTTACCCGTGGCCCGGGAACGTCCGGGAGCTGGAGAACGCGGTGGCGCGGGCCCTGGTGCTCTGTGATGGGGAGGGCGTCATCGACGTGCACCACCTGATGCTGGACTGGTTCGCCCCTCTTGGGGCCTCTTCGGAGCACGCGGCGGGGTGATCCGGGATGGCTGTCTGGCGCTACCGTGCGCGCGACGGGGCAGGGCGCGAAGTGCAGGGGCTTCTGGAGGCGGACTCGGAGCGCCACGCGCTGGACCGCCTCCACGCGGCCGGGCTGCACCCGGTCGGCCTGGTGCGGGACTCTGGCAGGCCCGGCGGGTCCGAGGGGCTGGTGGCCCTGTTTCAACGGGTCTCCCTGCGGGACCTGGCCCTGATGAGCCGGCAGTTCTCCACCATGGTGGACTCCGGCCTGACCCTGGTGCGGTCCCTGGCGATCCTGGAGCAGCAGGCCACCAGCCCTCGCCTGCGGGAGGTGCTGGGCAGGGTACGGGCGGACGTGGAGCGGGGCAGCGCCCTGGCGGACGCCCTCGCCAGGCATCCGCAGGTGTTCAGCTCCCTGTACGTCAACATGGTGCGGGCCGGGGAGGTGGGGGGTGTGCTGGACGACGCGCTGGAGAGGCTGGCGGCCTTCCTGGAGAAGGAGTTCGCCCTGCGGCAGAAGATCAGGTCCGCCATGGTGTACCCGGTGATCCTCGCCGTGGCGGCCACTGCGGCGCTGCTGTTCATGACCATGGTGATCATCCCGCAGTTCGTGATGTTCTTCCGGGAGCTGAACGTGGGGGACCTGCCCCTGCCCACGAAGGTGGTGATGGCCGCGAGCCACCTCCTGCGGGCGTACTGGTTCGTGTGGATCCCGGGCGTGGCCCTGTCGGTGTGGGGATTCCTGCGGTGGCTGCGGACCCCTCGGGGCAAGGCGTGGTGGGACCGGGCGAAGCTGCGCCTGCCGGTGTTCGGCCCTGTGATCCAGAAGGCCCTGCTGGCGCGCTTTGCCCGGACCCTGGGGACCCTCCTGGGGGCAGGGGTGCCCCTCCTGCAGGGCCTCGAGGTGACCGGCAGGGCGGCGGACAGCGTGGTGGTGGAGGAAGCGGTCCGGAGGGTGCGTGCCGCCGTCCGGGAGGGGGAGAGCATCGCCCTGCCGCTTTCGCAGGTGGAGCTGTTCCCGCCCATGGTGGTGCAGATGGTGAGGGTGGGGGAGGAGGCCGGGAACCTGGACGGGATGCTGGCGAAGGTGGCGGACTTCTACGACACCGAGGTGGAGGCCGCGGTGGCGTCTCTGGCGAGCACCCTGGAGCCTGCGATGATCGTGTTCATGGGGTTCGTGGTGGGGGCCATGGTGATCTCCCTGTACATGCCCATCTTCCAGCTGGCGGCGAAGGCGGGGTGAGGCCGTGCGCGGGGTGTGTGCCGGTCCCGGACAGGCGGACCGGCCCCTGCTGATGTCGGGCTTGTCTTCGATGCAGTGTCCTGTGTGTGGCAGGCTGTCGCGCGGGGTGTGCGCTGCGTGCATGCGGGAGGAGGCGGTGCAGCTGGGCCGCCTGCGCGCGCTGCTGGCGGAGCGGGGACCTCTGAGCGCGGAGGAGATCTCCCGCGAGACCGGCGTGCCCGTGGAGCGGGTGCTCCGGTGGCTGCGCGAGGGGAGGCTGCAGCCCGTGCCCGGGGCTCTGCGGTGCCGCGGGTGCGGCCGTCCCGTGCATGCGGGCGATCTGTGCGGGCTGTGCCGGGCTGACATGGTGCGGGAGGTGCGGGAGGCGGTGCGGGACCTCCGGGCTTCCGGCCGTGAGGCGAAGCCGGACCGTCCTCGCCGGACTCTCCGGGAGGGGTCTCCGCGGGGTCGGTTCGACCTCTGATTGACGTGGATGCGGAGTCTCACCGGTTCCATGTTGGCCGCCCCTGGGGTTGAATTGCCCGTGTGCACGCCTCGACAATGCTACATGGAAGGCCCGGTGCCGAGTCTGGCCTGAACTCCGCACCGCCGGCGCATTCCATACCCGGAGGCCAACATGGACGACCAGGACAACCTCACAGGACTGCACCGCCAGTATTCCCACCTGCTGTACGGCCCCGACCACCTTCTGAGGCCACTCTCGGTCCTGCAGGACGACCTCGAAACGTCCGGCCTTCCCAGGCAGGACCGCGTGCGGGCATTCAGGCTCGCCGCGTCCTACTGGGCCGATGTCACCCGCGTGCCCGTCTCGAGGTTTCTGGACGAGCCTCTGCAGCCCACGGCCGCGCAGCAGGAGGCGTGTCACGACGAGCGGGAGGTGGCGGCTCGTGACCGCAGGGCTCGTTCACCCGTTCCGGTCTGCTGATCCCTGTACCGCCGCCCGGCACGAGCCGCAGGCCAGGAGGACCCGAGAGGCCGGGCTCCCGGTCCAGCTCTCCCTGGACGTGTGGACTGATGCGTTCAGGCTAAGGCAGGGGGTTGCCTCCGCTCTCGTGAAGAGGCGGAGGCAGGCGGAGATAGGGGCCCCCGTGGTGCGAGTCGGGATAACATGGTGCCGTCTCCACCCCAAGTGCGCCTCCACCGTGGAGATCCCAGCACGGGGGGCGAGGTCGATTCTCTCACACGCCTCGTCCTGGGGGTTCGATGTTCACCCTCTCCCCCAGGAACACTACATGGGTCCGTGTCCGGACCCCATGCCCGCACTCGCTGAATACATCCGCGAACACGGTACGGTTCGTGTCGCCTGGTTGTCCGGGCGGCAGTACCGGTGGCTGGTGTGTTCCGCCAGAGTGTCCCTTGCGGGCCCGTTGTCGGACCCCGGGGTCGTCCTGGGATCCGCCACTGCGTCAGAGCATCCGTCCCGCGAAGAGGCCACCCGTCGGCTCGCTGTGCTCACGCAGTCCGCGGCCGTCCTGTGGCGGCCGTCCGATGAGCGTGCGTCCCGTGCGCCCACTGTGGCGCTGGAGCTTTCGGACTGGGACGCCGCCCGTCTGCTCCGGAGACTCGGCCACCCGATGTCCGGGATGATCCTGGCCCGTCTGCGATCCTGCGCCAGGGCCAGGCTGAGTCACCAGACAGACCTTCTGCGCAGTCTCGGGCAGCTGGTGCTGGCGGTCATCGCGCGCCCTGACTCCAGGCCAGCCAGGAAGCTGGACATGGCATTTTCTGACCCCTCCACTGAAACCAGGACCGCCATGGAAGTGCTCCACACGGTGGCCGCCCTTTGCCTGGGCGAGTCCTGCCAGGAAATCCGCACTCTCGTCGAGATCCAGCGGGAGGTGTACCGGTCCTCCGGGTCAGCGGTCCGATCCCTGGTCGTCGCGGCCAGCCCGCACCTGGCGGTCGCCACCGCCCTGGATCTCACGAACAGGCCCTGACGCGCCTGCGGCGCGCGCCGGGGGTGAACCGGCTGGTGCGGGGCCTCCGGGCCCGCGGGTGTTGCCCATGCACGAGAAGAAAAGCTCAGGGCCCGAACCCTGGACCTGCTGTGCCGGGCCGCGGTGGCCGCGTGCGGGAACCCTGACGGTACTACCACGGTCGGCAAGGGCACCTGCGCTCCGCCGCCTTCACCGTCCGCATGTCCCCGGACGTCGCGGCGGTTCGAGCCGCCCGCCCGGTCGCCAGGGTCCTGCGGGCCGCCGGAGAGCTCGTCCGGGAGGCCTCAGGGTGACTGGTCTGCACCGCCCTCACACTGCGCGCTCACGGGGTTGAGTTGCCCATCTCCCCACCTTCATAATGCTTCAAGGGTAGGCGGTGGCGGCCGAAGGCGGACCCGTTCCGCCCTCGACCGCCCCCGGCCTACCGGGGTTCCGGGCACTGCCGGGGTGCCCGCCCGGCGGCTACCGGATGTAGGACCCGGCCCTCTTGCGGCTGGTCACCGCGAGGGTGCCGGAGCCAGTCCGGGTGTTGTCGGGGTTAGCCCGGGTGGTGATCAGAAAGGGACGAGCCCGTTCGGCGGGGGCCTGACCAGCCCCCAGTCGGACAGGGGCCAGGAGGCTCACGCCTCCTGGTAGGGCCGAGGGGGGGTGCGATTCCTGCCCGGGGGCAGCGTATGACTTCGGGACCACTCCACCGGATTGAGTGGACCCATAGGCCAGACCTGCGGGTTCCCGGACCCATGACCCCCCGCCGCGGGTCAGACGGCGGCGCTCAGCCTCCCGGGCGAGACCGCAGGACCACGCGCGAACCAGATAAGGCGTGGTGGCTGCGGAGGAGGCCCGGCTGACGCAGGATGCGTCCTGCGCTCATCCGGAAGCTGGCGACGCGAGCATGGCCGGAACCCCGCGCCGCCAGGGTGCCACACGAACCTCCCTTTCCCTGGCGGGGCCTTCCCACCAGGACCTGTGCCGCCACTCCACGGCCACGGGCTGGTTCCTGACCTCCTCGAGGTAGCGGGAGAAGCCGGTCCACCTGGGGAACTGGAGCCGTGAGCCTCGAGGCCCACGAGGCAGGTCCGGAAGAGGTCCAAGCCCACGCAGGCCAAGCAGGGTGCTTGATCTCCGGCCTACGGTCTGTTACACCGTATATGGTGCATGGGCTCAAAGCGCATTCTGTACCGGAAGGTCGTGGACGAGGAGGGCAACGTCCTGGAAACGGTCATCTGGAGGGTGCCGGTGAGCGCCAAGGCCCCGGAGGGGGTGCGGTACAGGCTGGTCTTCATCCCGGCGGGAATGAGAGAGCCAGCCGTCCTGTACGACAACCACCACCCCAAGGGGCACCACCGGCATGTCGGGGGCGTGCAAGAGCCCTACAGGTTCGAAACGGTGCACAAGCTGGTCAGGGACTTCAAGGCGGATGTCGAACGTGTCCGGAGGAGGAGATGAAGACCGCGATGAATTTTCGGATCAAGACCTTCGATGACGCCCTGGAGGATTTCCGGAGGGTGTTCGAGGCGGTGCGGCGCGGCAAGGACGTGGCTGTGGAGGAGGAGGTATGCTTTACGAGCCTGGAGGCCGCCCGCAGGGTCCTCACGCCGGGACGCATGAAGCTGCTGCGCGCCATCCGCGCTGCCGCTCCGGAGTCGGTGTACGAGCTTTCCAGGATGCTGAGGAGGGATCTCAAGAGCGTGCAGGCAGACCTGCGGGTCCTGGAGAAGTTCGGGCTGGTGCGCTTCGAGCCGAGGCGGAAAAGCGGGCGCCTTGCCAAGGCTCCCCGGGCTCCGTACGGAGAGCTGGTTTTCAGGATCGCGATCTGAGCCAACGGCACGCGTGCTTCCGGGCTGGGCGCGCTTTCCATCCTGGCAGGCCTCCAGAGTTTCCCGGGCCAGGTCGCGCGGCCACAGGCGCTCGGCGGAGCGCAGCTCCCCGGGAAGTGTCAGGCGGGCAGGCTCCGGCAGGCGGGCGGGGTCGGTGGGGTGGCCGGTGAGGGGAAGTCTGGCGTTCGTGCCGCCTGACATGCTTTTGTCATTTGGTGACACTATTTGACAGAGCGGTGTCGTTTGGTACAAGAGAGCCTACTGGATAGACCTCGTGGGCGCTCCGGGAAGACCGTTCTCTGCCAGTCCCTGCCGGAGGTGGAGTACTTCGACTGCGAGCTTCCGAGCGTGCGCCTCCGGCTCCGGGACCCCAGCGGCTGCTATCCAGCGTGGTGCCCGCGCTCGTGTGATGTTGCGGACGAGCCGAGCCACTGCAGGACGTCGTCCCGGGTGATCCGCCACTCCTCAATCGAGATGTCCGCGGGGGCGGGGTGGATTGCGTGCTTGAGGTCGGCACTGGTCTTCGGGAGCCGGGCAACGGCCTCCCACTTGAAGTGCTGGTAGAGGGAGTAGCTCCGGGTCTTCTCGAGGGCGGCCCGTGCCCGTTTGCTCAGGGGGAACCGGAACGCGGAGCGGGGAAGGAGATCGGATTCGCCGGTGGCGTCGAGGAGGATGGCGAGGGCCGTGTCGGCGGGCCCGCTCCCGCCGTACCCCCACTCCAGCCCGGTGGGGCCGTGGACCGGGACGTGGCGGAGAGGCGTGCGCGTACCTCCCTGCTCGACGAGGACCGAGGCCACGGACCCGCTCTGGCCCCGGAAAGTCCTGATTCCGATGTAGGTCCTGCTCACGGCATGTCGCTGCTCCATTGTGCTGCGGGAGGTCTGGCCGAATCAACCGCTGCGGCCGTTCGGCGGGGTCCCTGGGGCGCTGTCCGTGCCTGGGGGATCACTTCCGGCTGAGGCGGCGGAGCATGTCGCCCCACAACCGGTTGGTCTCCTCAAGCGTCTCCCGGAAGGCTTCTGCGCGCTCGGGAGCCTGGTCCTGCACCGGTCGCACTGGCATGGACCGTCCGTCCTCCGGAACCCCCGTGCCTCCGTGCTCCGTGCCCGGTAGCTCGAGAATGGGGCGGCGGGTCACCGGGGGAGCGCTGTCGCCCGGGCGGGAGAGCTTCTTCTTGCGCACCGCACACCTCCGCTCAGCCGTGGCACGTACATCGTGCGCCCGGGCGCACGTGCCTGCAAGGAGAACGGAGCCTCCGGCGCGCCGGGCGTCCAGCCCAATACGCACCTGTGTTCGATATTGGGCCGACCCGCTAACAAATGCTATAAGTGCAACCGCGGGAGGAGGTGAGGCGATGGGCCTTCAGATCCTGCAGGCGACCAGCGAGGAGGAACGTGCGCTCTTCAGGGAACTGGCGAGGCGCACGCGCGTGGAAGGCCCCGGTCAGCCCTCGAGGCTGCTGTGGGGAGGCGCGGAACCGATCGATCTTCCGAGGCGGGTCAGCGAAATCCTGTACCTTCTCGCCAGCATTCTGGCGGAGGGTAGGGCGGTTACTGTACTGGTCGAGCCCAGCAGCCGCCTTCTCACCACCAGCGAGGCCGCCGAGCTCCTCAACGTGTCCAGGCAGTACCTGTGCCGACTGCTGGATCGCGGGGACATCCCGTTCGTCAGGGTGGGTAAACACCGCCGCATCCGGGTAGAGGACCTGATGCGGTACCGCGAGCGGAGGGACGCCGCGCGGCGCGAGAAGCTCCGGGAGTTGACCCGGCTCAGTCAGGAGCTTGGTCTGTACGCGGAGTGACGGGTGAGGTATGTAGCTGTCCTGGATGCCTGCGTGCTCGTTCCAGCGTCGCTGCGCGACACCCTCCTCAGGGCGGCCGCGGAAGGGCTGTTTCGCCCCGTATGGAGTCGTGCCATACTTGACGAGGTTGGCCGGACCCTGTCCCTGAAGCAAAACCTCCCTCAGGACAAGGTGGAACGCCTCCTGGGTGCCATCGAAGAGGCATTCCCGGAGGCCATGATCGAGGTGGACCTGGGGCAGCAGCACGCCACCATGGCGGCGCCAGAAGACTGTCACGTGGTAGCTCTGGCCATTGCTGGAGAGGCCCAGGTAATCGTTACGTTCAACACAAGCGACTTCCATACGCAACCGCTGGCCGCCCGGGGTGTCGAAGTGCAGACTCCTGACGAGTTCCTGGAAGACCTTTTCCGCTCCGAGCCTGACCTCATGGCCAAAATCATCGAAGAACAGGCGGCGGCCCTCCGCAGTCCACCGCAAACTCCAGCGGACGTGCTTGGAAGGCTCCGCCGCTTCGCCCGGAATTTCGTGGATGCAATCGAGAGACACCGGTCTCCCGGGGGTCACGGTCCCGGGTGATTGCACCGGTCCGCACTCTCCCCGCCCCCGTCCCTGGACTTGCCCCGGTTTCGTGGAGACCCTGAGAGCGAAGCTGCGGGCCTGTGGGGGACACTTTTTGACAGGTCGCTAGCACTTGGTACGGGGACTGTGAGGGTGGCAGAACCTGCCAGTGCGGTCTCTTGCCAGGGGAAGCAGAAAGGCCCCGTACGGGGGGCCATCAAAACAGGCTGTGCGGCGCGCGCCGCAAGCCGATGCTAGTAAGCCCGGACGCCTCCGTCAAGGAGTGGCGGGCTCTTGACCGCGCGGCCGGATCGGCTGTATCGTCCGTCGAAAAAGTAGACAACCGGGTGAGATCCGATGTCGCGCGTGGTGAGCATGCGCCTCAGGGAAGAGGAGGCGGACCGCCTCCTGAAGCTGTCCCGGCGCCTGCGCAGGTCGGTGTCCGAGACGGCCGCCCTGCTGATCACCGAGAAGCTGCGGGGGGTGGAGTTCCCGCTCATCGAGTTCCGCGGTTCCCCCCTGGGGCGCCAGGCGTACGTGAAGGGCACGAGCCTGGCGGTCTGGGAGGTGGTACTGGTCGCAAGGCAGCTGGGGATGGACGCGCGCCGGGTCGCCGAGCACCTGGAGTGGCAGGAGGAGCGGGTCCAGGCCGCCCTGAACTACGCGGAGGCCTACCCGGAGGAGGCCGAGCCGTTCGTGAGCGAGGCAGAGGGGGTCACCTTCGAGCGGATGGAGCGCCGGCTTCCCTGGCTGGAGCGGGTGTCCGTGTAGGTGGGCTACCTGCTGGACGAGCACATCTCTCCTCAGGTGGCCCGCCTCCTGCTGCCCTTCGGGTCGGCCTTGTCTTTGTCACGTTCGACGTGCACACGGTGCCGGAGGTCCTGCGGTCCTTCGCGGAGTCGGGCGAGGAACACGGCGGTGTGGTGCTGGTGAGCGCGCGGCCTTTCCGGCAGGACGACGTGGGCAGCCTTGTGGATACGCTCGGGCGGCTACGGGCGCTGCTGGAGCAGGTCGGCCCCAGGAACAGAGTTCTGTTCCTGGAGCGCCCGGCCACCTTCTTGTAAACGTCCCGGCGGTGGAGGACAGCCCAGACCGGCTACTCGGGCCGGAAGCGCCGTTTGACCTCCTCATGGGGGACCAGGGGAGCAGAAGTGCGAGCACGCCGCTCCACCAGAGCCTCCAGGGCAGCGTCCTCTCTCAGCTCCAGTGCCTCGTGTACCAGCCGCCTCACCATGGCCGAAAGCGATAAACCCTCCCTGCGCGCCAGGCTCCGGATGGCCATGTAGACCGAGCGCTCCAGCACGGTGTTGACCCTGGGGTTGGCGGAAGGCATTCCCCTCACCGTCCCGGGTGAGTGTAACACAGGTGTTCAACCCGCGTGTGGGGACTCGTGGCTGTTACCGCTCGCACCCGATCCCGTCCCGGTCCCTGTCGAACCCGTGGGGGTCGGGTGGCAGCACACGGAACCGCCGGTAGGGGATGTCCCGGCAGTCCAGGTCTGGAGGAGGAGGGGGGATGCACACGTCAGGGTAGCTCGGGTCGCACGCGGCCCCGCGCTCCCGGCCCGGACCTGCGGAGGCCCACAGCCCTGCTCCGCGCTCCCTGGCCCGCCTCTGGGCTTCCCGCAGGCGATCCACGTGGCGCACGTTGGGAGGCACGGTGAGCAGCAGCGCCCACCCGGCCTCCAGGATCCGCTCGTTCACCATGCTGCCATCCGGAAGCCACAGGTAACTCAACAGCCTCCCGTAGCGGTCCGTGGTCTGGACGTCGAGCTCCAGCCGGACCCTGGTCCCCGGGGGAGCCAGGCGCGAGGCGAAGTCCCGGCTGCGCCGTCCCAGGTCCAGCAGCTCCCGCAGGGGGACCCCCAGCCTGCGGGCCTGGTCCCGGGCGCGGTCGTTCGGGGAGACCTCCGGGGCGTCGATCCCGATGAGCCGGACGGTCTGTGTCCTGCCGGCGAGCACGACCCAGAGGGTGTCGCCGTCGTGCCAGGAGAGGACCGTGGCCTCCAGGGGCGCCGCTGGCGCTGGCGCCGGCAGGAGAAGCGCCAGCAGCATCGCTGCGGAGAGAGATTGCAAGGCGTGGCGGTGCGGCACGGGGTACCTCTCCCGGGGCTGGTTCTACGGCAGGATGCCGTGTCCTGCTGCCTGGCCAGGATCCATTGCCCGCCGCACCCGGCCGCGGCCCCGGCGGGGCGGCAGCTACGTGCGGAGGGTCCCGCTCGAGCTGTGGGTTGCGGGTCCGGCTAGGGAATTCCACAACCGGAGGAGGCGGCATTCTGCTTTGGGGTGCCTGTTCCCGGAGGAGTTCGAGAGGAGGTGGTCAGCGGATCCCAAATCTGTCAGCGCTACTCCCTCCACAAAAGCGGGGTAAGTCCAAGCGCAGCCTGCCGACGAAGTATGTACGCCTCCACGCCGAGGCGGCGGGCGCGAGCGCGGAGGCGTTCCTCGACGGCGGCCCGGAAGGCGGCAGCGCTAGCGTACCGTCGCACGTCCTGCCTCCGCGACGGCGCGCTCGATGAGGTCCCGGACACGCCTGGAACGCTGCCGCGCAGCTGCGCGCAGCTCGTCCACACTGACCAGTCCCGTGTCGAGGGCCCGCCCGACCGCCTGTACGATCACGGCGGGGTCGGCGCCCGCCTCGGCAGCGTCGACGATCGTGCGTGCGGGCGCCGTGACCCGGACGCTGAACCGGCGGACCACCTCCCCGGGTGCGGGCGGCCGCGAGGTCGTGTGGATGCGGACGGCGGGGAGGGTGGGCCGCCTCCGGGGGCGGTGGTCACGCGGCAGGAGGAGGTGGATCTGCCGGGATCTGGAGGGGGCCAGCTCGTACAGTGCGAGCGCGGTGTCGTGGGAGAGGACTGCCCTGTCCGGGCCGGCCTTCACCCAGGCCGCGATCACGTCCTCGTGCGGGAGCGCAGGGAACTCTACCAAGCGGTAGAACCCGCGCGCGATGCGCTCGAAGTGCCCCGCGCGGACGTGGTACACGATGCTGCGGGGAGAATACCCCGCTGCCCGGGCCTGGGCAGCGGTGAAGTATCCTCCCTGCGTCGCGGCCAGTTCGAACAGCCGGCGGCGTTTCTCGCTGCGAGGGAGTGTGGGTTCGCTCATGGCTGCAGAGGCCGCGGATTTGGGGAGCGTCCGCGGCGTGCTCGGGCCGCCACGCCCCGGCCGTTCAGCTGCCTTCAGGCGCCTCCGGGCACCCGTTGCCGGGGCCGGTTGCTTGGCCTCCACCGCTTGCGCGGTGCCTTGCGGTTTCGCGGCCGGCATCTCCGCTGCTCCTTGCAAGCTCCGGACTTCAGTCCGGGGTAGTCGACGGTGTCCTCTCTTGTGTTCATTTTACGTACACAATGTGGGACATGCCAAGAGGTTCTTGCAGTTCCCGGGCCTGCCAGGATGCTGGGCTTCCAGGGGGGCAAGGGCGACCATCCTCGTGGTGTCGAGCCGTGCAGCGCGGCTGTCTTCGGGGCGGTCTTCGAACACATGTGCGCAGATGATGCGGCTCGCGGTCGCGCGGTTGCTCTACCGCCCACTTTCCGGGCCAAGCAGGGTTCGGGAGACTCCACCAGTCAGGGCGCGGTGTCCGGCAGACGGCGCATGTGGCATTCTGGGCCGATGCGGGACAGGATGGAGCCTGAGGGGAGCACCCGTGGATGAGAGGGCACCGTCATGCACCAGCGCAGCACACACCAGGA
>Ga0272447_1000197_pt1 | contig 46541 bp, 34 predicted proteins | sample YNPCB0133_FD_194589 | JGI IMG/M metagenome (GOLD analysis project Ga0272447, IMG submission 194589) | Hot spring microbial mat communities from Yellowstone National Park, WY, United States - YNP-CB-013-3 | ecosystem: Environmental > Aquatic > Thermal springs > Hot (42-90C) > Sediment | place... | reverse complement strand
AATGCGCCCCTCAGGAGGCCTTCCGGGATCTGGAGCAGGCCGTCCGCAACTGGCGGGAGGGCCGGGCCAACTTCCCCCGCTTCAAGCGCATGGCGGACAACAAGGCGAGGTTAATCCGGGTCACGCCCCGGCACGTACTCGCATCGGCAAGGTCCGCACCAAGGAGCGGACGAATAAACTCCTGGAGCTCTTTCAGTCCGGGAAGGCACGCATCCTCTCGACGACCATCTCCCGAGAGGCGGATCGCTGGTTCGTGAGCCTGACCTGTGAGGTGGAGCGCCCGGATCCCGAGCCCCGGGAGGTCCAGGGACCGGAGGATGTGGTGGGCATCGACGTGGGGCTATGCCGCGCTGTCGGATGGAACGCGGATCAAGCCTCTGGAGAAGGCCTTGCGGCTTTTGAAGCGCCGTTCGAAGCAGCTCTCGCGGAAGCAGAAGAAGACGGTAGTAGCGCGGGATCCGGAGACAGGAGAGGAGCGAAAGCGAACAGTTTTCTCCCGCAACTACGCGAAGGCCGTGTTGCGCTTTGCATCGCCGCATCCGCAACATTCGCCAGGACTTCCTGCACAAGGCCACCACCGAGCTGGCGAAAGCCAAGCCGGTTCTGGTGGTGGAGGACCTGAACGTAGCGCGGAACGGGAGTCTCTCGCGGGCCATTCTGGATGTGGGGTGGGGGGCCTTCCGGCGGATGCTGGAGTATAAGTGCGCCTGGTATGCTCCTCATTGCGCCGCGGGACTTCCCGTCCACGAAGCGGTGCTCGCGCTGGTCGGTCCTGCGCTCCCCCTTTCCCAGCGGGTGTTTCACTGTGGGGCGTGCGGGTTGGAGGTGGATCGGGATCTCAATGCGGCGTGCAACCTGAGAGCATACGGGCTGACCCACCTGACGGGTCCTACCGGGAGTTCCCCGGGAAGTGACGCCTGTGAAGATCCCTCTGGCGGCGGAACGGCCCGCGGCGGTCGGTCTACGAGCTATGGGTCGATGAAGCAGGAAGCAGCCCGTCATGAGTTTCACCCTTCGGGGTGAAATAAATGACGATGCGCGGCAGAACGGTAAGCGCAGCCTGCACACTCGTCGCGCTGCTCCCGACGGCAACTACGATCACGGCAGTGATCACTATCCAAGTAAAGACGATTAGGATAACTCCTAATACATAGCGCCACAGGCTGTTCTTTCCAGAATCAGCCATTGATAAAAAAGATTGGTTGCTCACGATTTATGCTTCTCCTTCTTCAAGATTTCCCGTCAACGGATGAGCGACCACGAACCAGCGCCGCTTGACCCGACCGGGCGCGGGTGGTTGCTCCGCCGCTGCTTCCAACAAGGCGTAAATGGCTTCGCGCAAGCGAAGGAACTCTTCCTCGGTGGCGTAGAAGAAGTGATCGCGCACCGCCAGATTGTTCAAATCCGGCGCGCTGCGTTGCGCGATATGCTGCGCCGCAGCCTGAGCGACGACCATCCCGTAGACGCTGACGTGCTCAGCAAAGGCGTCCATGGATTCGGGCTTATCCAGCGCATCGGGGTCAATTAGCCCTTGGACGGCGGTGTAAAAGCGCTCCTCGATGCCGTTGATCGAGCGCGTGGCCGCGACGACCACCAGGCCAGCATCGTGGAGCTTCTTCACATGCCGGTATAGCGAGGGCAGCGGCACATCGGGCAAGCGCTTGGCTATCTGGTGTATAGAGAGTTGCTCAGCAAGCAGCACTTGGAAGATGCGCATCCGCACCGGATGGTTCACTACCTCAAAGTTCCGCGAGTACATATCAGTATCAGTAATGATAACGATGTACTTTATAACACCGTTTACCCCGCCTGTCAAGTCACCACATGAGCAAGTTGAGGGTATTCGGACGAGCGGCGATAACAGGACATGGGGGAGCTAACTTCTCACTTCAACGAGTCTGAACCGCTCGGGCAAGGACGGATGAATCCGCTCACTCACGATGCTCATCCTGGCTGCCGTGAACGGCAAGAGCTCACTCCCAGGGAATCGCTGAACAACACCGGGAACACATCCGCGATGGAATCAGCGGGCAAAGAAGCTACCGCAGCATGGGACGCCGATGGCTCGTCCCGACAGGTGGGAGAAGCGGTCCTCGAAAGATAGCCTCGCGGAGGCAATAAGCGCCGCGGGAGTCACCGAGCGCTGCCTGCGCCGAGCATCGTTCGGTGCTGCTCGCGCTCGCCCCAAGCAGAGGACGACACAATTCCCAAGGCTCATTCAAAGCGAAGGGCGGGTCGTCACGCCAGACGCAGGAATGAATTAGCCCAAGGTCGCACGAGCGATTGTAGAAAAGCAGTTAGGGGTTGTGAAAGACGATCACGCTCGCTTACAAGAGATCTGGTTGCAAGATAGCCTCGCCAGGAGCAGTGCATCGTCGCCACAGATCATGCAGAGAAATCGGTGAGTCGGTCGGGTTGAGACAGTGGGTAGAAGCTGACGGGGAGATGCGCGAGCAGGAGCTAAGCTGGCCACAGGTGCGTGAGCGACGACGGAGTAAGTTGTTTTCAGGGCAGTGGAGTGAGGAGGAAGTCACGTGGATTTCAAGAAGGCGGCAACGCCCAGCAACTCAGTTAGCCGGCAGGTGGCCATCGGGAGAGTGAACACAGCGTCTTTTGGTAGACCTACCAGTGAGTCATGCGCGGAAGAGAGGAGGGATTCATACCATCCGTTGCACGGCGCTCAACGTCATCGTCGTGTAAGACATGCCCAATGGAGGCAGAACGCTCGATCGTGGGTTGGCTTGGCTAGGTGCGTGTTAGGGGATTGATTAGCCCTACGCTGCAATTCATCTCTTGCATCTCGGTCCAATTGTGCTATATTGCTCCTGCGCCGGTTTTATCCCGGTTTAGGTTTTACTCCCGTGCAGAGGGCCGTTCATCGGACTCAGAGTATGTTGTGTTGAGCGCATGTCAGTGTCCCACAGGCGCAAATGTTTTCGTCTTCGCGGTGATCTGCCGAAACAAGATTTTGTGAGGTGAACGCGCGCTGCCCGTCTGCCATGCCCACCCCTGGGCACACTTGAAGGGGAGGAGGTTGCTAGCCTAGCCGAACGAATATTCTATTTCCATCGTCCGCTGTTTTGTCGCCTAGTCTTTGGTGTCTGGCTCGCGCCACCAGCGCGAGCTGGATCGGCCATCCCGTCTGATTTAGCAACAGCGATTCACCCGAAATACCATGACCAACAGGTTATATGTGGGCAACCTCGCGTATTCCACGACCAACGAGGGATTGCGAGCGTTCTTCGCCGCGGTGGGCGAAGTCACCCATGCGGAGGTTGTGATCGAGCGCGAGAGCGGTCGCTCAAAGGGGTTTGGCTTCGTGCAAATGGCCAGCGACGAAGACGCGCAAAGGGCCATGGCGCTGCTCAACGGCAAATTGCTCGATCAGCGTCCGGTGCGGATAGACTTTGCGCGTCCGAAGGAGGTGCGGACGGAGGCGATGAGCCAGCGCACTGCCGAACGCAGTCAGCCTCGCCCGGCGCGCGTCGCTTCCTTCGCTCCTGAGCGCAACCGTCGGCCTCGCCATGCCAGCCGTGGCGAGCGCGACCGCAACCGCGAGCGGGAGCGACGTCGCATGCGCGACCGCTGGCAAGACGACGATGAGGAGTGAAGACGACCCAGAGGCAGCATCGCTGCCTCTGGGGTTTTCCTTGTTAAGAGAGCGCGGCGGCGATTTACAATCGCAAGTCATCAAGCCCAATGATGGCCGCCCAGACAGCTTTTGCCGAGCTTTTAGCAGAAGCGGAACGCGCGCTTGACGCGGGCGACTACAGCCGTGCGCTTGCTCTATCTGACGAGCTCCTGGCTTCCTACCCGGATGCGCTGAGCGGCTGGCAGGTGCGCGCCCGTGCGCTGAGTGAGCTAGACGAACCTCTCCATGCTGCCGACGCCTACGGGCGCATCTTGGACATCACGCCAGCGGATGTCGAGGCGATCAAACACCGTGCGCGCGCGCTGAGCGCTGCTGGCCAGCACGACGAGGCAATGCTCCTGGCGCGCCAAGCGCTGGACTACCTGCCGGCCATGCAACACGCTGCTGCGGTGGCTGTACCATCGTCCACCCGTGGTTCGCTGCGCGAAGCGCTGGACTATCTTGACGCTGGCCTGCTTGCTCAGAGCATCGCCCTTTTGCGTCGTCTGGCCGAACGCGCCCCGGAGCGGCTGGATATCCGCGTGTGCCTGGCCCAGGCGCTGTGGCGTTGGGGGCTCTGTGTCTCGGCTGCGCAGACGTGTCTGGTCATCCTGGATGAGCTGCCGGACTGTCTGAACGCGCATGCTTTGCTGTTGGCCTTCTGGAGGCGCTTTGGGCCGGCAGGGTTTGCCGAGTTTCATCTCAGCGCGCTGGCCCGCCTCGACCCCGACCATCGTCACACCCGAGCGCTACTGGGGGATGAATTCACCCTGATCGCCCAAGAAGCGTCGGCAGCTCAGGCCGGCGAGGATACCGAGCAGGTGGCAGAGTGGGTGGAGACGTTGGCTGCTGCCTCGACCGTCGTGCCGAGAGTGCCGGACCGCCCCGCGCCTGTAATCGCCGGTCGCACATCGTCCGTCCAGGGAGACGAGCAGGCAACGATAACTCCCTCAGAAGGCCATGCGCCGAGTGATGCACAGGAAGAAGCGTTAGGGCCGCTGGTGCCGTTGGAGTGGCAGTTGGCGGAGGAGTTACCAACCGATGGGCCGGCAGCCGACATACAGTTCGACAGGTTGTCCATCCGGATGAAGCAACCGGCTGGACAGCGCCTAAAGCGCTCGAGGCGCGCTGCCGACCTCGGCCGGCCCAAAACGATCCCCGTAGCGAGCGCGCGCGAACAACAGATCGTCGCGCGCTATGAGCAGGCGATCGCCCACGCGCATGCCGACCAACTTGACCGAATCATCGCTGAGTTGGAGCAGATGCGGGCAGCGCAGCCGGCCGACCGGACCGTATATGAATTGCTCGGCATGGCCTACACGCGCAAAGGAGATTTGGGGGCAGCGCTGGAGGCCTACCGTCACGCGATGACCCTGGCAGCCGATAAGCGATAATCCCGCCCTGGAAACTTTCAGAGGAGCACACACCTGTTCACCATGGAGAGGACGCTTATCATCATCAAGCCAGACGGCGTACAGCGCGGGCTGGTGGGCGAAGTCATCAAGCGCTTTGAGGCGCGCGGTCTGCGCATCGCCGGCCTCAAGCTGATGCAGATCTCCCGCGAACTTGCCGAGGCGCACTACGCGGAGCACCGCGGCAAGCCCTTCTTCGAGGGCACCGTGCAGTTCATCACCTCTTCGCCGGTGGTCGTGATGTGCCTGGAAGGGCCAAACGCGATCGCGGCGGCCCGCCAGACGATGGGCGCAACGCGCCCGACCGAAGCTGCGCCGGGCAGCATCCGCGCCGACTTTGGACTGGACATCTCGCGCAATATCGTGCATGGCAGCGATGGCCCTGAGACCGCCGCGCGCGAGATCGCACTTTACTTTAAACCGGAGGAGCTGATTAGCTATCAACGCGCCGGCGATGTCTGGTTGAAGGAATGACCGCTAAAGCGCGCACCCGCTTTGCGCCATCCCCAACCGGCGAGCTGCATATCGGCGGCGTCCGCACCGCCATCTTTAGCTGGCTGCTGGCCAGGCACACGGGTGGCGAGTTTTATATTCGCATCGAGGATACCGATCGGGAGCGCTACGTGCCCGGCGCGACTCGCCGCATCCTCGAAGCCTTCGATTGGCTCGGCATTGACCTGGACGGCGGGCCTGATCACGATGAGCTGCGCGCCATGCCGAGCAACGAGGACTATCCCGGCGCGCTGGACGATGGCGAATACAAAGGCATCCCAGGGCCATTCGTCCAGTCTCAGCGCCTGCCCCTATATAAGCAGTGGGCTGAGTGGCTGGTCGCGCATGGCTATGCCTATCGGGCTGCTGAGACGCCGGAAGAACTGAGCCGCATGCGGGCCGAGGCCCAGGCGCGCGGGCAGACCTTCGTCTTCCGCGAGGAGATGCGCCTGCGCACGGATGTAAGACCCGACGAGCCGCACGTCATTCGCATGCGCGTGCTGCCGCGGGATGGTCAAACCGAGTTTGACGATCTGATCAGAGGTCACCTGACCTTTGACAACGCCCAGGTGGACGATCAGGTGCTGCTCAAGATGGATGGCTTCCCCACCTATCATCTGGCTGTGGTGGTGGACGATCATCTCCAAGGCGTCACTCACGTGCTGCGGGGGGATGACTGGCTGCCCAGCGCGCCAAAACATGTGCTGCTCTATCGCTACTTCGGATGGCCGGAGCCTCGTTGGGCGCATCTGCCCAACGTGCTCGGCACCGACGGCAAAAAGCTCAGCAAGCGCCACGGCGCGCAGAGCGTGTTTGAGTTCCGCGACCAGGGCTATCTTCCAGAAGCGCTGATCAACTTCCTAGCGTTGCTCGGCTGGGCGCCGGGGGGCGGCGACGAACAAAACGTCTTCACCCGCGATGAGCTGATCGCCAAGTTCTCCATAGAGCGCGTGGGCAGCTCGCCGGCAACCTTCGACTACAACAAACTTGATTGGCTGAACGGCGTGCACATTCGCAGGCTGAGCGATGCAGATCTGGCAGAGCGGCTGATCCCCTTTTTGGAGCGCGCCGGCATTTGCATAGATTCGCCCGCTCGCCGCGAGCTGTTGCTGAAGATCGCGCCGCACATCAAGGAACGCCTAAAGAAGCTCACCGATGCCGCGCCGCTGGTTGACTTCTTCTTCGCCGACATCTCCACGCCGCCGATGGATGCCCTGATCGGCCCGAAGATGGATCGCCAATCCTCTCTGGAGGCGCTGCGAGCGACTTATCGGTTAGTGGAGTCGTTTGAGCCGTTCGAGGATGCGCCGCTGGAGCAGGCCATGCGCGCGCTGTGCGCTGAGCTTCAACTTAAGCCCACCCAGTTATTCACCATCGTGCGCAACGCCGTCACCGGCAAGCCGGTCACGCCGCCCTTGTTCGCCACGATGGCCATCCTCGGGCGCGAGACTTGCTTGACCCGCCTGGCGCGCGCGATCAGTTGCTTGCAGTCGCCGGGCGAATGATGGGCTGCTCTCTCCCCTGGGTGATCGTTCGGATTGCCCAGGCTGCGTGTTCACGCACGATAGGCTCTTCGTCCTCCAAAAGGCGGCGCAGCAGCGGCAGCGCCTCCTCGCTGCCCCAATTGCCAGCGGCGACGCAGGCATTGCGCACCAGGCCGCGCCGCTTCGCGCGCAATATCGCTGTGCCCTTGAACCAACGATTGAACGCAGCCCGGTCGAGTTGGAGGAGGTCGAGCAAACGGGGCGCAACGCGGTTGACATCTGGCGGGTAGAAGGCCCTGGCCAGGGGAGAGGGCGAGGGCCGCGAGAAGCGCCGCACATACGGGCAAACGTCCTGGCACACGTCGCAGCCGAACACCCAATTGCCCATCAGCGGGCGCAGCAGCTCCGGGATGCTGTCTTTGAGTTCAATCGTGAGGTACGAAATGCAGCGGCGCGCGTCCAGCACGCCAGCTGCTGGGAAGGCGTCGGTCGGACAAGCGACGAGGCAGCGGACGCAGCGCCCACAACCGCAGAACTGTTCGTCCCCTGACCGCTGTTCATCAGTTGATTCCTCAGCCAACGCTTCGCTGATGAACACAGCGCCCAGGAAGAGGTAACTCCCGCGCTTGCGGTGGATCAAGCAGGTGTTTTTGCCGATGAAGCCCAAGCCGCAGCGCTCGGCCCAGGCGCGCTCCAGCACCGGGCCGGTATCCACGTAGGCGCGCGACTCTTTGGCCAACCACTCTCCGAAGCCGCGCAGCACCGGCGTGATTACGTCGTGGTAATCTGCGCCCCAGGCATAGCGCGCGATGCGCCCGCGCGCGGGATCGGTCAACAGCGCCATCGGCACAGCCAGCGTCTCGTAGCTGATCCCCACGATGACCACGGTGCGTGCGGAGGGCAGCACCTTGCGCGGGTCCAACCGTCGCTCCGGCGCACGGGCCAAATAGGCCATCTGGCCGTGGTAGCCGGCGCTTAGCCAGCGCATGAACTGTTCCGCGCCGGGCGCAGGGCCGGCAGGCGCAAAGCCCACCAGATCGAAGCCCATCTCCAGCGCGCGTTCGCGCACCAATTCAGCGGTCAACATGGCGCGGCTTCATCCAGGTTCTCGATCTTCACCGCTGCCACTTGGTCGGCGGGTTGAAAGCCGAATACGCGCCCATAGAAGTAAAGCTCAGCTTCCAACGCCCGCTGGATATGCTCCGACTTGCGAAACCCATGTTGTTCGCCTTCAAAGGCCAGGTAGGCTGTCGGCACGCCCCTGTCGCGCAGCGCCCTGAACATCGCCTCGGACTGCGCCGGCGGCACCACAGGGTCATCCAGTCCCTGAAAGAAGATCACCGGCGCGCGGATGCGGTCAGCGAAGTAGCGCGGGGAGCGCGCGCGGTATTGCTCCTTGCAGGCAGGATAAGGGCCGATCAGCCCATCTAAGTAGTGCGACTCAAATTTGTGCGTTTCCCGCGCCAGCGCTTCGAGGTCGCTCACGCCGTAGTAGCTGGCGCCGGCGCTGAACACGTCTCGGAAAGCCAGCGCGCACAGCGCGGTATATCCGCCGGCGCTGCTGCCGGCGATCATCAGCCGCTGCGGATCGGCCCAGCCCTGGGCGACGGCGTAGCGCGCGCCGCCTATGCAATCGTCCACATCCGCGATTCCCCATCGCCCGTTCAGGCGCCGGCGATAGGCACGACCGTACCCGCTGCTGCCAGCGTAGTTCACATCGAGCACACCGATCCCGCGGCTGGTCCAAAATTGCACCTTCAGGTTCAGCCCGCAATGCGTCGCGCCGGTCGGTCCGCCATGACAGAGGACCAGGAGTGGCGGGCGCTCATCATCGGGCACAGTGGTATCGAGGTGCTTCGGCGCGTAGAAGAAGGCATACGCCTCCTCGCCCTCGGCAGAGGGAAAGCTGATGGGGGTCGCGATCGAGATGTACTCGGGATCAATGGGCACATCGCTCGCCCGCCTCAGCAGGGTGAATCCGCCCGTGGCCAGGTTCAACCGGACGACGCTCGGTGGCTGGGTGGGCGAGGTCGCGATGAAGGCGGCGTAGCCTTGGCTGGCGTTGATGCTGCTGATGGCCGTGTATGGTGACGGGATCACGCGCCACGCGCCATCGAGCAGGGCCAGCGCATCGCTGCCCTGCTGTGTGTATCGGCACAGGATGAGCGAGGGGCCAACAAACGCATACGTGCGCATCCCTAAGACCCATTGCGGATCGCCGAATTCGGCGGGCATGGGACGGAGGGCGCAGCTATCACCCGCCTGCCAGCAATATAGGTTCCACCACCCGCTCCGGTCGGAGACAAAGTGCAATCGGCCATCGGGTGACCACTCGGGCTGGAAGATAGATTCGTCCCGGCCGCCGGCGATGTGGCGCGGGTTGGTCAACGAGCCGTCTTCGGCCACGTCGGCCAACCACAGCATCGTGCCATCCCAGGGCATGTTGGGGTGATCCCAGGCCAACCAGGCCAGTTGTGTCCCGTCGGGGCTGAGGCGCGGCGAAGCGCAGAAATCGTGCCCAGCCCATAGCACCGTGCCTCCTTCAGGATCGCCGTCGCAGCGCACGCTCACCAGCGCGTTGACCGGCGGGGCGCCTGACCTGTGATCTTCGCGCACGCAGATCAAGCGACGTCGTCGCACGTCCATCGTCGCGTCGGCGTAGCGCAGCTTGGCTGCGGATTCTGGCGTGATCGGGTAAGGCGCCGCGCCAGCACGCGCACAATAGAGGCGCTGATCTTTGTCGTTGGAGAAGTAGATCGTCCCCTCGTGCACCAGGAACGCCCCACCGCCGTATTCATGGACACGCGTGCGGACGCTGAAGGCGGGCGGCAGCACATCCACCGCGAGGCCATCGCGCCAGCAGACGAGCGCGTTGCGCCCACCCTCGGTTGGGCGACCCTCGACCCAATATATGGCGTCGCCGTCCATACGCACCTCGCTCAGGCGGACGCTCTGGCCGGCGACCAAACCGGCTGTGATCGGGGAGCGCCATGTGCCGCACGGTGCAGCGACCCGACGTTTTGTCATCCGCACAATCGGCTGAAGAGCGGTTTGAGCGCAGGGTAGGCCTCGCGGTAGCGGGCGTATGCCTCGGCGTAGCGTGCGCGCACGGCGGAATCCCCGCTGGGCGCGGTGCGCGAGGTGACGCGAATGACCGCGTCGCATGCTTCGCGCGTATCCCGCCAAAGGCCGATCCCCACGCCGGCCAGCAGCGCAACCCCGAACGCGCCGCCTTCGGTGGAGTTCACGAGCGTGATGTCTGCCTCGAAGATGTCGGCCAGCATCTGCCGCCATACGGCGCTGCGCGCCCCGCCGCCGGCGGCGCGCACCTCGCTCACCTTAAGCCCCAGCGCGCGCATCAGCTCAATCGAATCACGCAGGCCGAAGCTGATTCCTTCCACGACTGCGCGGGCCAGGTGCGCCTGGGTATGCCGCAAGGTGAGGCCCACGAATGCGCCGCGCGCCAGCGGGTCGCGGTGTGGCGTGCGCTCACCGGTCAGGTAGGGGAGAAAGATCAACCCTTCTGCCCCAATCGGGACGGTTGCCGCGCTGCTTAACAGCGCGTCGTATGCATCGCCATTGTGGTTTACCGAGGCGAGTGCCGGATGTCCATTGGCGATTACATCACGGTGCCAGCGCAAGCTGCCGCCGGCGGAGAGCATGACCCCCATCAAGAACCAAGTCTCCGGCACGGCGTGGCAAAACAGCTCGATGGCCGTGTCTTGCATCTGGGGATAGTGTTCTACCGAGGCGAAGACCACGCCCGACGTGCCGAGGGTGACGTTCACGATGCCCTCGCGCACCGAACCTAAACCAACCGCAGCCGCAGGCTGGTCGCCGCTGCCGCCGACGATGGGCGTGCCGGCGGCCAGTCCGGTCTCCTGAGCGGCGGCCTGGCTGACGCGCGCGGTGACCACATGCGATTCGGCGCACAGCGGTAGCCACGCGCGCGGGATATCGAACAGCCGGAGCAGCTCATCCGACCAGGTGCGACGTCGCACATCGAGCAACGCCATGCCGGTGGCGTCACCCACGTCGGTAGCGAATTCGCCGCTCAGCTTATAGCGGATGTAATCCTTCGGCAGCAGCACATGGGCGATGCGCGCATAGAGATGCGGTTCATGCTCGCGCACCCAGAGCAATTTCGGGGCCGTATAGCTGGGGTTGGGGAGGTTGGTGGCGAGCGCGCGCATGCGTGCCGGCCCACCCGCGCGTTCAATCATGGCCTGGCACTGCGCAGCGGTGCGCTGATCGTTCCAAAGGATAGCCGGTCGCAGCACCCTTCCATCTTGATCAAGCAAGGTCAGACCGTGCATCTGACCGCTGAGGCCGATGGCACGCACAGCCGAGCCGGGGATGCCCGACTTTCCCAGGACTTGTCGGATGGCCTCAACGCTGCCGCGCCACCAGTCCGACGGGTCCTGCTCACTCCACAGCGGCTGTGGCGTGCTGAGCGGATACTCGACGGTGGCGCTGGCGAGCGTTTCGCCAGATTCGGTAATCAGCAATGCCTTTACGGCGGTCGTGCCAAGGTCAATTCCCAGAAGTGCCATGGTTTTGAATCACCTTGTTTGCGTTTTTGCCGCGAGTTCAACGGCCGAGGTAGCGGCGGCCGATCTCGGCCAATTGTTTCTTCTCGTTCTCCGTCAGGTCGGTGGGCACGGTGATCATCACGCGCAGGTAGAGATCGCCGTATTCATCCGGCTTGTTCAGCTTAGGCATCCCGCGCCCGCGCAGGCGGATCAACGTGCCCGACGACGTGCCAGGGGGGACCTTCACGGCGATTGGGCCGGCCAGCGTATCCACCACGATCTCCCCGCCTAGCATGGCCGTAAATGCGTTCACCTGGATGTCGCGGTAAAGGTTGTCCTCCTTTCGTTCATAGATCGGGTGCGGTTTGACCTCGACCACGAGGTAGAGGTCGCCGGCCTGGCCGCGCGCGTTCTTGCCGCCCTGACCGCGCACGCGGATGCGCGAGCCGGTCTTCACGCCGCGCGGGATCTTGACCTCGATGGTCGGCTGGCCGCTGCGCTCGATCAGCCGCGACGTGCCGTGATATGCCTCCTCCAATGAGATCTCCACGCCTTGTTCAAAGTCGCGCGGTTGGCGAACGGTCTGCTGGCCGCTGAAAATCTCGCGGATAAACTCCGCCAGGTCAATGTCCTCTCGGTAAGCGCGACCAGCCTGGCCGAAGTTAAAGGGAAACCCAATCCACTGGCTCCAGTCGTAGTTGCGCGGGTCGCCACCGGCTTGCTGATAGGCGCGGTAGCTGTTGCCCATCTGGTCGTAGAGCTTGCGCTTCTCCGGGTCGCCCAGCACCTCGTAGGCTTCGTTGATTTCTTTGAACTTCTCTTCGGCCTTCTTGTCGCCCTTGTTGGCATCGGGATGGTATTGGCGGGCCAGCTTGCGGAACGCCTTCTTGATAGTCTCTTGATCGGCGTTGCGATCAACGCCGAGCACTTTGTAGTAATCTTTGTACTCCATACTCTACCGAAACCGTGCTCACCTCTCGTGCTGCCCAAGTCAAGAGTGTATCCTAGTGTAAAACTCGCGCGTTTGAGCGACGTTGACTAGAATGACCGCGCCTTCTGAGACCGCATGACGAACCTGATCAACCGTGAGCTGAGCTGGCTGGAGTTCAACCGTCGCGTCTTGCAGGAAGCCCAGGACCCGGCCAATCCGCTGTTGGAGCGGGCGAAGTTCCTGGCCATCTTTGCTACCAACCTAGACGAATTCTTCATGATCCGCGTCGCTGGGCTTCACGATCAGGTGGCCGCAGATGTGACGCAACCGGGGCCTGAGGGCATGCTCCCTGCGCAGACCCTGGAGCTGGTGATGCAGGGCGTGCGCGCCTTGCAGTCCGAGCATCTGCGCACCTGGCAGGAAGACGTCAAGCCGGCGCTGATGGCACATGGGGTCTGTGTCCTCGATTGGCAAGCGTTGAACGAAGAACAGCGCGCCCTGGCCAGCCATTACTTTCATCGCCATGTCTTCCCTATCCTCACCCCGCTGGCGATCGACCTGGCACATCCCTTCCCGCATATCAGCAACTTGAGCCTGAGCCTGGCGGTGGTGATACGGGGCGAGCGCGGTCGGCTGCATTATGCGCGGGTGAAAGTGCCACCCTCGTTGCCGCGCCTCGTCTCGCTTACGCAGTGCCAAGACAACGACGATTGCACGCGCTGTTTCACCTGGCTAGACCAGATCATCGCTGCGCACATTGATACGCTGTTCCCCAGTCAGGAGGTCATCGGCACCTATGCCTTTCGCGTCACCCGTGACGCAGACATTGAGATCCAAGAGGACGAGGCCAACGACCTGCGCGCGACAGTTGAGCGATCGATAAAAGACCGCCGTTTCGGCCGTGTGGTGCGCCTTGAGGTCGTCCATGATATGCCGGAGGACGTGTGCAGTTTGCTCGAACACAACCTGGGCCTCTCAGCTCAGGATGTCTTCTACCTGGCAGGTCCGCTGGACCTGAGCTGTCTCTGGGAGCTGCACCGCTTGCCCATCCCGGAATTAAAGGACCCGCCCTTTAATCCGCGCCTGCCGCCAGACCTGGCAAACGGTCAGGACCTCTTTGAGCGCATCCGCAGCGGCGACGTGCTCCTGCATCACCCATACGATGCCTTCACGCCAGTGGTGGAGTTTGTGCGCGCTGCCGCGCGCGACCCCAACGTGTTGGCCATCAAGCAGACGCTGTATCGCGTTGGGAAGAACTCGCCCATCGTCGAGGCGTTGAAGGAAGCCGTGATGAACGGCAAGCAGGTTGCCGTATTGGTCGAGCTAAAGGCGCGTTTCGATGAGGAGAACAACATCCAGTGGACGCGCGCGCTGGAAGAAGTCGGCGTGCACGTGGTCTATGGACTGCCCGGCTACAAAGTGCATGCTAAGGTGTGCCTCGTGGTCCGGCGCGAGCAGAATGGCGAGATCTGCCGCTACGTTCACCTGAGCACGGGCAATTACAACGTTGACACGGCGCGGGTTTACACCGACCTGGGCTTATTCACCTGCAACCCAGAGATCGGCCAGGACGCCAGCGAGCTCTTCAACAACCTCACCGGCTACTTTAAGCAAAAGTGCTATCGCCGGCTGCTGGTCGCGCCTGTCTCCTTGCGCCAACGCCTGAGCGAACTCATCGAACGCGAAATCAGCCTTCACCAGGAATATGGCGGGGGACATCTGATCTTCAAGGTCAATCAGCTCGTGGACCCGGCCATGATTCAACTGCTCTACCGCGCTTCACAGGTTGGTGTGAGGGTGGACCTGTTGGTGCGCGGCATGTGTTCTCTGCGTCCGGGCATCCCCGGCCTGAGCAAGAACATTCGCGTCGTCAGCATCGTCGGCCGCTTTTTGGAGCACAGCCGCGTTTACTACTTCCGGAACAACGGCGCTGAGGAGATTTATGTCGGCAGCGCCGATCTGATGGAGCGCAACCTGGACCGGCGCGTGGAGACGGTCTATCCGATCCTAGACCCTGCGATTCGCCAGCGCATCAAGACCGAGGTGCTGGAGCTGGGGTTGGCCGATAATGTCAAGGCCCGCGAGCTGCGTCCAGATGGCAGCTATGTCTTCGTCACGCCCAAGCCCGGCGAGCCGCTCATCAACAGCCAGCTCCAGCTGCTCGAACTGAGCAGTGAGGCATAGGGCGGGTGGGACTCGAACCCACACGCTGCTTTCGCAGCAGAAGATTTTAAGTCTTCGGCGTCTGCCATTTCGCCACCGCCCCGCATGTTGGTGCTGATCGACCGTGAGTGCCCTCAGCGAGATAATAAGTCTAGCACGCTTGGCGCTTCTGGGCCTTCATAGCCAGGGGCGAACCCCGGAAAAAGGCGACGCCAGTGTCGTCGCTCGCCCTGTGCTGCTGCCAGTGCTCATCCTAAGCAGAGTGCAGCGCGCCCCGCCCCAAGCGCCGCGGAGTCAGCCAACGCAGCCGCTGAGGTGCTTCGCTTAGCGAAGCATGGCCAATCGGCAGGGAGAACGGGCAGCCTAATGCGCGAATACACCTGATGGGGCTGTGCTCAAAGTGCATTCACGGCGAGGAGCAAAAGGGCTGCCCGCTCCCGCCTATGATGCGGCGCTTATGCTAGCGCCGGCCGGTGTTCTTCTTGGGTGGGGTGCGCTCCGGCGCGTTGGGGTTGAACACTGAGCTGGCCAGGACGGATGCCAGCGCTGCGCCCAGCACGGGGCCGATGATGTAAATCCAGATGGCCCCCAGGTTGCCGGCGACGATGGCCGGGCCGATGGAGCGGGCCGGATTCAGCGACGCCTCGCTGATCGGTCCGCCGGCGAGGATGCTCGCGACCAGCGTCAGGCCAATCGCCAGGCCCGCAAGGTCGCCTGCTCTGCCATACACGGCGCCCATGACCACCGCAAACGCCAGGAAGAAGGTCAGGATCGCCTCTGCGAACATGGCGCCGATGGAGGTGGTGACGTTGACGTTGTAGCTGAAAGCGCCGAAGTTGAGCGCTGCTTGCGTGGGGTTGCCGGGCACGGAGAGGATGGCGTTCAAGATAAACGCAGCAGCCAAGCCGGCGACCACCTGGACGACGATATAGAGCGCGGCCTTGAGCCACTCGATGCCGTTGGCCAGCGCCACGGCCACCGTCACCGCCGGATTAAGGTGCGCGCCGCTGATCTTGCCGAGCGTGTATGCGGCGAAGACCACGACGAGGCCATGGGCAAACGCCGGGACAAGCGGGCCAGCTGTGTATCCCGGCGTGGTCTTCGCGAACCACACCGCAGCCGAGCCGACGAAGACCAACGTAAACGTACCGATGAACTCTGCGACCAGCGCTTTCCAGTTGATCATCCTTGTTCTCCTTTGAGCATCGCGTGTTATTCCTTTGTCAATTCGTGCAGCGCGCGCACAGCTTCATCGCAGCGATCGTCGGCCACGATCATGCTGATCGCGCACTCAGAGGATCCCTGCGCGATGGCGAAGACGTTGATCTGCCGCGCGCCGAGCGCGCTGAACACACGGCCGCTCACGCCGGGCGTCTCGCTGATGCCCATGCCCACCGCGGTGATGATCGAGGCCTGATCGAATGTCTCAACCGGGTTGATCTCGCCGTGCTCGATCTCGCGGCTGAACTCCTCGTTCAGCGCTGCGACGACGGCCTGGGCTGCCTGGCGCGGGATCACGAAGCAGATGTTCTGTTCCGCCGAGGCCTGGGAGATCATCAGCACGCTGGTGTTGGTGCGCGCCACGGTCATGAAGGTGCGGCCAGCGATGCCCGGCACGCCCTTCATCCCGCCGCCTGAGACGGTGATCATGCTCACGTTCTTGATCGCCGTGACCGCCTTGATCACGCCGCGGCTGGGAGCCGTTGTCGCCTGGTGCACGATCAGCGTGCCGGGATGTGAGGGGTTGAAGGTGTTCTTCACCCGCAGCGGGATGTTGCGCTCGACCAGCGGTGCAATGGTCATCGGGTGCAGCACCGATGCGCCGAAATAGGCCATCTCGCTCATCTCCTGGGCGGTGAGCACATCTATCGTTCGCGCGTCGGGCACGATGTGCGGGTCGCTGGTCAGCACGCCATCCACATCGGTGTAGTTGAACACCTCGTCAGCGCCGAGCACGGCGGCGATGATGCTAGCGCTATAGTCGCTGCCGCCGCGCCCTAGCGTGGTTGGAATCCCATTGGGCGTCGCGCCGATAAAGCCGGTGACTACTGGCACGATGCCCGCTTCGAGCAGTGGGGTCAGCCGAGCCAGGGTGCGCTCGCGCGTCAGGTCCATCAGCGGCGCAGCGGCCTGGAAGCGGTCGTTGGTGACGATGAATTCAGTCGCATCGAGCGGCTCGGCCATCACCCCCACGCTGCGCAGCGCGCCGGCCAAGATGCGCACTGCCATGCGCTCGCCCAGTCCGGCGATCGCGTCTAGCGCGCGGGGGGTGACCTCACCCAACACGCGCACGCTGGCGCAGAGCATCTCGAAGCCATCGAGCAATTGATCGATCTCCGCGCCGACCCGCTGCCGGTCTTCGACGTTGCTGATGGTGGCCTGGATGGCGGCGTGATGCTTGTCGGCCAGCAGGCGCCGCGCGCGTGCATAGGCGTCGCCGTCGCCGGCAGCCGCCGCGCGCGCAGCGTTGAGCAATACATCGGTCACCTTGATGGCATCGTTGGGGTCGCTCGACTTGCCCATCGCCGAGCTGACCACGACGACGCGATCCCAGTGCGCCGTCGCCTCGCGGATGATTTGAGCGGTTTGACGGATCGCGGCCCCATCGCCCACCGAGGTGCCGCCGAATTTGAGGACGGCCAGTGACATGCGCAAACGGCGCGGATTATAGACAAATGAGGCGCTAAGGTCGCGCCGTCAGCCGAGCGGTGAGCGTTAACGGCTGTCCATCGCGGATGATCGAGAGGGTCACCGATTCGCCAACGCGCTTGTTATTCTCCAGATAGATGGTCAACTGGTCGCGTGTGGTGATGGGGCGGTCGTCCACCGCGGTCAAGATGTCGCCGCCGACCAGGAGATAGCCACCGCGCACGAGTAGGCGCTGGGTTGCCCCGCGCACGCCGGCCAGGTCCGCCGTTGCGCCGCGCTGCACCTGTGCGATCAACAAGCCGCGATCGGTCGGCAGGTCAAGCAAGCGGGCCAATTCGGGCGTGATCTCGTATGCCGTGATGCCCAGCCAGGGATGGTCGTAGCGGCCTTTGGCAATCAGCTCCGGGACCACGCGGGCGACCGTGTCAGCCGGCACAGCGAAGCCGATGCCCACCGAGCCGCCGCTGGGCGATTGAATCGCTGTGTTGACGCCGATCACCTCGCCGCGCAGGTTGAGCAACGGCCCGCCGGAGTTGCCGGGGTTGATCGCCGCGTCGGTCTGAATGACCTCGCCCAGCGCAGCTTGGTCTTCTCGCTCCAGCGTGCGTCCCAGGGCGCTGATGATGCCGGTGGTCATCGTGCGGTCCAGGCCGAACGGGTTGCCGATCGCAATCACCAGCATGCCCACCTTCAGGTCTTTCGTCGTCCCTAGAGGCAGCGGCCTGATCTGCTCGCGGGTCAAGCCATCGGCGCGCAGCACGGCCAGGTCGGAATAGGCATCGCTGCCGATCACGCGCGCCGGCGCGCGCGTGCCATCGGCCAAGATGATCTCGATCTCGCTGGCTCCCTCGACAACGTGATGATTGGTGACGATGTGGCCCTCCTCGTCGTAGAAGAAACCAGAGCCGGTGCCTTCGTTGGGGATGACGCCGCGGAAGAAGTCGAACACCTGCGCCCGCGCCGTGATGTGGACGACAGAAGGGCTAACCCGTTCATATAGCGCGACGAAGGTCTCTTCTAGTAGTAGGTCTAAGCGGCCAGCCGCAGCAGGTGCCGCGGCCGGTCTGGGCGCTTCGGTCGGCGCAGGGGTGGCGGTCACCACAATCACGCGCGTGGGCGCAGCGCAACCGGCCAACAAGGTCGCTGCACCGATGAATAAGCTACCCGCTACTCGCCACATGTCATTTGCCATTCACTATCCGCCATTCACTATTCGCCATCCGCTATTCGCCATTCACTATATACCATAAGGCACCCAGATATTCTTGACCTGCGTCGCTTGGCGCAACAATTCCTGCTGGTCACAGGCGCTGAGCGCCCGCCAGTCGCGCGGCTGGCCGTTGTTTACCCAGGTGCGCTTGAGGTTGTGCGCCGAGGCGCGCTCGACCATCGCGCTGCCTTCGGCGCTGCCGAAATACCATATCGCATCCACATCGGCGTGTTCGGCCAACACCTTGGCTAACGCATCGCGCGCGCCGGTGACGATGTTGACGACGCCGGCTGGCGGGTCGCTGGTGTCGAGCACCTGATACAAGTCGGTGGCCGACAGGGGGTGGGCCTGCGAGGGGACGAGCACGATCGCGTTGCCCGTGCCGATCGCAGCAGCCATCAGCGTGACCGCTGCCAGCAGCGGCGCCTCGTCTGGACAGACAACCCCGATGACGCCCAGCGGCTCGTTGAGCGTCATCGTTATCGCACGGAAGGGGGTCTGATGCACGGCGCCATCGTATTTATCGGCCCAGGCGGCGAAGGTGAACAGGCGGTCAACGGCCGCATCCACTTCGCCCTCGGCTTTGCGCATCGAGCAGGCAGTCTGCTGGACCAGGCGAGCAGCGAACTCGGCGCGGCGCGCGCTGAGGTTCTCGGCGATGTAATAGAGCACTTGGGCGCGCGCGTGCGCGGTCTGCTCGCCCCAAGCCGGCGCGGCGGCGCGCGCGGCCTCAACCGCGTTGCGGATGTCCTTGCGGTTGCCCTCCGCCACCTCGCCGATAGGGTTGCCGTGTGGGTTATAGACGATTCGGCTATATCCCGAGTCGGGGCGGACCTGCCTGCCGCCAATGTATTGCTTGGCCGTGCGGTCAAGCCCGTTGCTGGGTTGTGCAAGGCGCTCGGCGTAAGCCGGCGCTGGTGCGCGATGAACGGCCGAGCAGGCCGGTTTGACGTATTCATATAGCCCCTCTATGCCGCCCTCGCGGCCAAAGCCGCTCTCGCGATAGCCGCCGAAGCCGGAGGCAGCGTCGAACAAGTTCGTGGCGTTGATCCACACCACGCCGGCTTTGAGCTTGCGGGCCACCTCAAGGGCCAGGTTGATGTCCTCGCTCCAGACGCTGGCGGCCAAGCCGTAGCGCGTGTTGTTGGCCAGCGCGACCGCCTCTGCCGGCGTGCGGAAGGTCATGCTCACCAACACCGGCCCGAAGATCTCTTCCTGCGCAATCGTCGCCGCCGGTGCGACGTTCGTGAAGAGGGTCGGTGGGTAGAAGTAGCCCTCGCTAGGACAAGCCCAGCTCGGCTGCCAGATCTGCGCACCCTCGGCCTTGCCTTGTTCCACCAGGCGGGTGATCTTCTGGAGCTGGGGTGGGGCGATGATCGCCCCCATGTCCACCGCTTTGTCCAGCGGGTCGCCCACCCGCAGCTTCTCCATGCGCGCACGCAGCCGGTCGTAAAAGCGCTGGGCAATGCCCTCGTGCACCAGCAGGCGCGAGCCGGCGCAGCACACCTGGCCCTGGTTGAACCAGATTGCGTCCACCACGCCCTCGATCGCGCCGTCCAGGTCGGCGTCGTCGAACACGATAAACGGCGACTTGCCGCCCAGCTCCAGCGAGAGCCGCTTGCCGCTGCCGGCCGTGGCGATGCGGATTGCCCTGCCGACCTCGGTGGACCCGGTGAAGGCGATCTTGTCCACGTCCGGGTGATTCACCAGCATCTGCCCGACCTGACCATCGCCGGTGATGATGTTGACCACACCCGGCGGCAGGCCGATCGCCTGGCACAGCTCGGCGAAGCGCAGGGCGGTGAGCGGCGTCCATTCGGCGGGCTTGAGCACCACGGTGTTGCCCATCGCCAGCGCCGGCGCGATCTTCCAGGCCAGCATGAGCAGCGGGAAGTTCCAGGGGATGATCTGGCCGACGACGCCCAATGGGGCATAGCCGGCCAGCGCGCTGTCCATAAGCTGCGCCCAGCCGGCGTGATGGTAGAAGTGGCGGGCAGCCAGCGGGATGTCTATGTCGCGCGTCTCGCGGATCGGCTTGCCGTTGTCCAGCGATTCGAGCACGGCGAACAAGCGGGCGTGCTTCTGGATTTGGCGCGCCATGGCATAGAGGTAGCGCGCGCGGACGTGACCCGGCGTCTGCGACCAGGCAGTGAACGCTTCGCGCGCGGCAGCGACGGCGGCGTTCACCTCCTCGGCGTCCGCCTGGGTGACGCGCGCCAGCGGCTGGCCGTTGGCCGGGTTGACCGTCTCAAACTGCCGCTGCGGATCGGGCGGCGTCCAGCGGCCAGCGATGAAGTGGCCGAAGGAGCGGTGGTGTGCCTCCAGCCAAGCCAAGGCCGGCTGGGCACTCTCCGGCGCAGGACCGTAGGGGGTGCTCTGGAAGAGCGCTGTGATGGACGGAGGAGCGCTGTTCATTTTGTCCCTTTGATTGAATTATGGCAGATACACCTGCCGGCGTAGCAGAGTGCGTTCACGCGCATGAGCAACCTTACGCAGGCTGCTTCGTATGTCTTGCAGGGCTGATTAATGCTCCAATTTTCAGTGTTATCAGCGCAGGAGGCAGCAATGGCCCAGAAAGCGCTTGGTGAGTATCTGCGAAATATCCGCGACCCACGTCGCCGACAAGGGCGAATGTATCCGCTTACTCACCATGCTCATCTTGAAACGGCGAGAGCTCACGACGAGGGATGTGTAGAGCAGCACTGGGAACAAGTCCGTGACGGCGTCAATAGGCAGAGGATCCGCCGGAGTGATGGAACGCGGTGTCTCGTTGTCAGCGAGAAGAAGCGCTCCGATGAAGGATAGCTTAGGAGAAGTGATCAGCATGGACAGGAAGAGCCTGCGCGGGAGTCAGCGTGAGTTGCCTGCGCTGAAGATTGATCAGCCCTGCCCCCTGAGTGCCCCCCGAGCTGACCCGAGTGTAGAATGCTAAGCCGTGAGCGCGCTCCCTGGGCGAGGACGCTTAATTAGCCTGACGCTCGCCATCGTGATCGGCTTCTTGATCGGCCTAGGCGCTGCCGCTTACTTGGTCTTCGTCTGGGCGCCGGCAGACGTGATCCTGCGTGATGCCTCGCCGCGCCATCTGCGCTTTGACGCCAACGGTGACCGCCCAGACTATCGCGATGTTTACGTGGCCTACGTAGCCACCCGTTATGCCCGCGACATGGCCATCGGCCAGCCCGAAAGCGCGCTCTTGCGCGCTCAGCAGGCGCTAGGGATTACCAGCGGCGACGTCACCCCTTTAGAAGCGCTTGCCATCGTGCGCAGCGCAGAGCAAGCAGCAAAGACAGATGTGGACAGAGGTGCGGACGGCGTCACCAGCGGCTGGTTCAGTCCACTTGAGCTGGAACACATCAGGCAGCTCGCCGACCGCCTGGAGATGGTGAAGGATCAACCAGTCGCAGTCAACATCCCAGAGACGGTGGCCACAGCGCGCCGCAACCTGCTTGTCACCGGCACACTGCTCTTGCTCTTGTGGATCGGCGCGCTCACCGCTCTAGCCTTGCTGGCGATGCGGCTGCTGAGGCTAAACGAAGAAGTGACCATTGCTCGACCTGCCGCCGGTGGATGGGGGAGTGCGCCGGCCTCGTTTAGCGAAGAGGCTGTCGTAGATGGCGCTTTTGCCCCTATGCCAGCATCCGCAGCAGCGCCAACCGAAGTCGGCTATGCTCCGGCGCCGGCCAGCAGCAGACCGGCGGGGGCGTCCGCGGCCACAGTGAGTGAGAAGCTCATCGGCACCTTTCAAGCTGTTTACGACCACGGCAACGAGCAATTTGAGGAGAGTTTTGAACTCTCTACGTCGGAAGGCTTCCTCGGTGACTGTGGAGTGACCGTCGCTGAGCGCCTGAACGTAGCATCGCCGGCCCCGGTCGTGGCCTTGATCGTCTGGGTCTTCGACAGGGAAGACCTCAACAGCGCCAATAAGGTCTTGCTCTCGCCCCTCGCTTTCTATGGCAACAAAGCTGTGCGCGATAAATTGGCAAAACAATACGGGCAGCAGGCGCTGGTTGAGGTGAAAGAAGGCACCTTTGAGATAAAGACATCCTCCCTGCGCACAGAAGTAGAAGTGCGCAACCTACAGTTCGCCGATCTCGAGAACATCCCCGGGGGATACTTTCGGCACGTCGAACTGACCTTCCGTGTCTACTTTAGCAGAAGTCGGCCACAGCACTGAGGCGACCATGGTCAATGATGCGCGCGCGAGCATCTTCAACCGGCTGAAGCACGCGCGTCGCACGTTTGACCATCTTGGGTGGTGGCGGTTGGAGGATTGGTCGGCGAGCCTGCTTTGGACGTTTTGTGACGAGCGCGCTGCGCTGCTCGTCGTCCCGCTTGACCTTTCGCCGGAAGTGCCGCTCGAACACAGTCGGTCGCACGTCGCGTGGGTGCGCTGGGCGGGCGTCGCCGACGGCGCTTCGGCTACGCCCTGCGTGCAGGCGATGTTCGCCGAAGCCGAGGCGCGCCTGGCCATGCAAGGAATACGCGAGCTGTGGTGTGTCGTGCGCGCTTCGGACTGGCTGGGGGCTTACCTGTCCGAGCGGGCTTACTCGAGCACAGATCGCCTGTTTACCTACGAAGTGCGCCTTCAGGAGCGCCCTGAGCGGCAAGAGCACCGGCTGGGCAATGTGTTCATTCGACGGGCGACCGCAGAGGACCTGGCGGCGATCTGTAGGTTGGACGAGTTGTGTTTTGACGCCCCATGGCACTATCCGCCGGCGCTGATGCGGGTGATGCACGCGCGGTGTTTCTTGATGACCGTTGCTGCTTGCGCTGGCCAGATCATCGGCTACGCGTGCTCGCAGATTCACTTGCGGGCTGGCCATGTGGTGCGCTTGGCCGTGCATCCCGAAGCGCGCCGGCACGGCATCGGGACAGCGCTGTTGTGCGATCAAGTGTATGAACTGGCGCAAGCTGGCGCGCGCGCCATCTCGCTCAACACCCAGGCCAGCAACAAGGTCGCCCAACAGCTCTATCAGCGGCTGGGATTCCGGCGGTTGAGCGAAGAAGCGCGCGTCTTGCGCAAATCTCTCGACCAAGGCACGTGAAACGGCAAAGAAGACAGCCCGCGCTTGGCCAGCGCACACGCGCAGCGAAGCGCGGCGCGCGCCTGGCTCAAGAGGTCGTAAGCCCAAGAGAAACGCTCAATGAGCGCCTGGCTACGCAGATGACGCGCGGGCTAATCATTTTGATCTTCGCCCTTGCCATCGGCGGCCTCGTCGTGATCGCCGCCCGCAATCTTGACCTGCCCTGGGTGATTGCCGGCCTTTCCTTGCCCGCAGATGCGCTGATAGAGAGGCGCGTCGGCATCATCAGTGGGCATCGAGGCCACGATAGCGGCGCTGTATGCGACGATGGATTGACGGAAGCCGAGGTGAACTTCTGGCATGCGACCCGCGTCGCCGATCTATTGCGTGCCAATGGCTATCTCGTAGAGGTGCTTGATGAATACGACGCTCGCCTAAAAGGCTATCGCGCCAGCGCCGTGGTCAGCATTCATGCTGACTCGTGCGTTCGCCTGAACGCGCAGGCGACCGGATTTAAAGTGGCTTATCCAGCAGCGTCAGAACCGAGCAAACGGCTGGCCGGCTGTTTGACCGCGCGCTATGCACGGCGCACCGGTCTGGGCTTCCATTCACGCAGCATCACGCGCGATATGACCGCATATCACGCATTCGCCAAGGTGGCGCCGCAGACGCCCATTGTGATCATCGAGACGGGCTTCCTCTTCTTGGACCGCCAGTTGCTCGTTCGCCATCCGGAAATTGTGGCCCAGGGGATCGCGGAGGGAGTGTTGTGCTTTTTGCGCGATGAATCGCCAGAGACCTAATGTGCTCCACCTGCTCATGCGGCTTCCCGCGTGGCGCGTCGCGGTTGCGTTGGTCGGCAGCCTGGCAATAGCTGCGCTGTTGTTCTCATTAATCGAGCCGAGCGTCTCAGCCGAGGAACGCTGGCAGGCGATCCGCGCGCGCGGTCTGTGGCGAGTAGGCATTGACCCTGGCGTATATCCTTTCTCATTCTATGGGCAACAGGGATGGGATGGGTTCGATGCTGAGCTCATGCGCGAGCTTTCGCGGCGCGTTGGCCTGGAGGTACACGCTGTGCCTGTGGGCTACGACGGTTTCTACGACGCGATCATCGCTGGCCATGTTGATTTGGCAATGTCGGCGCTGGTGGCGGATCCTGCGCGCATGGCCGACTTCCGTTATAGCCAACCGTATGCGGATGTTGGTTTGCGCGTGATCTCGCCAGCCGCATCGCCCGTGCGCGCTGTTGATGACCTGCGCGGACGGTGCGTCGCGGTTGCGCTTGGGAGCGAAGGCGATCGCGCCGCGCGCCGGCTGGAGAGGCGCGTTCCCAGGATGACGCGGCAGGTCGCCATGAACGAAGACGATGCGATTGCCCAAATGCTCGCCGGCAAGTGTGATGCGGCCATCGTCAGCGGCCTTCGCGCGCTGCGTGAGGGCTGTCCACTGTTCAACCATCGCCCGTCATACAAACGCATTCACTGCTTTATCTTGCAATCAAGATACTACGTAGTCGCCTTTTCATCTCAAGATCGGCGCATGGCCGAGGCTTTCGATGCAGCGCTGAGCGAGACAGCGACCGATGGCACGTTAGAGCGCATCGCGCAGCGTTGGCTGGCCGAGCGTTAACCCCGAGCAAGGCCAGCGCTTAACCCAGGACAAACGTCACCCCTAGGTGTGACAGAACGTCACTGACCGATCGGCCAAGACGTGCTATATTGCTGCCGCAAGTAAAGCGCCGATTGACAGAGTTCAGCACGTCTCTCAGAAGTATTTCAGCCAGTCTGCTTATTCTCAGGTTGGATCAGGAGAATCGATGACAGAAGCAATGGAACCCAACGTGCCCAAGGAACAAACGGGTGCAGGACCGCAGCCTGAGGTGTCTTCTTCGCCATCGCCAGCACAGCAGCCCAAGGTGCCACCGGCTGCCACCAAGTCAGAGGGGAGCGTGGCCAAACCGGCTGCGCCGAAGCCGGCAGCGCGAGCTGAGGGCGGTGCGGCTGAGTCGGCTGCGCCGAAGCCGGCGGCACCGGCCGGCGCAGCCGCCGCCAAGCCCGCTCCAGCTGCTGCGCCGAAGGCAGCAGTGAAGGAGAAGGAAGTCGAGGCTACGCCTGAGCCGCCGAAGGGCATCACGCGGCGTGAGTTTTTGAACTACGTGTGGGGTGCCTCGATGGCGCTGTTTCTCTTGCAATTCGGCGGCATCACCTTCCTGTTCGCCATGCCGCGCTTCCGCGCCGGTGAATTCGGTGGTTTGATCACTGTGGCGGCCAGCGAGGTGCCGCAGATGAACGCCGCGCCGGTCGCCAATAACATCGGCAAGTTCTGGCTGGTGCACACCGACGCAGGGATCAACGCGATCTACCGCGTGTGCACTCATCTGGGCTGCCTGTATTTCTGGAGCGAAGCGGCGGGAATCTTCGCTTGCCCGTGCCACGGCTCACAGTTCAAGCTCGACGGCACCTACATCGCCGGCCCGGCGCCGCGCGACCTCGACCGCTTCACCTTCCAGGTGCTCGACGCCAACGGCAATGTCCTGGCGGCCTCCACGGACGGTCAGCCAGTCCCGTTGCCGCCCGGCGCCGACCGCGTCGTGGTCAACACAGGACAGAAGATACTCGGCAAGTCGATTTTCTGAGGTGTGTTGGAGTAGGAGTAGTGAGGATATTGAGGAGGTAAGTTCGCCATGGCCTTTGTTGGACAAAAACTAATTAAGCAAATCCAGACCACCGGCTTGAAGGCGACGGTGGCCCAGCGTTTGGACGATGCCTTCACGCGTTTTACCGCTGGCTTGTCGTGGAACGACGTGCGCGGCATCCTGCGCGGCGATCCGCCACCCAAGCCCAACCCGCGCGTCAAGCCTCACACGGAAGGCTTCTGGTTTCACATCCGCCCGACTTTCTACCACGAGGCGGTCACCACACTCTATCCGACCTTCCGCCTAGGCTTGCTGTCGGCGCTGTTCTTCACGTTTGAGATCATCACCGGTATCTTCCTGATGATCTTCTACACGCCATCGCCGACCTATGCGTATGGCAACATGATCGACATCCTCACCAACGTGCCGTTTGGCAAGTTCATGCGCGACCTGCACCGCTTAGGTGCCGAGGCGATGGTGATCGTCGTCACATTGCACATGGTGCGCACCTTTGTCACCGGCTCGTATAAGAAGCCAAGGCAGTTCACTTGGTTCACTGGCGTGGTCCTGCTCATCGTCACGCTCTTCCTCTCATTCAGTGGTTACCTGCTGCCTTGGGACCAGCTGGCTTTCTGGGCGGTGACAATCGGCACCTCGATGGCTGATGCGGTGCCGCTGATTGGTCCAGAGCTGAACTTGCTGCTGCGCGGCGCGCCGGACATCGGCGCGGGCGGCTTGCTGCGCTTCTACCTATTCCACGTCGTGCTCTTCCCGCTGATCGGCGTGATCTTCGTCGCGGTGCACTACTACAAGGTGGTGCGCTTCGGCATCAGCCTGCCGCCGGAGATGGAGCCTGTCGGCGAGGACAACGCGCGCAAGGTGCCGCCGGAGAAGCGCGTGCCCTTCCTGCCGGACATCCTGACCAACGAGCTGATGTATGCCGGCGTCGCCTTCGCTGTCCTGGCTGTCTCGGCGGCGACTTGGTACTCCGCGCCGCTGGAGCATCATGCTGACCCGCTTGTGACGCCCAACCACACGGTAGCGCCGTGGTACTTCTACTGGCTACAGGGCCTGTTGAAGATCCCGCACATGATCCCCTTCCTGCCCACCAGCATCGCTGTGGAAGTGGATCGCTTCTTCGCCAACGTGTTCGGCATCACGCCAAAGGTCTTCTGGGGCGTCATTGTCGGGCCGCTGATGTTCCTGCTTCTGTTCGTCCTGCCTTACATTGACCCGAACCCCAGCCGCCGCTATGGCGACCGCAAGATCATGCTCAGCCTGGGCGCGCTCTTCGCGGCTGTGATCATCTACCTCTCGCTGGCCGGCATCCCCACTGGCGTGCCGATCACCGGCTTCGGCTATGTGGGTGGCGACCCAGCCTCGGAGGTTGGCCAGGCGTTCATTCCTGACGAGGGCGTAGGGCCTGTCCGTCGGCTGCCCTACAGCCAGTATGTGGTCGGCAGCTTCCCGATCAGCGCTGACCCGAACACCGGCTCGGCTGGCTTGGACAGCCTGATCCGCGACATCCACAACGACATGGAAGCGCGCAAGGTTCGCCCGGACCCGCTCGGCAGGCGGCTATCTGCCGAAGCCACTGGCACGCTGGAGGTCAAGCAGATCCAAGAGAACCTGCGTCAGGTCATCATCACCATCAACTACACGGATGAAGCTGGCAACCCAACCCAGTTCAAGAAGTACACCTTCCTGCACGCGGGTTCTGGTTACGCTGTTGAGTGAGGTCGCCCTGCATGAGCATCATCAAGAAGATCATCACCTTTCGTCCCAGCTTCACGCTGCGCATTCTGACCGGCCTGGTCAGCATGCTGGTCTTGCTCAGCGTGTGCACGTTCATCGGCCTCTCCGATCGCACGCGGCTGAACGTGCGCGCCGCGCAGTTCGAGTCGCGCGCGATCGAGGCCGGCGCAAAGGTGTACTACGACCAGTGCGCGCGCTGCCACGGCGCGAATGGTGAAGGAGTTGAGGGGCTCGGCCCAGGGTTGGCCAGCGAGTTCTTCGTCGGGCGCATTGAGATCGTCCGCGACGAGATGCAGCAACAGTCCATTCGCGTGGTCGTCCCCAGCGAGCGGCTCAAGCAGATCGGGTGGACGGGTTCGCTGCGCGATTACATCATCGCAGTCACCGAATCGGGCATCCCGGTCAAGACCAGCAACGTCTGGGATGTTAACCATCCGACCTTCGGCGAGCGCTACGGCGGTCCGCTGCGCGGTGACCAGATTCGCGACGTGGCCAGCTTCATCGTGAACTACGGGCTGAACCCGCTGCCGAACGACCAAGCCATCCTGCCGCCGGCACCGGGCGAGGGACAGGCGGCACGCCCCACCCCAGTGCCGCTGACGCCTGAGCAGGAGGCCGGCAAGCAGGTTTATCTGGCGCAAGGATGCGCGGCCTGCCATGCGATCCGTGGCGTGGGCGCACAAGGCGCAATCGGCCCCAACATGAACCGCATGGGCGCGGTTGCCGCGGAGCGCATCGCCAGCGATGACTACAAGAGCAAGATCCAGGGCCAGCCGCCGGCGACGACGCCTGAGGAATATATCCGCCAGTCCATCCTGTATCCCAACGCTTACATCGTGCCTCAGTGTCCGCAAGGCCCGTGCCAAGCGAACCTGATGCCGCGCAATTACGCGCAAGTGATCCCTCCACAGGACTTGGACAACCTGGTGGCATACTTGGCGTCGCTTAAGTAGCCGCAGCTCATCGCATGAGCAAACAAGAGGGCGGGGATGTTCATCCCCGCCCTCTTCTCATTTCGGCAAAAGAAACAAGCTGTGACGTTAGCGCGCCCGCGCGCGCAGGGAGGTCTCGACAGCCACGACGATAATAGGGACAATCACCGCACAGCCGACTAGCTCGATCAATGCCTGTGGCAGGATAGCAGGAATGACCTCGACCGGCACTTGTCCAAGCAAAACAGCAATGCCGACCGCCGTCACCGTGTTGGTTAAGGCCCCTGCAGCGCCGGCGGCTGCGCCGGAGATCACAGCGTTATTCGTGCTCCCCCTGAGCGCGCCGTAAACTGCCCACGCCACCAGCGCGAAGACCAGGCGGGGGACGATCAGCGTGATGGGGCCGAACGCAGCCGTAGCCGGAAGGATGAGGTAGATGACGCCCATGATCAAACCCGCAAACATACCGACGAGCGGTCCGCCAATGATGGCGCCCAGGATGACCGGGATCAACAACGTGGTCATGGCTCCGCTCACGTTCGGCACGGGGATTGAGCCCAAGCCCACCACCTGCAGCGCGATCACCATCGCGCCGAAGATGGCCGCCAGCACTATCGTGCGTGTGTCAACGGTCCAGGGATTCGCTGTTCTCGTCATGTCGCTGCTCCTGATCTGATGAAGGTCTGGTCGGAAGATCATCGTATAGGTGCGCCGGACTGTCAAACTAGGGCTTACCCCTCCCAGCCGGTCCCGGCTGAACCGTCGTCTCGCTTGCGAGCGCGTGGCGTGCCCGCTGCGCCTTCATCAATCGCGTGGGATGAGAGATGACGCCACGCCCGCAGGCCATCACCTGTCGAATCCGCTAGGGTGAACTCGTCTTGGTTTCTCCTTGCGATAGGTATGGTTGGCGACTCTAAATCAACGGGAAGCCGAGCAGAAATGCTGGCCCGACATGCTCGATCTTGCGCGCGGCCAGCGTCGCGGCGTGGCGCGCCGCAGTGATGGGATCTTGGCCGCGCGCCAAGCCGGCCAGCGTCGCGCCGCAGAAGGTGTCGCCGGCGCCCGTCGGGTCCACCTCAACTGCGGGGTCTGCCGGCAGCGGTGTGGCTTGGTCGCCGGCGATCACGATCGCCCCCCGCCGGTCAAACGTGATGAACAGCAGCGCATTGTCGCGGGTGCGGGTGGCGATCCGCCCCGCCACGCGCAGCGAGCCCCACAGGCCGACCGCCTCGTTCTCGTTCATGAAGAACAGGTCGGCCTGCTCGAAGATCGCGCGCACAGTGGCCGGCTCGTTTTGCACGATGCGGTAATACGTGCCGGCGCTGATGCGCGCTGCGCGCCGCGCGCGACAGGCGCGCAGAAAGCCCAGCATCTTCTGCGCCGAGCTAAGCGCGGCGATGTGCACCACGTCGAACCCCGACAGGTTAGCAGGCAGGTCATCCACCGTCAATTGCGCCTCCGCGCCCCACGATGCGCCCACCAGCGTGGCCTTGCCCTGGCCGTGATGGGCAATCTCCAGGCGCGGCAGGTCTCCAGGGGGCACTTCCGGGCCGAGCCAGGTCAGGCGTTGCGCGACCGGTTGGAGCACCGGCGGGATGGGATTGGGTTTTGGCCCCAGCAACACGGCCTGCGCGCCGGCGTAGTGCGCGGCCAGCGCAGTGTAGAGGCCAGCACCGCCGATTGTGTGGTAAGTCCGCCCGCCAATATGTAGCGTGTCGAGCGAGGCGCAGCCGATCACCAGGATGCGAGGCGTCATAAGATCGCTGACTATACGACGGCGCTGTTCACTACAATCGGCGCTGATGGACGCGAAAGCGGAGATCCGCCGGCGCGCGCGGGCGGCCCGCGACGCGCTGCCAGCCGTCGTTCGCATGGCATGGTCGCAGCGCATCTGCGCGCGCGTCCTGGCCTTGTCCGCCTATCGTCAGGCACAGGTGATTCACGTCTTTCTGCCCATCCATGGCGAGGTGGACACCCGCCCGATCATCGCCCAGGCGCTGGCCGAGCGCAAATGCGTGGCTGTGCCGGCCTTCGCGCCAGGCGAGCCGCGCGCTGTGCGCCTGACTACGCTGGACGAAGCCAGCCTGCCGCCTGGCCGGTGGGGTCTGCCACTTGACCGCGAACGGCTGATCGCGCCTGACCGAATTGACCTGGTGCTGGTGCCGCTGGTGGCCTATGCCCCCGTCGGCGCATCCGGCAAGCTGGCCCGGCTGGGCTACGGCAGCGGCTACTACGACCGCTTTTTGCGCGTGCTGCGCCCCGATGTCCCCAAGGTCGGCCTGGCCTTCAGCGTCCAGCGCGCTGCCGAGGTCCCGCTCGCGCCGCACGACGTGCTCTTGGACGCGGTGATCACCGAGCAGACTTGAGCGCGGCTTGGCTTTGTTGGCGCACGGCTTCGTAGAGCGCGGCTGCGCCGGCGGCTGCTGCGTTCAGCGAACCGACCCGCCCGCGCATCGGCAGGCGAGCTACGACGTCGGCCTTCTCGCGCAGCAGCCGGCTGACGCCTTCGCTTTCGCTGCCGATGACGAAGGCCAACCCGCCGCGCAGGTCAAGCTCATAGAGCGTCTGCTGGGCCTCGCTGTGCAGCGCCACCACCCATACGTCACGCGCCTTGATTGCTTCTACAGCGCGCGCCAGGTTCACGACCTGGGCGATCAGCATGTGCTCGGTTGCGCCGGCTGAGGCGTTGACCACGGCTGGGGTGACGCTCGCGCTGCGGCGCGCGCCGATCACCACGCCGTGGACGCCGGCGGCCTCTGCCGTGCGGACCAGGTTTCCCATGTTGTGAGGGTCCTGGACGCCGTCCAAGATCAACAGGAAGGGACGTTCGCCGCGCGCTTGCGCCAGGGCAAAGCAGTCATCCAAATTCGCATATGGGTATTCCCCTACCTCCAGTGCGACGCCCTGCGCCTCCGGTGGCAGCGCTTGGCGCGCTGCGCCGACCGAGATGCGAATGCGCTGGGCCTCGGCCAGAGTGCGGATCTCGCGGAGGATCGGCGCGTCCTCGACGCCTTCTCTGATCAACAGGCGATGAATCTTTCGTCGGCGCGCGCGCAGGCATTCGCGCACCGCTTGGCGGCTGTAGAGCATCTCGCTCATCTGATGATCTCCACCGGCAGGCTCAGCGCGGCGTCGGGAATCGCGCCCCCGAATTGGTCGTAAGCCGCCATGCGCGCGCCGTCGGCGCGATACAGCCCGAACTTCAAGATGTATGCGCCGGCCGCGAAATCCGCTGGCAGCGTGATGGTGTAAACATCGCCGGCGATGCGGTCGCCCCTGCGCCACCAGCGCGGGGCAAAGGCCCCGCCCAGCGCGCGTGCGTCTGCCTGCGGCGGCAGCTTGCTGCCTGCATGGTCGAACAGTTGTACGAACGTGGTGTGATCCTGCTGAATGTCGTCGGTGACCAGCCAGTCCAAGCGCAGCGTCAGCGCATCACCTCGCTGCTCCACGCGCGCGTTCAGCGGCACGACCTGGGCCAGGCGCGGCCCAGCCGGGATCGTGCTCACCGGTTGATCCGCGTATAAGCCGGCAGCTTCATAACGTTGCCGACCGGTCGGCCGGCCGCTCGGCTCAAAGGTGGCCAAGAAGCGCTGCTCGGTAAAGTCCCACACCCCCACATCGAGCCAGAGCGCCGTCGGGGAGAGCCGAGTGTTCGTCACATTCTCCTCGATGCGCAACCGATAGCGATCGGCGATGACCTCGCCCGGCACCCACAAGCTGGTGGGCCACATGCCCCCGCCTGGGTAGGTGTCCAGGACATGGACAGGGACATCGCCTTTGCCATACAGACGGATGAAGGCGCTGTAGTTGCGGTGCATCTGTTTCAGCCCCTGCCAGTAGATCGTCACGTCAAGCACGTCGCCGGGGCGAACGCGCTGGCGGGGCGTGTCCACGCGAAACCCCAAGTAGCGGATCTGCTGCTCGAAGACCAGCTCAGTCTGCTGGTCGAGCGCCGGCGAGACATCTGGTGGGAAGCGCTGCGGCAGGGCGTAAGCGGGCCGAATATATAGAAACGGGGCGAGCAAAGTCAAAAGGGCAAGCGCGACCACCAGCCCTAACCCGGCCCAGCCCCACCGTTCGCCCAGGATCAACCGGCCGAGCTGCGCGAGGCCCAACCCGCCGAGGGCAGCAAAGGCGCCGATCACCGGGAAGAGCAGCCGGCCCTGGCTGGCCAGCGTCAGCGAGGTCCATCGGACCAGCGCGGCCAACGCGACGACGAAGGCAGCGAAGAGCATCAGCGCGATCCATGCTTGAGCGTTCATATCCGACCGCCATCCGCGCCGGCTGAGCCAGTGCGCGGCGATTATCAGCAGCCCGCCGCCAATCGCAATGAGCAACCCTTCCAGCGCGTCGTAGATCCACTCGTCCATAGGGATATTGACCGCGCCGAACAGGCCCCAGAACGCCTTGTAGAAGCCATCCCATTCGCCCAGCAGGGCCAGCCAGGACGGGGGCGTCTCGCGCGCACCGGCGATGCGCGCCATCATGCTGGTGCCGGTGAACTCGCCGTAGAGCAACTGGTTGCGCCCATACCACCAGCCGGCGATCAGCGCAGCGGGCAGCCATGTTGCTGCCCCCAGGCCGGCCAACTGCCGCAGCATGGCGCGCAGCGGCAGCCTCGCCTGGCGCGCCTGCCACAGCCAGGCGAGCAGGACGAACGTCGGCACGACCAAGACGAGCGCCAATCCCGATGCCTTGGTCAGCGCTGCGCCGCCCAGGAGCGTCCCCAGCAGCAGGCCACGGCGCAGGCCGGCGCTGTCTTTGATCAGGCGCGCCCCCTGCCACAGCGCCAGCGTCGAGAGCGTGGTTGCCAGCGTGTCGTTGTTGACCGAGGCCATGATGTGCACGAACATTGGGTTGAAGGCGACCAACCCCGCGGCCAGCGCGCCGATCGCCGGTCCGCCCAGCATCTGCCCCAGCGCGTAGCAGCCGGCGACCGTCACTGCGCCAAGCGCCACCCCGATGAATCGCATCAACATCACGACCAGCACCGTGCCGCGCCAGGGGAAGGATTCTGCCTCCGGCGCGTGGATGAGCTGGTTCCAATTGTTGGTTGCGTCGGCGCGCCCCAGCTTGGCGTGTGGGTTGGGCCAGACCCGCTCGGCGTGGTCGCTGCGATCAAAGGGCAGCGCAACCAGCGCCATCAGCGCGTAATATAGCGGCGGCTGGCTGCCCTCCTGGGCGTAGTAGGTCAGCGGCCGGCGCGCCCGGCGTTCCTCGTCCAGGATGCGTTGGTTCAGCGCCTCGTCCTGGATCGGCAGCCCATTGCCCTGCGCCAAATGCTCGACCATGGCGTAGTGGCGCACTTCGTCGGAGACCTCTAGGAAGGGTGCGCTGATTGCATACAGCGCGCCGGCGGTGAAGTAAACGGCCAGGATGAGCAGGAGTGCGCGATGCAAGGTCGTGACCTCGCGCGAATGATAACTGAACGCGCGCTTAGGGAGAGTGACGGGGTGAGGCAGGGCACCGGTGACCCTGACGCGCTCAATAAGCTGAGCATCACTGCTCTGCTCGATGCTTCACAGCGATGACGCGAGCGATGCGCTTGTAGATGACCAACACGTGTGCCCAACGATATGGCCTTTTATTCCGAATTCGAACACTCCCTAAGGCAAGGCACCTCGTGCACGACCGCATGGTACAATCTCCTTAGACAATTGCACAGCCAACAACGGTGATCGAGAGGAGTAGGCAACCGTGCGCCGACAGAGCGTGCGCGCCCTGGGCTGAGAGCGCGCATCGGAGAGCAGTTGCCGAACGTCGCTCGTGAGTTGGCTCGGTGAACCGTCAAGTAGCCGAGTCCGGGATTCGCCCGTTAGCGCGAAGTTGAGTGCGCTCGCCATCGCAGGCGGGCGAACGTCGGTGGTACCGCGGGAAGCGCCCTTCTCGTCCGACATAGGACTGAGAGGGTGCTTTTGTTTTAGAGAGGTGGTGTGAGTGATGACCGAGCTAGCCAAAACGTATGACCCAAAGGCGGTTGAGCGCCGCATTTATGAATGGTGGGAGACAAACGGCTACTTCAAGCCGGAGAACCAGTTGTATCTGGACCCTAACGAGCCACCGTTCATCATCACCATCCCGCCGCCCAACGTCACCGGCACGCTGCACATGGGCCATGCGCTCACCAGCGCGATCGAAGATCTCATGACGCGCTATCACCGGATGAAGGGCGCGCGGACGCTCTGGGTGCCTGGGACTGACCACGCCGGCATCGCCACCCAAGCCGTGGTCGAGCGCAAGCTGGAGCAAGAAGGGCGCAGCCGGCGGCAGATGAGCCGCGCCGAGTTCTTGGCCGAGGTCTGGAAGTGGAAGGAGCATTCGCACCGCATCATCAATAGCCAGCAGCGCGCGATGGGCATCAGCGTGGATTGGGATCGCGAGGCGTTCACCCTGGACGAGGCGCGCTCGCTGGCCGTGCGCACAGCCTTCAAACGCCTATATGACAAGGGGTTGATCTACCGCGACACGCGCATGGTGAACTGGGATCCCGTCCAACTGACCGGCGTGAGCGACCTGGAAGTGGAGACCGAGGAAGAGGGCGAGCCGGGCTTCCTGTATTATGTGCGCTATCCGATACAGACCAACCGCTGGGAAGGCCCGCACCATCCCTGGGGCAGCGGTCGCTGGGCCGAAGGCGCCACCGAGTGGATCACCGTCGCCACCACCAGACCGGAGACCATTCTGGGCGACACCGCCGTGATGGTGCACCCAGAAGACGATCGCTACACCCACCTGGTGGCGTGTCACGCTGTTCTGCCGGCGCTCGGTCGCCCCATCCCGATCATCACCGACCCGGTGGTTGACAAGGACTTCGGCACCGGCGCAGTGAAGGTGACGCCTGCCCACGACTTCACCGACTACGAGGTGGGCAAGCGCCACCACTTGCCCTTTATCGAGGTGATGGACGAGACGGCCCACATGAACGCCAACGCTGGGCCATACGCCGGCCTCGACCGGTTCGCCTGTCGAGAACAACTGGTGGCCGACCTGAAGAAGGAAGGCTTGCTGGTGAAAGTTGAGCCATATATGGTCAAGCTAGGGCGCGGCCAGCGCAGCGGCGCGGTGATCGAACCGCGCCTGAGCTTGCAATGGTGGTGCGACGTGAAGGCGATGGCCCAAAAGGCCGCCGACGCCGTGCGCAGCGGGCGCATCAAGATCGTGCCGGAGCGCTTTGAGAAGGTCTGGTTTCAATGGCTCGACAACATCCGCGATTGGAACATCAGCCGGCAGCTCTGGTGGGGGCATCAGATCCCGGTCTGGTACGTCGTCGGTGAGCAAGGGGAGGCAAACGGCAGGCCCACCCAATACTGCGCGCTCAGCGAGGAAGAGGCCTATGCTGCGGCAAGGGCCGACTGGGGGCCGAACGTGGCGCTGCGCCAGGACGAGGACGTGCTAGACACATGGTTCTCCTCCGGCCTCTGGCCCTTCAGCGTGTTGGGCTGGCCGCGCGATACGCAGGACATGCGCCAGTTTTATCCAACCACCATGCTGGAGACCGGTTACGACATCCTTTTCTTCTGGGTCGCGCGCATGGTGATGCTGGGCCTGGAGTTGACCGGACAGGTGCCGTTTACCACCGTATATCTGCACGGCCTCATCCGCACTGCCGACGGCAAGAAGATGAGCAAGAGCCGTCCCGACAAAATCATAGACCCCCTGGAGCTGATAGACACCTACGGCGCGGATGCGCTGCGCTTCTTCCTGGTCACCGCCGGCTCGCCGGGCAACGACATCAAGATGGATGCCTATAAGGTAGACGGCAAATGGCGCAGCGACCGCATCGAAGGCGCGCGCAACTTCGCCAACAAGCTCTGGAACGCGGTGCGCTTCGTGCTGGGCAAGCTCTCCAGTCCGGCGGAGGGCGCGGCGCCATCGCTGGCCGACCGCTGGATCATCACGCGCCTGCGCCAGACGATCAAAGAAGTGCGCCAGCTGATGGACAGTTACGAGTACGGCGAGGCCGGCAGGCTCATTTACGACTTCATCTGGAGCGACTTCTGCGATTGGTACTTGGAGTTCTCAAAAGTTCAGCTCAATCAAACCGTGCTGCTCCAGGCGATGGAAGCCAGCCTGCGCCTGTTGCACCCCTTCATGCCGTTCGTCACCGAGGAGCTATGGCAGAGGCTGAAGGAGGCCGCAGTCAGTCGTTGGCCGCTGTCCAGCTTCAGTTATCCAGCGTTGATGTTGGCGCCCTACCCGCGCGCCGATGAATTCGAGCTATCCGCCGACGAGGATGAGCTGAAGGGCATGGCCCTGGTCCAGCAAGCCATCCATGCGATTCGCAACGCGCGCGCAGAATACGGCGTCGAGCCAGGCAAGCGCGTCATGGCCTACATCAGCGCCGGCAAATACGTGGATACCTTCGTGGCCATGAGCGAAGGCATTGAGCTGTTGGCACGGGTCGCGCGTGAGATGGCGATCGCTGAGCACCTCACCTACAATCGCCCTGCGGTGACTCTCGCCTTGGGCGAGGCGATGGTCTATTTGCCGCTTGAAGGGTTGGTGGACCTGGAGGCAGAGCGCCGCCGCCTGAGCGACACGCTGGCCGAGCTGGAGGCGCAGATTGAGCGGAGCGAACGCCTGCTGGCCAGCGACTTCAGCCGGCGCGCTCCCCCTCAAGTCGTGGAGAAAGAGCGCGAGAAGCTGACCACGCTGAGGCTTAAGCATGTCCAAGTGAGCGAGCGCCTGAAGGCGCTCGAGAGGCAAATGGGCATGCAATGCTAATGCCAGGCCGGCGAAGGCAGCACCTTCGCCGGTTCTCTCGGGTGCATCACCAATAGGGGCGACCTTCCATCACACGATGCTGCCAGCAAAGGATAGAGGGTGGGCGACGGCACTGCCGTCGCCCACCCAGAGCGTTCTGCCCCTATCCATGAACGCCTCTGTTCTCCCCAAGTGCGCTTGAGCGGCTGCGTTGGCCAGGGCCGCGCTGGCGAGGCGGGATGGTTCCAATGTTCTCGCATGCGGGGGCTGCTGGGTGAACGCGCCGTGCACCTGGATTAGGCTAGCATTCAGCGTATGCGGCTGCTGATCCTAACAATTACAGCGCTTTCCGTGCTGGTGGGCGTCTCGCTCGCATCCGCGCCGACCCACGCCCAGGTTACCCTGCCGCCGTCGGCAGTCGTCGTGGACGACAATGACCCGAACTTCGCAAAGTTCGGCCCTCCGCAGTGGTGGTATACGGCAGTCGGCACGCCGTTTAACTATTACGGTGGCGCGATGACCTGGACCGGCAACGTGCGCAGCGGTGCGCCGGTGAACTACGCGCGCTGGTCATTGCCGCTCACGGCCACCCTGCCGATGACCTACGAGGTGTTTGCCTTCATCCCGCGCTACAACGCGACTACGACCAACGCGCGCTACCAGGTGGTCGTCAGCGGGGTCACCACCACGGTCGCCATCAGCCAGAACCGCTACCACGCCGAATGGGTGAGCCTGGGGACATACCTTTTCGGCCCGAGCGGCCCGCACTTCGTGCAGCTCACCGATGTCACCGGCGAGGCATCGAATAGTCGGCGGGTGGGCTTCGACGCGCTTGCTTTTGTGCCTAGGCCGGCGCTCCCGCCTTTGCCGGCCATGGCTTTCCTGCCGATGGTGGTCGAGGGGTCAGCAGGAGCGCTGCGGGCGACCACCTCGCGTTACATCAGCACGGTCGATCCGGCCCACCACTACGCGATGGGCTGTGCTGCCGGCCGGGCCGGTGAGCGCGGCACGGTCATCCTGGCCTTTGGCCAGCCGTGGGTTCAGGAGGGCGTGTATGGCGTGATCTACTACCGCCGGCCTGGTTACCCTTTTGCCTCTACCCAGGTGATCGCGGAGGCGGCCAAGGGCTTTCTGCGGGGCTACTGGGAGTGTGCGCCGCCAGATGCGACCTTGAAGGTTGCCATTGGCACGAATAACTATCGCGGCGCCACCCAGCAGCTCGACACCAGCCGCGCTCACGGCCAAGCCTGGGGTCAGATGATCGGCCAACTGCACGCCTGGTTGCAGGCTGAAGCGCCGCCCGATGTCCAAGACCGCTTGGCGGTGTTCGGCGGCAACGATATCGAGATGAGCTGGAACACGCCGGCGCTGACCAAAGCCTGGGTCGAGGGATACGTGCAGGCAACCAGCCGACCGTTCATCAATTTCGGCACCTGCGATGGCTGCCCGACGACCGGCAACCCAACCCGACAGCCCAATAACGGCTGGACGGTGGAGGACGTCTGGCAGGTGAACGGGCCAGCGTATGTGATCCCGTTCCCGGAAATCTACCTGCGCAACGGCGTGAACGCCGACCAGTGGTATCGCATGAGCCTCTACGGAGCGCTGAATAAGGGCAGTAAGCTCAATTTCGGCGGGCTGCTGACCCAGTGGCAGGCCTGTCAGGACCGCGGCACGTGCGGCGGACTCACCGACAACACGCCGCAGCAGGGCTGGGAACAACTTCAGAGTGCCCTGAACGCCGATCCGCGCACCGCGATGCCGCTGCCTCCGCCCAGCGACATCACCTGGCAAAACATCACCACCACGAACGGCATGAATAGCCAGATGACCGGCGCGTTTAGCCCGCTCGCCGACGTGGTGCGCCAGCCGACGAGCCAGGGCGCTATTGTCGAAGGCGTGTTGCCCCCGCTGAGCGCGATGCACTTCCTGGCCGAGAACGCCTGGGAGGACGCGCAGGTGATCGTATTCGCCGGCTTGGTGCGCGACCCGGCTACCGGCGGCGACGACACACAGGCGCGCGGCGGTGTGGCCGTGTTCACCCTGGACGAGGCGGGGGCCTATATCTTCCCGCCTCGCCTGCTCCCCGCGCCGACCCTGACGGGCGCGTTGCGGGTGGTGCAAGCCGAGGGTGGCATCTTGACCCTCAGCGATGGCGCGACACTGCTGCGGTTCGACGTCGCTGCGCGCGCCTGGATAGAATGACGCGCAGCCAGCATGAAGAAGCGCGACCTGCCCACCAAGGTCTGCCCCATTTGCGGTCGGCCGTTCACCTGGCGCAAAAGGTGGGCGCGCGACTGGGAGCACGTGATCTACTGTAGCGAGCGCTGTCAGCGCGAAGCCAGACGACAGCGCCGCCGAGGCCATGCTCAGCGCAGGGCTGAGCCGGCCAACGACCTGCCCTTCCAGCGCGTGCGGCCGGTGTAGTGCCAGCGCATCGAGTTCAGCAGAATGCCCATTCCGATGACGAACTGGGCCGGATACAGCAGCCCAACCCACCAGGGTTGACCGATGCGCCAGGCGACCAGACCTGCGTCCAAAACGGTGAGCGCCACGGCCAAGATCGCCGGCCAGGATGGCTGACCGGCGAGGATGCTGACCAGCGCGGCGACTGGCGGCCAGACGAACAGCCCAACACAGGCCGCGAGAAAGGCCAGGCTGAGCGGGAGCGAGCTGAACAGGATAGCAAAGGCGTTCTTCGAGAACCCCTCCACCACCTCGCGGAAGCTGCGATACATCCGGCAGCTCACCCAGTCTCCCTCAATGAGCGCGATGCGCTGGCCGTGTTGCTTGAACAGCCGACCGAGCGCCACATCGTCCAAGATGGCGCTGCGGATGGCATTGTGTCCGCCACAGGCGAAGTAGGCATCGCGGCGCACCAACACATATTGGCCGATGGCCGCAGCATTGAGAAAGCGGTGGCGCCTTTCGAGATAGACGCGCCATTGCGAAAGCGCGTTGTAAATTAAAGCGAAGCCAGCTGGCACGAACAGGCGCTCGCCCCAGCTCGCCATGCGCTGTTTGGGGATGACCGAGAGCAGGGCAACCCCCAGGCCCTGAGCGCGCGCGATGCCGGCGCGGATCGAATCGGGCCGATGCACCGTGTCCGCATCCACGAACAGCAGCCACTCACCGCGCGCGTGCTCGGCCAGGATCTGGCAGGCGCGGCTTTTGCCGTTTACGCCCGCCGGCAGCGGGCTATGATGATGAAGGACGCGCAGCCTGGCGTCATCCCTCGCCATGCGATCCAACAGCGCGCCGGTGGCGTCGCTTGAATCGTCATCCAGGGCGACCACCTCGTAGCAAGGATAGTCCTGCGCGAGCAGGGAGCGCACACAAGCCTGAATATTGGCCTCTTCGTTGCGCGCTGGCAGCAGCACCGAGACCATCGGCGTATCGGCGACCGCGCGCCGCGCGGCCCAGCGGCTGAAGCCAATGTTGGCCAGCACGTTGGCCAAACCAACCAGCAACACGCCGATGACCAGCGACCAGCCCCACGTGGTTTCTGTGAGCAACATGTGAACACCCTGTGGAAGATGAAGCGCTTTTATCCGCCGGGCATGTTGACAGCCGCCGATAAGCTGGGGATGAGACGCGACGGCTCGCTCGATACAATCGCCTGTCCATGGTTGAGACGTTCGTCGCGCCGCCGCACAGCGTTGAGGCCGAAGAAGCGGTGTTGGGGTCGCTGCTGATAGACCCAGAGGCCATCACGCGCGTAGCCGGCTTCCTGGCCGTCGAGCACTTCTATTTGGTCAAGCACCGTTGGATCTACGAGGCGATGCTGCGCCTACATGAGCGGCGCGAGCCGATTGACCTGCTCACCGTCTCGACTGAGCTGGCCAACCACAATAGGCTGGAGGAGGTTGGGGGCGAACCCTACATTGCCCAACTGACCAACGCCGTGCCCACCGCGCTCAACGTCGAAGCCTACGCGCGCACGGTAGAAGCGCTGGCCTTGCGCCGGCGCATGCTCAACGCCGCCAGCGAGATCGCGCGCTTATCGTACGATCAATCGCTGCCCATCGAGCAAGTCATCGAGCGCAGCGAGGCAGCCGTCTTCAGCGTCACCGAAGGGCGCGGCGACGGCCACATGGTGCCCATCCGCAAGGCGGTCAGCGACTTCTTCGAGCGCCTGGAGTATCTGCACGAGCACCGCGGCGAGCCGCTCGGCATCCCGACCGGCTACCACGACCTGGATAAGCTCACCGGCGGCCTACAGAAGGGCGATCTCATCGTCATCGCTGCCCGCCCGGGCGTGGGCAAGACGTCGCTGATGCTCAACATCGGCTATCACGCAGCCTTCAAATACCGCCAGCGCGTGGCCATCTTCAGCCTGGAGATGAGCAACGAGCAACTGGTCCAGCGCTTCATCGCCAGCGAGACCGGCATTGATTCGCAGCGCTTGCGCACGGCGGAACTCAAGGATGACGAGTGGGGGATCGTCACGCGGGTGATGATGCGCATGTCGGACCTGATGATCTTCCTAGACGACACGCCATCGCTCAGCCCGCTTGAGCTGCGGGTGAAGGCGCGCCGCATTTACCAGGAGTATGGGCTTGACCTGATCATCGTGGACTACCTGCAACTGATGACGGGCGAGGACGGCAGGCGCAGCGAGAATCGCGTGCAGGAGATATCGTACATCTCGCGCTCACTCAAAGCCATCGCGCGCGAGTTGAAGGTGCCGTTGATCGCCGGCAGCCAGCTCTCGCGCCTGGTCGAACAGCGCAGCGATAAGCGCCCGCTGCTCAGCGACCTGCGCGAGAGCGGCAGCATCGAGCAGGACTCGGATATCGTGCTATTCATCTATCGGGATGAGTTGTATAACCCAGATACCGAGTTCAAGAACGTCGCCGAGATCAGCGTGGCCAAAAACCGGAATGGCCCGACGGGCAAGGTGATGCTGTTCTTTGATAAGCGCTTGACGTCGTTCAAGAACCTAGCCAAGGAGAAGATAGAGCTTTAGCAATGAGCCAGCGCATCGCCAACTTCATCGCTCAAACGCTCGCCCAGGTGGACGACCTGGCCGAGCTTAAGGTCAGCTTGGTAGCGCTGGCGCTGCTGGACCAGAAGATAGCGCCGGCGCCGTTCGTCACGGAAGATGAGCTGATGGCCCATCCGGCCATCTTCGAGGGGTTGAGCTTCCCGGCGATCGCGCTGCGGCCCGCGCTGCAGCGGGCGGTGGCGCGCGGCACGCTATTGTGCGTGGAAGAGGGCAAACGGCGCTACTTCGCCAACGACGACGCCGGCCGGCGCGCCGCGGAGGCCATCACCAGCGCAACTGCTCAATTCGCCGGCCCGCCCCAGCCACTGCTGAGCTTTCTGGCGCGCGTCGCGCGCGAGATCGAGCGATTGGAGGGGATCGAGGTCTACCAGCCGGCGCCGGACGACTTGACGCTGCTCGAGGAGTTTCTGGCCCGCGGCTACAGCGAGGCAGAGATCATCGCCGGCGTGAACGAGGCATTGCGCGACTTACGACCGCCGGGCACGCCGCCGCGCACGCTGCGCTTCTGCCTGCGTCGGTTGGAAGCCCAGCCACCAGCCGCACCGTCGGAGTATTACCGCACGATCATAGCCGGCGCGTCCGCGCTGCCCGAGGAGATATCCTGCCTGCGCGAGCGCTTGGGCCGTCTGCCCAACGGGCGGGAGTATCAGATCGTGCGCAGCGCCGCCGGCTTATTCGGCGCGCACGCCACCTGCCAGACCCTCAGGCGACTCCCTCCCTCGCAAGGCGTTGAGGGCCTGCTCGCTCTGCTCTTCGAGCAAGAGGAGGCCGCCTTGGCCTTGCAACGCTGTCACGCCGCAGAAGAAAAAGCTTTGCGCGAACTGATCGCGCTCTACGAGGCATCGTTCGGTCTGCCGCCCACGGCGACGATCGTCGAGGAGATGCGGGCGCTCTGGCCAGAGATAAGCGACCTGACGCTTTGGCGAGCGGCATTTCGCTACGCCGCCGAGCGCAACAAGCGCAGTTGGCCATACGTGAAGAAGCTGTTGCGCCAGCCCTCGCCCGACCTGTTCGTGCCGGCGCCTGTGAACGAGGCGGCCAGCTTTGCCTTCGAGGAATACAAACGCCGCGTGAATCGCATACTCGATGGCCACGTGGCGGCGCAGATCAACGCGCTGGCCACTCGGATTACCGATCCAGCCCACTGGCGAGCAGCGTTCGACAAAGCAGCAGCCGCCAATGCCCTGCGCTGGGACTATATTAGCGCCGTGCTGGCCGATGCGCCGCCTGATAAAGGAGCGAACGATGGCAAGCGAACCTCGAGGACTGCTCGGCGGGAGCGCACCTTCCGCCGCAAGCAGGTTGAATACACCGATGAGCAGCGCGCAGCCGTTGAGGAGCGTGCTCGCCGCGCGCTTGAAGCCGAGCAACAGGCAGACGCCTGACGTAGAGCACGTCTCGCGCAGCGACCCAGATGCGCCGGTGGAGCCGCGCGATGGCGAGGTGAATTGTCCCACCTGCGGCAACAAGCGCTTCATCTTGGACGCCGCTGGCGGCCTCAAGCCATGCCCCGATTGCAACGTCGCGCAACGCTGGAAGGTCCAGGCGTTGGCGGCCTTTGCCTCGCGCAGCAAGCTGACCCAACAACAGACCTTTCTGAACTTCCGCACGACCTTCAACGGCCAGGAGAACCCTGTGTTGGTCCAGTGCCTGCGGGCGGCTGAGCGCTTCGCCGCGCAGCCGGAGGGCCGCTGGTTGGTGATCTGGGGCGAGCGGGGCAGCGGCAAGTCACACCTCTGCGCGGCGGTGGATAATCACCTTACCCAAGCTGGCATCCCCTCGCTGTTCATCACCGTGCCCGACCTGCTGGCCGCCCTGCGCCAAGCGATTGACCTGCAATCCAACACCGAGCAGGAGAGCTTCACCGGTCGGATGAACATCTTCAAGACCGCCACAGTGTTGATCCTCGACGATCTGGGCGCGGAACAGTCCTCACCCTGGTCTGAGAGTGTGCTGTTCGAGATCTTGGACTACCGCTACCGCAACCGCCTGGCGACGATGATCGCCACCAACGTGCATCCCGACGAGTTCGACCCGCGGATCGCCTCTCGGATGCAGGACACGGCGTTGTGCACGGTGATCGAGAACGCCGCGCCGGACTATCGTCGCCGACCATTGTCTGAGAAACGATGAGCGCCAAGCTATGGGGAAGCCGCTTCCATGGTCAGGTCAGCGACCTGATGCGGCGCTTCAATGATTCAATCGCCTTCGACATTCGCCTGTGGGAAGCAGACATCCGCGGCAGCATCGCTTATGCCCAGGCGCTGGCGCGCGCCGGCGTGATCAGCCAGCAAGAAGCCGAGGCGCTGGTGCGCGGCCTGGAGATGGTGCGCGCCGAGTTCGCCGAGGGCCGCTTTCAAGTTCAGCCCGATGACGAAGACATTCACACGGCTGTGGAGCGCCGCCTGAAGGAGCTGGTCGGCGAGGTGGCCGGCAAGCTGCATACCGGCCGCAGCCGCAACGACCAGGTGGCCACCGACCTGCGCTTATTCGCCCTGGATGGGCTACGCGACATTCAGCGCGCCCTGTGCGAGGTTCAGCGCGCGCTGCTGGCTCAAGCTCGCCCGCACGTGCACACCATCATGCCCGGCTATACCCATCTACAGCGCGCGCAGCCGATCAGCTTCGCGCATTGGTGCATGGGGTATTTCTGGCAGTTCGCGCGCGATGCCGAGCGGATGGACGACTGCGCGCGCCGAATCGGCATCATGCCGCTGGGGTCGGGCGCGTTGGCCGGCAACCCCTTTCGCCTCGACCGCCGGTTTCTGGCCCAGGCGCTGGGCTTCCCGGCGGTGACCTGCAATGCCCTGGATGGGGTGAGCGCGCGCGACTTCGTCGCCGAGCTGCTGTTCTGCTGGGCGCTCTTGGGGGTACACCTCAGCCGGCTGGCAGAAGACCTGATCGTGTATTCGTCCGCCGAGTTCGGGTTTGTCACTTTCGACGACGCCTATGCCACCGGCTCTAGCTTGATGCCGCAGAAGAGAAATCCCGATGCGATGGAGCTGGTGCGCGGCAAAGCCGGTCGGCTGATCGGCGACCTGATCTCGGTCTTGGTGGTGCTCAAGGGCCTGCCGACGAGCTACAACAAAGACCTGCAGGAGGATAAACCGCCGTTATTCGACGCGCTGGATACGCTCGCGCTCGCCTTGCCGGTGGTCGCCGGCGCGGTCCGCTCGCTCAAGGTGAACGTTGCGCGCATGCGCGCTGCGCTCGACCCGGCGATGTTGGCCACCGACGTGGCCGAGTATCTGGTGCGCAAAGGGGTGCCGTTTCGTCAGGCCCACCACCTCACCGGCCGAGCGGTAGCGCTGGCCGAGGCGCGCGGCGTGCCTTTGAATGCGCTGCCCCTAGCGGATTGGCAGGCCATCTCGCCGCATTTCGAGGCCGATGTCCTCGGCGTGTTTGACTTTGAGCGCTCGCTTGCCTCGCGCGATGTGGTCGGCGGCACCTCGCCGCGCGCTGTTCGCGCTCAAATTCGCCAGGCCGAGCGCTGGCTGAAGAAGAGACAGTGCCCGGCTGATGAGTAGGGAGGGTGATGGCAGCGGGTTTGCTGATAAGAGCTACCTCACACTGCGGCTGCCTTTCGGACGCGCGCTCGACACGTACGAGGTGCATCCCCGGTTGGGGGCAAGGCCCCGACCTCGTGCAGGCGTGGAGAACGCGAAGAATTTGAAGGCACGGCACCCTTGGTCGCTGCCCAGAAGGTGCGCTGTGTTACTCCGATCCGTGAATGCACTCTGGTGCATTCGCGGATAGGGGCAGAACCCTGGGTGGGCGACGGCACTGCCGTCGCTCACCTTAAATCAACTTTTGCTAGTTATCAGCCTACGAGCGGTTGTCCCTATCGGTGAATGCAGGGCTTATCAACACTCCAACTTTTGGTATTAGTAGAGGTGTAGGAGGCAGCCATGGAGGCGGAGAAGCGGAAGGCGCTAAGCATGTATCTACGAGACATACGCGACCCTCGTCGTCGGCAGGGA